>Ga0208720_1000005_pt1 | contig 71023 bp, 57 predicted proteins | sample LakMenEpi20Apr10_FD_150716 | JGI IMG/M metagenome (GOLD analysis project Ga0208720, IMG submission 150716) | Freshwater microbial communities from Lake Mendota, WI - 20APR2010 deep hole epilimnion (SPAdes) | ecosystem: Environmental > Aquatic > Freshwater > Lake > Epilimnion/Euphotic zone ...
TGCCGCTTCAACGATCTCGTTCACCGATGTCGCTGTATAACCCTTGCGGGCAAAGAGCTTAAGAGCTGTTTGGCCAAGGTGCTGAGCCGCCGTTGGTGAAGGTTCACCTGCACGACTGCTGTCTATCAGAGCTTGATCAGAGATCTTTGCGACCAAATACTTGAGCCTCATCAATGATGCCTACTTACCGGTTGGTATAACAAGTTAATTTACCTAAATTTACATCTGAAGTCAAGGGTGGAATTTGACGAACTGGGAAGAAATCTCTGATATGTTCGAGGCAGGACGTTTATTCGAGCCGGATTTATGGTAAATTAACATCTCGAGACCGTGAATGAGCAAATCTTGAAGGCTTTGGGAAGTACAAGGGGAAAGCAAAAATGAGCCTCTGGCAAGAAACTTCCGAAGGCTTGGAGTTAAATTCCCGCACGCCTGAAACTGGTCGATGGGTCTTGAAGTGGGCCGATGCGATTCCAGGGCTGTACTGGAAACACTCTGAGGCGAATCTGTTTTCAGGACCATTTCTTGGTGCCTTGGGGATCTTGGCAGAGGGCATTGGCGAACCTGGTGATCTGGTGCAATCCAGTATTTCCCAAATGGAGATCGTACGCGATCGTGTCGAATTGACATTTACGCCGGCTGGATGGCATGAAACTACGGTCCGATTTGCATGGACACCGACTGGGAACGACCAGTTCGACCTTCAATTGCAAGCCATGACACGATCCGTAGGCGTGCTAGATGGTGTCGAGGTGGGCGTTGTATCTTCTGTATTGTCCATGCCGGAACCTCCGGGAATATGGCTGGTTGCGACACGAGATGAAGCCGCCGCGTTACGTTCTGTGGATGGTCGGGCTGCTCAATGGCTTGCAGGTCAGACGGCTTTTGAAACGGATGAAACAGTGAATGGGCTTGCTGAGAATAGAAATTGGCCCCCGGGCATGGTCTTTAGCAAAGATAAAAGTGTACGATTTCTGGATTCAGCGCATCCGTTTGATATCAGTCGACGCTATCGGTCGGCCTCAGGCAGTACGCAGCACACATGGACATTAGGCTATTCCATGGAAAGGGGCGTGATTTTAAGGTCGCGTTTTAGGGGCAAACTGGTTTTAAACGATGACAATTCAGGCTTGAACAACCTCGAACATTGGCAATCCGCATTTCTGGCAGAGCCATTGCCACTGGATCGGTAAAAAGCTCGCAAGTTTGCAAATTCAAAGACTCTCATCTCGGCCCAGATTCGGATATGAGAGACTATTGTCGATTTCTTTCCAAATAGAAGAGTTGAAATGCAAAAGATTGTCCTGATTTCTGGTTTCTGGAACTTGATTCTGGGGCTTGGGAGCCTGAGTTCTGGGTTACTAAAAAGTGAAAACTCTACGGAGATATATTTTCACTGCATGGTGGGTGTATTTTTGCTTTTTACATCAGCCGTTTTGATCGTTGCTTCTCGCGACCTTCAAAAATACGCCACTTTTGTGCTTTGGGAAGGTTTGTTAAGATTCGCTGCTGCTGGTATCCTGCTCACCATTGGGCTGAGCGCCATCGGGAATAATGCTGTTTTTCTTGGAATGACGGATACTGTTTGGGGAATCATTTATTCCATTGGTTTGCCATTTGTCCTAAAAAAGTCATTTAAACAGATCCTTTTCGACCAATCAGTTTGATGATAACCGAATCGTCACACTATAATCCCATCCGTGTGAAATACGAATTGACTTTGGATTGAAGGACCTCGATGAGCTTGGGGTCCATAAATTCATAGTCATCGGGAATATCGAGACAGATGACTCTTTGTGAATGCATGTGTACACGAAATTTTTTCAATAATTTGTTTTTGTGCGATTTTTCCATCACAAAAATGACATCCGCCCATTCCAGAAGTTCGTTACATACAGGATTGACTGCATCGGGGTTAAGCCCTGCGGAATCCACTTCAATTCCAGGTCGCCCTGAAAATACCTGCTCAGCCGTCGGACTTCTGAGCCGATTCTGACTGCACACGAATAAAATATGCTTCATGGTTAGACCTCTAAAATCAATGGCATGTCCAGACAAATCGTGTGAGATGATCACATCTTTTGTCTGGACATGTTTTAGACCGTTGTTACTTCACGGGATTGTGTTCAATTCCGAAGAGTTTCCACCAAGTTTCCATTCCGCCGATTTCTTTTTTGACGCGTTCAGAAGCCATTGAGAAAGTGACTTTGGAAGGCACTGCCAAGGCTGCAATTTGTTTCACGTCAAATTGTTCCAGTAACCCGAATGTGAAGAGATCAGGCGCATCGAGATAGCTTTCTTTTTGTTCAATCACTTGTTTCAGGCTTCCGAGCGAGTCGGTCACGACAACTTCTGTCAACTGGCCTTCGCTCGAAATTGCGGCGGCACAAAGGGCCACAAGTGAAGCCCGCTTGCCGCTGGCGACAAGCCTGACAGGCTGTCCAAGCCGGCTTCGATCCATGGCAATGGCCGATGCAAGCTGATTGGCTTCGATACCCAGAGGGCGGTCGCCCACGGTGCCGAGCAACAACGAAAAGAGGTAGTTATGGTGCGATGGTTTCAGCTCGCCGAAATAGTAAGGGCTGCAAACCACAACGCGTTCACCTGCAGAGAGTCTGGCGGCGGCATCTGCTGCAATGCTGGCAGAACCTTTGTCGGCAAGATAAAACGTAGTGGTTTTGGGCGTGCCTTTTTCTGGGAAAAGTTCGACGAATGGAACGCTCCACGTGTCGGCCACACGCACCAGATTTGCTTGTCGTACAATTCCATTCTGGATTTTACGATCGCCCATCGGCGTGAATGTGTCGTAGAGCGGAGCCGCAGTTTCAGGCAATTTCAAGGCTTCACGCAGCCGCTTACGGCCTTCGAGTACCCAGATTTCAGCCGCATTTTTCTCAGCCGGTAAAGTTGCATTTTTGGGCAATGATTTTGCAAGATCAGTGGCCAATGAAATCAGAGTGGCCTGATTGGCTGGCAGAGTCAGCTTCAGTTCCTGCTCAGTCTTGATTTGATCATCTGAGGGAATCTCTGTTGCAAACTGATCCAGATCAGCACCTGTTTTACCAAAGAAATGGGTGCCCATGAAGCGATATAGAGCTTTGCGGTTATCTTCGAGGAAATTATGGTCGCCAGGGGTCTTATTGATATGTGTGCCGAATTTGTCGCTGGCTTTCAGGAGGTCAAACACAGGTTTGGCAGCAGCCACAAGAGGTGGAAGTGCATGATCAGCACGAAAGCAGCAGTTGTCATTTGCATTAAAGGTCAGGAGGGTCGGGGCAGGTGCCCTGAGGGCTGTCATGATCGAATAATCAGTGACTGTTGCAAGGTCGGTCGGAGTCTGCTCGCTATCGCCCAAATCCATGTCATGCTGAAGGCGGGTGAGGAAACTGGAATAACCTGCGACTGGATTCGACAAAGTGACACGAGGGTCAAGGCTGGAGATGAAAATGGTCTGCCATCCGCCACCTGAAAGGCCTGAAACAGCCACTTTGGAGGGTTCTGCGTTGGGCAGAGCTGTAAGAATGTCAATTCCACGTTTCATGGCGAGAAAATGGGTGGCGATTCCCGATGTGCCTGTCAGGTCGATGGTATTAATGACTGGGTGCAGATATTCGGGTGTTTTAAACTGGCCCATACCATACCACTCAAGGGAAAGGCTGATGACGCCTTTTTTGGCCAGATTAATACAACGGACCTGTTTGTAAGGCGCAGCATAGCCCAGCGGATCGTGGCCGTTGACGGCGAGATGAACAGGCGCTTTCTGGCCTGGCTTCAGACCTGCTGGCTCATAGAGAAGGCCGGGAATCCAGTGGTTTGGGAGTGCTTCAAAGCGAACTTTGGTCAGCAGGTATCCGCCGTTGGTTGAAACCGTTCCGACCCGTTCGAATTTCAGGTCTTTAGCATCTCTCCATTTCGCAGCCTCGCCTTTGAAAATCACTTGATCCAAGACTTTTTTGCGATGCTCCGAGGCGAATTTGGTCCAATCTTCCGGCTTGGCCAAAGCCGGCATTTTTGGAACCTTTTTGGCGACATAGGCACGGACCTCGTCGATCGAAACGTCTTTGTCGAGCACCGGTTCGTCAAGCCACTTTGCGACTTGAGCGGCATCAGGACCAGCGGCTTGCGTGTAACCGATTTGGGTGGACGCAACTGCGACCAATCCGGCAGCGATTGATTGGGCGAAAAAACGACGATTCATGAAAAATGCTCCAAAATGGCGAGGGGGGACCGAGAATGGATTGAGATTCGCATGTGTATGCAAGTGTTTCTGGAATAGCACTTTGGGTAGCACATGGATTCGATGGGAATGGGTTCAGTGATGGTGGGACATCGAGGTCGCTTGCTCTATTAAACAGGAATCGGCGCGAGATTCAAGTGTTTTGATTTGGATATGGCTGGGTTAAGTCGAGGTTCGAGAACAGATCGCCAGACGCTTTGGGTGTAATCAGCATGCTCTTTTGCCAGATTTTCGAGGAAAGGCTTGTGGTCAGATCTTCGATTTGATTGACGGATTGAAGGACGGAAGCATCGGGAAAATCCTGAGCGTAAAGCGTTGCGAGCTTGCCCACGATGGAAAGCATTTCCGAGCAATAGCCAAAATATCTGGCCAGCTGGAACGACGACATGATGCGTTCTGGGGAATTCGGGGTCGGTGAGGCTTCAAATCGAATGTTATCAGGGGTTTTATTGAGCTGGTGCATGTCCACAAGGTGTGCGATCGACCGCAGTTCGTGAAGATAGTGCAATGCTCTGCGACGTTTGATCCGGTTTTCCCAACCAAGAACAAAAAGTACGGCTGCTCCGAGAAAAACAGAGCTTTCCAGAGCGGCTTGAAATGATTGAATAAATTCACCGGGATTACCGAGGTCCCAGTTTGTCTGGAGTCGGCCAGCCAATTGGATCGCAACAGCAAGTCCGAACCCGATCAGCAGCCATGCCAGGATACGAAGCCCAATGATTGGCCTTCTGGCGAATTCCACCTGTCGGACAGTCATGCCGGCAACATCGCTCAAATCGCGAGCTAAGCCTGAAATCCCAGAGTCAGGGAATCTGTCCTGAATTCTCAATGCAAGTTTTTGAGCTGTCAACAGAATCTTTACCGGGTTGAGATGCAATTTGAGATGCAATTTTGTGTTGGATGTCATTATGAGCCTGGCGGATTGAACTTGATTTTTTGAATTCTGACCTTGGCTGCTGCATTGATCGTACCTACAACAAATCCGTATTTCAGATGATCAGGAGCAACGATTTGCATTTCGACATCGCTGGCAAGCTGCGGATCATCTCCGACAATTTCTTTTAAGGTCTGTGCCAGCTGGTCGAGCGATTGCATTTGATTGTCGCCTACCTGGATTCCGGCAAGTTCGCCGGTTGGTGATGCGGATAAACGCACCTGGATGTCGGGAAGGGCCGTGATATTCTCACTGGTAGGAGCTGCGGAGCCTTGTTCAGCGGCAGGCATTGTTATTGCAAATTCGCCTTCGACAGTCACGATTTTAAAAGTGAACATGAAGAAAATCAGGAGCTGAAAAACAACGTCGATCATCGGCGTCATTTCAAGGGAGACTTTGGATTCGCTGGAACCAGTCTTGCGGAACTTCATCGGATTTCACTTTCAATGGCAGGGCTTTGAATCACAATGTCTCATATAAATATCAGGAAAAGTTGAGTTACTGGGATTTTGTTGCTCTGAGCCAGAATTTTGTAAAGCCTGTCTGTTGAGCAATCTGGATGACTTTCTGGACTGAGCCGTAAGGCGCATTGTCGTCAGCCCGTATGACGATGGTTGTCCAGAGGCCAGCGGTGGGATCAATTCCAGCAACTTTCATGTTGACTTTGGCCAACTGAGCTTCGACAGCAAGGTGCCGGCGAATGGTGGAGGCATCAGCCTGAGGGTCAGCCGATTCTCCACCCAGGAGATAAACCATTCCATCGCGACTCATGTTGATATAAATTGGCGATTGGGGTGACTGGGTTGTCGGTGTGGCGGAGTCGGCAAGCGGTAGGCGCACCCGTTCATCGAGGAGGTCGTTGGAGAAATTCAGGGTGAACATGAAAAATGTGATGAGCTGAAATGTCATGTCGATCATGGGGGTCATGTCGAGCACGGCATCTTCTGAGTTGGAATGAGCTTTACGCAGCTTCATGGGATCACTCTCCGGCTGACGAATCTGGCCTGATTGTATTTCGACCAAATATATCCTGGTTAAAGCGAGGGGCCGGTGGTTGTGGTTGCTGAGGATGTCGATTTCGACGGTTTTGTAAGACTTTGGAATCGGCTCAGCAAGCGTTCAGCAGTGATGCCAGTTTCAAGCATCATTCGGGAAATACGGTTTTTAATCACGGTATGTGCCACAATCGCCGGAATCGCCTGAAGCAAGCCCCAAACGGTCGTAACAAGTGCCTGACTCACGCCGGTTGCAAGTTCGCTGGGTTTAGGACTTGTATCACTTTGGGCAATCACCATGAAGGCGGCCACCATGCCCCAAACTGTACCTAGGAGACCCACCATGGTTGCAATATTGGCAAGCATGGCGAGATAGCTTAATCTGTGGTCGAATTTCATACCCTCGTCCTCACCAACTTCCTGCATGGCTTCAAGTGCCTGAGGGTATTGCCCGCCAGAGGTTTGAAGCCTTACCACACCTGCTGTGAGCAGTCGACCGATCAGTGATTGATTGGATTTGGAGAGGTCGTACGCTTCTTGATATTTCTTTTCTTTCGTCAGGTTTTCCATACCGTCCAGAAAATCCAAAGGCATGAATTCTTTACGTCCAACCTGCATGGTATAAAGCACAATCATCGCGACGAGGCCGATGGACATAAATAATTGCGGGAAAAAGAAAATTCCTTCCGCCTTATAAATCCAGAGCAGCAGGCTTTCCTGTTGAGGCGGAGCCGAAGGCGTATTCGGTGATGGAGCAGGCGTAGAAGGTGCTACCACTGGTGCGGCTTCAGTATTTGCGGCAGGAACTTGGGCTGGAGCAGTATCTGGAGTGACTACTTTAGCAGGTTCAGCCGCTTTTGCGGCAGGAGGTTGAGCTGTTTTGGCTGGCTCCTGAGCCATTGCAACTGAGTTGAATGCAATGAGAGTTAAAAGTGCAGTAAGGAATCTTGGAATCTGACGGAATCGCGACATTGCGAATGACTCCCGGATCGATATGGAATGGAGAAGTGATTGTTCGATAGAGTTGTATTTGAATTGATGTTGGATCATGGCTTGGTTATCCCTTGGGCTTTTTTCAGCCAGGGGCTGCGTGGATAGGCTGAAGCGAGTTTGTTGAGTGATTGTTCAGCGCGATCAGGCTTTTCCAGAATCCGCCATAATTGAGTGATTGCAGAAAGGGCTCTGGCGTGTTCGTCAGCGGCCTTGTCGTAAAGGATTTCCGTATGAAGATATGCAATCATGGCATCTTTGGGCTTGCCGGCCGCTCTCAGGCAGTCTCCCAGGGCGTTGTATGCAGGTGCCAGTGCAGAGGTGTCCTCAGGGGAAGTGGATTCAATCAGTTCTCTGGCCTGTTTTTCAGCTTCTGCGAAGTTTTTCTGGCCGACGAGGGCGTTGATCTGGACGGATTGGGCAATGCGTTCGAGTTCCGAATTTTTAGGGATTTGAGTTTTTGTCGACGCGAGTAATTTCAAGGCTTCCTCGGGCTTGCCTCGATCTGTGAGTAATCCGGCCCTTAAAACGTTCGAGCGGGCTTGGGCACCTGGGATCTTTGCCATGTCGGCAAGCACAGAGTCGACTTTTGCGGTATCAGAACCACTTCTGACAAGATTCAGGAGTTGTTCAGAGGCATCTGGAGTATGCCTTGATGAGGGGTTGGATTTCACAAAATCCTGAAGTGCGTCGATGGCTTCTGGAGTCTTTTTGTCGTCCGACAAGCTGGCTTCAGCAAGTGCGGATGCGTATCGGAATTTTACGAGTTGCAATACGAAGGGCCTGACTCCACTTGTATTCGATGCTCTTTTGTAACTCTCAAGAGCTGCCTGATAGTCGCCCGACTTTTCTCTTTGTTTTGCCTCAAAAAAGGCAGCAGGTGTATTGGCATAATCAATGTTCGCAAGATTATCCACCATAACAGTTTCTATTTTTCCAGAGACCGTTATTTTAACTTCACGAGGGGATTCGCTCTGAATTGTTCCACGAATGATCTTACCGGTTGTTTGACCGGCAATTGGTTTTAATTGGATTTCGTCTGTCTGGGCATTGGCTTTTGACGATATTGCCAAGATTAAAACCAGCACACGGAAAATGCAGGTTAGGAGCGATTTCATTCTAAGCCATTTCAGAGTCATGATTTTACTCCAGCTTTTTTCAGTGTCGTCGAATTTGACAGGCGTTTGATTTCGGATTCGATTGCGGATTTCCATTCAGGCGGAATTTTTGATCCACCAAGCCTGAGAATTCCAGCCAGGGTCTGTTTGGCAGTCGATGATTTCCCTTGTTTTTCAAGGCTATGGGCGACTTCAATCCATGACTCATAATATTCAGAGGGACGTGGTGTCAGGCTCCCAAGCCGGGTGGCTAGTGTTCGCCAGTGCACAAATGCGTCTGAGGATTTGCCCTGATCTTCGAGCAATCGGCCTTGCTCCATCATGAGAGGCAAAAGGTTCGGATTCTTCGCAGAGAGGGATTGTAAAATTGTATTTGCCTGCGAGAATTGGCCGGCTTTTCTGGCTGCTTCGGCGGATTTAATCAAGGTGCGTGTGATGCGCTGGGCGTTGGCAGGATCGCGTTCAAAATTTTCTTGCGTTACATATTTTGAATGGATCAGATCAAACGTGGCCAGGGCGGCTGCCGGCTGATTATTTTCGAGTTGAGCTTCAGCGACCCATTGAAGTGCCTGCCAGGAATCGCCAGCTTTGCTGCCTGCGAGGGCTTTGAGAAACGATTGATAAGATTGACGGACTCTTACCAGCCGGCCATCACTTTTGGCTTGCAGTTCTTTCATTTCATCTTGAATGGATTGACCGAGCTGGAAATACAATGCCGCAAGTTCGTCGGCGTTTTGGCCTGACTGTTCGGCTTTCTGGAGATCGTTTAAGGCTTGGTCGAGCTGGTCGGATGCAATCAGGGCCCGAACTTTGGTGCGTCGAAGTCGTGACTGAAGTTCAGCAGGAGATTGATTGATATGAGTTTCGGATTCGCTGAGAATGGTGATGGATTCAGCCGGGTTTCCAGTAATGATCAGGGCATCCGCCAGATCAAGACGGGTGCCGATCACTTTCAGATCTTCGTCAGGAACACCATTTTTTGAGCGAACTTCGAGCGATTTTCTGAATGCAGCGATGGCGTCTGTTGCATTTTTATCGACTTCTGTTTTTGCAGACACTTTATTTAGTGACTGGCTTTTACGCCAAAGCACGAGGCCAAGCTTTGCCTGGGCATCGCCATACTGTTCGGAGGTCGGTGAGATTGCATTAAGTGCTTTGGCAGCATCGTCGTATCGGCCTTGCCCGCGTGCGATTTCGGCCATGGTGATTCTTGAAGAATCTGACTGAGGAGTATCAGGCCAGGTTTTCGTGATAAAAACAGCCAGTTCTGTCAGTCGATTGAGGTCGGATGCCGGATCAACAGATTTCATGTCATTATAAGCGTAAGTCATTGCAGCACAGGCGACTTCTGCGGAATTGGCAGACAGGGCGATACTGGGGTATCGGCGTGCGATGTGGTTGCCGAGGACATAGGCTTCATAGTATTGTTCGGAGCGGAATAAGGCGACGGTCTGGAAATATCGGGCTTTGACATAATTTGGAATATCTTTCGCGGACTGCGATTTCGATGCTGCTGCCTCAAAGCATTTCTCAGCTCTTGACCAATCCTTTAATTCCAGAGATTCCTGGCCGGCTGCCATGGCGGCTGTCAAGTCAAGCCTTGATGGATTGATTTCAGGTCCAGATTTACGAATCTGGTTTAATAGTTTTCGCGCTTCAGCCTGATGTCTTGAATAGACACGAACGACGCTACTGAGCCGTTCGCGAGCGACTCTTTCGCCTGCCGATTTTTCTTTGGATGCTGCCTTGGGGAATTGTAAAATGATATTTCGGGCCAATTCTAGCTGAACGCCGAGCCCATCGTCGGTTCTGGCTTGATCTGGGTATGTGCTGAGCCAGCGGTTGGCTTCATCGGCGGCCAGTGCAAAATCTCCACGGTCGCGATAGGCTAGTAGACGGAAATACATGGCCCTTCGTTTGATGGATTTTAATGCCTGGTCAGCCTGATCAATCAATTCGCCGTAAATACCCGAAGCTTCAGGAAGTTTGCCGAGTTCTTGAAGGCACTTGGCCTGCCAGAGGCGAGCGTTTTGGCCAGCAATCTGCTGACGATTCTGCTCGTATAATTTCTGAAGGATTTCATTTGCCTGGGTCAGCTTTTTCTTGCGTTCATCGGATTTGTCAGGCCAGGTCTGAGCTTCTTCGTAGTCGATCAAGGCGGATTGCAATTGTGCGTTGAGCCGATCGAGTTGGGTCGATTCAAATTCAGGGCGACGTGGGTCGTCCGGTAACACGGGTAATTTGAATGTCTTTTCGCGTTTTAAGAGACTATCTATTAAAGATGAGTTGTATTTGCGTGCTTCGCTGAGTCTTACTCTGGACTGTTTTAAGAGGACTTCAGCCTGACTTGGTGTGGGCTGATCCTTGGAATCGACTAAAAGCAGGTGTGCCAATTCGATCACAGCTTTGACCTGGATCAGGCGGGCGTTTACGGATTCGTCGGTGGCTCCCATGGTTGAGATTGACCGATCCATTTCGGTCACGGATTTCTCCAAAAGTCCGCGACGTTTACTGAGATCAATCTGAACACTGGCTTCTTCAAATTTAGAGCGTGCTTTCAGCCAGTCGATTCTTTTGGAATCGATTTTTTTGAGTGTATTCAACTCCTCCAGATAGTCATCGGCAAGGTCGTAATAACCACGAGCCCAAAGGCCGTCGAGAAATTGTTCCTCAACCTTTTTAGAGGAAGCGGATGATGGGTCCGTTTTTTTGGTTGCTTGAGCTTCCAACGGATTCTGAGAAAGTAAAGCGATGAGGATGCAGAAGCGAAAAAGTTTAGCCGCAGCACGAATGGAGCGGTCGGGGGAGGGCGATATTTGGAAGTTCATGCCGGTTTCTCTGTGTGAGGTGGGCTGAATCAACCGAGATTTTTGGATCAGGAGATGAATGGAGCTCATTGGACTTTATCATAACCTGTCGGAGTGATGGACATAAAGCCCTTGTGGTCTGGAAAAAAACAGGAAGCCGAGAAAGTCGATTCCTGCCGTTGCCCTGTCTCTCAATTCCGGCTAGACTGAGGCGAGATGGAGTGGATGGGCAGTCCGGCGGAAGGACTTTGCCTGTTTCGCTCTTGTTTCACACGACACAAAACCAGTTTATGCAAGACATTGGGTCAATCTGTGCCCAAGTTGCAAGAGGTTCAGGAATCGACCATGTCCCAAGAATTCTTTCCAGGCATTTCCAAGATCGCATACGGTGGGCCTAAGTCACGTAATCCACTCGAGTTCAAGCACTACAATGCGGATGAGCTGGTGGGTGGCAAGACGATGCGCGACCACTTGCGTTTTTCAGTCGTCTATTGGCATACGTTTTCGAATCCACTTGGTGACCCATTTGGTGCGGGAACTGCGTTAAGGCCATGGGAAGACGGCACAAACTCGGTCGCAAATGCGCAGCGAAGGGCTCGTATGGCGTTCGAGTTCATCTCGAAACTAGGGGCGCCTTACTATGCGTTCCATGACCGTGACGTCTCCCCTGAAGGTAAGAATCTGACGGAAAGCCATAAGAATTTTGACGAAGTCGCCAAAGTCCTTAAGGAAGAGCAGCAGAGAACAGGCATCAAGCTTCTGTGGGGCACCGCGAATTTGTTCACGCACCCTCGGTACAATCAGGGAGCTTCGACAAGCCCGAATGTGGAAGTGTTTGCCATGGCGGCCTCGCAGGTCAAAAAAGCCATGGAAGTGACGCATGATCTTGGTGGTGAAGGGTATACGTTCTGGGGAGGTCGTGAAGGCTACCAGACCATGCTCAACACGAATATGAAACGCGAGTTGGACCATCTGGCCCGGTTTCTCCATCTGGCTGTGGATTACAAGAAAGCGATTGGCTTTACTGGCCAGTTTTATATCGAGCCGAAGCCGAAGGAGCCGACCAAGCACCAGTATGACTCAGATGCAGCGGCATGCTTGAACTTCTTGCGTACCTATGACTTGATGGATCACTTCAAGCTGAATCTGGAGACGAATCACGCCACACTGGCTGGGCACGAGATGCTCCACGAATTGACAGTGGCTGTGGATTCAGGCGCTTTGGGATCGATCGATGCCAATACGGGCGACCCGTTGCTTGGTTGGGATACGGATCAGTTCCCGACCGATATCTATCTGACCACGCACTGTATGCGTAAGATCCTTGATATGGGTGGATTTACGACTGGCGGAGTGAATTTTGATGCCAAGGTGCGGCGCGAAAGTTTCGAGCCGATTGACTTGTTCTATTCCCACATCGGGGGGATGGATGCTTTTGCTCGTGGCTTGAAAATTGCTCATGCGATTCAGACGGACGGCCGACTGGCCGATTTCGTTTCCGCACGATACAGCTCGTGGGATGGCGAATTGGGCCAGCAGATTGAGTCAGGTCAGGCTGGTTTTGCGGACCTCGAGAAACTGATGATGGCCAAGGGTGATTCAGCGCCGATTGGCAGCGGACGTCAGGAAATGCTTGAGAACTTGATCAACGAATTCATCTGATCCTGTTCGGAACTCAAAAATTAAATGAAAATCGCCTCGCTTGATCAAACAAGCGAGGCGATTTTTTTATTCGATCAGAAGTTGGTGGATTCGATCAAGAGAGTGCAGCAATTATGCCTTGCATGAATTCAGGTAGGTCGGCAGGCGTTCGGCTGGTGACCAGATTTCCGTCACGCACGCAGGCCGCATCTTCCCAAATCATTCCGGCGTTTTCGACATCGTCGCGAACGGCAAAAAATCCGGTGGCGCGTTTGCCCTTGAGAGCACCTTTTGTGGAACAGAGCATCCACGGGCCGTGACAGATTGCGGCGAGAACTTTGCCCTGAATCGCAGAGTCTGTGACGAGCTTGATCATGGGAGCACATCGACGCATGTGATCAGGCGAATATCCACCGGGGATAATCACACCGTCAAAATCGTCAACGGAAACGTCGGCAGCGGCGACTTCTGACTTGCACGGATATCCGTGTTTTGAAGCGTAGGATTCGCCAGCCTTGGGGCCGACGAGAGTGACGACACATCCCGCTTCTTTCAAGCGATAGTAGGGGTACCAGAGTTCGAGATCTTCGTAAAACTTTTCGACCAGAATGGCGACGCGTTTGCCTTCGATGCTCATCGTTTAGGATTCCTTTTGACCATCAATTTCGCTTGGGCGAAATCATATGAGAAGTGGGTGGATTTGGATCTCGATCAGACTACGGCGTCAGCCAATTGTTTTCAAGCCTTATCTCGGTTCAGGACCTTTGGTGCGACATCGGCGATGGCCCTTTCGAGACCTGTTCGCCATTCGTAAGGTGGGTTGTATCCAAGCACCTTGCTGGCCTTTTCCGTGGAAAAATCCAAGTTCAGGCCGAGAAATTTATAGCGAGCCTTGTTGATGAGTGGAGCGGTCTTTCGGCCACGAGTTCGCGCAATTTTTTCGACGACCAGAGCCAGGACCCAGGCCAGCTTTAATGGAATGTGGCGGGTGGGTTCTTTGAGGCCGGCCAATTTGGCAGACGTGCCGATGAAATCTTTTTTGGAGATGCGTGTTCCGTCTGTGATGTTAAAAACTTCGCCGACAGCTTCAGGCTTTTCAGCGGCCAGGAAAATGGCGGAGACGAGATTTTTGACGTAGACGCAGTTGAGGGCTTGATCGCCCGAGCCGAAATAGCTGAGGATTCCGCGTTTCATGTTGGTTAGCATTTTGGGCAAAACGGTACGGTCACGCTCACCGTAAATAAAGCCTGGTCGTACAACCGAAGCAGGCAGAGCTTTTTCGCGATGATATTTCATAACCAGGGCTTCGGCTTCGCATTTGGAGCGTGTGTAAGCGTCGAGCGAATTGGCCGCTGGTGGGGTGGTTTCGTCGGTTCCAAAATGGTCGCGACCCTCGTAGACACCGAGACTTGAGACGTGTACAAAGCGCTTTGTACCGGCAGTGACCATGGCGTCGAGAAGTTTTTCAAGGGCTACGACGTTGAGCGAACGGAATTCTTCGAGAGTGCCCCAGTCGCCTACCTTAGCCGCACAGTTGATGACGAGATCGCAGTCTTTGACACCACGAGCGAGCGAAGCGGAATCAGCCAGATCACCTTTAACCAATTCCACACCAAGGCTTTCAAGGAACTTTGTGTCAGAGCCTTCTCGGGCAAGGGCTTTGACATGCATGCCCCGCTTGACGGCCTCTTCGGCCACATGGCTTCCGACCAATCCTGTACCGCCTGTGATGAAAACTGTCATTTTGAATGGCCTGTTCGTGCAATGGTTATCAGATTTTCTTCAAACACTGAGATTGAAGAAATAAGCCTGAATCCTCGGGGATTGCCTATTGGATAGAACCCTTGCAATCATAACACATGGACAGAGCGGGGAAGAAAAATTTGAAAATTTCTTAAAGTCGCCGTGACAAGTTCTTGACACAGCCGTAGAATCAATATAGGACGAGGCAGGTGATGGTTGGCGATGGATGCTGACGCTTCACTGACTCGCTAGCTTTTGATACCTTGAAAGAGAGCCATTCGAAATGTCACGCAAAACGATCTTTGGTCTTGCCATTGCCCTGTTCGCTTCGGTTGCAACATCTGCTCAGGCTCAGGTGATTTACACCGTTCCTGCAACCACGACCTATGTTACCCAGTCTGTGGTGAGTGATTCTTACGTCGTTCCGACGACAACGATTGTTCCTACCACTACGACCTATTCCGTGGCTCCGACAACGTACACCACTGTTGTTCCAACGACTTACACAACAGTTTCTCCGACCACCTACACAACGGTTACTCCAACAACTTATACAACAGTTGCTCCAACAACCGTTCGTTATGCCACACCAACGACTTACACGGTTATGCCGACCACAACCACGACAATCATTCCAACCACGACTACAACCGTGATTCCAACATCGGTTTATGTCCCAACGACCAACGTGCAGACCATCTACTCACGTGGCCTGTTCGGTCGATATCGCCCAACCGCCGCCATCGTTTATTGATGGTCTGAGATCTCTTTCATCATAAGATGAACTTGGAGCTGCTTCTGAATGGAGCAGCTCTTTTTATTTTACAGATTTCAGATTTTGAACTTTGATCCACTGATCGAGGATTTCAGGTGTCATTGCATCGATTTTCTCGCGAACTTTGGTCATATTGGTTCGCTCCGAGGTGATTATAGGTGGATTGGTTTTCCACGTTTCATGAAGTTTGATTTGAATGGCTTTGGCGGAATCCATTTGGGATTGAAAGAAAATGCGGGCGGCATCGCTGCAAACGCCCTTCGTTTCAGCCAGTTCAGCCACTCGGTCCAGCACCAATTGCTCGCGTGTCAAGTCTTCGATTGGCATTTTTTCCTGCCATTTCCAGAGAGCAACGGCGGGCATCAAATCCAGCCTGGCCTGTAATCGCTGATTCAGCCTGTTTGTTGCTTCCGCAAGTTCCGATTGAATCGTCAGTGGTTTTGGAGGCGTATGCAATTCTGGAGTTTGATGGCCGCAGGCAGCAGCGAATAGTAGTAGTCCAGCAGGAGCGAGTGTTCGAAGTTGCAAGAGTGGTGATTTCAATTCGATCATCCGGATAGAAAAATAGAAAAAGGTGGTCGCATTTCTTTTCGAAATGCGCCACCTATGGGAGGATTATTCGACTTTAGGGAAGTCGATTATTTTGCAGAAGCCGGGCTTCTCGGCACATCAGCTGGACGAAATGCAATCGCGCGACGAACTGCTGGTGGCAGTGGTGCATCCACACCTTTGATCGCACGCCAGAGAATTTCGTTGAGTTCAAAGTCGTCGATTTTGTCGTATTCCGAGAAATCCATCTTGGCGGAACGCTCTGCTCCATAGGCCAAAGCGGTGTTCTTGGAATTCAGGTCGATTTTATTAGGAACAACGTTGTAAGTTGTCAGGTCGGCCTTGTCCGTAAACGACTCGTACATTGGTGTGGCACCGGCATCGAACTGAGACAAGGGGGGTAGCCCGAGGATCAGTTCCATGGTGCGCATCATGCTGACGGTGCTGTACTGGGTGCTGTCCAGGTGCCCGCGACGTGTGTAGGGGCTGATGACAAGACCGATGGTACGGTGAGCGTCAACGTGATCAGGGCCGTTTTGGGCATCATCTTCGATCACGAAGATGGCTGTTTTCGCCCAGTATTTTGACTTGGACACAGCTTCAACAATTTTGCCAAGAGCAAGATCGTTTGAAGCCACGCAGGCCTGTGGTGTGAAGCTGCCGGGGCGGGTTCCATCCGTATGATCTTCGCCGAGACTCATCATGATGAAATTCGGGAGAGTTCCCTTGTCACAGAATTCATTAAATTCTTCGATGAAAATGTCCGCATTGTCGGTATCGCGAGGCCGTTTGCCAGGGACTTTGCCGATCCCGAATTTTGGAGACATGTGGCCGATCAAGCCAGGGGCCCGACCTTCCATCTTCAGGGAACCGTCAGGCTGGCTGACGCGTGAGCCATATTCGCCATAATTGCGATATGTCAAACCCTTACGGGCACAGAGATCCCAGATGAAACCTGAAGGGGATTTGGAGAGTTCGCCTTCGTCGTCGTCATCCACTCCGGCACGGCCGGAATAGGTCAGGGCCCAGTTTCGGGAGATATAATCCGTGTTATAGGCCTGAGTGCTCCAGGGGTGCCCGTCGGCAGAAACGTGGCCGTTGCAATAGAGGTTGTCCAGAAGGACGTAATCGTTGGCCAGTTTGTGGTGATTCGGAGTGACTTGCTCACCAAAAAGGACAAGCGATGGGTCGCCATTACCGCGCTTGATATCGCCAAAGACCTGGTCATATGTGCGATTTTCTTTGAGGATATAAATCACGTGTTCAATCGGTGATTTATCGCCCACTTTGGTCGGAATGGCCGTCTTGCGACTTGGAGTATTTGCAGCCTGGAGCATGCGGTCTGAGTAAGGGCAATTGCGATACACAATACTCGTATATGCAGCCAGACCTTCGGAGTCAGGGATGTCAACGATTGACAAAGCACCTGAGAGCGTTGTACCGATGTAAGGGTACTTGTACAGGCTGACCCAGTGCTTGACTTCTTCAGGAATATCCTCGGCTTTTGTGGTGCTGAGGGCTTGCTGAAGTGCCTTTGCACTGGCTTCGCTGACTGGGTTTGGCTTCGACAGATTGCCTTTACCCACGCCCACCAGAAGTTGTTTGCCATCGGGTGTGACTGCGACTGATGTTGGATACCAGCCAGTCGGAATAAAGCCTTCGACGAACGAACGACTTGGATGCTCCACATCAATTACGGCAACGCAGTTGTTATCCGCGTTGGCAACGTAGAGGGTTTCGCCATCTGGAGAGATCGCCAGTGCATCAGGCGTGGAGCCTTCCGGAGCTCTTGGGAAGAGGGCCGTAGAGATGACTTCAGGAACGCCCCAGCGAATGGTGTCGATCACATAAACCGCATTTGCGGATGCACATGCGACAAACAGTCGGCCATCTTTAGGGTGCAGTTGCATTTGGTTTGGGTGTTCACCGACCCCGATCCGGTGGACCACTTTCAAGGTCTCGGAATCAACAACGTGAACAACCCGGGCTGACCAGTCGCTGATGTAATAAAACTTGCCGCCATTGCCCACGACGATATCGTAAGGCCGTTCAGCAAGTTTCTCAACTCTTTTGGAGCTGTTTCCATCGACGAATGTTTCGGTCAAAGTGCCTTGATTGATATCAAGTTGCAAGAGTTTTTTCGAGCTTTCAATATAAGCCAGTCCGCTTGCAAATGGCTTGCCCTTACCCTTGGTTTTTTCGGCAGGAGCAGGTTCAGGTTTTGCGGATTTTAATGTGGTGCCGACTCGGTCTACTTCGAGAAGGCTGCCGGAACCACCGCCAGACCACCAGATTTTCGAAGCGTCGGAATTGGAGGCCAGGCCAAACCAGCTTTGACGCGTGGTAAAGTCGCTGACGATTTTCTTCTCTTTGAGGTCGATCAGAGAGAGTTTATGGGCGTTATAGCCAGCCGTACCGACTAAAGCGTGGCGTCCATCGTTCAAAGGCTGAATATTGAGGGGCAGGTCGGTCAGTTCGACTTGAGTGCCGGCAGGCGAGATGGTCCAGCCATTGGGGAGGAGAAATCCATTGGTGGTCGGGCCGGGATAGGTTGCGCCCGGTGTCGGGCCTTGTTGATCAGCTTTTTTAGGCTGGACGGCTTCCTGAGCAGTCAGGAAGGCGGCTGCCATTGTAGAAATCAGAGCAAGTTTAGTTAGCAGGACATGTCTGGGCATGGGCATGACTCACTGTGGCGTCGATTGGAAAAGTGACGATTAGTATGGCATCATCACTGAACTGGTGTGCGATGTCCAATAAAATTACGATGAATTTCAGGTGAAGATTTTGGTTGGTTGCTTTATACATGACACTTTCGTAAATTAGTTCATGTGATAAAACCAGAATTCATTCCCATTCGCGATTTGTTGAGGTCTATGCCAACTTGGTTTGTCTGGTACTGGCTCATTTGTTTTGGACTTGGGTTGAGTGCTGCCGAACCGATATTTGAAGAGGTACCGACAAAGTCTTCTGGTCTGGATTTTCGATTTGAGAGTGGATCGCTTGGCCGATTCGACTTGCCTGAGATCATGGGCGGAGGGATGGCCGCCGCCGATTTTGATGGTGATGGCAGGCTTGACCTGTTTTTTTGTCAGGGCGGTTTGATTGAGGCAGAGCCAGGGAAAACGGATCCTCCGTGTCGGTGGTATCGTAATCAAGGGCAAATGCAATTCCAGGAAATACAGGTAGGATCAGAAGGGCCATCCTATGCGATGGGTGCCTGGCCGGCAGATTTTGATGAGGACGGCAAGGTGGATTTGTTTGTGACAGGATGGAGGGGTTGGAAGTTGTATCGCAACAAGGGTGGATGGGAGTTCGAGGATGTTACTCAAAATTTAGGTTCTGAGGCATTAAAATGGTCGACAGCCGCTGTCTGGGCTGATTTTAACAGTGATCAACATCTCGATTTATATGTCGGTGGATATGTCGAATATGATCCATCAAAGCGACCTTTTTGTGCCGCTCCAGATGGAGCAAGGGATTATTGTGGCCCTGAAGATTTTGAAGCTGTTCCAGACCGATTGTATTATGGTGATGGCCATGGCCATTTTAAGGATGTTACAAAAGCCATTGGAATTGAAAATAAGAACGGCCGGGCGTTAGGCGCAATCGCTGCTGATTTTAATCAGGATGGACGGTTGGATCTATTCGTTGCGAACGATGGAACAGCGAATAAACTGTTTATTCAAAATCAAGAACGGAAATTTCAGGACAAGGCGATTGAGTCAGGCGTGGCATTTACGAGTTCTGGAGAGTCGTTGGCTGGGATGGGAGTGACTGCGATGGAAAGTCTCGATAAATCAGGTGTTGATTTGATGGTGACAAACTTTTATGACAGAGGAACAGTGCTATTTCAATATCGAGGCAAGGAATTCTTTGAGGATCAGTCAAGGCCGACTGGACTTGGGCATTTAACGCGTAAATTTAATGGATTTGGAATTGTAACGGACGATTTTGACGGAGATGGCAATTTGGATGTTGTGCAGGTGAATGGACATGTATTGAGCCGGGAGAGGCTTGGAACGCCAGTGAAAATGAGGCCTTTGATGCTGACTCGAATCGGTGATGGAACGTTTCAGGAAAGGAGTCGCAAAGAGTTTCCCGCTGCCAGTATGGAGGTTCAGGGGAGGGGGCTGATCAAGGCCGATTTTGATCAGGATGGTCGTATGGATCTGTTGATGACAAGACTTGATGGAGAGCCGATTCTTTTGAAAAATGTGGCGAAGGATGGAAAGTCGGTGAGGGTCAAAAGAACGCCTGTATTTGGAGGGTCGTATCTCTCAGGAGTCGTGGCAGATCGGGTGCGTTGACTGGTGATTTGTATGTGTTTCGCAAATCGTTCATGGAAGGTCATTCTATGGATGACTTATCTGAGATTCGGAAGTGGTGGCTATCGCATCGCACTGAGGAAATCGTTAAGATAAGCAACTTGGTAGAAGCGGTTTTGGCTGAGATTGCTGGTGAGCCTTGGATAACAAAAAGGTACAGGACATGGCGGACGTGACGGAAACCACCGGAGTGAAACGAGAGCGGAGCGCTCGATATCCGGCCATTCCGTTGTCGGAAGCGGTCGAATTTTGTCGGCAGATTGATGAATTGGGCATCGATGGGTTGACGGCGCCTCAGATTGCTACGGCGATGGGGTATAAGAACGTGAAGACCAACACATTTTCAGGGCGTCTCAGTTCAGCCCGGCAATTTGGTCTGATCGACCTTTCTGAACAGAATTACAGTTTGACAGATCTTGCGTTGCGAATCATACATCCATTTGATCCGGAAGAAGTTCCGCAATTGATGCGTCAGGCGTGCCAGTTACCGCCCCTTTTTGCGGAACTGATGAAGCACTATGCTGGCAAGCGATTGCCTGAGCCGGAGATTTTGGGTAATTTGTTGATGCACAAGCATCAGATCACAGCGTCGGCAAAAATGGCGGCAGCCGAGTCGTTTTATGCGTCGATCCAGCACTCTGGATTGCTCGACGACACTCGCATACTGGATGCTCAGGCCAATGCTCAGGCAGGTCAGCCCATGGCCAACGAGGTCCGTGTTCCGTCAGGAGTCAAGCCTCAGGCGGCTCAGGCTCAGCCGGTATCCAAACCGGTGCAGGTCGATACTGTAAATATTCAGAGAAGTCAGGAGCAGAAGCTGGTGAAGCGTGATGAGGTTCGGCTTGATCTGACTTTGTGGGATGCAGATCAGGGCAAGCAGATTCGGCTTCGTGCGCCATCGAGCATGACTCAGGCGAGCCTTGACCGGTTTATACAGTCTATGAAGCTGGCAATCCAGGTCACTGAATCAGACCCGAATCAGGGCTGATTGGTGAATTTGGTGTATAGTAGAGACTGACGATATCTCAGTTGGACACGTATTTTCAAGGACATTTCGGAATGAGCGATCAAGAACACGACGATGATTTTGAGCAAGACGAATTCGAAGTGGATGATTTGGATCTGATTGAAGAGATGGAAATATCGATCTCTCCACGGCATGAAGTGCTTGCTGCTCGTGGGATTGAAATTGAAGCGTTTGAACAGGCGCTGGAGTTGGCTCTGGCAAAGCATGAAGCGCTTGCAGCCCGGGAAGATGTGGCTGACGACGAAATCCCGACACTTGACGAGATCCCCGTCGAGATCAACGGCGAAGTGATCATGCTGGGTGAGTTGGCGACTATTGAAGTGAATCCTGTTGAAGACGAAGACGATGAAGATGACGACGAAGACGACGACGTGGATTGCTAAAATTTCGTCCCAGTCATATTGAAAATCAATTCATGCAAGTGGTTCTGGTTAATCCGGAGTCACTTGCATTTGTATTTGTACGTGCAATATATTTGCCGATAGATCCGCACGCTATAGCCTTGTGATTGTTAACTAGCCGCTCTTGGGGCTAGCCTCGGTTGGGTTGAATATGCGAACCGGGGCTAGCGCCAAGACCGGCCAGGTAAATCCAACCCGATCCTCGCAAAGATTTTTAATTATGGGGAATATAAATCCTCAGCCTGCTCACGCATAAATTAACGCAGCTCACTCAAAATTAAGTGAGCTGCGATGTTTTAATTCAAAAGAGAAAAATGCCTCAATAGGTATGATCTTCTGTCGTATGATCGTCGGCCGGAGAGACTGGTGCGAGCGGTTCGACGGTCTGTCGGATGGCTCTCGACTCGCTCTCCTGCTTGATTCTGGCCAGAGCATCGGCTAGGGAGATAGCTCCTTGATCGCCGTCCAAACGGTCGCGATAGCTCACAGTGCCGTCCTCTGCCTCTTTCGCACCGACAACCAGCATGACCGGAATCTTCTCAATCTGGGCATTTCGGATCTTGGCACCGATCTTCTCGGCACGAAGGTCAACCTCGGCCCTGAGGCCAGCTGATTTCAGCTCGCTGACCACCTTCTGGGCATATTCATTGAACTTCTCAGAGATCGGTAGAACCCGAACCTGTTCAGGAGCAAGCCATAACGGAAACGCGCCTGCGAAGTGTTCAATCAAAATTCCCATGAATCGCTCCATGCTCCCAAACGGAGCACGGTGGATCATGACGGGGCGGTGCGGAGCATTGTCTGCACCTGTGTAGGTCAGCCCGAAGCGTTCTGGGAGAACGTAGTCGAGCTGAACGGTCCCCAGTTGCCATTGGCGGCCGAGGCAGTCGCGCACGATAAAGTCGGCCTTTGGCCCGTAGAAGGCTGCCTCGCCAGGGGCTTCTTCAAAAGGTAGGGCCATTTCCAGAAGTACGCTGCGGATATCCTCTTCGGCCTGTCTCCAGAGATCGCCAGCAGCGCCGGCGTATTTCGGGTCGGACGGGTCGTGCTTTGATAATCTCAGCTTATAGTCGTTGAGGCCAAGGCTTTTCAGGACGAACTGGGTCAGTTCCATGGTGGCTCTGAATTCGTCGCGAACCTGGTCGGCGGTGCAGAAGAGGTGGGCGTCGTCCTGAGTGAAGCCTCGGACGCGTGTCATCCCCGAAAGTTCGCCTGACTGTTCGTATCGGTAGACCGTACCAAACTCAGCCAGACGCACAGGCAGATCGCGATAGCTTCGCGGTTGGGCGGCAAAAATCTGGGTGTGGTGCGGGCAGTTCATCGGCTTCAGCAGATACTCTTCCACCACAGCACGTTCTTCGATGTAACCGATCCGGGCCGGTGTGTCGAGTGTCCAGTAAGGGCCTGGCTCGATGTGGCTTTCGGCCAGAAGTTTCTTCTGGGCTTCGTCGTCCAAGGTGCCTTTTTCCAAACCCGCCACAAGGGTTACGGCAGAATCATTGAGCATCTTGATCGTCGGGAACTGGCTCTCTCGATAGTAAGGATAGTGGCCCGATGTGCGGTAAAGATCGACTTTGCCGATGTGCGGCGTGTAGACAGGCTGATAGCCACGCTTGAGGAGTTCGTCTTTCAGGAAGTTCTCAAGAACACCACGAACGATGGCACCTTTGGGCATCCATAGAATCAGGCCAGAACCGACCAACTGGCTGATTGTAAATAGGCCTAACTCCTTACCCAAGCGACGGTGGTCGCGTTTTTTGGCCTCTTCCAGATGGGCCAGGTGTGCGTCCAGTTCTTTTTTATCGAAGAAGGCGGTGCCATAGACTCGCTGAAGCATGGGGCGATCGGTTTTGCCCTTCCAGTAGGCTCCGGCGATGGAGACCAGCTTGAATGCGCCGAGTTTGCCGGCGTGTGGGATGTGTGGGCCACGGCAAAGATCCACAAATTCGCCTTGTCGATAGAACGACAGAATGCCGTATTTGTGAAGCTCTTCCGTAATGTGTTCCACTTTATAGGCTTGGCTTAAACCGTCACAAAATGGGATGGCCTCTGCAACAGGCAGGCTGAAGCGTTCAAACGGTTCGGCGGCCGTAACAATTTTGGCCATTTCCGCTTCGATGGCTGGGAAGTCGTCTTCCGACAGGTGTTTGCCAGGGATATCGACATCGTAATAAAAGCCGTTTGTGGTGGTCGGACCGAAGGCGAGTTTAACGCCTGGGTAGAGCCGCATGATGGCTCTGGCCATGATGTGGGCGGTGCTGTGACGGAGAACGTCGAGCGATTCGCGGTCGCGGGTGGTCAGCAGTTTTAGCTCGATCGTTTCGCCAGTGGATTCGGAGGACTCAACCAGTGGTCGGTCAAGATCGACGATCCGGCCATTGGCGACGGCAGCGATAGCGGCCTGAGCGAGCCTGGCGCCGATGGATTCGGCAATCTGGCGAGGGGTGATATCGGCTGCGAAAGTCTTTTCGTTGCCATCAGGAAGACGAATGCTGACCATGGGAAGAACCAAGTTTCGCGATGAACTGTCGGCCTTGCGTAAGTTTTCAGCCAGATTGCTTACAAACTCGATGCGAGCGATCCCTCGCTCGGTGCGGCCGTGTTCGCGACCTTTCGTTGTTTTCGATCATGAACTGGTCAAATTCGCGTTTCGCCCGACTTACAACGCCGCGCGAACTTATTCAATGATTGGAAACAGTTGTCCCGCGAACTCTCCATCACGATCCTGCACGTTATCAGTTTACTGTAAATCGTTAGTTTCGCAAGTATCAAATCCTTTTTCCGAGTCTTAAACGATTTCGAAATGTTTTTTTGAATTGTTCTCATTCAATCCACTTGTTTCTTATGTTCCTAACGGATCCATCAACGAGAGTTTCATTTGAGAGCCAGTTTGGGGTTGAATCTGGAGATTCGAATTTGTCTAACACAAAAGGAATAAAACGCGACTTTTTGCAACTCGCCAAAGGCTTGATCCTATTTTTATTGATGCCACTGACCAGGGCTGAATCACTTGAAATCATGGATCTGGTACCGACCGTGGTACGGGCCTCGTTTGTCTCGAATCTATCTGTCACCGGTCTGGCGAGCGCTTCGAGTTTTGACCCTGTCGGGATGCTTTCGATTGCAGGCGGAACGGCGAGCGGGACGTTAATCAATTCACAATGGGTGCTTACGGCGGCACATGTGATTTCGTCAACAGGTGGGAGTCACAAACTCTCCGGATCGACGTTTGTTATTAACGGGCAGTCACTCGTTGCAGATTATGCGGAAATCATGACAGGCTGGGCCGGCGATTCCAGTAGCGGTAAGGACTTGGCTCTTGTGCATCTTGCTAACCCCTATACAGACGTCGCTCCAGCGAAATATCTGAATCAAAGCATTTCGCTGGCTGGACAGTCTGTGATCTTTGTCGGGTATGGATTAAACGGTGATGGATTGACTGGGTCGTTGGCTGGATCGGGTGGATCGAAGCGGGCTGGGACGAACATTCTCGATTTTGACGGTCGTGTTCTAGGGCTGAGCGGGAGTCTATTTCTGGCGGATTTTGATAGCGGCCAAGCGATTCATAACATCACGGGGTCAGCAACTCCCACCGCTTATGAATCGATTTTGGCACCCGGAGATTCTGGAGGAGGATTATTCATGGATTATCATGGTGAAACAATTTTGGTGGGTGTGAATTCGTTTTTGGCGTCCACAACCGGTTCTGCGAATTCCACTTATGGCAATTTGGCAGGCTTTCAAAGTATTCAGCCCAACCTGGCGTGGATTCAAAGCGTCTCTCAGGTTCCAGAGCCTGGAAGTCTGGTTCTGGGTGTGATCTGCGCGATTGCTGGATGGTGGGCTATCGAGCATCGTGGATCGAGGAAATCGTAGGCTGTGGATCTGATTTCGCAAGTCAAAGCTGAAATACCAGAATTCGATGGAATGGGATGGTGGATCTTTGTAAAGTCTGATACATCACACCGAACAAGAATTTTGAATGGGACTGGATTGAAAGAGCGATTCCCATGCTGCGAAGAAATTGTCTGCGAATCATGATGGCGAGTTCTACATCGGCTTTGACGATTTGTAATGATCCGCTGATGGCTCAGAATCAAGTCCAAAAGCCGCTCAAGAAACTGCCAGTTCCAGGCGAGACTTTCGAAGTCTCCGGGAGTGAAGCATTTTTGATCCTGTCGCAGACGTCGTCGGCCAGATCCAAGCCCTGGGTCTGGTACGCGCCGACCTTGCCGGGGCTGCCTGGTATCGAAGAAAAATGGATGTTTGACCAATTCCTTGCTTCTGGAATTTCGGTTGCAGGAATTGATGTAGGCGAATCGTTTGGGAGTCCGACTGGCAGGAATCAATTTACAGCCCTTTTTAAAGAGATGACTAAAAACCGAGGCTTCAGCACCAAACCGGCCTTGCTGGCTCGAAGTCGTGGCGGACTGATGCTTTATAATTGGGCAGCAGAGCATCCGGAGAATGTCGGTTGCATTGCCGGTATTTATCCGGTTTGCGATCTTTCAAGCTGGCCAGGGCTTGAAAAAGCGTCACCAGCTTACGGAATGACGCCGGAGGAATTAAAAAGGGGCCTGAAAAACCATAATCCAGTGAGTCGCCTCAAGCCTTTGGCCGATTCCAAGGTGCCCATTTTTCATATTCATGGAGATGTGGATACCGTCGTTCCGCTTGACCGGAACTCAGGTGCATTGGCTGCCGAATATGCAAAACTGGGTGGTCATATGATTCTGGAAGTGCCCAAAGGGCAGGGCCATAATATGTGGAGAGGCTTTTTTGAGAGCCAGAGACTGGTCGACTTTATTCTCAAAGAATTGAAATCCCGCCAGCCTTAATCCACTCAGACAAAAAGTCCGCGGATTGGCTCGCCTTTCACCACTTGGATGGGGCGGTTGAGTCTGTCCCGAACCTCAAGTTCGGGATCAATCCCCAGAGCTTGGTAAACCGTTGCTCCAAAATCGTTTGGAGTGATTGGGCGAGTGGCTGGATAAGCTCCGTTTTTGTCGGACGCACCAATATACTGACCACCTTGTACGCCACCGCCTGCAAAAACGCTGGTAAAGCATGGAGACCAGTGATCGCGGCCCGGCTTGGCTCCGCCTTCGGTGCCAATCTTCGGATTTCGCCCGAATTCGCCGGTGAGAATGACGAGTGTTTCGTCCAGAAGTCCTCTGGCGTCAAGGTCTTCAAGTAAGGCTGATACGCCTTGATCAAGTGGCGGGAGCAGACCTTTAGAGAGCCTGGTAAAGATGTCCTGGTGACTGTCCCAGTTTTGCACCCGGCCCATATTAGCCTGAACGACGGGCACGCCGGCTTCGACAAGTCTACGCGAAAGTAGCAGACTTTGGCCGAACATGTGGCGGCCATAGCGATCGCGGACGTGATCGGGTTCTGTCTGAATATCAAAGGCGTTGGCCACCTGCCGAGAGAGCAGCATGGAATAGGCGACTCTCCTCTGTTCGTCGAGGCCACCGTGGTCGTTGCCGGAGTCGAGGCTTTCGGAGATTTTACCAAGGTTGTTCAACAGGTTACGGCGGCCGGCCATTCGTTCGACGGCGATACCGGGAGGAAGGTTGACTTCCTCAACTTTAAAATCTTTACGGTTGGGGTCTGATTTGATCAGCCAAGGGTCGTATTTAGGGCCCAAAAAGCCAGCATGCTGGCCAGGCCAGACCAGTGGGCCTTCCATGAGAAAAGTCGGTAGGGTGACTCCGTTAGGGATCCCATCTTTCCGAGGTTTGGCATATTCGAGGGTGGATGCAAAACTTGGGTAGTCATCGCGAGAAGCGATTTTATCAAAAAAGGCACCGGGCTGGGTGTGGCCGGTGAGCATTTCGTGGGTGCCGTTGAGGTGGTTATTAAATTTATGCGACATGCTCCGGACAATCGCCAGTTTATCGAAATGGCGACTGAGTCGGGGCAGGTGTTCGGTGACGGTCATGCCTGGAACGCTGGTTTGGATCGGATTGAACGAACCTCTGATTCCTGAGGGGGCGTCAGGTTTTAGGTCGAATGTGTCAACGTGACTTGGGGCACCGGTCTGGAAGATCAGGATCACATGCTTGACCCGTGGCCGGATCGATGTCAATCCGGTGGAACTTCTTCCCTTGTCGTTGCTTGCGGCAGACAGGGAATTGGCACGCATGAGGTCGAGAGCGGAGAGGCTCAAAAGGCCAGAGAAGCCCACTTGAAGGAACTCTCGGCGAATCATTCCGATGGCATGTTGATGTGGTAGATTCATCGAGCGGGTCCGGGAGTCTGATTCCAAGTGGAGGGCGTAACGAGAGGTACTTTGGTGAGATCCAGAGGATGATCTCATCGAAGCGTTTATCTCATCTAAAATTATTATCGACTATTTTCGAGAATGAGCAAGAGTTTGATTGATCGTTTACGATCTTGGGATTCAAAAATGGTTGGAAATCATGGTAAGATAAGTTTAAATATCCGTAACTCACGGAATCTCAGATCTAATACAGTTCATCTCAAGAACGCCATAACAGGCATGCTGCCAAATACTTCCGATAAACTGGGGCTTGATCTTACTGGCAAAAAAGTTGCCGTAGCCCTTCCGTGCTTTAACGAGGCTCCCGCACTTCCGCAGGTCATCAATGAATGGCGGAAAGCGTTACCTGAAGCCGAAATTCTGGTGTTCGACAACAATTCCACGGACGGCTCAGGCGCGATCGCCGAGGGTCTTGGGGTGCGTGTTGTGCCAGTGATGCGGCAGGGCAAGGGATTTGTCGTTCGAACCATGTTCACGGAACTTTCCGATTACGATGCCGTGATCATGGCCGACGGCGACGGAACTTATCCTGCCAGCGCTGTTTATCCACTTCTTGAGCCAGTCTTGAACGGACAAGCAGATATGTCAGTGGGGGCTCGCGTGCCCGTGGCAGAGATGGGCGCTATGAGCCCTGTCAGAGGCTTTGGAAATATTCTGATCAGAGCCGCATTTGTTGTGGTCATGGGTATTTCCGGAGGCGACATGCTTTCAGGCTATCGCGTTTTTGGGCCTAAATTTCTCAAAGGCGTCAGGCTCAAATCAAAAGGTTTTGAGATCGAGACGGAAATCGTCTGCCAGGCCCTCGCTGGTGGCTACAAAGTTCTGGAAAAACCGGTGGCCTATCTTCCACGAGTGGCTGGTACGGAATCAAAATTAAGGGCCGTCAGAGATGGTCTGCGTATATTTAAGATGATGTTCATACAGAGCTTGCAGCTCAAACCGTGGCGGATTCCGGGCGCGGTGATTGGCTTGGTCGTGGCGTTGGCTTTGCTCACGGGCTCTGGCCTCTTATGGATCGCCGCCGGCACTGCGATTGGGGCCTTGATGGTCTTGAATCGGAAACAACCCTGAACCACTTCATAGACAACAGCCAATCGCTGATTGGTCTTGTTGATGACAAATTTGAGCATATAATTTCAGTGTCTTCTGAAATTTCTGTCAGAAGTGTCAGGCGGCAGAGCGATCTGGTAAAACCGTATCTGAAGGAGGGCACTCAAGTGCTTTCTGGAATTAGGTTTGGGCTGGTCAGGTACTTCAACGCCAAGCCGCTTTATTTCGGCTTGGAGGATCGGCTGCCGACAGCCACCTTCGAACTCGACCTGCCTAGTCGACTGGCTGACAAACTGGCGAACGGAAATCTCGATGTGGCCCTGATTCCTTCAGTGGAATTTTTGAGAGGCATAAAAACACACAACTATATCGCACTTCCCGGTGCTGCCATCGGAACCAAAGGCGTGGTTCGAAGCGTGAAACTTCTTAGCCACGTTCCACCTAATGAGATTCATCGGCTCGCTTTAGATGAAGGTTCACGCACGAGTCAGGCCTTGTGTAGGGTTTTGCTCGATGGGCTTTACGGAGTCCGTCCCGAACAACTTGAAGAGCTCCCTATCGGAGTTCCACCGGAAGAGTCTACCGCCGATGCCGTTCTGGTGATTGGAGACCGTGCCATGCGGTTGCCTGAATGGCGATATCATACCGTGATCGACCTGGGTGAGGCCTGGAATCACTGGACAGGATTGCCGTTCGTATTCGCCTTATGGGTGGCTAAGCCAAGACTAGGACTTGACTTGGATCAGATCTCGAATGTTCTGCGAACGTGTCGGGAAGATGGCGTAGCCCATGCCCGTGAAATTGCGTCGACACATGCGGATAGTCTCGGACTAGGGCTTGAAGAATGTGTGACTTACCTAAACCATCAAATTACCTATCAACTTGACGAGCCAGAATTGGCCGGCCTTAGGCTCTTTGCAGCCAAGGCCGAGGCATTGGGCCTAGTGCCCGAGAGGTGCGACGTTGTCCTCCACAGTTCAGGAAATTTTGCGTGCCGCGGTTGACGGTCGTCGAATTACGTTCGATGAAGGCGTGATTCTGATGCGAGAAGGCCGCCTCCACGAACTCGGCCGTGCTGCTGATGCCGTCTGCAAACGTATGCATCCCGAGCCTTTTCGTACTTATAACATCGACCGGAATATCAATTATTCCAACGTCTGTGCAGCCGTCTGCGACTTCTGCGCGTTTTACAGAAAGGTAAATGATACTGAGGCTTACGTGCTAGATACGGACGTCATCCTCCAGAAAATCAAAGAAACTGTGGAACTTGGCGGAGATCAGATCCTGATGCAGGGCGGGCTTCATCCGGACCTTCCCTGGACCTGGTATCTGGAACTTCTTCGTACCATTAAATCGCATTACCCCAACGTCAATATCCATGGATTCAGCCCCCCTGAAATCCACTTCTTCAGCAAGCTCTACAGAATGCCTTTAGAGCAGGTTCTGGGCGAGTTGAAAGAGGCTGGACTGGGCAGCTTGCCGGGCGGTGGGGGCGAGATTCTGGTAGACCGGGTTCGTAAAGCCATCACTCGAGGGAAGGTTTTGACCGACGACTGGTTGAACGTCCACAGGGTCTGGCATCAGATGGGCGGTAAGTCGTCCGCCACGATGATGTTTGGCCATATTGAAACGCTCGAGGAACGGGTCGAGCACATGGACAGAATCCGCCAGCTTCAAGATGAGACGGGTGGCCTGACGGCATTCATCAGCTGGACCTTTCAGCCTGAACATACAGACATGGCGGAAGTGCCTGCTGCTGGTGCATTTGAGTACCTGAGAGTGCAGGCCATCAGCCGGCTTTATCTGGATAATGTGCCCAATATTCAAAGCTCGTGGGTGACTCAGGGTGGCAAGATCGGTCAGGTGGCCCTGTATTTTGGTGCCAACGATATGGGATCGTTGATGATCGAAGAAAATGTGGTCAGCCAAGCTGGAACCGTGCACCACCTGACATTGAAAGAAATTCAGGGAGCGATTCGCGAATCAGGTTATATCCCTCGTCAGCGTAACGTGTTCTATGAATATATCGATCACGGGCCAGAGACGCTGAAACGTGTTGATACGCAACCCGTCAAAGCAAATCCGTTACCGATTGTGAACTGAAGCATCAGGTTTGCTGAGTCGATTGAACTTAAAGAACTGAGGTTGACGGATTCGTTGGATTTGGTGACGTTAAGGCTCACATACTGGAGCAGGAATGTCTGATGACCAATGAACTTGAGACATTGACACACCGGTTGATTCTTCCGCGTGATTCGAACCACCACGGTACGCTTTATGCGGGTAGTCTCGTGGCACTGGCCTTGGAAGCCGCTTATTCCACAGGCTATCGGGCGATTGGGGCATCTGCGAATCTGGTGCTTAAACGAGTGGTTGACCTGCGTTGTCTGGAGCCTGTTCCGATTGGTGAAGTGGTTCAAATCCGCGGCGTAGTTCTGTTCCAGAGGTCAGCACAGATCGTGGTCGGCCTCTACGGTTCCCCTTTAAGGGGCCGTGAAAAGCCTTGGATGGACGCATTGATGCAATTTGTCCAAATTGATGAAAATGGTCGACCCAAACCATTTGAAGGTTTTCAATCGGATGAATCAGAAATTGTATTGCAATCGCCGTGGGATGAATTAGCATTCAGACTGACATCGCTTTTAGCGATTCGGCGACCCAAATCTTGAAATCCCAATTCAACAAGTCCATGGTGAATAAACATGACTCTGAACTATTTCCGTTTCTGTGGTGTCAGACCGTTATTATTGACGGTACTGCTTGTGTTTAGCTGTGGTTTGATCATGGGGCAGGACGTTTCAACCGGTACCCCTGTAGGAAAGCCAGTTCCTCTGCTTGAGGCGATGGTCTGTGTGGGAGACAATGAAGGTCAGAAAATCGAATTGACTGCCAAAAGCGGTAAAAATCCAACGCTCTATTTTTTCATTCAGGCCGAACATTGGGACAGGCCAGTGGCCCGGCTTCTGCGTGAGCTTGATCAAAATATCAAATCTGGTGTTACGGATGGAACTCTTGTGGCTGTATGGCTCTCGAACAATGAAGTGGAGCGGTTTCGCGAACATTTGCCGCGAGTTCAGCAGTCCCTGAAACTGGCGATGACCACTTACACTGTCTGGCCAGGCGATCCTTTCGGCCCAGCCGCCTGGGCGATCAATCGTGATGATCATGTCACGATTATTACTGCCAAAGATGGAAAAGTATTGGGCAGATACAGCTTCAAATCGACCAACGAGGGTGATGCGAAACGGATACTAAAAGATTTTGGGATTAATCCCTGATCGATTCAAGTTTTAACACGATTCCTGAAATAGCAAATCCTATCACAACCATCCAGCCAAAAAAGAGCCGACCGATGAAACATGGAATCATTCGAAAACTGGTCATGGCTGGATTTGTGCTAGTTGGACTAGTGGTGATCGGATTATTGGTATTGAAACAGGTGGCACAGGCTCCTCCAAGTTATTATGCGGAAATTATCAAGGCGGAGACAAGCCTTGATGAGAAAACCCGTCATGAGCAAGCGGAAGTCCTTGTGGGAGATGTGGTTCAGGTCAGGAATGATATCGCAAATGACCCTGAATGGACGTTTCGACTGACCGATAAGTCGATAAATGCCTGGCTTATGGAACATCCGCTGAACGATTTGCTTGCGGATCTTCCTGAGGAAGTGCGGAATCCTCGTATCCGCTTTGAAACAGAGACATTAAAACTGGCATTCCGATGGCAGGGAAAGCCATTGGAATCGGTAGTCTCTGTGACTCTGAAACCGGAATTCATTTCTACAAATGAGTTGCAGATTACAATTCAAAATGTCCAGGCTGGACTGTTACCTATATCATGGACACGATTTCAAAATGAAATTCAGGATGCTTTAAATTCGCAAGGGCTTCAAGCACAATGGAAAACAGCAGGTCAAGAAACTGTCCTTACATTAAAAATTGAACCTGTCATGCAATCACGACAAATTGAGGTGGAAAAATTGACTGTGCTGGATGGAGAATTACGAATCACAGGCAGATCGCATAGCCAAGTCTCTGAATCAGCGAAAAATCAGGATGCGAAATAAATTCGTCAAAGCCTTGTCTGGACCATGTGCTTCAGGTGCGAAACGCGGTGATTTATTCAGCCAAATTTCTGTGCGACTTAGAGTCGTCGAGCTTTGTGGGATTTGATTCGTGGATTGCAGAAGTTCTGTGTATCGACGAACCTGTTAAAGTCGCTTCTCCTGAAATGCGTCCAAGTCCGTGAGAAACAACAGGTGGTTTTACATGCGGAATTTCGATTGTAAAGCTCGTTCCCAATCCAAATTTACTTTCAACATCGATTCGGCCTCCATGTTCGCGAACAATCTTATCACTGACTGGCAACCCTAAACCTGTCCCTTTAGAACCTTTGGAAGATGCAAAAAGCTCGAATAAAGTCGCGAGATCTTCTTCAGCAATACCAGGCCCATTATCCGCAACCTTAATTCTTAATATGTCTTGCTGTTCATCGTAACTGGTTTCAACTCTAACAAAGCCGCCTTCGTGGCCGGCCAGAGCGTCAAGAGCATTGGTGATTAAATTCAGAATGGCCCGATGGATTCCTTCTTCATCAATCCAGCAGATCAAGCCGGGAGCGATTTCAGATGATTCCAGACGAAGTCCATGAGACTCGGCCCTGGGACGCATCAACTCGACCAGATCTGTGATCAGTTCTGCCAGTTTAACTTCCTCGCGAAGTGGTTCGCGCGACTTCGCGTACGAAAGCATGTCCAGAACCAGGTCGTAGACCCGGCCAAGATTCCGCTCAAGAATCGACTGCCCACGACGTGTCAGATTCATGTCACCAGAATCAAGGCCCGTCTGGATCAGCGACGACCCACCTTTAAGCCCTTGCAGCACATTCTTTATATGGTGCGAAACGATTGTGATTGTCTGCCCAATAGCGGCAAGCCTTTCGGCGTCGAGCTTTTCCTGATAAAGCGAAGAGTTCTCTAACGCAAGACCAGCCTGGTGACCAATGGCAACCATAAGCGCCAGATGATCTTGCGAGAATCTTCGGGGAGGTTGATTTGAAGGCTCTTCGCCTGCTTCCTGAGGGCTTCTATGATCGGCGTAAATCACTCCCAGAATGGAATGTCGGCCTTGGAGAGGTACGCAAATCGCTTCGCGAATTCCAAGTTGCATGACTGACGGAGCATCTGAAAAGCGGCTGTCGCCCAGCGTGTCGGCACAGATCACACCTTGTCGCTGGTGCAGGACATGCTCGACAATCGAATGTGAAATATGAAGCCGTTCGCCCTTCTGGGCTATGCCTCTGCAACGTACGGCACGGGGTTCGATCAATCCTTTGGAGTCGATCAAAAGCACGGAGCCACGATCTGCTCCGATGGCATCAAAGACCAGTTCGAGAATCCGTGGAAGGAGTTCGTCGGGATTGGTCACCAGGCTGATTTCGCGACTGGCCTGATAGATGACATCCAGGCTGGCGAGCCGCTCCTGAAGCCAGTGTGGAGGTGGAGAGCCAGCAAATAGTTGAGCTATATCTGCCATGGCCGGAAGAGTTTGCACGATGGCAGACTTGTCTTCACCAGAGTCGGCAGCCACGATTCTGACACGTTCCAGGCCAGCATCGCTGGATCGAATCACGGCATCGTCTTGAAACATGATCTGGGTCTGACCAAGCTGGATCCGATCTCCGCGTCTCAGCCAGGTCTCACGCACTGAAACCCCGTTGACAAGGGTTCCATTGGCAGATCCCAGGTCAATCAGCTTGAATTGACCGCCTTCTCGCCTGATCTCAAGGTGACGTCGCGAAATTTCGGGATCTTTGATCCGAATGTCACAGCCTGTTTCGCGACCGATCACAGCCTTGGTTCCGCTCAGTTCAAAGCGGTGGCCGAGTTGTTCACCTTGTACTACGAAGAGCTGAGCCACGACCACGCCTCGTTTGGTTTCGGAACTGTCAATAGGAATGATTCTGATCGGAAATCGTGCCGATGTCCACAACTTAATTCAGATCGTGAAGATCGTTAGCAACCAGAATCGGCTCTACGCGACACCGGTCCAGCCCTTGATTCATCAATGTCCAGCAGGTTTTCTAGCCAATTCCAAAGCCTGGAACCATAAAAATCTGGAATCGTCAGGTCACTCTGAGTCGAAGGTTATTTCTGAGATGATCACGGACCCACATCACTCATTCGCGGGGGAACTTTTTACACTCATGGAATGATTTGTAACAAGTTATCGTCAGCAAGGTTTGGTTGATCGCCAGGATCCTACAATTCTGGAGCCATGTTCGGTTTGGATGCACAGCAGATGAAAGCAAAGTCCTGATAAGTATTTCTGTTTTTGACTGCCTGAAGTGTCGGTTGGCCTCTACCTGAAAATCACAAATACTTACGAAATAAGTTTCTTCATTAAAAAAGTTCGGCAATTTCGAGTATGGAACTCTATGGAATCGTATTGTTAAACGGTCACGGCATCTTGCGTGCTCATTATGCAGGAATCGTTAAGATCTTCGAAATTCCGTCCAACTCTGCTATCTTTTCTTAGCCAATTTGGATATTTTGAGGTGACGTTCTACATGAACAACTATCAACATCGCAGCGAACCAATTCCGAACCCGTATCGTAATGATTTCTGTGGTGTTGGTTTGTCATGATGAATCAGTCCCTATACGATAAATCATTGACCGATTGTGATTGACCGGCATCGGGCGGTGAGCGTGTCTGAATCCAATAGAATAGGATGAATTCTGATGCTGAACAAGCGACGACAAGGTTTTACCTTGATCGAATTATTGGTGGTGATTGCAATCATCGCCGTCCTCATTTCGCTGCTTCTTCCTGCTGTTCAATCAGCTCGGGAAGCTGCCCGCCGTGCCCAGTGCATCAATAACATGAAGCAACTTGGCCTTGCCCTTCATAATTATCATGATACCAACGGGGTTTTCGCTCCAGGCCGCATCTGGGCTCCAAACTCACCAGCCGGTTGTGGTTACAACTTCTTCCAGTGTCAGGATACAAACTGGTTCATCCTGATGTTGCCACAGTTTGAGCAAGGTAACCTTGCGAACGCCTTCAACTATACCACCGGTTCTGGTGGCCCGTTGATCGGTCTTCCTGTTGGCTTTTTCGCAAACTCCACTGTCATGGCGACAAAAATCGCCACGTTTCAGTGCCCAAGCGATCAGGATCTTAAGTTCCAGATCACCCCTACTTATGTAGGTGGACTGCTGTCAGGCCCGATTGCTTCAAAGGGCAACTATGTTGCAGCATGGGGCAATACTCAGTGGGACCAGTCCAACATTACGGTCAACGGAAACGCTGTGACGTACCTGCAATCCGCATTCGGCCACATGGGTAACATTGGTATCGCAAGATTCACCGATGGAACATCCAATAGCGTGATGATGGCTGAAATCATTCAAGGCGACCAGTACGACATTCGTGGAGCCATCTGGCAGAGCGTGCCAGGCGGAAGTCACTACGAAAGCCGTATGGCTCCAAATAAATCTGTCGATACGTATGCATCCGGCGCTTTTGGCGACCAGCTCAATCAGGCCATGTTCTGCGTGAGCAAGCCTCCAACCCTGCCTTGTACAGGTGGTGCTGGCGACCGTGGCAGCTATGCCGGAGCTCGCAGCCGTCACCCAGGCGGTATCAATGCTCTGTTGGGCGACGGTTCCGTCCGGTTCTTCAAGGACTCCGTCAATGCTCAGGTCTGGATCGCAATCAACTCCATCAGTGGTGGTGAAGTGATCAGCGCCGATGCTTATTGATCGATCTTCGCTGTAAGGCTTAAAAGCAGGTGTGGAAAACGGTTAAGCCGCCCACACCTGTTTTCTGTTTCCAACACAAGTTTGATTGAAATCATGCCAACAGTTTTAACGAGAATTCTGATTGCTTCGTTCTGGTTGATTTGTACTGGAATGTTGATCTATCGAGATGTTTTACCTGAATATCTGGTCGGAGAACCGCCCGACTGGAAACGAATGGTTAATAAGCCTGAAACCAGGCCCACCCGATGGCTGATTGCAGTCGATGAAGGGGGGGAGAAAAACCGGGTCATCGGTCAGGCATTTAATGAAATCAAGAAGCGTGCCGATGGCGGAACCTCATTTACCAGCCGAGTAAAAATCGACGCCAAAGGACTGTTTCAAGGTACTCCACTACAAGTAGCAGAGTCCACGAAATTTCAATTTGTAAATACAACCAATGTCACCCCACAAGGCTTGCTGGATCAGATCAGAGCCGAAGTTCTAGTCGAAGAGTTGGGCGAGAAACCGATTCTTGTGATTCAGGGCATGCCGACCAATCAAAACAAGCTGGATATCAGGTTCAGCAGTTCGATATCACCGTTGTTGAATTTCCGGCAACTGATCGACTATGCCCCGAAGGATATGGTCAGAGGCGGGCTTGAGCCGATAGATCAATTGCCAGGTCTGAGGATTGGACAGCGTTGGACGACTCAAATACTTCAGCCCATGACCGCTCGTCCAGACTCGATCAAGTCGGAGGTGATTGCATTAAGCCGGATATTCTGGAACGGCAATCCTACGGAGGTCTTGATAGTCGAGCATAAAGCCAGCACATTCTCAGCCAAAACTTGGGTTCGTCGCGATGGTCTGGTGCTGCGTCAGCAACTTCCGACACCGCTTGTTAAACTGGTTCTGGAACGTGACCCGGAGAATGAGAATTGGTAGACTCTCAAATGCAATCGAGCCCATATGGGGCCACCATGATTCGGTTTCATGATGTGACCAAGAAATTTGGCACCAAAACGGCTGTGAATCAACTGAATCTGGAGGTGCGTGCCGGCGAGTTATTTGCGTTTCTCGGCCCTAATGGTGCAGGTAAAACCACTTCCATTAAAATGATTTGTGGGTTATTGAAACCGACATCAGGGCAGGTGGAAATCGGTGGCTATCCAGCGGGAAGCAGCGAGGCGAGATCTTGCCTGGCGTATGTTCCTGACCAGCCGTTTTTATATGACAAACTCACTGGTCGAGAGTTCCTCAATTTTGTGACTCAGATGCGTGGTATGGATAAAACCCATGCTGAGAAGAAAATCGCTGAAATGGTGAGCCTGTTTGAAATTGAAGGCTTTCTGGATGAGCTTTGCGAAGGCTATTCCCAAGGCATGAAACAGAGGCTTGTATTCGCATCGGCTCTCGTTCACGAGCCGACTGTGCTGGTGGTGGATGAGCCATTTGTTGGGCTTGACCCTAGATCTGCGCGGATTGTCAAGCAGATGTTTGTTGATCAGGCGCGTCGTGGAGTGGCTGTCCTGATGTCAATCCACCTGCTTTCCATTGCAGAATCGCTTGCTGATCGGATTGGAATTATTCATCAAGGAAAGATGATTGCAACCGGTACTCTTCAAGAATTACGCGAAAAAGAGGCGTTTGGCGGGTCGCTTGAAGATCTGTTTCTGGAATTGACGGGCGGCGATGAAATGCCCCTTTCAGATGATAAGAATCCAGATGTTGCAGAAGAGGAAGGTCTACCATGAATTCTGATCCCAACTCAGGCACATCACTGGCCTACCTTCGAAGTCGAATATTTAAAAATACCATCACCGACTTATGGATGAATGGCAGGCTCAGGCTTTTTGTAGCACTTTTCTGCTGCATGGTCTTTTGGATTGGCATGTTTGGACTGTTTCTGGGCGGATTTGAATTTGTCGAAACATTTAAACTGACAGATGAAATCTATGAATACCTTTTCGGCCTATTCTTTCTGACACTTTTTGTGATGTTGGGAGTCTCCACAGGAATCATCATTTACGCAGGCTTGTTCCATGGCCGGGAAGCCTCTTGGCTGATGACGCAACCGCCTCGTGAAGATCGGATATTTGCTCACAAGTTTGTGGAGTCGATTGGATTTGCAGGCTGGGGCGTGTTACTTTTGGGCAGCCCTGTCCTGGTGGCCTACGGAATTTCTGTGAAGTCTGGGCTGGTTTATTATTTTGCGATTGTGCCACTCCTGATTGCATTTGTCGGATTACCGGGCGGACTTGGTGCATCGGCTGCGATCTTGATCGGATATGTTGTTCCTCGGCGTCCAAAAACCATACTGGCGGTGGTCTCTTGCGTTTTAATCATTCTGATTGGCCGATTTGCATGGAGTCTGATCCGAACCCCAGGTGATGCATTGACACCTGACTGGATGGATAATCTGCTTGGCCGGTTGGCATTTACGCGTCATCCGCTCTTGCCCAGCCGCTGGATGGCTCAGGCTGTGGTGGCTCTCAGTCATAATCGAATTGGTAACGGATTGTTCTATTTCCTGGTCATGGCAGCCAATGCGGCCATGGCATATCTTATTGCAACATGGGTTGCATTCAGAATATTGCGAGAAGCATTTTGTCGTGCCCAGGGCGAGCGATCGTCAAGGAAGCGGCGTCAAGCACAGTGGCTCGATCAGTTTGTCCATGCCGTGTTTTCATTTCTTGCCAGACCAGTTCAATTATTGATCGTGAAAGATGCACGTTGTTTTCTGCGAGACCCTGCGCAGTGGTCGCAATTCTTGATCTTTTTCGGTCTATTGGCTGCATACTTCATGAACATCAGAAAATTTTCCACAAATCTTGAAAGTCCTGTCTGGCGCAACCTTGTCAGCTATTTAAATCTCTCGGTCACCGCTTTACTACTGGCAACATTCACAAGCCGGTTTATATTTCCAATGATGTCTCTCGAAGGCAGAAATGCCTGGATGCTGAATTTGCTGCCAGTACGAAGGTCGCAGATCCTTTGGGGGAAATTTGCTTTCTCAGCGTCATTGTCGCTGTTTGCAAGCGAAACACTGCTCATGATCTCAGATATTCAGCTCAGGCTTGAGCCCAGTTTAATCGCGGTTCACGCAATATTAATGGCAGTCATCTGCCTTGGGTTATCCGCAATATCCGTAGGCCTTGGTGCGAGACTGCCGAACTATCGAGAGAGTGATCCATCTAAAATCGCGGCTGGTTTCGGCGGTACATTAAATCTGGTGGTCAGCCTTTTATTCCTGATGGTTACGATTGGGGCGGTTGCATTACCGTGCCATCTATATTTTGTAGGGATAGATACGGGGAGTGCTGGATTTCAGAGATTGACAACAAGCTGGACCTTCGATCAATTTCAAAGGTGGCTTGGGTTGGGCATAGGGGCCTCGATTCTCACAGGTGTTTTTTCTGTGATCATTCCGATTCGAATCGGGCTTGTTGCGCTCGATAATCAGGAGTTTTAGCGAATCGCGTTTTTTTAAGTGTGTATTTCAAAGAGATCTTCTTTCGGATTAACAAGTTTTCGTATATAATAGGAACAACATGCCGATACTCGCCTGATTTCAGGGGCCCTCCCAATGCGATCTACCAGCCAGCTCAAATCAATGAAGAACTTAGCCGTAAAGCTATTCTTGGCCGTATTTTCTGCGATTCATCTCCAGGCTCTGGTGGCGGATGCCGCGGAGCCTGTCAAAGTGGATTTTGCACGTGAAGTCAGGCCAATTCTGGCTCGCCACTGTTTTGCGTGCCATGGCCCCGACCAGGTCCAGCGTAAGGCGAAATTGAGGCTTGATCAGAAAGCGGATGCGTTTGCGGACCGCGGCGGATGGTCGCCTGTGGTTGCTGGGAAGGTGGATGAGAGCGAAATTATTGCTCGGATTACGTCGCATGACAAAGATGAAGTGATGCCGCCTGGTGGGCCTGAGAAAAGGCTTAAGCCAGAAGAGATTGCGATCCTTTCTCGCTGGATTGGGCAGGGTGCAGACTGGCGAAACCACTGGGCGTTTGAAAAGCCTGTGAAAGTGGAGCCTGTGGCTTCAATACCTGCCAAATGGGGGCGAAATGCGATTGATGGATTTATACTGCAGAGGCTGGAATCTGCGAAACTTGCTCCGAATCCTGAAGCTGATAAAAATACGCTGGTTCGCCGCCTATCACTCGATTTAACAGGCCTCCCGCCGACTCCTGAACAAGTCTCCGAATTTTTGGCAGACACTGCACCCGATGCGTATGACAGGCTTGTTGAAAGAATGCTTGCAAGTCCTGGTTATGGCGAACGTTGGGCTCGGATTTGGCTCGATTTGGCTCGATTTGCGGACACGCGTGGATATGAAAAGGATCGAAGCCGGCCGATGTGGAGGTATCGAGACTGGGTGATTTCGGCATTGAATCGCGACCAGCCTTACGATCAATTTACTCGTGATCAACTTGCAGGCGACTTAATTCCTGGAAGTACGCCTGATCAACGCTTGGCAACGGCTTTCCATCGCAATACCCTCACAAATGAAGAGGGCGGAACGGACGACGAAGAATTTCGATCAGCGTCCGTCAAAGATCGGATTGATACGACGATGCAGGTCTGGATGGGGCTGACGTTCGGTTGTGCCAAGTGTCATAGCCATAAATATGACCCGATTTCGCAGTCGGATTATTACAAGTTCTATGCCTTTTTTAATCAGACCGCCGACAATGATCGTGGCGATGAATCGCCCTTCGAATCGTTTCCGACCGAGGCTCAGACTTCCGAATTGAATTCGATTGATCGTGACCTCGAAAAAGCTTTGAAAGTCTTTGCGTTTGGCCCGCCTAGAAAAGCCGATCTGGATCTTTTTACAGCCCTGAATCAACGAAAAAATCAAGTGCTTGAAGCATGTAGGACCCCGATTTATCAGGAGTTGCCTGAAAAGTCCCGGCGGGTGACGAAAATTCATCAAAGGGGAAATTTTCTGGACCCTGGGGCCGAGGTTGCAGCAGCGATACCGGAGAGCTTTCCAAAACTGAAGCCCGGGTTGCCGGCGAATCGACTAGGGGTTGCTGCATGGCTGTTTGATCCCGAAAATCCATTAACGGCAAGAGTTACGGTGAATCGGCACTGGTCCGCATTTTTTGGGCAGGGGCTGGTTGCAACTCCCGAAGATTTTGGATCGCAGGGTCAGCCTCCATCGCATCCGGAACTGCTGGATTATCTGGCGATTGCATTTCAGGAATCTGGCTGGAGCCTGAAAAGCTTGTGTCGGATAATTGTCACCTCTTCAACCTACAGGCAGGCTTCGAATGTGAGTGCTGAGTCAGCAAAACTTGATCCATCGAATCTTTGGCTGGGACATTTCCCCCGCACCAGGCTGGATGCGGAGATGATTCGTGACACATCTTTAAGAGTCTCAGGGCTATTGTCACCAAAAATGTTTGGTCCATCGGTCATGCCTTATCAGCCTGAAGGCATTTGGCGAAGCACTTATAATACGGATAAATGGGTGACGAGTCCTGGTGAGGATAAGCATCGTCGTGGCTTGTATACGTTTATGAAGCGTACGAGCCCTTATCCAGCGATGATTACGATGGACGCCCCAAGTCGTGAAATCTGTTCGATTCGGCGAATTACAACCAATACGCCGCTTCAGGCTTTGATCACATTAAATGACACGGTTTATATTGAAGCCGCTCAGGCATTGGCTCGTCGCATGGCCCGCGAGGTGGAAGGTGCAGACTTGAATAAACGCCTGTCTCATGGGATGCAACTGGCATTGGGCCGACCGGCGAAAAGTCATGAATTAAAAGCCTTGACTGGCCTGTATCTCGACAGGGTTGCATTTTATCAATCTGATCCGAAGTCGGCTGATTCGATGAGTACAAACCCACTTGGACCTTTGCCCGCTGGGATGAAGGCTGATGATTTGGCGGCTCTGACAAATGTAGCGAACGTGATTTTAAATCTCGATGAATTTCTCACCAAACCGTGATCACATGTAGATTCATCCGTTTGAGCAAAATACGCAAGAATCACAAAATTCAAGATTGAGGCCGATGATGAATGCAGATCAGGAAATCTATCAAGAGCAAATTCTGGGAATGACCAGGCGTCACTTTTTTGGCCAGACTGGTCTATCGCTTGGCTCAATTGCATTAGCGAATATGTTGGCTGGCCGAGGTAAGGCACAATCGGCGGAAGCCTTGAATCAGAATCCGCTTGCGCCCAAAATGCCGATGATTCCGGCCAAGGCAAAGCATGTGATTTATTTGCACATGGCTGGCTCGCCAAGTCAGTTGGACTTATTTGATGATAAGCCAGAGCTCCGAAAATATAATGGGAAGCCGTGTCCTGACGAACTGTTGAAGGGCAAGCGGTTTGCATTTATTCGTGGCGTGCCGAATATGCTTGGCAGCCCATTCAAATTTCAGAAACACGGTCAGTCAGGTATTGAGCTGTCAGAACTTTGGCAGCACCTGCCAAAAGTGATTGATAAAGTGGCGGTTTTGAAGACGGTTAAAACCGACCAGTTTAATCACGGGCCAGCCCAGTTGTATTTGCATACTGGTTCAAGCCAGTTTGGTGGTGCTTCGATTGGTGCATGGGCTACCTATGGTCTCGGTAGCGATAATGCCGACCTTCCTGGTTTTGTCGTTTTGACCTCAGGTGGAAAAACTCCTGACGCCGGCAAATCAGTATGGGGGAGCGGCTTTTTACCGTCAGTTTACCAAGGTGTTCAATGCCGTTCTGAAGGCGATCCCGTGCTGTTTCTGGCGAATCCGCCAGGCATGGATCGTGCAGGCCGAAGGCGTACTCTTGATGCTTTAAAACAAATGAATGATGAGCAGTCGAAGGTGATTGGTGATCCTGAAACCATCACACGGATTGCTCAATATGAACTGGCATATCGGATGCAGATGACTGCTCCTGAGGTGATGGATATTTCACGAGAGCCGAAGAATATTCTAGAAATGTATGGAGCGGTTCCCGGATTTGTTCCTGAGAGTGATTCAGCTGCCGATCCACGAACAGCATATAAGGCGACAGACGCACAGTTTGCCAACAATTGCCTGCTAGCCCGCCGATTGGTGGAGTCGGGCGTACGGTTTGTGCAGCTGTTTGACTGGGGGTGGGATCACCATGGAGTCAGTCCTGGCGAAGATATTGTGAATACTTTGCCGATAAAGGTGCGCCAGATTGATAAAGCGATTACGGCATTGATTCAGGATCTGGATCAGCGAGGATTATTAAATGAAACCCTGATTGTATGGGGTGGTGAATTTGGACGGACCCCGATGGCTCAGAACAGTCCCAATCAGAAATTCCCGGGCCGGGATCACCACCCTTATGCGTTCAGCATGATGATGGCGGGCGGTGGTATCAAAGGCGGTCAGACGATTGGAAAGACCGACGATATTGGATATTACGCTGCTGAGCAACCGCTCGATGTCAGGGATGTTCAAGCCACAATAATGCAACTTCTTGGACTTGATCCCTGGAAAATGCATTACAGCTATCAAGGTTTGGAGCAGAGGCTTATCGGAGTGGAAGGAAAGGCGACCATTCCGAAGGGGCTGATCGCCTGAGATTGCAATGAATTTGTGGAAGATCAGTCGTCGAATGATTCGGTGGACTGATCAAGATTTTCGGCACTGACGGTCACAAGTTCTGATTCTGAGATGGCTTGACGGCCAGCTTCAGCAGGCTCTTCCACAGCTTCGCGTTTGCGGTGGTTGGTAGGATCGCCCATGCCTTTGGGCCAGATTAGAAATCCGCCGTGAGATGGGGTGGTATCCAGAATTTCCCACTTGCCGAAGATTCCTTTACCTTCGTTATAGCCGTCGTATCCAACCTCGTGGCGTTTTACGTATTTCTTGTTCCAGAGGCAGTGGCCAGTGGCAAGGTCGTATCGGCCACGAAGGATGAAGTCGCCGACGAAGTCTCGGCCTTCTCCCGTGATCCTGGTTTCCGAAAAATTCAGAATCAGTTCCATCATATGGCGTTTTCTGCCAGTGTGGGACATCAGGAAGAAGCCTTCCCAGGGGCCGCTGGGGAATCGTTCGTCGTTTTCCAGACGAGGTTTTTTCGACTTCGAATCAGGAGGAGTTTTATTCTCGTTAGGGTCGGCCATTGTGTGCGTGCCTCGGAAGTCGCCTGCTCATCGAGATCAATCCACGGTACCAGATTCAGTGACATCCTCTTGAACTCTTCGCATTTCAGGATCAGAGGTCAAGTGGTCATCTCGAATAATCAGGAAACGACAATAAATCAACTCTATTTGTAGAAGCTCGTGCCATTCATTTTCTGAAAATCATTTCAATCAAGTTTACCGTCCCATTCGCGAACCACTCGATGACGGCCTGGCATCAGGGTTTCTGTCCAGATCATGGAGTGCCGTTTGGGTCGCCAGATCATGTTGGGTAGGGGGATGCCGGAATCTTTGCTGTTCGGACTTCTCCATGATTGTACATGGGCTAGCTCAGGGATCACAAGATCCGCCTCAAGTGTTGTCTGTGAAGTGGTTTCCCACTCCATATTCAAGACATACCTCTGGTGTGATTCCCGGCTGATCTGGTATCTGAACCAGCCCTGAGGCAGGTGAATGCGTGCCCCCAGCGAGGGAAGTGTCCAAGGCATGATGGGCTGAAAGCTGAGTCGTTTTGAGACTGCGTCGTATTCCAGACCGCCCAGTTCTGTCATGAATTCCATGATCTGGAGATGCAACGACCAAACACCGGGCAGCATTCGCTGACTCTTTTCCGAACTTGTCTGGCTAATGGATTCAATCGAGAGTCCAAGTGGCCCGAGCCGGTCGATCACCTCATGGAGCAAGGCAATGGCTTGAGCCAAAGGTGCTCCATCGCCAGTGCGGTGCGCTAATTTCAGGCTGTACCGTGCCATCCATAAACGCGTCAGAACCTGAATGTCGTGGCGTAAAGTCCGGTAATTATTGGTGGAAGTTCGAGGGTCGTTGATGTCTGCAACCAGAGCCTGAAGGCTGCTTTGCAGGCGAGGATCCTCGGCAGGTAGGAGACCTAACGGAATGCAAAGGCCAAGCGCTCCGGGATCGGCATGGCTGGGCTCTTCAAAGTCGGCATTTTGGGTGATGACCCAGTGGCCAACCCGGCGGTTGATCTGTCGGGCAGGCCGAAGGTGGCCGAGACGCTCGTCGACAAGGCCAGGGCCATTTGGGCTGAAGGTTTGGAGAATTCCTTCATTAAGGATACGATCGGCCCGGTCTCTCCAGATTTTTGCCAGCTCGGGAGCTTCATTCAATTCGGTTGCAATTTCAGCTGAAGCCCTTAACCCTGCGACAACCGAAGCGTTGCCGAACAGGTGGCAGCCGAATCGGAGGTCCCACATTCCGGCCGACCTCATCAGACAAAGTTTTTCGTCCCATTCCATACCGGGATGGTCAGTTCGCCCCATGATCACTTCAGCAGCCTGATTTACAGACCTCCAAAGGGCGGGGTAAAGGCCGATTTCACCGGACCTTCGAACATGTCTGGCCAAGGCCCATGGGAACAGGGCTGTTTGGTCGATCGAAGGAGTTTCCCATTCCGGCACACCGTCCATCGAATATTTCTGGAACCAGAATCGATGGACAGGGTTCTTGTCACGCACACTTTCAAGCCATTCGAAAACATGGCGGGCGGGTGATAACTGGCCACATCGGCTCAGACCATCAGCTGTAAATATGGCTTCTCTTGGTCTGCAATATGCGTTAAGTCCACGATCGAATCCGCTTGCAACTGAGCCAAAATCGGAGTCGCAGTGGAGCAGGGTGGTGATGCTCGACCTCTGATTGATTTCTTCGAGATTTGTCCCAGGCGCGAAAACTTTCAGTTGGCCGGCCATTTCGTGGTGCCACGCCTTGATTGTCGAGTCTTCCACATCGCTCAGGTTTGCCGACCGAAACCATTTGAGAGCAGGCTTTAAGGTGTGTTCAAACGATCCTTCATCTGCTTGCCAGCCTGTGAATGAGCCAGCAATTAGAACGTCTACCCAGGCTGAACCGCGTGCTGGAAGGGCGAGCGAACGGGTCAGTACAGCTTCAGTCGGGCCGACAGGCTCGCACTGGGTGTCGCCTTTTGAATCAAGGGCGATTGTAAATGTCACTGTAGAATCGCGTGCCAGTTTGCGGTTGGAGTGTCCGTGGCCAGCATTTGATGCCAAAAGGGCACGCTCTCCATCAAGCCAGCTCAGAACCGGTTCGCCAATTCCACCATTGATTTCGGAATGGACGTAAAGCCCGAAAACCATGGTTCTGTCGTGATCGGCATCGTTACGTAACTCGTAACGCTTCAAGTACATGCCAGGTGGAAGAGGGCCATTTTCCGACTCAGGCCACGGCTCGGCCATGATCGCCAGATCAGTCACCAGAACACGAAGCTGACCGTCCCGGTGGCTGAGCACGGTTTTCAGAACGGCGGTGCCAGGTTCGTAGCTTTGACGACTATCCCAGACTTGTTCGCCAAACCAGTCGATCTGGCCCGTTTCCGCGACACCTGCCACAATCCCACGAAAATTGGTGCGGCTCTGAGGGGCATCGCCTTCCGCTGGTCTGACATTCGAATGAAGTGCAGCAGATGGGTAGTAAATGTCATATGTGGAAGATCTTGTGTCGATTCTGGCCGTCGTCCGGCGATTCCCGATCAAGCCCTCAGGCATCGCCTGAACCACATGGCTATGGTCGAGCCAGCGGGGCGGGTTCGGTCTGACCACAGCGTGCAGAGTATGGGTGCGCAATTCCTTGTCATCGTGATTTCGCTTGGAGATCGCTTGAAATCGAATCTTGCTATTGATTCCCAAAGGAGGAATCGGCACGTGCCAATAACTGTTTCCAGCCTTGTTCTCAAGCCAGAATCCAGGCAGATATCCAAGTGACTGATCGTTTACAACCAGTTCCAGACCCACGGTTTGGCCGACTTCAACCGGATGCGTTCCAATCACAACAAACGACCATTGGCCGGCGCGAACCGGGCCACCGTGTCGACCCTGAGCTGGGGATTCGATCCAGGTCGTGTGCATTCATTGCCTCAAAGCGATTGTTGGAACTTCCGAAAATTGCCTGGAAATCAAACCTCTCGTACTCGATCCTCGTGACCACTCAGGCAGATTATTGTAAACAATCCTTCAAACGGAATATATACATATTCGTTTTCTTTCACGACAATCACTTTACAGGGCATTGGCTGTACCTTCATGAAACCTCTCAAATCGGTGCGCTTTCAGAGTCATTCGAATATGTATAAAAGTCATAGCTGGCGTGGGTTAGGGTTGAATGCCCCAGATCTTGGGATATGGGCGAAATTTGCGGCTGAAGCCGGCTTTGATGCCATTGATCTGCCCCTTCGCGATCTGTTGGAGCAAGGCATTCCACCAGAATCGGTACGACAAACACTCCATTCTCAAAGGTTATTATGTGGAGCAACCCCATTCCCATATGACTGGCGAGCTGGGCACGGAGAGTTTTTAATCACTCTCAAAAAACTCGAGCCATTTCTGGAATATGCTCAAACTATTGGAGTTACAAGCCTTTATACGCGAGTGGAGGAGTCTGTTCCGATCGGTCAGACACGTGATGAAGCTCTCAGATGGCATCGCGAACGACTGGATCAGATCGCAGAGATGGTGGGTAAGTATCATCTGAGACTTGGCTTGGAGACGGTCGGTGTCATCAGCTTCCGGAATGGAAAAGAGCCGCTCATGGCCAACCTGAAAACGGTACGTCACGAATTGGCAGAAATCATTGATCGCCACGTCTCTCTTGGACTGCTGGTGGATGCGTTTCATTTGCACGCTTCCAATGAAAGCCTTGAGGATGCTGTTGGGCCTCTCCACGATCGAATATTCGGTGTGCATGTGGCAGACCTTCCAACTATTGTCGAGCGGGAGAATATCATCGATCACCAGCGAGCCTTGCCGGCGACTTCCAACACAGTTCCTGTGACGGAAATTCTTCAGGGACTTGCGTCCATGAATTGCATGGCCCCTGTGATGATCGAAACAGTGAAATGTCCAAAAGATCTTCAGGGATTGCAACTCAGGGAAGCCTTGGAACTTGTCATGGACTCATTCAAAAAGGTCTGGCCAAGCGAGTGCTGATCCGAACACCTTCAGCCCTTAAATAACCCGCATGAAGCAAGCCCGTTAAAATGATCATAGATTAAAGCTGAATCTGATTGGATTTTCAAATCTGTTTTAAGCTGGCGATGTATGATTTCAATGAAATGAAATCCCGGCGGTCGTCCAGTCCGTTGGATATGGTCCTAAGAGTCATCCAGTAAAGGGCTTCTGAATCATGCGCTGCAAGACTTTGAGATCCATTCGCGTGGTTGGGCTGACCTTTGGATTATGGTTAGTCGGGACTGACCATCAAGTTGTTCAAGCGCAACAGGAAGTCTCCAACTATTTTACGGCACCGGGAAATTACGGCACGAGTTATGGCCGGGCAGGTTTCGGAGCAGTCCGGACTTACAGTAATTTCTCGTCCCCCGGGTATGGGCGATCCATGCGTCCTTACGCCGTAATCCAAAATCCATGGGGTTCGGGAATCTGGAATCAGCCTGGTTCGGTGGGTCCTCAGCCAGTTGTTTATCAGGATCCATATCAGACGTGGGCTGTTCCAAATCGGTCTGGTCAAGAGTTGACACAACCGCTTCCACCGATTGGGGCCTATGCTCCTACACTTGGTCCAGGGTATGGGATGAGACGCCCGACGGCTTATTGAGTAGCACTTCCGGCAGAGAATTGATCTTTTCAGCTCGAGGGAATCATCGACCTTACCATCTGAATCCTGAACCCAAATTGTGATCGAGGTTCAGGATTTCATTTGGCTATATTTGTTAATGATTATTCGAAATGGTTGAATTCCTACTAGATGAAATTCGACTTTTCTGGTTAAATAGTCAAATACACAGCCCCTCTCCTGATCACATCCAGATGTCGAGAATCGAATCATAGACCATGTCATCCAACTTGCCGCTTATCGCCAAAGTTCGTCAAAACCAGCCTAGGCCAACTGTTGAGGATGTCGCTGGAACAATTCGCCGTCTCGTCCTAAACAGCCGCATTCAAGAGCGTGTTCCTGCTGGAGGACGTATTGCGGTGGGCGTGGGGAGCCGGGGGATTCACTGTATCCAGACCTCTGCCAGAGCCACCGTGGATGCTCTGAAAGAGCTTGGCTATAAGCCTTTTATCAAGGCCGCCATGGGCTCGCACGGTGGAGCGACTGCCGATGGACAGCGGGAACTTCTAGCTGGATATGGCATTACGCCCGAAAACATGGGTGTAGAAGTGCTGACCAGTCTAGAGACCCTCGAAGTGGGCATAAGCCCCATCGGGCTCCCGATTTACTTCGATAAAGATGCTTATGAGGCCGATGGTATTGTCTGCTTGAACCGGATCAAGCCTCATACCGATTTTCGGGCCGATTTCGAATCAGGCATTCTGAAAATGATGGTCATTGGGTTCGGTAAACAGCGTGGTGCAGAGCAGATCCATAAACTTGGCCTGCGTGGGATGAAAGAAGTTCTGCCGGCTGTGGGCAAGTTTTTGCTCGAAAATACCAAGTTCTCACTCGGGCTTGCCATCCTTGAAAATGTCGACGATCAGCCAGCCGAAATCGTGGCCATGGAGCCGGATCAAGTTTTAGGGACTGAGCCGAAGCTGCTCAATCGCGTACGGGACTTGATGGGCCGCCTCCCGTTCGACCAGATCGACGTCCTGGTGGTGGGCGAAATCGGCAAAAATTACTCCGGCGCCGGGATGGATCCGAACGTGATTGGGCGGCTGATGGTCGAAACTCAGCCCGACTTTGAAAAGCCGCTGGTCACACGACTTGTGATTCTGGATGTTTCAGACGAGAGCCATGGGAATATCGTGGGTGTGGGATTTGCGGATCTCGCCACCCAGCGGATTGTTGACAAGATGGATCCCGTTCCGTTCCGGATCAACGTGATCACCAGTTGTTTTCTCGAACGGGCCCGGATTCCAATCACTCTGCCAACCGATCGGGAAGTGCTTGAAGTCTCTGTTCAAACGTCATGGAGACTCACGCCTGACCAAGTGCGTATGGTGATTATTCCCAACAGTTTAGAGCTGAATACGATTTATGTCTCCGAGGCCATGAAGGCCGATGTGGAAGCGGGCAGTGACTTAAGTTTTGAGAGCGATTTCCAGCCGATCCCGATCGACTCTCATGGGATGGTCGAGCAGGAGAAGCTTTTCCCTGAAAGTGTCAGGGGCAAGCGGCGTTCGGGCGGTGGCGGGCATCAATCATGAGCCTGTGCCGAATGGGCGAAGATGGTCAGCCTAAACCCTTTCCAGATAGACCGGTAAGGCTTTTGGCGCTGGATGTGGACGGTACCATTCTGGGCCCATCTGGAGAGCTTGATGATCTGGTTCTGGCGTCACTCCATCAAGCCTTGGAATCAGATATAAAGATTGTATTATGCACTGGCCGCCGATTTCGTCGGGCCAGCGCAATTGCTGCAAAGATCGGGCTTAATTCGCCGATGGTTTGCAATTCAGGGGCTTTGGTGAAATGCCCGTCCTCAAATGCAACTTTTTGGAGGGCAGATCACACTTCCGTGGACGCTCAAAAAATCATGCAGACATTTGATCGTCATGAGCGACCAATATTGAGCTTTCAGGATCGTTCGCCAGATGAGCCTGATTTTATCACGTCGAAATATCCATCCGGGTGTGGATTATTCGATGATTATTTAAAAGAAAATCAAGGGCTTGGAGAGATTGATCCTGCGTGGAGGGATCGAGAATCATCGTTGGAAGGGCATTTCCACTTGTGTGCTGCTGGAACTCGCGAACAGATGCAGCAGATTCACGACGACCTTGAAATGCAATCGCCCGGTGGATATCAGCTATTTGTCCAAAAAAGCCCGCATTATGTGGCCTGGATGTGTGAAGTCTTGCGCCGAGATGCCAATAAGTGGACCGCTTTGACGACCATCGCCGAAGGCTGGGGCATTTCAGGGAGTGAAATTTGTGCCGTTGGTGACGATGCCAATGATGTCCCGATGATCGCCCAAGCTGGCTGGGGAGTTGCCATGGGCCATTCAGCCGACTTTGTAAAACAAAACGCTCACTGGATTGCGCCTGACAATGCTGGGCACGGCGTGGCGGAAGTGGTTCGAATTATCATGGAAAGACAAAACGGATGAAAAACGGATCTGCCAAACCGCCGGAAGGCTGGCCTGAAAGCTGCTCGCCGAGCTGGGAATTTGAGCCAGGGCACGATCAGCCACTTCTCGACACTTGGCTTTTCAAGCTCCGCAAGGAACGATATAAATCGCAATTGTCGACAAAGGAACACGATTTTTTTGTCGCTGAAATTGCAGATGCTGTTCACGTGATTGCCACAGACGCTGAAGGCCGTGTCCTGATGGTTCGCCAGTTTCGGGTTGGCTCACGGTCAGATAGCCTGGAGACACCAGGCGGGCTGATCGACCCAGGTGAAGATGCAATCACTGCCGCACATCGCGAATTGCTTGAAGAGACTGGCTATAAGGCGGAGAATGCCCGGCTTTTGGGTGGATTCTGGTCCCTTCCAAGCTTGGGAACAAGCCGGATTTGGACGGTTGTGCTGGAAAATGCCGTAAAAGTGGCTGAACCACATGGTGATCCGACTGAAGAATTGCAAGTGGAGTGGGTAGCCAAGTCCGACATTGTCAACGAAATTGCCAACGGCAATATTCATCATGGTTGCGTGATTTGCGGGTTACTGATCTGGCTTAATGAAATCATGCTGCCGGGTCGAGATTGACTTTCAGCAGTTTTGAGACGTGATTGAGTTGAAATTATTGATCAACTTCATCGCCTTTCGGCGGCCAGATGATTTGCGAGCCAGCAAGCCATTCTGGTAGTTTTTCTGGCTCGAATGCCAGTAATTCTCCCAAACGACGCCTGACTTCTTCAGGGTTCGCTGGCGATCTACCTTTGAGCGGAAGGTCGAACATGGACACAGCGTCATAGACTTTGGGAATCTCTGGTAGTCGGATGCGTCCAAAGGCGTTTGTTAAGTCTTCCCGACCCCAGCCCAAGTTGTAAGCAATTTTTTCGGCTTCCTGAAATCGCTTGAGGCAGCGCAATTGGCGTTTGACACGATCTCTCCAAATGTAATTGGCACGGACTCGTTTAAGTTCAGGTGTCGGGAATTTGTTGAATTCGATTTCAGCGGCGACTTGCCGTGGTGTTGATTCCAGCAATTGTCTGTCCACTTCTGACTGATGAAGCGTGAGCATAATAATTATCAAGGCTAATATGGCTAATGCGGATTTTCGTGTGATAGAAATTTTGCCGATGGTTGATTGTTTCCCAGGGGATGTTTCTAGGCCTTGGCCAGCTTGAACCCAGCCGCACAGGAACATCACCCAGCCGATTTGCGGGATGGAGTCGTACCAATAAAGAATATGTTTCAGGTTGACCCAAGAAAAATAGCCGCGAAACGACCATTCCACCCAATATGCGGAAATGCAAAGCGCCGCCCCGGTCCATTCGAGGGCGGTGATGGTCCGCCCACTTCGTAAATGCCATAAAAACCATGTCAAGGCGAGAATGAGCGTAAGTGCTACCGCTTGAACATCTGTTGTTATGACATCAATTCCTAAGTTCCCAAAAATCAGAGTTTCAATAATCGAGTGACAAGTGTGAGAGATTCCCTGGATCGGTCCCAATGCTTCTTTTGTAGTTCGGCCATGAAAGGAATTGGTCGCGTCGATCGCATTTCCAGCAAATGCAAGCGAAAAGGTCACGGCCAAAAACGTGGCTAGTAAAGGAATCAACGCCAGAAATTTCCTTTTACCTCGCGTAACCGCCAGAATATAAATGGCGCAAGTTGGGCCTGCGGCATGACCAATCGTCCAGAAGCCGCCCGCGATCCAGCAGCAAAGACCAACACCCGGCCAGAGCCAGCGCCAGTCGCGTCTTAATAATTCCTGGGTCAAGATCAGGGCTGTGACAATAAATAGGCCGGCCCAGAGCGTTTGGCCGGCAGAGAACCAGATCGTAGAAAGCCGCTGGATTGACGTCACACCCACCAATACTGAAGCGGAATAGCCGAGCGCCATGCTTCGAGACTCGTGTGCAACAAAATGGCCGACTTGAAGCATCACCAGCACCAAAGCCAGGTAACTGACAGGCTTCATGATATCCTGAAGGTGAACCAAATCGCCTGCCGCCAAGACCACCGCCCATGTCAAAACCCGCCAGGAAGGGCATATGTGTGTGTTATGTGGAACCAGTAAATTCTCTACCATGCGTGGCCAGGAGCGTGAAGCTCCGATGTAGGAAAAATCGTCAGAATGCAGCCGATAATCTAATTCCTGGTGTATATAGACAGTCAGGGGAGAATCACCCATTATCCACGCTGGTATTCGATGCAAGCCGAAAAGCCAGCAGGGAGTAAACAAAATCAGAGTCATTAAGAACAGGTGTGGCAGAAAGCCGAGTCTCTTGTCGCCCCAGATTTGGAGCCTGCGCAAAAGTTTTTTGAATGGTTGATTGTCACTGGTATTCATGGTTTGTGCCGGGCAACGGGCCTCATTTTTGTAGTTGTGGCTGGAATCCCGGGCGGCTGAAGCCGGAGTCTCGTATTTGTTGCAGCCTGATTTGCATGGCTGCGACTTGATCCGGTCGCTCCATCGCTAAATTCTTTTGTTCGCCAAGGTCGGCGGCCAAGTCATAAAGCTGAGCCTCAGAAGCGTTGCCAAGCTCAGTTCCTGTGAGTTTATTAAACGTCTTGCCCTGACTGCCTTGAATATATTTCAAAGAGCCCAGCCGGAGTGATCTCAGCGAAGCGTCTTCCACCAGATGGTCACGGCCATTTTTGGATTCGCCCAACAGAGCACCTAAAACATCAAAACTGTCAGGGCCAATATTTGCAGGGAAATCCTGGCCTGTCAGCTTCGCAAACGTAGCCGGAAAATCCACCTGGCAAATCAAAGCCTCGGATGTCGTACCAGGCTTGATTCTGGCGGGCCACCGCACCAGAAAAGGAACTCGCGTGCCGCCTTCGAAGTTGCTGTACTTACCGCCCCGAAATGGGCCAGCAGGCTTATGCAATCCGATTTTTTCCACGGCTTCCTCCTGATAACCATCGTCCACCACCGGGCCATTATCGCTTGAGAAAATAACCATCGTGTTTTTTGAGATACCAAGGTGGTCGAGTTTATCAAGGATCTGGCCAACGCACCAGTCGAGCTGAACGATGGCATCTCCACGCGGGCCCATCGCTGTTTTACCAAAAAAACGTGGGTGGGGAACTCGCGGAACATGGATGTCATGCGTGGAGAAGTAAAGGAAAAATCGGCTTTTTTGATGCTTGTCAATAAAATCGGTCGCCTTGCCGGTTATCACATCCGCCATGTTTTCATCGTCCCAAAGGGCTGATTTTCCACCCGTCATATATCCGATCCGGCTGATACCATTCACGATTGTCATGTCGTGACCGTGACTTGGCTTCGTTCTGAACAGTAGGTCAGGTCTTGATTTACCAGTCGGGCTATTGTCGATCGGCTTGCCGAAACTGATTGTGATCGGGTCGGAGGGATCAAGCCCTTTCACTTTTCCATTCTCAACATAAACACACGGTACGCGATCGCCGGTGGCTGGGATCAGGAAATGTTCGTCAAAACCTAATTCCTTTGGCCCGGGTGAGATCGGGCCGTTCCAGCTCATGCCGGGGCGTCCAAGTCCCAAATGCCATTTTCCGACATAACCGGTCTGATAACTTGCCGATTTGAGGATTGAGGCCAGTGTGGTTCGCCCCGGCTCGATAATTATCGAGGCATCCCCAGTTGCGACCCCTGTGCCTTTGCGTCGCCAAGCGTATTCACCTGTTAATAGGGCGTATCGCGATGGAGTGCATGTTGCGGATGCTGAGTGTCCGTCCGTGTGTTTCAGTCCTTCAGTTGCAAGCCGATCCAGATTCGGAGTACTCACAGACTTGGCTCCATAGCAACTCAGGTCGCCATAGCCGATATCGTCCGCGTAAATCAGAATGATATTAGGTAATTCAGCTGTTCCAGCATTTCTCTGGAATAATAAAAGTAAACCGATTGCGATTGTCGAAAAAAGAGTTCGCTGCATGTTTCGATCTACCTTCGTTTGGTTTTTTTCTCGAGTTCAGATATCTTATCCGACTGGCTGAATCAATCCAACTGCTCCGGTGACTTAATGATCACACAGTCTCAATTCGAGATTCGTGCGATGGCATCTGGCCACCAAAATCTCCTTCGGGTTTGCCTGGCCAGTCAATTTCAGTGGGAGGAATATGATCCACTTTAGTGCGAAGTGTCAGGTACAGGGCTGCCGGAAATGCAAACGCAAATCCAATTGGCCAGCAAGCAGCCAAATGAGTAATGATGGAGAGGCATGTGATAAATGCACTGGATGAGATTTCAGGCATCATCCAGGGAGGGGGCAATACCTTGCTCCAACTGATATTTGCGGGATCAGTGACAAATCCTGTCATTGCAAATCCGGAATGTAACATGAAAATCAATGCCCAGCTCAGAAATTGTACAAGTGCATAACCAATCGCCTGTAATAAAAAACCGACCTTGAATGTAATTGCCCAGCTCAGTGGAGCCTGAAAAAGATATGTTTGCGAACGGCTTAAGGCGTCGAACAGGTCTTCACCTTCAGCCATGGAAGCCGCCATCATCATGGGCCATCCGAAAATAAAACCGATTAGAGTTAAGACCAGAATGGAAGCAGGAATCAGTGCGATTGGCACAAATATCCATGCGAGTACAGGTCCAACAAAAGGCAGTTTTGTAAACGCACCTAACACAGTGATTGCAGTGAATAGCATAATCATCACGATAATGGGCGTAATGATTGATCCCATAAGGGTCATCCGCTGCCTTATGGCATAGCGCAAGGCGGATCTGACTCCAGGGATTGGGGCATCAGCCATTCGGGTTAATGCAATCCGGCAAATTGCCGACCCGAAGAGCCCCCAGATGAGCAATGTGAAAAGAATTCCAATCAACGATTTTAAGGTGTCGTTCGTGCTGTCAGCCTCCAACAGATTAAAAAATGGGGCAGCCAGGCCGAGTGGGCCAACCCATGCCTTATCAAAAAACTCGTGGAGCTTAGCAGGTAACTGCTTTGTGATTTCAGCCGACCATCGCTGGGCCACGACATGACGATGCAGGCCGATCGTTGAGCAAGCAATTTTATCTGCGGCAAGACCCATCGCAAGTAGGATCCAGACTCTGGCCAGCAAAGTGGCTCGGATGGCTCCAATAGTCAGCCCGATCGCCATCGAGATAGTGGCTCGATCTGATTTCAGTATCATATTTGGTGCTTTGCGATCGATCTGAGGTTGATGTGGTTTTGCACTTTGGATAGGAGCGATATCACGGAACATGGCATTCCAGAAGTTGCAATGTCTCATTACTGGACGGATGGATCAAAACCGAACCGGCCGCTGCAGGTAATAATACCGTGGTGCCGGCATGGGCTTCAAGGTCAGTGCCGTGAGGGTTGGAAATCAAGGCCTTACCATTGGTTATGATCAGTATGGTGAACCGCGAATGATCGGCAAACCCAAGGGTGGCTGAAGAGTTTAACTTCCATCGGTCAATTCCGAAAAATTGGCAATAAGCGAGTTTTTCATGAATGTTGTCCGAGCTTTCAGTTGGCAAACGCTCGGGTTTCATGGGGCTGACAGGGCCTCGCTCAAAGTCCGTGGCTTCAAGCGCTTCCGCAAGGTGAAGCTGTCGAGGGCTGCCGTCGGGGCCAACACGGCCCCAATCATCGACCCGAAATGTGGCGTCCGACATCTGCTGAATTTCTGCGATCATAATACCAGCGCCGATCGCATGGACAGTTCCTGATGGAATCATAATGCAATCACCAGCGGATGGCTCAAAACTATGAATAAGTTCAGACACGGACTGCCGCTGCATGGCTAAATCCAAGGCTTCACATGTCACATCAGACTTCAGCCCGGCATAGATTCGACTACCGGGATCGGAGTGGAGTACGACCCAGGCTTCGTTTTTGCCGTTATCGTTTACAAGACGGCGAGCGAGAGCATCATTCGGGTGAACTTGGATGGAGAGATCTTGGTGGGCATCGAGAAACTTGATCAGCAAGGGAAACTGTGTGTAACGATCTGCAAGGTCTGTCCCTAAAAGCTCTTTGGGGTGTTGTGCCAAAAGGTCTGTGATGGACTTGCCTGCCCATTCAGATGGCTGGCAGACGACGGATTGGCCATTTGCGTGGTCTGCAATTTCCCAGCTTTCAGCATAATCGTCGCCGGGGCCGATGGATTTCCCCAGCAAAGTGGCTAAACGTGTGCCACCCCAAAGAATTCTTTTGAGGATTGGGTCGAAAATCAGAGGTGAGTCAAGAAGCGGATTCATAGGGGTTTCATAGTCATCCGGAAGTGAGATCGCACTAGGCACTGACGTATCCTAACACGATGGATCCGATCACGCCACGCCTGAAATTTTTTTGCGATGTTGACTGATGGTTCCGGATCATGAATAATAAGTTATTCACACCAAAGCTCTAACGCATTTCCAGATTTCCACAATGCGTAGAGTTCAATCCTTCCAGCTCATATCGTCGACTCATGAAGCCCACTGATAAGAGGGAACACATATGTTGAATTCAGGGGTTCGATATTCGATTTACAGCCTATTCATTTCTGGGCTGATTCTAAAAGCTGCCCTGGGAATGGAACCACAGTCGGTGACAGTTCCGAAAAAGGTCAGCGTGAGGATTTTTGAGCGACTGCCTGAAAAGTGGAATGAGGAGACTCCGAATCGTGGTGCTGACGAGATTTACGAGACTCCTCTGATGGGATTTGCCGGGATCCCCAAAAAATACAACTCTCAAGGTGCAATTATTGACAGGTCAGCACCTTTTCTGATGCTCTCAAAATTTGAAAGAGCTTATCCAAAAGGTGATTACGACTTGATTTTAAGGAGCAGGGCCAAGTCGATTCTGCGTATTGATGGCAAGAAAATTGCTGAAACAAAGTCGATTAGCAATAATGCCGGCGGGCACGAAGAATTCCCACCTTTAGTAATCCCTTCCGACAATCGACTGAAAGCACTTGAAACGAATTCGCAGGAGCGTTTGATACGCTGGACGAGCGATGGGAATCGCCATGAATTTGAGTTGGCTTCAGTGATTGGAGATAAAAAAACGCGTCCTGAGACTGGTGAGTTAGCGGTTTATTTGATTCCGAAATCAATAAATCTCAGTGACACGATGCCTTTGATGGCAGGGCCTGAAGGTGCTCCTGCGGTGGTGATGACAGATTCAGGGTGGAATCAGTTTCGGGTCAATCACGAAGATCAGTTGACGGCAATTGAAACGCAGAAACGCCAAATCGCGTATCGTTCAGAGGATGCATACTGGCAGAACCGCCATGCGATGGCAAGGAAATTGGTTGGTGAATCGCTGAAAGATTTTGCTGAGCTGACACCTGCGAAACTTGATCGGCTGATTCAGGGAGCGTTTCCGAGTCGAAAGTTGGCCCCTTTGGCGGACGATTCGAGCTTTGTGCGAAGGGTTTATCTTGACGTGGTTGGGCAGGTCCCAAGCCCGCATGAGCAGTTGTTGTTTTTCAACGACCCTGCCTCTGATCGCCGCAGGAGATTGATTGCCAGATTATTGGATGATCCACGACGCGCAGACGCCTGGATGGGCTATTGGCAAGACCTTCTGGCTGAAAACCCCGGTATTTTAAAGCCGACATTAAATAACACAGGTCCATTCCGATATTTCTTGCGGGAAGCCATCGGTGATAATTTACCGATGGATCGGATGGTGACCCAACTTGTTCGGATGGAGGGCAGCGTTTTGGGTGGATCAGCGGCCGGTTTTTCGATGGCCAGCCAGAACGATTCGCCGATGGCCGCCAAGGCTCACATTATTGCAAAAGCCTTTCTGGCGAGTGAGTTGAAGTGTGCTCGATGTCACGATGCGCCGAAGCATCCTTACGATCAGTCGGACCTTTTTGAATTGGCTGCAATGCTTGCAGGCAAGCCTGTGGATGTCCCGAAATCAAGTTCTGTGGTGATCGCTCCTGGGGCTCGAGTGCCAGCCATTTCGATCAGCCTTGAGCCTGGCGACAAAATTTTGCCACGCTGGAGCCTCTCAGAAATCAGTTCGGAAGAGCTTCCTGCCAACGTTCTGCCACCCAATCCATCGACCCGTGACAGGATGGCGAGTCTGCTGACTTGGGCGGGAAATCGGAGGTTTGCCAAGGTGATGGTCAATCGAGTCTGGGCCGTGCGCACAGGCCGTCCATTTGTGGACCCGATTGATGATTGGGATGTGAAGACTCAGATCCGCTTTCCCGAAGCGTTGGAGGCTTTGGCGGCTGATTTCATGAGAAATGGCTATGACTTGAAGCGGCTCGACCAGTTGATTCTCAACAGTCATTATTATCAGGCGTTGGTCGTTCCAGACGATTCGCAGGATTCGTTACTGGGGCCGGCCCGACGTCGAATTTCAGCCGAGCAACTCATAGACAGTCTGTTTGCGATCGCTGGCAAGACATTTGACTGTGAGGAGTTGTGTCTTGATCCTGAAGGCCGGCGGCCCGCATCAGAATTTATCAATCTGGGGCATCCGCGATACGCCTGGGAGATGATTTCACCTTCCAACGAACGTGACCGTCCAGCTTTAGGGTTGCCAGCAGCCACTCAGATCACGGATTTGATGCAAGCCTTTGGGTGGCGATCAAGCCGTCAGGATCCTTTGACAATTCGCGAAGAGGCTGTCACGCCTTTGCAGCCGGGGCTTTTGGCAACAGGATTGGTCCATACGAGAATCGCTCGGCTATCGGATCAAAGTCAATTTACCGAGATTGCATTATCATCGAAATCTGTTGAAGAACTGGCCGATTTGACGATCAGGCGAGTCTTAAGCCGCTCTGCAACGGCTCAGGAAATAGTAGAAGCAAAAGATCTATTCTCAGCCGAATTTAATGACAGAATTCCGGGGCAATCAAAGCTGGTGGAATTGACTCCTCGCAGCCACAGGCATCGCGTGAGCTGGTCGAATCATTTGCGGCCATTGGCGACTGAAATTCAAATTGAAGAGGAAGCTGCTGTACGAGCTGGCGACCCGCCTACAGCGTTGCTTACGAACCGCTTTCGAGAGGCTTACGAGGACTGGGTCTGGGCTTTGCTCAACTGCCCCGATTTCCTCTTTCTTCCATGATTTTCAACGAAAGAACAGAGCCATGAGTGATTCTAATGATCAGTTTTCAATAAATCGTCGTGAGATATTCAAAGCAGGTCTGGCTGGTGCTCTCACAAGCAGCGGCAGCCTGCTGGCGGGTACAGCAGATCAGGAGATTTTTGGTAAAGCCAAATCCTGCATTTTTTTATGGCTTGGAGGTGGTGCATCACAAATTGACACGTTTGATCCGAAGCGGGTGGGTGATTTAAAAAAGCAGCCGGGTTCAGCGTATAAGTCGATTGAAACAGCTCTACCCGGAGTTCAACTTTGTGAATATCTTCCACGTACGGCCCGATTGATGGAACGCTGTGTGCTGATTCGGACTTTGAATCACCGCGTGATTGACGAACACGGAATTGCAACGAATATTGTTCACACAGGTCACCCGACAAGTGAAACGGTGGTTTATCCTTCGATTGGATCGATCGTCGCTCATCAGTTGGGAGCGGGTTCTGATCATGTTCCAGCTTATGTATTGATCGGATATCCCAATAATAGCCGAGGGCCAGGTTTTCTCGGTTCCAGGGCGGGTTATGTTTACTTGACAGACACCAAGGCTGGACCGGCCGGACTGAGTACGCCCATGGGCTTGCATGCGGATCGCAAGCAACGCCGGGATATGCTTTTAAATCGAATGCAGACCACGGGACTAGCGGGCCAGAATGGTGAAACCGCGCTGGCGGATTATGTGACGGTGGCTCGTGAATCGCAACGGCTTGCGGGTGAAGAGTTTGGTAAGATATTTCATTTAGAAACGGAGTCGGGTGCATTAAGGGCTTCGTATGGAGGCGAATTTGGTCAGAGGTGTTTGCTTGCAAGGAGGTTGGTGGAATCGGGAGTCAGGTTTGTCGAGGTTTCGCACAACCTGAACTTTATTAATGGAACTGGCTGGGATACGCATAATGATGGACAACTCAGGCAGCATGTGTTGATACAAGAGCTGGATAATGCCATCGCCGGGTTGATCGAAGACCTTGAGCGTCGAGGTCAATTGGATTCAACTCTGATCGCGCTTGGGACCGAGTTTGGGCGACCTGCCGAGTTTGATTCAGGTGGGGGCAGGGGCCATCAATCCACTGCATTTAGCGTGATTATGGCGGGGGGTGGATTGAGGACAGGTCAAGTGGTCGGTAGGACAGATGAATTATCGAAGAAGATTTTGGACGAGCCTGTGAGTGTTCCCGATTATCATTCGACAATTCTGGCTGCGATGGGAATTTCGAGCAGGATTGAATTGAAAGCCGGGGATCGACCTGTGCCCATCACAGAGGGTGGTCAGGCCATACGCAAGCTGTTCATTTGAAATTGTAACCAACTCATAGAATACGACTTGAAATTCTGGCTCATGCAGGATTTGTCAGATTGTCGTGGGTTTAGGCGGTTCCAGGAATTTGTCAGATCCATGTTCTGATTGGAAGAAGCTTTATGGGGATGCTTGACCTGAAGCTCAGTGTAAGCTTATGATAAGTGGAGGATTCAGAGCGACTTTTCCAAGGCAATCGCCTGCGAACATTTCTGCTGAGTCTTCCACAACCTTCGTCATCATACTGTCGCATACCCAAAAAAAATCAGGCGAATGCTTCTAGAAGTATACCTGATAAAGTCTGCCAAGGATTCTCACCTATGCTGCGCTGGTTTTTAATCGCGATTTTGGCTGCGGGGATCACGATGGCCATTATCATTGCGCCTCAAATGTTGTCCAAGCCTGCGAACAATGCGACGGACGACCTGAAATTTCCAACCAAGACAGCAGAGCAGAATGGGCCTTCGCCCGTTGCGACAGTCGACCACGAGCCGCTCCACGCATTTGAGCCGATGCCTCAGAATGCCGAGGGCAAGCACGTCTGGAAAATTTCCAATACCGGCAAGTCCGATATGGAGCTGACCAAGGGGCCTTCGACATGTTCTTGCACGATTGCGAACTTCAAAAATGATGAGTCGAAACTGGTCCTCAAGCCAGGCGAGTCCACCGAGATCGAGTTGAAGTGGGAGACTCGTCAAAACAACGGAGAGTTCAAAAAATCTGCCAGTGTTCTGACAAATGACCCGCTCAAGCCGTCTGTGGAGTTCGTCGTTCAGGGAATTGTCAGGCCCGCCGTGATGGTTCAGCCTCAGGATCGGGTTTTGAACTTCTCGAATGCATCGAATGATAAACCCAATGAAGCGATTGTCGCGGTTTATTCGTCGGATAAAGCCGACATGAAAATCGTGAGCGTGACCAACTCTAAACCGGCCTTTATCGAGACGAAAATCAGTCCACTCGCAACTCCTGAGAAAACTCAGTTGTCGCAGAAGGAAAACGTCTACGGTTATAAGATAACGGTGCAGATAAAGCCGGGGATGTCGGTCGGGCTTTTCAGTGAAGAGCTGATTGTCAAGACGGATCACCCACGGCAGGAAGAAATCAAGTTTATTCTGACTGGTAAGATGACAGGCCCGATCTCCTGTTTCCCAGAAGTCTTGCGTCTGAGTCAGGTCTCGGCGGAGAAAGGTGGAGTTCTTCAAGCCACTTTGATTGTACGAGACAAGAAGGCCGTGAAATTTGAGGTTGCCGAGGAACCAAAACCTGTTAAGGTAACGATTGTTCCGGCTGACGATGCGAAGGGTGGAGAGTCAAGCGGTCGATATCGACTGACGTTGACAATCCCTCCGGGTTCGAAGCCAGGAGCATTGGAGGGGATTGTCGTCTTAAAAACCGATCATCCTTTGGCCAAAGAGGTTAAGATTCCAGTGACGGCTGTGATTCTGGGTACCAAGTGATCGAGTCGATTCGGCTGTGCCCGTTTTGACCACCCCAGAGTCGCTCTCATTTTGTGAGGATGCGCCGACAAGCTAAGGGAAGGCCATGCCACTTCGCCCGCAAGGATTGCCAGCAGTCATTTTCTGTTGGGTGAGTTTGATCATGATTGGTTGCGGTCAAGGTGACTCCAAAAAGTCACCTTCTACAGCGCAACCTGTGAGCGACTCTGGATCAACAGCCAAAGTCAAAGCCGGTGAGCCTGCACCAGATGACGGCTCTTCAAAGCTGATGGCCGATTGGCCGACTCCTGTCGCGGCTTTGCTCATCTCAGGTGAACAGAATGGTTATTTAGAGCCATGCGGTTGCACCTCGGGGCAACTCGGTGGCCTGAAGCGGCGTCATGAACTTTGTGAACGCCTGAAAAGTCAGGGCTGGAATCTTGTTCCAGTGGATTTGGGCGGACTGATCAAGGATCCAGGTGCGTCGCTGGGTGGGATAGAGCAGACCAAGATCAAGTTCACCGTTGCTCTTCGAGCTCTAAAAACGATGAACTATCAAGCGGTTGCGCTTGCAGCATCCGACTTAAAACTCGGCACATTGGAAGTTCTGGGGCAGTACCTGAACTTGGGTGATACGCCTAAAATCGTTTCAGCGAACGTGAAACCGACTGCGGGTTTTGAACAGACCATCGTGCCACTCTTCATTGCTCAGGCGGGTTCCAAAAAGATTGGAATCACTTCGGTGATCGATCCTGAGTCGCTTGATAAAATCAACGACCCTACTTTGAAAGACTTGCTCACCGTTTTGCCGGCAAAAGAAGCATTGGCCCCGATTGCGGCTGAGCTTGAAGCAAAATCAGATTGGCAAGTCCTGCTTGTCCAAGGGCCGGCTGAACTGGCTAAGTCCATGGCAGCTGCTTACCCATCGTTTGACGTGGTGGTGGCCTCCAGTGTTTATGAAGATCCAACCGCTGAGGCAGACAAAGTCAATGACGGCAAGACTTTGATTGTCAATGTGGGCAAGAAGGGGAAATACAACGGCTTGATCGGCTTTTTCCCTGACTCGGATCAACCCATGCGGTATCAGCGAATCACTTTGGGTAGTCGATATGACAGGCCTGGTGCTGGCGAGCCGATTAGAAAGCTGATTGACGAAGATTTTCAGTCGGAGCTCAAGGCTGCGAAAGTGGTCGAGAATTTCCCGCGCCGATCTCATCTTTCAGCCACTCCAGGAGCATCATTTGTTGGGGCTGGTGCATGCAAGAACTGCCATCCAGCGACCTATGCCAAATGGATGACTTCGAAGCATTCGCATGCATATGATGCGCTTTTGAATCCGAAGCGTAACCGGGAATTTGATGCGGAGTGCATCAGTTGTCACACCACCGGTTTTGAATATGAATCAGGCTGGGTTTCGGCTGAGAAAACGCCTTATTTGAAAGGCAATCAGTGCGAGAATTGTCATGGGCCAGCTTCGCTGCATGCGGGCGATCCAGACAACCCCAAGTTCAAGAAGGCCATGGCATTGACATCCGAACTGGCTGACAAAAACATGCTATGCATTCGGTGTCACGATTCAGACAATTCGCCCAAGTTCAACTTTGCCACATTCTGGCCCCAGATCATGCACAAGAAGCTGGACAGCTACGATAAACCTAGTTCGCACAAAGGATTGAATGCAGACGAAATCGCCCGTTTGCAGAAAGCCTTGCTGGCGGACCAGCAGCCCAAAGATAGCGGCCTGAAAAAGGCCAATTATTGAGCCGACCCGCATGGATCTTGAAAAAAAAGGATCGTTCACGTGAGCCAAACCACCAGTCGGTTCGGTCGACTTGTTGAAAAATATCGTGTTGACCATCAGCACCCCGTGAATCATTTCCTTCACGTCTTTGTCGGCTGGCCGATGGTGGCTGCGGCCCTGTTTCTGTTGCCGTTCAAGCCGCTTTATTCCGTCGGGCTTGTCTTGGGTGCATATGCCTTTATGTTCACAGGACATTTTCTTTTTGAGAAGAATACGCCGACGATACTGAAGCACCCCAGCACGCCTTTTGTCATCGCCTGGGCGGTGATTAAGGGGATCTTTGCGGGATCGGTCAAGCAGGTTGTAGGGTCTGATAAGTCCAATCAGGTCTGAGAAATGGCTTGACCGCCGACGGCTCGCACCCTAGCATGACGCTTGTGCCCGATCTTGGGCTCGACCCATTCTCCCTTTCGAACTGAACTGAAGATGCCCGACCCAAACCCTGTCAGCACGATTAAGTACGAAGATTTTGGCAAGATCGACCTGCGAGTCGCCAAGATACTTGAAGCCCGTCCGCACCCGAACGCCGACAAGCTCATGCTTTTGCAAGTCGACCTGGGCGATGTTCAAAAGCAGATTGTGGCCGGTATCCGTGCTCATTACACGCCTGAACAGCTTGTGGGCCGGCGGATTATTATCGTAAACAATCTTGAGCCTGCCATGTTGCGTGGTGAAACCTCGAACGGCATGTTGCTAGCAGCTACGTCGGGCGAGAAAGTGGTTCTGCTTCAGCCTGACGATCCGGAAGCACTGCCAGGCAGTCGGGTGAAATAATATTTCTCCGTCTTCGATTTTCAAGAATTTCAGCAACTGGGGGCGTGAACAAAATGGCGTTTAGCACGATCAACTATTTCAGCAAATCTCTGAAAAAGGCTTCGAGCTTTAATATCGTCTTCCCAGACGATGCGGCCATCCCACGCCCTTGGTCTGTATTCTACTTGCTGCACGGGCTTTCCGACGATCATACGATCTGGATGCGCCGGACCTCCATTGAACGTTACGTGGCGGGACTCCCACTTGTGGTCGTCATGCCCGATGGTGGTCGTGGCTGGTATGCAAATGCTCAGGCAGGCGATGCTTACGAAGATGATCTTGTCAACGATGTGGTTGGTTTGGTCGACCGCACTTTTCCCGTTCGGGCCGAGCGTTCCGGTCGGGCCATTGGCGGCCTTTCCATGGGCGGCTATGGGGCCGTGAAGGTAGGTCTCAAGCATCCGGATGTTTTTGGCAGCATCAACTCGCATTCAGGTGCTCTGGGAATGCTTCACAACGTTGATGAGGCCAAAAAGTTAAGCCCGGAATTTGAGCGGATTTTTGGGCCCTCTCCAAAAGACGGTTCAGAGGATCCGTTCGGGATCGTGACCAAGATGGATCACGGCAAAATTCCGCCCATGCTGATCGACTGCGGCACAGAAGACTTCCTGCTCGCCCAGAATCGCGGGTTCCATGAGCACCTGGAAAAGCTCCATATCGCACATGAATATAAGGAGTTTTCCGGCGGCCATAACTGGGATTACTGGGACTTGCATGTGCGTGAAGCCATCGCGTTTCATGTGAAAAATCTGGGCATCAAAAAGTCCTGAGTCGGCTTAGTGATGGCGAATGGAGAAAGTCCGAAATTGCTGGTTTTTGGCTTCGTTTGGTTTTTGACCGGTTGAGTTGGTTGGTTCCGTTTGACCTTGGTTTTGATCGATCCGAGTCCATAAATCATGCTGCGCTGCCTTTACATTCGAGATCTGGCATTGATTGAAGATGCCCAACTTTCCATGGAGAAAGGCTTTGTCGTGTGGTCAGGTGAAACTGGGGCTGGAAAAAGCCTTTTGCTTTCGGCGATCGGGCTTGTGCTGGGTGCCAAAGCCGATGCGGCCTGCGTGCGGGCCGGTGCATTGGAATCCATCGTGACATGCACTTTTGATCTTTCCCGACTTGATGTTCGGCAGCAAGTGGAACGTGTGTTGGGTGGGCCGATTCCTGATGATGATCTGATCCTGACTCGCCGAGTCTCAGCGGACCGGGGCCGATCCTCAGCCACGGCGAATGGAATGCCGGTCTCTGTCAAATCGCTTAAAGAGATGGGCCGGATTCTGGTGGATTATGTTGGCCAGCACCAGACCCGAAGTTTGACTGAGGCACGCACTCAGATGAGCCTTCTGGATCAGTCAGGTGGCTTGGAGCCGATTCTAGCGAGGTTCATAAAGACTCGTAATGATTACGAAAATGTTCGACAAAAACGCCGTCAGGATCTCGCAGACTTGGCGCGACATGGTCGAGAGCGAGAGCTCCTGAAGTTTGAGCTTGCCGAACTGGATCGACTGGAGCCTGATTCTCACGAACCTGCCAGATTGAAAAATGAAGCCCGTCGATTGGCCCATGCCGACGAAATTCGTAAGACAACGGCAGAGGCATATACAAAGCTCTACAGTCAAGATAGTTCAGCACATGATCAAATGGCCAGAATGGCTCGAAAACTGGGCTCCATTGCGAGTTTATCTACCGATTTAGCCGAGGCTTGTGAGCTTGTCGAACATCTGGTGGAACAGTTGGCGGAAGCCGCTGGGATGTTGAACAGGATTACCGATAAGGTCGAGTCTGACCCGGATCGACTGGACCGGATTGAAGAGCGACTTGCAGAATATCGGCGGTTGGCAGGCAGGTTGGGAACTGACGAATCAGGGCTGACATTGGTCCAGGGATCGCATCGTCTACGACTGGCTGATCTGGAAGAAAAGGAAGGCCGTGTTTTAGATGAGAAACAGGTGCAAGGTCTTTGGAATGATTGTTTTAAGGCGGCTGGGGATCTTTACGATCGTCGCTTGAAAGCATCTGCGGAATTGTCGCAAAAAGTCGCTGAACCATTGGGCCGTCTAGGGTTAGGATCTGCTCTGATAGAAATACAGGTGGAACCTCTGACTTGGCCTGAGTTTAGTGCGGATCTGCCCGGTATTTCTGAAAATCAGGCGATGGTTCGGATGCTTTTCAGGCCCAATCCGGGCGAGCCCGCTAGACCATTGGATCGGATAGCTTCCGGTGGAGAACTTTCGAGGCTCTTGCTCGCCATTCTGGTCTGCCTGGCAGATTCCGACCGTGTTCCCACGGTGATTCTGGATGAGATTGATACAGGTGTCGGTGGCCGTCTGGGTGGTGTAATTGGTGAAGTTATGGCAGAGCTTTCACGGCATCACCAAGTATTGTGTGTTACTCATCTTCCGCAAATTGCTGCGTGTGCGGACAAGCACTTTCTGGTCACGAAATCCCGACGTTCAGGGCGAACTTGCACCACAGTTGCCGAACTCGACACGCCTGAGCTAAGGGTCAAAGAACTGGCTCAGATGATGCGTGGTTCGAAGGCTGATGAATTGACCTTGAAAGAAGCGGCCGCCATGCTTGGAGCGGGGGGTGCATTGAAATCTGTTGAACTGCAGATGCCTTGTCAATCAACCGATGTGCGAAAAAGGCCCCGGAAATGAATCCGGAGCCTTGGTGCTTTAAGGTCTTTAATTAAAATTGGTTACATGGTGCGTCCGCCGTCTACGACCATGACTTGTCCGGTCATAAGCGTAGAGACGTCGGCCAGAAAGACGATGGCTTCAGCGATATCGTCGGGCGTGGAGGGGCGTTCCATTGGGGTGTGAGCCATGGCTTTTTGAACCATGTCTTGGTGGTCAGCCAGCCAGCGGGTCTGAACTGGGCCGGGGGCCACAGCATTGACACGCACTTCAGGGGCGAAGGCGCGAGCAAGGCTTTTGGTCAAAGTGATGACAGCGCCTTTACTTGCGGCATACGGGATGGATGAGCCGCTGCCTGCCAGACCGGCCACAGAGGCAACGTTTACGATATTGCCTTTTCGGGCCTTGAGGTGTGGCATCGCGGCCCTGCAGCACGAGAATAGGCCCTTGACGTTAACGGAAAGAATGTCGTTCCAGACATCGTCCGTTACGGAATCAAGGTCTGTATGATCGATGAAATGTGTTGTGCCAGCATTATTTACAAGCACGTTAAGTCCGCCAAAATGGGCGATGGTTTGTGCGAACATGGCCTTGATGGCGGTTTCGTCGGCCACATTGGCAGCGATCACAAGTGCTTCTACGCCTTTGGAACGAACCTCAATGGCGGTCTGTTCAGCATCGTCGCGAGACTTGGAATAATTGACGACGATATCATAGCCACGGTCTGCCAATTGAATGGCCGTCGATCGACCAATGCCTGTTGCAGAGCCGGTTATCAGGGCAACTTTTCGGGTGGATTGCATCACGAGACCTCGTCCTTCTGGAATCTTATGAGAGAAACACCTGGTTCCCAATCTTGACACGGGAAGTTGAATCGGACAAGGCGAATGGTGGAGACTTGGCAGGAACTAATCCAAAAAGTCTGAGGCAACCGTATCGCCCAGCATGACGCCTTGTCGTGTCAATCGAATCGTTGACCCATCGTCTGTGAGAAGGCCGTTTTGGATATGTTTGATAATCGAAGGGCCTGCGAGTTCGTCGATAGAAAATCCGGTTCTGGTGAGAAAGTCGGCTCGGTTGATCCCCATTTGAACCCGCCGGATCATCAGTGTGGCCGTCTCTCTGGCACGTTCTTCAAGAGTGAGCTGCTCACTTGGCCCTGTAGCATCTAAACCTTGTTCCATGCGCCGGATATATCCAGGAAGATCCCGAATGTTTGTCGCTCTAAGGCCATTCATGTAGCGGGCAGCACCAAGGCCAAACCCGAAATAAGCATCGTTCGCCCAATAAACCAGATTATGCCGGCATTCGAAACCGGGGCGGGCGTAATTGGAGATTTCATATTGGATCAGCCCGGATTCTGCCAGACGCTCAATTGTCCGTTCGTACATGTTCGCTTCCGTCTCTTCCGGGATCGGCTCAACCTGCCCAGCCTGAAGCTGTTTCCAAAGCGCTGTGCCTTTTTCGTAGATCAGGCCATAGCAGGAAAGATGGTCAGGCGAGAGACTTAGAGCGATATCCATGTCCGTTTCCCAGACCGAAGAGTTTGAGCCGGGGGCTCCAAAGATGAGGTCGATGGACCAGTTCAGGCCTGCACTTTTGATCAGATCCACCGATCGAAATACGTCTGATGGATTATGGTTACGTTCAAGTGCTGCCAGAGCATCAAGGTTAAAAGACTGGGCGCCGAGACTGATTCGAGTCACTCCGTGGCTTTTGAGAATCTCGACTTTTTCGGCATCTAAAGTCCCTGGATTCGCTTCAACAGTCCACTCGCCATTTTGGGAAAGTTGAAAGTGTCTCTGGGTGGTTCTACAAAATTGTTCGAGCTGACCAGAGTTCAGGCGGGTTGGAGTGCCACCGCCTACAAAGATTGTATCAACAAGGGTTTGGCTCGATAGAGTCCGGCTAATTTCGGACTCTAGGGCGACTAAATAACGGTCAGCGAGATCATCCTGGCCCGCAACGGATGCGAAGTCGCAGTATCCGCATTTGTGGGCACAGAAGGGGATGTGAAGATAGGCAGCACGCGGATAAATCCAGCTAGGCGAGCTTTTTGAAACCATATCTGGGCTGGTTGCGAGTGCCCCCTGTTGGGAATCGATCACAAAACCACTTCCAGGAATCGGACTTCAGGAACGAACGTTTTTACCGTTGGTTCGAGGATCATGGAGAGTCTGATTGCTGACGAGGCACACCCTTG
>Ga0208720_1000006_pt1 | contig 68410 bp, 50 predicted proteins | sample LakMenEpi20Apr10_FD_150716 | JGI IMG/M metagenome (GOLD analysis project Ga0208720, IMG submission 150716) | Freshwater microbial communities from Lake Mendota, WI - 20APR2010 deep hole epilimnion (SPAdes) | ecosystem: Environmental > Aquatic > Freshwater > Lake > Epilimnion/Euphotic zone ...
AGACCGGCTAGATAAAAGGCGATAGCCTCTGGTTTCGGCGATTTACAAAACCAACCGGGGCTAGCGCCAAGACCGGCAAGATAAAAGGCGATAGCCTCTGGTTTCGGCGATGTACAAATCCAACCGGGGCTAGCGCCAAGACCGGCTAGATAACAGGCGATAGCCTCTGGTTTCGGCGATGTACAAAACCAACCGGGGCTAGCGCCAAGACCGGCTAGATAAAAGCCGCGGAATGCAAAGACCGCTCAAACTTATATATTCATCGAATTTCCTGAGAATCGTATTCTCTGGCCACTCTATTTCGATATACTAACCAATGATATCTCTAGCGGCGATCCGTCAATCCAAGAATCACGAACCTCCACCTTCCTCTCGTGCTTCATGACCGATCAAGCAAGCCCCACTGACGACCACAAAAAGCACATGAAATCTGCCGATCCCAAGCGTTTGATCAATCCTGGCTTCGGCCGTCGCAATGCCTTGCCTCATCCCAAAGGTCGGGAGTTGAGCGATCTGGCATTGTCAGAAATAGACGCTTTATATGGCCAGGAATCGCTTCAGAACGACCGCTTGATTGAGTATCTCCATAAGATTCAAGATCATCACGGCCACCTCTCCACGCCGAATCTGGCGGCCCTGGCTCATCGTTTAAAACTCTCGATGGTCGAAGTCTATGAAGTGGCCAGCTTTTATGCCCACTTCGATATCGTCATGGACGGTGAACAAGCTCCGCCGGCTCTAACAGTGCGAGTTTGCGACAGCCTCACCTGCTGCCTTTTTGGGGCGGATGAACTCTTGGCCAATCTCTCTAAAGCTGCATCTGACGATGTTCGTTTTGTGCGAGCCCCCTGTATTGGCCGATGTGCGGCTGCACCAGCTGCACTTGTGGGCCGAAACGCTCTGGAAAACGCCACCGTCGAATCTATTCAAAACGCGGTTTCAAACCAGCAGATTCAGCCTGACATTCTAAATTATCCCAGTCTGGCTGACTATCGAAACCGTGGTGGATATCAACATCTCCTGAATTTTCGTGATGGAACCATCACAGCCGACGACATCATCACCAAACTCGAAGCCTCAGGCCTTCGGGGGCTGGGCGGAGCAGGATTCCCCAGCTCGATGAAATGGAAGTTTGTCAGGAGTCAGCCAGGGCCACGCCTGATGGCTGTCAATGGCGACGAAGGCGAGCCTGGTACTTTCAAAGATCGACATTATCTGGAAGCTGAGCCGCACCGCTTTCTGGAAGGCACACTGATCGGCGCACATGCCGTAGAAGCCGATCGGGTCTATATTTATCTGCGTGATGAATACCCGCACCTGCACGATGTTTTGAACCGCGAAATTGCAGCACTGGAAGCGTCAGGCCTGATCACCAAAGGCTATCTGGAGATGCGCCGGGGCGCTGGAGCCTATATTTGTGGTGAAGAGACGGCCATGCTTGAGAGCATCGAGGGCAAACGCGGATATCCGCGTCAGAAGCCTCCGTTTCCGACGCAAGTGGGCTTGTTTGGCCGCCCTACGCTGATCCATAACGTCGAAACGCTCTACTGGATCCCTCTGATTCTTGATCATCCGCCCGAATGGCTGCCCTCACACGGGCGAAATGGACGCAAGGGCTTGCGAAGTTTTTCGATCTCGGGAAGGGTCAGGAATCCTGGTGTAAAACTTGCGCCGGCAGGGATATCCGTGCGAGAACTGATCGACGAATTCTGCGGAGGAATGGCGGAAGGCCACACCTTCAAAGGCTATCTGCCCGGCGGTGCATCAGGCGGAATCCTACCAGCCACCATGGACAACATTCCTCTCGATTTCGGCACCCTTGAGCAGCACGGCTGCTTTATTGGCTCGGCGGCGGTTGTCGTGCTTTCGGATCAGGATGACATGCGTATGGTCGTGCAAAATCTGATGCGATTCTTTGAGGACGAAAGTTGTGGTCAATGCACACCTTGCCGCGTGGGTACTGAAAAGGCCATCGCCTTGCTGAATCAGCCGGAGTGGGATAAACCACTGCTGGAGGACCTGGCCAAAGTCATGCGCGACGCTTCGATTTGCGGCCTTGGTCAGGCGGCAACCAACCCTCTATTAAGCGTTTTAAAGCATTTTCCCGAGGATTTGCGATGAGTACGACCACCGACAAGCCGCAAACCCTTGAAAAAGTAGCATTTGAGCTTGATGGCCAGCCTGTGGAAGCCGGCCCTGATGAAACCATCTGGCAAGTGGCACAGCGGCTTGGAACAGCACTTCCGCATCTATGCTATCGCCACGAACATGGATACAGGCCCGACGGCAACTGCCGGGTCTGTGTGGTGGAAATCACTGGCGAGCGCGTACTGGCTCCGTCATGCAATCGCAAGCCCACGACTGGCATGAAGGTGCAGACCCAGACGGATCGAGCCAAATCGGCGCGGTCGCTTGTCATGGAATTGATCGTTGCCGATCAACCGCCCCGAGCCACGGCGCACGACCCCAAAAGCAGCCTCTGGCAATGGGCTGACAAAATGGGGGTCACCGAGAGCCGGTTCCCTGGCCGCCCACATGCCCCAAAGCTCGATCAATCACATCCCGCCATTTCTGTGGGACTTGACGCCTGCATCCATTGTGGCCTCTGCGAGCGAGCTTGCCGCGAGGTGCAGGTCAACGACGTGATCGGCATCGCCCATCGCGGCCACCATGCTCGAGTCGTCTTCGATATCCAGTCGTTCATGGGCGTTTCCACCTGCGTGGGCTGCGGCGAGTGCGTTCAGGCTTGTCCGACCGGTGCATTGATGCCGAAATCGCTGGTCGATTCCACTGGCTTGAAAATCATCGAGCCCAGCGATTCCGTCGATAGCCTTTGCCCATACTGCGGAGTCGGCTGCCAGACGACCTATCACACGCTTGACAATAAAATCGTGGCCGTCGATGGCCGTAACGGGCCTGCCAATCACAACCGTCTGTGCGTCAAGGGCCGCTTTGGCTACGACTATATCAACCACCCGCACCGCCTGACCCAGCCCTTGATCCGCCGCGACGATGCCCCAAAATCGTGGGACTGCCAGGTCGATCCAGCCAATCCCTGGACTCACTTCCGCCCTGCCACATGGGCTGAAGCTTTGGAAAAAGCCGCCGTTGGCCTGCGAGCCGTTCGCGATGTCTATGGGCCTAACGCCATGGCCGGATTCGGGTCCGCAAAAGGCTCGAATGAAGAGGCTTATCTATTCCAAAAGCTTGTCAGAACAGGCTTTGGCACGAACAATGTGGACCACTGTACACGGCTTTGTCATGCCTCGAGCGTGGCGGCCCTGATTGAGTGCATCGGCTCAGGGTCTGTGACGGCCCCGTTTTCTGAAGCAGCCAATGCGGAAGTCATTTTCATCATCGGAGCCAATCCAGCGGTCAACCATCCTGTGGCCGCCACGTTCATTAAAAATGCTGTCCAGAAAGGCGCCCGCCTTTATATTGCCGACCCGCGTCGCCAGTCGCTCAGTCGACTTGCCACCGGCCACCTCCAGTTTCGTCCCGGCACGGACGTGGCCCTGCTCTCGGCGATGATCCACACCATCATTTTCGAAGATTTATACGATCCAGCCTATGTCGCCGAACATACCAGCGGCTTTGAAAAGCTCAAGGTGGAAATGGCCAGCCAGTCGCCCGAAGCCATGGGCCCAATGTGTGGAATTGACGCCGATGTGATCCGGGGATTTGCCCGCGATTTTGCAAGGTCCAAAGGATCAATGATCTTCTGGGGTATGGGGATTTCGCAACACGTGCATGGCACGGATAATTCGAGGTGCCTGATCGCGCTGGCTCTGCTCACCGGTCAGGTGGGCAAGCCCGGCTCTGGCCTTCACCCTCTGCGTGGCCAGAACAATGTGCAGGGGGCATCAGATGCAGGCCTGATTCCGATGGTCTTTCCCGACTATCGGCCTGTCGGTGACCCAGTGGCACGCGCGTTTTATGAAAATCTCTGGGGTGCCACCCTCGACCCCAAGCCAGGCCTCACGGTGGTGGAAATCATGCGAGCCATTCACGATGGATCGCTCAGGGGCATGTACATCATGGGCGAAAATCCGGCCATGTCCGACCCTGACCTGCACCATGCCCGCACCGCCCTTTCCATGCTCGATCATCTCGTGGTTCAGGAAATCTTCCTGACAGAGACTGCCTGGCATGCCGACGTGGTTCTCCCAGCTTCCGCCTTCCCGGAAAAGTCCGGCACATTCACAAACACAGATCGTCGCGTGCAGCTCGCAAAGCCTGCGGTGATGCCTCCGGGAGAGGCCCGTCAGGATTTATGGATTATCGAACAGCTCGCAAACAGGCTTGGCCTGGAGTGGCACTATGACGGCCCTTCGGATGTCTTTAACGAGATGCGCCAAGGGCTTGCAGGCTTTAAGGGGATCACCTGGAATCGTCTGGAGCGCGAAGGGGCTGTGACATATCCCTGCGACGACGTTCTTGAAGACGGCCAAGAAGTCATCTTCGGCGACCGCTTCCCTACCCCCGATGGACGAGGCAAGCTGGTACCGACCAAAGTTCTTCCGCCCGACGAAGTGCCTGACCTCGAATACCCTTTGGTATTAACCACGGGACGCGTTCTGGAACACTGGCATACCGGCTCAATGACTCGCCGGGCAGGCGTTTTGGACGACCTTGAACCAGAGCCAACTGTGTTCATGAACCCTAAAGAACTGCGTCGATTAGGTGTCGAAGCTGGCCAATATGTCAAGGTAGAAACCCGCCGGGGCGAAATCGAATTGAAAACCCGCGCCGACCGCGACGTTCCACCAGGCCTATTATTCATCCCATTCTGCTTCGCCGAGGCGGCTGCCAATCTCTTGACCAACTCTGCCCTCGACCCATTCGGGAAGATCCCGGAATTTAAATTCTGCGCAGCGAGGGTGATTGTCTAAATTAATGCTCATGCCGGATTCCGGGATGGTCCATAAAACATGCTTTACATTGTCTTAAAGCACCAACGGCGCGGTCCATACCAGCCAAGGCCAGCGGCCTTGTTCAAGAGGACGTAAATAAGAATTTCTGCCTGAATACCCCTATCGCCCGGCCGCAGGACTTTTTGGTCTTGGTGCCGAGCGGTTTGGGGATGGCAAGAGATTACTTCTTATTCGCTGACGCTTACCTTGGGCATTGCCCAAGGCTTTTATGGGTCGGGCCTTTGGCCCTAAAACCAGATCACATGGTATGCCGCCACCCCGGAATCCGACATGAGCCTTTGAAAAATATCAGGAACCGGTTCGCCATCTTGTCACAACACTCTTACCTTCACCTGAACTCTGTGTTGTAATAATCTGACCTGTCGCTTTTCCTCCTCCCAATGCTCAAAAATCTGATCTGTTTAAAGCGAGACTTCCGAAATGATCGACCCGGCACTGATGGCAGAATTTCTTGGCACGTTCTTATTGGTCGTTCTTGGTCAGGGCGTGGTCTCCAACGTGTTGCTCAATAAAACCAAGGGGCACGGAGCCGGACTGATTGTGATCACTGCCGGTTGGGCATTTGCTGTGACAGTTGGGGTTTATGCCTCGAAGGCAGCCAGTGGTGCGCACCTGAATCCGGCTGTGACCATCGCACAGGCTGTGGTTGGGAGCTTCAACTGGTCCAAAGTTCCAGGCTATCTGCTGGCCCAACTACTGGGCGCATTCTCTGGTTCTGTCATCGCCTGGGTTGCCTATCGGCCACACTTTGAGGTGACTGACGACCCATCCACCAAGCTGGCAGCTTTTGGGACAGGCCCAGCAATTCGCAAGCCTGTTGATAATTTTATCTGCGAATTGATTGGCACTTTTGTCTTGATGTTCGGCCTTCTGGTGATCTTTTCGGAAGCCAATTTTCAAAAGGGATCGGCGGTTGAGACCGGCTTTTCACCAATCCTTGTGGGCCTATTGGTCTGGTCTATTGGTCTCTCTTTGGGTGGCCCGACAGGCTATGCGATCAATCCGGCGCGGGATTTGGGGCCAAGGATTGCTCACTCCATTTTACCCATACCCGGCAAGGGTTCGAGCGATTGGTCATACGCCTGGGTGCCGATACTGGGACCGATTTCTGGAGCAATTCTGGCAGCGATGGTGCATCAGATTCTTGGTCTGAAATAAAAAAACGCAATTTGGAAGTGTCACAAGGCCTGATTAGGTCGTAGAATAGATATGGTCGTAACTCGGTTCGATTCCAAAAACAGGTGAATCGGGATCACGCCTTTACGGAGTGGCAGGCCATGCAGCTTTTGAACCAGAAAAACGCTCGATTCCATGTGCCTTCAGTCGTTGCAGCCATGGCCTTTATCATGGTCTGTTCTGGTGCGCCTGTATGGTCCCAAGTGGCAAAACCAAAGTCAGAGAAAACGGCCAAGGTGAAATCGGTCGAGCCGAAAGCCACCAAAACCAAGTCTCAGGCCAGTTCAGGAAAAAACTCTGTCGCTGCATTTACAGAGCCACTGAACGAACTGGACAAGAAGTTTGTCGATGCCTGGAAAGAAGCCGATGTGACACCCGCCGGCTTGGCTACGGATGTCGCATTTGTCCGACGGATTTATCTTGACACCATTGGCCGGGTTCCGACAATGGAAGAGGCTAAGTCTGCTCTTGCCATGGGTTTGGATAATCGTAAGGGCCGTAGAAGACTTGTGGAGTCGCTGCTGGAGCATCCGGACTATCCCAAAAACTTTGCTTTGAATTGGCGGAATGCCCTGATTGGCAGGAATCCGATGGGTGGGCGGGACGTGAACGGGCCAGCTTTCGAAACCTGGCTCCGTCAGCAGATCCTCCAGAATCAGCCTTGGGACAACATGGTGCGTGAGATGGTGGCTGGAGAGGGTTCCAGTAAGGATGCAGGTGCTGTCAATTTCATTCTGGCCCATGCCCGATTTGGCGGGTCGAGGCTTGCCGACGAGAATGCAGCGACTGCCTTGACGGCCAAAACCACGCGAGTTTTTCTCGGTATTCAAATTCAGTGCACACAGTGCCACGACCACTTCTTGAACAATGTCTGGAAGCAGAACGACTTCTGGGGCATCAACAGCTTTTTTCTCGGCCTTGAACGCGAGGAATTGCCGCGCGATGATGCTCAGAAGGGTGATAACAACAGGCCGGAAGGGTTTATCGTTCGCGATCAGCCGACGACTGCCTGGAGCATGTTCGAACGTCGCAATGCGCTGGGAGCAAGCGTCCCGCCGCTCTACATTGGCGGCACTGAGATGCTGAATTACGAAACGAAGCCACGACGTCAGGCTCTGGCCGACTTCATCATCCAAAAAGACCGCCGGCAGTTGGCCAGAGCGGTGGTGAATCGTTATTGGGCACACTATATGGGCAAAGGGTTTGTGAACCCTGTGGACGATTTTGGCGAGCACAATGAAGCCGTCATGCCGGAGGTGCTGGACTATCTTGCCGATCAGGTTGTGGAACAGAAGTTCGACCTGAAGCGTCTGATTACGACCATCACAACCAGCCTGCCTTATCAGTTGTCATCTGAAATTCCTGGTTCTGAGAAGAAGAAGGACGACACATTGTTCGCCAGAATGGCTTTGAAGCCAATGGACCCTGAACAGCTTTATGAGTCGATTCTGGTGATCAGTCAGGCCGATGCCGGGCTGGGGACAGGCAAGGACGCGGAGAGTCGACGAATCGGTCAACGGCAGAACTGGGTGCGTCAGTTCGTGCGTAATTTCGCGAACGACGAAGGTGGAGAATCCTCAGACTTCGAGGGCACCATTCCTCAGGCCATGATGATGATGCACGGGCCCATGACGGATCAGGTGATCGCCAGTTTTCAGACGCCTGATTCTAAGATGCAAGGTCTTGTTGAAAAAGCGTTTGCAGCCCGCCAGCCGATGGCCGTGATGGCCGATTCACTTTATGGCTTGATCCTGACACGACCACCTACGATTCGTGAGCGTCAAGAAGCCGAAGCGGCATTTGGACGACTTTTTGCGACCCTTGCCCAAGGTCAAAAAACTCCACCGGCGAATATCAAACAATCGCCGGGTTATCAGGCCTTGCGGATGGCAAGCGAGGATCTGGTCTGGGCCTTGTTGAACTCCAACGAATTTATCCTCAATCACTGATGGTTCATGTGGCGGCTCTCCAACCTATCTAAAAACTTTGCGACGAGGTGATTCCGATGATCCTGCCCAACATGAATCGCAGACACTACTTCCGTCACCTTGCAGCCGCTGCCATAGCCGGCCCGGGTTCGATGCTCGTCAACTCGTTGCACACGCATGCGGCATCGCTCAAAAAAGGCCAGAAGCGTTGTATCCTCCTATGGATGTCCGGCGGACCAAGCCATCTGGATACCTGGGACCTGAAGCCAGGAACGTCCAACGGCGGTCCGTTCAAGCCGATTGAAACCTCGGCTCCGGGCGTGATGGTTGGCCCTTATATGCCGACCATCTCCAAACAGATGAAGCACATCGCCGTTTTGCGATCCCTCAACAGCAAAGAGGGCAGCCATGAGCGTGGCACATACTTGATGCACACAGGCAACCTGCCAGTTCCCACGATTGAGCATCCAGGATTTGGCTCGATCCTTTCCTATGAGCTTGGTACGAAGCTGGGCGATTTTGCACTTCCGACCTGCGTTGCGATCAATGGTGGAGGCTTTGGCCCCGGCTTTTTGGGCATGAGCCACGCCCCTTTTGTGATTGGAACGCCGGGCGGGCCGATTGAGAATATGAGCCTGCCTGGGAGTTTGCAGGCCCGAGGTGGTTCACCAGTGGATCAAAGGGTGGCCCAGATGCGTCTCTTGCAACGCGATGCCATGTGGCGCGGTGTTGAGGGCCGGTTCCAGAAGTCACAGGATCAATCGGCTGCTGATCACAACACGGTTTACAACAAAACCCGAAGCCTTTTGAATTCACCGCTCACCAAGGTTTTCAAGCTCGACGACGAACCCGCCAAGCTCAAGGAAGCCTATGGGGACAATAATTTCGGCAAGGGCTGTATGCTTGCCAGACGACTTGTGGAGCAAGGGGTTCCGTTCGTGGAAGTGCAACTGGGTGGCTGGGATACCCATGCCCGCAATTTTGACGCCCTTCAAAACAACCTTCATCCAGCCTTGGACAAAGGCATGGGGACCTTGATCGAGGATCTGGCGGCCCGAGGTTTGCTGGATGATACCCTGGTGGTCTGGATGGGCGAATTCGGCCGTACTCCACGAATCAATCAGGATGCTGGACGTGATCACTGGGGCCGCAGTTGGTCCATTGCCATGGCCGGTGGTGGGATCAAGGGCGGCCAGGCCGTGGGCTCGACCGATAACGAAGGCGTTGATATCACCGATAAACCGCTCAAGGTTATGGACATTGTGGCTACGATGTCGAAAGCCATGGGCCTCAATCTGGACACCCAATATACCACCCCCAATGGCCGGCCTTCGAAGCTGATCGATGGGGGCGGTGCGCCGATCAAAGAGCTGTTCTGACCGGTTCTGTCGGACCTGTTTGCGATCAGGCTCTTAAATTCGAATTAATCGGACCTCGCATGTGGAATACATGCGATTTTCGATCTGACTTTGTCGATTTTTGTCATGACTTTGCATTATGATGAAGTACAAATAAAAACGACGACTGATTGGCTCAGTTCAGCAGATTTTCCATAAATCTCTGACAGTATGGTACACACACAGGAGCAGCATCATGCAATCTATTCAGAAGCGATCCTTGAAGATGGCCCTTGCTGTCATCTTACTGACATCATTCAGCCTCGATGTTCAGGCCCAAAGAGGTGGTAGTCGAGGCGGAGCCGGTGGCGGCCGCGGTGGAGAAGCAGGCGGAGCCGGTGGCGGCCGTGGTGGAGAAGCAGGCGGAGCCGGTGGACGAGGAGCAGGAGTGCAGGGCGGTGGTCGATCTGGTGGTGGAATGCGGGGTGGCTCATCAGGTGGACCGAGAGCGACTGGAGGCGGTATTGGTCAGTCTTCACCAGGCGCGAATCAAGCGGGCAGGGGAGATGCGAACGCCGGGTTCCAGAATTCGCTCGACCAAATCCGTGCCACCGGCCCGAAAACCGCAACGAATACCAATCGAAATGCAACTCCCCGGACCGATCCCAATCGCAATGATCTGAACCGTGGAGACCTTAATAATCGTGTCAATCCAGGCCGCGCGGATGGTGTTCGAGGTGTCGATAATGCAAACATTGACCGCTATGGCGATCACGCATTTTCCAACGACTGGTACGGCGCCCACCCAAATGCCTGGCGATATAACAACGGAAATACAAACATTTATGCCATGGCAGGCCCTGGCAACATGAATTCATGGTGGGGTACTCCGGGCGTTGGTGGGGTCGGCGGAGTGGCTCCGGTCGGTGGTGGTGGGGCTGCGGTTGCACCAGTTTCATCTGCAAACAATCAGGCGGCCACGGATAATTCCAAAGCGGATTCCGGCGAATGGCTCCCGATCGGCGTATTTACACTGACCCCCAAGGGTCAGACGGAAGTCACTCGTGCTCTTCAGCTTGCAACCGATCATAACGGAGCCGTCAAAGGCAATCACATCGACCTGCTGAGCGACACCGATACCGAAGTTCACGGCCGATATGACGAAAAAGCCAAGACAGTGGAATGGACGATTGGTCAGTCGAACAGCGTTGTGTTCAAGGCCAAAGTCGATGATTTCAATGACACTGGCAAACCGGTTCCGGTTGTGGCTCAATATGCGGATGGATCAAATGCAAGCTGGACGATGACGCCAGTGCAGAATCCTTCAGCATCGGACGAGAAGCCCAAAAATGGCGAATAATTTGGGGCTACAATTGAATTAAAATCACAAGGGGCATCAGGATCATTTTGATCCTGACGCCCTGTGGCTTTTTTGAATCATTCCATCGCGAGATTTGGCATGACCAGAGAAGTCACGGCGTTCACAATCGAACCGATTTCAGCCATCCCGCCCGATCCTGTATCACCACAGGCCAGCGTTTTCTCTACGGGTGGAACAATCCGGATCGGCTCGTGAAAGCATTGATAGGAATTTACAAGGCTTTCGATTGTTGGAATTGATCCAGAGGGCGGGAAATGATTCTGGCGGTCAGAGAGGATCTGGGCCAGTTGCCTGCGTGTGATCGGACTTTCCCACATCATCGTATTCATAGCCGGAGCCACGATGAGTGGTTTCTGATAATCCCATGCCCTTACAAGGCTTGTGAGTAAATTGTCGGCCAGGCCATTAGCCCATTTGGCGAGCGTGTGGGCATCCAGAGGGGCGATAACTAGAGCGTCTGCCCAGCGTCTGAGTTCGATATGCACGACATCGTCGCCGCGTTTCCAGCCTTTGGCAGGCCATTCGTCAGAATCGCGAAACACGCCGACTCGATCCGATGGCCGTACGGAATTCCACTCAGGCAGAAAGAAATCTGCTGACTTGGTCAACACCATTCGCAGTTCATAACCCTTGCCGCCAAGAGCCTCAATCAGCTGCGTGGTTTTGATGGCCGCCACAGAGCCAGTCACGCCAACCAGAATGCGTGCCATCTGCTGGCCCCTTAAAGTGGAATTCAGGCTGAGAAAGTCTGCTCTTAGTTGTTTTCAACAGCGAACTTGCCACCGGCATCGTTCAAGACATCCGTGAGGCGGTTCCAGAGTTGTCGCCGAAACTTGTCGGCCTGGCCACGAGTCAGAAGGAATTGCTGTTGGGCGTGATCAGACATCAACTGCACAATCGCAGTCATGTCGATCTCCACCAGGCCGGTTACATCATCCAGTCCAGGGGGCAAAGTCAGTGATTTCAAAGGCTCGTGCATGGATTCCATAGGGCTCGTTGTTTCCGTCGTCCGTGACGTATTGCAAACCATTTTCAAAGCATGATCCGCTACATTTAAAGCTAGACTGGTTTCAGTGGTTGGTCAAGGCTACTCTTGAAAATATCCTAGTACATCTCTTCTGCCGTGTTTCCAGAATCCATCATCGCTTGAATTCATAGAGGTCAAAACAGTCGCAATTCCGGCTCATCTTTGCTCGACTTGTCGAGCCCCACCAGTTCTCGCACCATTTCTCCAAGCCTTGGTCCGTCAATCAGTTCAATCGGCTGATTGGCTGCGAATTTCTCGGCAGATAGGGTGAAACTGCTGGTCGTGACGAAATAGCCCTTCTGGCTGCCTGACTGATGGATCGTTCCCAGAAATTTCTGCAAGTCGGGCGACCCGATCACACCCTTCTTATAGTATTTGCATTGAACGATCGACCGGGCTGGCCCACGGGTCAGCTTCAAGTCCGCTCCATCGTCTCCCGAGCCACCAACCCGTTCCACCTGAAAATCCAGAGCCTCGAAGACTTCCGCAATGAACTCTTCGAATTCGTCGTGGGTCAACTTTTCGAGTTGCTCAAGCCTGTGTTTTATGCCTTGTGCAGACGCTTTACGGCGATCCGCCTGACGCCGATCCTCAGCCACCTGCGACTTCAATTGTTCAAACTCAGCCACATCTGACTGGTCAAGCACAGGCCCACCACGCTCGAGGTGGCGTACCATCTTGAAGATGGCGTTGTCGATCAAATTCTCCAGCCTCGGCCGTTCCGCACGCGTCAACCGATTTCTGGCTACCCGAAACACTGAGTAGGCAAGAGTTTCCACGGCAGACCGAAACTCTTGGGCGTCGCGAATGGTCGGTGCAGTGTCGTCATACAATGTCCCGCCAAACAAGCCAGCCTGGACTGGTTTAGGCGGGATCGCAACTGACTCGGGCTTAACGCTTTGAGTCTGATCACGAACACATTGCAGCCACATAGCCAGGCATCCATCACCCGGGCAATCAGGCATTGTGTCTAACTCCATCTCTCCGCTGCAAGTTGATCGCAGCCATCATTGACGTGCCACCCTGACTAGTCCAGAATACGATGAAGGCCAGTCGTGGTAAAGAGAATTGGCCTGCCGAATTGGTAAAGTTGCCCCATTTTTACAGAAATGGGCAGAAGGGATGCTCAGAGATGCCACGATTCGCCGTGATCCTGCCCGCCGCTGGTCAATCCACCAGGTTCGGCAAAACCCACGAAAAAAAGATCTTTCAAGAACTCGACGGACGCCCAATCTGGCTCAGGGCCGTGGAACCGTTTCTGAATCGTGACGATGTTGGCCAAATTATCATCGCCATTGCGGCTGAGGATCGCGAAAAATTCCTCAGCCGATATTCCGCCAATATCGCCTTTCTCGGCCTAACTGTCATCGACGGTGGTCGCGAACGCTTTGAAACTGTCGCAAAAGCCGTCTCTATCGCTGACCCTTCCTGCGACTTTATCGCCGTTCACGATGCAGCCCGTCCCTGTCTGGCACGTGAGTGGGTTGATTCCGTATTTCAGGCTGCCTCCATAACCGGAGCCGCTCTTCTGGCCGTTCCAGTCGTGGATACGCTTAAACAAGTCGATCCGGTCACGAATCAGGTTCAGGGCACCGTTCCGCGAGCCGGTCTTTATCAGGCCCAGACTCCGCAAGTCTTTCGGCGCGATTGGCTTGTAGAGGCGCATGCCCAGAGGCTGGCAGAGTGTTGGGATGTGACGGACGATGTTCAGTTGCTAGAAAAAATCGGCAAGCCATGCGTGGTCGTTCCCGGCTCTTCGCTGAACCTGAAAGTCACCACGCCTGATGATCTGGCACTTGCCAGAGCCGCCCTGGCCGCTTTGCCCCAGCCTGCCCGGAAGATTTCTGGCAACCCGTTCGCAGCCGAAGAGGCCATGTGGATTGGCGATTTTCCCGAACCGCCCCGTGGTCGTGTTTGACGATGAAGCTGGGTTGGCTTGATTCGATCTTGCTCAATCGGAGTTGGAGCGAGATTCCGCACTTGTTTCAGCCCATCGGCCTCGATACGATGCCTCTATGATTCGTAAGCTTGTCCATCTGACGCTACAGGCTTCGAGTTTTCCTTCCCCCTCCAAATCCATGCATGTTACAAAACCAGGAGAATCCAGCGATTATGGCCACCGCAACCTTGGATAAACGCGCAGAAGCTGCAATCAAAACAGCTCAGACCAAAAACCTGATCGGCGGCAAATGGGTGAACGCCCTGAGCGGACGTACCTTTGCCACCTACAACCCAGCCACCGAAGATGTGATCGCTCACGTGGCTGAAGGTGATCGTGATGATATCGACATGGCAGTGGCTGCCGCTCGTAAAGCCTTTGAAAGCAAGTCCTGGCGCAAGATGGATGCCCGCGATCGCGGTCGCCTGATCTACAAGTTGGCCGACCTCATCGAACGCGATATTGAGCAATTGGCCGCTCTGGAGACCCTCGACAACGGCAAGCCGATCAGCGAGAGCCTCAATGGAGACATCCCGCTGGTGATCGACTGCCTGCGATATTACGCCGGCTGGGCAGACAAGCTCCAAGGCTCGGTGGTGCCGATTCGTGGGAATAATCTCTGTTACATCAAACGCGAGCCAGTGGGCGTGGCCGGTCAGATTATCCCCTGGAATTTCCCGATGCTGATGGTGGCCTGGAAGTGGGCCCCCGCACTGGCCGCCGGTTGTACGATCGTGTTGAAGCCTGCCGAGCAGACTCCATTGACGGCCCTGAAGATGGGCGAACTGGCTATGGAAGCCGGCTTCCCGGACGGTGTCATCAATATCGTGAATGGACTCGGCGAAACCGCTGGCGACGCTTTGGTCAAGCACCGGGGCGTGGATAAAATTGCCTTTACAGGTGAAGGCAGAACCGCCGAAATCATCATGGCCAATGCCGCTCCAACGCTGAAGCGACTCACTTTCGAGCTTGGCGGGAAGAGCCCCAACATCGTTTTTGACGATGCCGATATGGACGCCGCCATCGACGGTGCCATGCTTGGCCTTTACCTCAATCAGGGCCAGTGTTGCTGCGCTGGTAGCCGACTGTTCGTTCAGGAGAAGGCTTACGACGATTTTGTCAGCCGGCTGGCCGACAAGGCCAAGTCCCGCAGGCTTGGCGATCCGTTCGATTCCGCAACGGAACAAGGCCCGCAGGTCGATCAGGCCCAGTTCGACAAGATCATGTCTTATATCGACAGCGGCCGCAATCAGGGTGCCAAATGCGTCGCCGGTGGAGAGCGGTTCGGCGATAAAGGCTATTTCATTAAGCCCACGATTTTTGCCGACGTCGAAGACACCATGGCCGTGGCAACCGACGAAATCTTTGGACCAGTCCTGAGCGTTCTCAAGTTCAAGGATATCGATGAAGTCATTCGTCGTGCCAACGCCACAGAATATGGACTGGCAGCTGCTGTCTGGACCCGTGATATTTCCAAGGCGCACCGCGTGGCCGACGAAGTCAGGGCCGGCACCGTTTGGGTCAACTGCTACGACGTATTTGATGCTGCTGCCCCGTTCGGCGGTTTCAAGCGTTCCGGGATCGGCCGCGAGCTTGGAGCCAAGGGGCTGGACAGCTATCTTGAAGAAAAGACCGTAACAATCTCCTTGGGTTGATTGTGTCTTGAAGATGCAATGACACCAATTTCATCAAAAGCAGGCGGCACTCTGGGGCTGCCTGCTTTTTTCAGGTTCAATCACTCCCAAAAAAACAAGTCGAGAACCGTTAAGATGGGCGTTTCACTGATCGTGCCTGTGCTGAAGGTGAATAGCGTGATGGACACGATCAACTGGTATCATGAGATGCTTGCCTTTGAAGCCGATCCATTTCCAGAGATGCCGCCGTTTCAATTTGCAATACTCCGCAAGGGTCGCCATGAAATCATGGTACGTGAGACAGCTTTGGCAATTGAAAATCATCCTCAAAAATACAAGTGGGATCTTTACATCCGGCTTGAAGAAACTCCATTTCGTGAGCTTTATACTTTTCTCGCGGCTAAAAATGTCGTTTCCAGACGGCTTGAGTGCATGTTTTATGGAATGACCGAATTCGAAATCACCGACCCGGATGGATATGTGATATGTCTTGGACAATTTCTCGAAGAGACGGACGATATTCCGTCGCCAGAGGTATGAAATGCAACCTTCAAAACTTGATGATTTACCGGTGTTGGCTCACTCCGTAATTGACTTGATCGGCAATACGCCGATGCTTGAATTGCATCGCCTGAAAGCTGAGTTGCAACTCGAAGGCCGCTTGCTGGTCAAATGCGACTTGAGTAATCCTGGTCTCTCCAAAAAAGACAGGGTGGCATTATGGATGATCCAGGAAGCCATCAGGCTGGGCCAATTGCAACCCGGCCAGACCGTAGTGGAAATGACCAGCGGGAACACGGGGACAGGCCTTGCACTGGTGTGTGCCGCTCTGGGACATCCGTTTGTGGCAGTGATGTCATCCGGGAATACGCCTGAAAGAGCCGCTCACATGCGTGCACTTGGGGCCGAAGTCGTCCTGATCGAGCAATTGGCCGACTCCATTTCAGGGCAAGTCACTGGCGATGATCTGAAATTGGTCGAAGCTGAGGCAGATCGCATTACGATTGAAAGAAATGCATTTCGTGCTGGACAATTCTCAAACGCGGCCAACGTTCTGGCCCATGAACGAACCACCGGGCCTGAAATGTGGGAACAGTCGTCAGGCGAGATTGATCTGTTTGTCGATTGTATTGGAACGGCCGGAACATTTACCGGGGTTTCCCGATATTTAAAATCACGCAATCCAGACATCAAATGCTATGTGGTGGAGCCTCGTGCCGCTTCTGTGTTGATGCATTTTGAGCAAGTGACTGAAAATAAGCCGGAAGGCCATAAAATCCAAGGTGCAGGATATGCCAGAACCGGCGACAAACTGCCTTTGTTTGATCGGTCTCTGGCGGATGGATTTATCACTGTTACGGATGAACAAGCCATCGAATCGGCCCGATTTTTGGCCAGATGCGAGGGAATTGTGGGAGGATTCTCCACCGGGGCACATCTTGCAGCCGCAGTGGAGCTATTAAGAACAACCCAGAAAGGTAAAACGATTGCATTTGTGATCTGCGACAGTGGATTGAAATACCTCTCCACAGATCTCTATTGAAACCCATCCAATTAGACAGATTCAAGCACTTTGGCGACGTGGCCGTCGACCTTTACGTTGGAGAAGATCTTTGCAATCGTGCCATCGGGGGCGATCACAAATGTGGAGCGTACCACGCCCATCGAGGTCCGGCCATACATGCTCTTCTCTTTCCAGACTTCATAAGCCTGGCAGATCGTTTTTTCAGGGTCGGCCAATAAGGTGAACGGAAGTTCGTATTTGTCGACAAACTTCTTGTGCTTTGCACTGTCGTCAGGGCTCACACCCAAAATCACCACGTCTTTTTTGGTGAAAGCCGCGTAATCGTCGCGAAAGCCACAGGCTTCTTTGGTACAGCCCGGCGTGTCGTCTTTTGGATAGAAATAAAGCACGACCGTTTTGCCAAGAAATTCAGCCAGTGATACCGTTTTGCCTGATTGATCCAAGGCTGTGATCGCGGGCGCTTTGTCACCAATGGCGGGCATGTTTTTTGTCCTTTGAATCTGAGATGCAGGGGGGTATTGTCTGAGTTGCTCCAGACTCTAGCACATGGAGCTAACAATTTCATTATGTTCTACCGGTAAGGGGTAAGCCTGACGAATCAGCGGCTCAATGGTTTCACGGAGAGCTGGTTGGCAGCGATAAATGCATCAGATTCAGTCTTGTTGAAAATGGTGGCCGTCGTGCCTATTCCACGCACACAACTGGCACCTTGGGCGGCTGCCCGAGTGATGCATTGCGTGACCGTTTCACCGGCCACAATTCCAGTGATGTACCCAGCATCAAAAGCATCTCCACCGCCGCTTCCATCCACAAAGTTCACGGCATAGGTTCCGATTTCGACAGCGATATCGTCACCAATCACGACGGCCCCTTTGCCACCTCTCGTAATCACAACACGCTTGGCACCCATGGAATGAAACGTGGAGGCGTGTTCGGCTGGTGTGCCGGGTCCGAGAATCAGTGCGGCTTCATCTTCGTTCGGCATGAACGCATCCACATGCGGCAGAATTGGCTTGATTCTGGGCAGATAATCGGCTGGCCCGGGAGTGGCCACGTCGATCACACGATGCACTCCCAGAGTTCCCAGCCAGGCCAGAAAATCGGCCAGTTCGTGAGCATCAAGTCCTGGAAGGATCAGATATCCGCCAAGATAAAAGACCGATGGCGGGTTCTGTACGTCGATTGCAGCTTTCAGGTCAGCCACAGAGAGCGATTTATTGGCCCCAAAGGTATGGATAAAACGGCGGTCCTGACCCTCGATGTTGATAATCAGGGTCTGGCTGGTATCGTTATCAGGATCAACGCGAAGTCCTGCCGTATCCAGTCCTTCCGCTTCAAGAATATCCGAAACGAATCGACCGAACATATCCGGGCCGACCTTGCAGACAACCCGGGTCCTGACCCCCAGCTTGGATAGATTCATCGCAGCATTTGCAGCACATCCACCAATGGCCAGAACGAGTCGTTCGACAGCGATCAATTCACCAGCGGCAGGCATATGGGGCAGGGGCGGGCAGAGGTGGTCGGCCACAACCACACCTGCACAAATGACTTGAGGAAACTTTGGTTTATCTTGGAGGGTCGGCATGGGCGAATGCCTCGGTTCAGAATGAGGAGATGGTAAAAAGCGAAAAGGTGTTGCCCTGAAGAATCAGGCAACACCTTTTAATCGAGCGGTTTTCTGTTCTCAAAGACCTTCACTGGAAGGTGATATGGAAAGCCCGGAGGCCTCGGCTTCACCGATCGTCGGGTCACCGTCCACATTCACCTCAGGCGACTTTTCGACAGGAGCTTTGGCACGCAGTTTCAGAGGAGCATGGACATCGTTGGCCCTGTCGCCAAAAATCACGCGAATTTCTTCTTCAGAAAGTTCTTCTCTGTCGAGCAGAGCCTGAGCCAGAGCATCGAGCTTATCGCGATATTTCTGGACCAGTTCCACAGCGTGATTATCGGCTTCTCGAAGAATTCGAGAGACTTCTTCGTCGATCAACTGAGCCAGATGCTCCGAGTGATCCCGAGGTTCAGACATTTCGCGCCCAAGGAAGGGATTCTCTTCGTTGGCACGAATAAAGATCGGGCCAACCCGGTCGCTCATACCCCACTGGGTGACCATCATTTTGGCCATGCGAGTGGCTTGTTTGAGGTCTCCAGCAGCACCCGCTGACATGTCGTTATACACAACACGCTCGGCCGCACGACCACCAAAAGCCACCGCCAGGTCATCATAAAGTTCGTTCTGGCTGACCAGCATCCGTTCCTCTGCAGGCATGAACTGGGTCACACCCAAGGCCCGGCCCCGCGGAATGATCGTTACCTTGTGAACAGGGTCAGCATGAGGACACATCCATGCCACAAGGGCATGTCCAGCCTCGTGATAAGCCGTCAGTTCCTTCTCGCGATCGGTGATGATTTCTTCGCGCTTGGCGCCCATCAAAACCTTGTCACGAGCCTGCTCGAAATCTTCCATCGTGACTTTGTCTTTATTTGACCTGGTCGCAATCAGAGCAGACTCGTTGGCAAGATTCGCCAGATCAGCGCCTGACATGCCAACAGTTCCGCGTGCAACTGTTTCCAGATCGACATCTTCAGCGAGAGGAATCTTGCGTGTGTGAACCTTCAGAATCTCTAGGCGGCCCTTGCGGCTCGGACGATCCACAGTCACATGGCGATCAAATCGGCCTGGACGGAGCAGGGCAGGGTCCAGCACATCAGGCCTGTTGGTGGCTGCCAGAACAATCACGCTCTCGTTCGGAGCGAAACCGTCCATCTCAGTCAAAATCTGGTTCAGGGTCTGTTCGCGTTCGTCATGTCCACCACCCATCCCGGCACCACGAACACGCCCAACGGCGTCGATTTCGTCAATGAAAAGGATGCAAGGACTGCTTTCCTTGGCCGTCTTAAACATGTCGCGAACACGCGATGCACCCACACCCACAAACATCTGAATGAATTCAGAACCACTGATCGAGAAGAAGGGGACGCCGGCTTCACCTGCAACGGCTCTGGCCAACAGGGTTTTGCCTGTTCCTGGAGAACCGATCAGTAGAACGCCCTTGGGAATATGCCCACCAAGCCGCTGGAAACGTTCTGGGCTCTTCAGAAATTCGACAATCTCCTGAAGCTCAGCCTTGGCATTCTCAAGCCCAGCCACTTCTTCGAAGGTTGTTCTCTGCTTAGATTTATCGTGACGTTTTGCAGGGCTCTTGATGAAATTCCCAAGAATTCCACCATCGAACTGGTCGCGTGCCCTTCGCATCATCAGGTAGATGAAAACGATAAATAGAAGGCTTGGGAGGAGGAATGTTACCCAGAGCATAAGCCCTGTGCCAGGAGGTGGTTCGCTGTCAATCTCCACTCCCATGGAGTCGCGTGGCTTACTGAGAGTGACGAGTTTGTCAACAATCGGCTTGATCAGTTCCTCACTTGGCAGATAAACGTAGAATTTATCGACTTCCCGAACCGCTGAACCATTGAGTTGGTACGGTTTCTTTGTCCGCAATCGACCATAAACCTTCGTGGATTGATTCGAAAATTCCTGGACGTTGTTCTCTTGGACTTGGTCTAAGAACCAACCGTAGTCAACTTTGACATCGTTGGCCGGGCTTAAAGCCCAAAGTACTGCCGCAGCAATCCCAAACAACATGAGCCAAACCCAAGGCTGCGTTGGCGACGCGCCGGATTGGCCGTTGCTGTCGCTGGATGCCTTGCGCTGGGGTACGATTTTCTTGGGGTCTTTAGGGGATTCAGGCTCCGGCATTTCTCTATCGCTCGAATTTGAAAGGACCTGGCTCGAAATCGTTCGGTCTGCAGAACGTTCGACATGGTCGGATGAATCTACTATATGTTAGACGCCCAATTATCGCAAGTTCAGGCTATTCGTTCATGAGCCGTGAACCGACTCCAGCCACTTCTCACAATCAAGGGCTGCTGCACAACCCGTTCCCGCGGCCGTGATAGCCTGACGATAGTGGGTATCGACCACATCTCCGCAAGCAAAAATGCCTTCTAAACTTGTTGCTGTGGAATAGTTTGAATACGTCTCAGACCAGCCTGGATCTGTGGCTGTTCCCTTCCATGCCATGGCCGACCTTGTCAGTAAAAATCCACCTTCGGTTTTCTCCAATTGATCCCCAAAAACTTCTGTATTGGGTTTGTGACCAATCGCCAGAAACAGCCCATCCACTGCCAGTTCCGAAACTTCGCCAGTTTCGAGATTTTTTATCCGGACACCCTTTACATGACGATGAGGCTCCTCTTCGCCAAACACGTCTTCGACCCCCGTATTCCAGACAGGAATCACTTTCGGATTCGCTAAAACCCTGTCAGCCATAATCTTAGAAGCCCTGAGCCGGTCGCGGCGATGGATCAGATAAACTTTTTTGGCAAATCGGGTTAAAAACGTAGCCTCCTCCGCTGCTGAATCGCCACCGCCTACCATCGCCACCACTTTGTCCTTGTAAAAAGCACCGTCGCAGGTAGCGCAAGTGCTTACTCCGGAACCCATGAAGTGCATTTCAGCGGGTAACCCAAGTGTTCGTGCTGTGGCTCCGGTTGCGATAATCACGGAATCCGCATGATATTCCGCTTCACTGGTCTTGATCACGAACGGACGCTTGCTGAAGTCAACGCTGTCCGCATGCTCAAATCGCGTATCAGCACCGAACTTCTGGGCCTGCTTACGCATGTTGTCGATCAGATCAGGCCCAAGCACACCTTCCGGAAAACCAGGAAAATTCTCTACGGTCGTCGTCCACATCAGTTGCCCGCCCGCTTCCCGACCTTCCAGGACCACTGGAGAAAGATTCGCTCGAGCTGTGTAAATGGCCGCTGTCAGCCCTGCACAGCCTGACCCTAGAATCACAACCTGAGTTTGCTTGATCATCATGAAAGCCGCTTCCTGCAAAGATATTTTGAAGAATCTTGTCTCGGGCAATTCATTCTCTCTGTATGACGGTCGCTGGGCAAGCCAATTTAGTGTGACGCTTATGGATTTATCTTTCCAGATCGTTGAAAAAGTTGTTCGCGCCATCATTTTGATGTCTTAGGTTACCTCTGCCAGAGTTGAGCTTCTTCATCTGCTTGAAACACCAACGTTTTTTAACGATTCCAAATGATTGGGAGTCTCTGGCAACATCATTCATCTGCAACCAGGAGGCAGCTATTATGTTGGTTTTGACACGCAGAATTTCTGAGCAACTCGTCATTGGTGAAAATGTCGTGATTACCATCGTTCGAGTCGATGGAGGACAAGTCCGTATCGGTATCGAAGCACCAAGAGAAATCTCTGTGAGACGAGCAGAATTGACAAACAAGACACAGTACCACCTGCCAGTCATTCAGAATCAGATCAGACTGAATTGAGAGCTGAGATGGCTTGAAATTTTTATCCGACGAGAAGTGAGCGGGTTCGTCCGCTCCTTCTTTTTTTATTTGTATGGACCGCTTCAAAATCGCGATCTGAATGAAATGTCGATGTTAAAAGTTGCTGACAGCGGACCGTTTCGTTATCTTTGAGCCAGATCTCCTCTGATTCTCAAGCCTGTCGCAGCGATTCTTTTCTAATCAGGTGGCCCCATGAAAGCGATTGTCCTAAGCGGTGTAGGTGGTACGGATCAGCTTGTCTATCAAGACGTTGCAGACCCTGCACCAGGCCGTGGCCAAGTCAGAATCGTCCTTGAGGCGGCCGCTTTGAACCACCGTGACATCTGGATTCGCAGAGGCCTTTACGCTGGGATCAAACTGCCGGTCATCCTTGGATCCGATGGAGTCGGATTTGTCGATGAAGTTGGTTCAGGCGTAGACTCAAATCTTATTGGCCAAAGGTTTTGGATTAATCCAAGCTTAGCCTGGGGTGATCGTCCAGACGTTCCTGATTACAAAAGTTGGCGAATTCTTGGGTTGCCAGATCAAGGCACCTATGCCGAAAAGATTGTAGTGGATTCCACTCAGCTTGAGCCTTGTCCAGCCGATTGGTCAGCCGAAGATGCTGCAGCCCTTCCTTTAGCAGGGCTTACAGCATATCGAGCCTTGTTCACCCGTGGCCACTTCCAGCCGGGGCAATCGGTTTTTATTACAGGTATTGGCGGAGGTGTTTCACAGATGGCTTTGCAGATGGCAGTTGCGGCTGGTGGAAAGGTTTACGTGAGTTCTTCGAGCGACACGAAGCTCGAAAATGCCCGCCGGGCAGGTGCCTCAGGGGGTGTGAATTATCGTCAGGAAGATTGGGTGAAAACTGCGCGGGAGATGATTGGTGGGGATGGTCCTGACCTGGCGATCGACAGTGCGGGTGGTAAAACCATCGACGACCTGATCGACCTCGTCCGCCCGGGCGGTAGCGTTGTGAACTATGGTCAGACCACCGGAGCGTGCCAGAATCTGGAAGTGCGTCGCCTGTTCTGGAAACAAGTGAATCTTCTGGGAACAACGATGGGTAACACATCAGAATTCCGAGCGATGCTGAAGTTTTATCAGGAGCGTAATCTCAGGCCAGAAGTTGACCGCGTTTTTGAACTCTCCGAGGCAGGTGCCGCTCATGAACATATGGAGAGTGGCGAACAGGCAGGGAAGATTGTTTTGAGAATTAAATCGTGATGGGTATTTATGTTATGGTCATTATGCGAATGTAGAACGAAAGGGTTCTGCTCTGTTTGAGACGAGCCTTTTCAGTCTAGAAAGCGTACAATACGAATTGAACGACGACCTGAATTAGTCTTGTTCAATAAGGGACACGACCACCATGACCGCGACTCTCAGCACCCGACGCCCGAACCTGCCTCCTGCACTCGCTGCTTTCAAGCAACAGGGACGCGATGAACTGGCACTGTTCATTCGAGAATCCAAGGCTTTGCTTGGCGATAAGCTTGTCATTTTAGGGCACCATTATCAGGCTGACGATGTGATTCAGTTCGCTGATTTCACCGGCGATAGCTTCAAACTTGCTCAGGAAGCCGCACGCGTCAAAGGCTGCCAATACATCATCTTTTGCGGCGTTCACTTCATGGCCGAAACGGCCGATATCCTGACCAATCCAAATGTTGAAGTCATTCTCCCCGACCTCTCCGCCGGTTGCTCCATGGCCGATATGGCCGACCGTGAAAGCGTTCAGAACGCCTGGCAGGATCTCGACAGGATTATTGGCGCAAACGATATCATCCCTGTGACTTACATGAATTCTACAGCCGACCTGAAGGCCTTCTGTGGTCGCCATGGCGGGATCGTCTGCACCAGCTCCAATGCCCGATCAGTTCTGGAATGGGCCTACGCCCAAAAAGGTCGCGTTCTGTTCTTCCCTGATCAGCACCTTGGCCGGAATACTGCCAAGGCCATGGGCATGCCGCTCGATGAAATGGTTGTCTGGGACCCGTTCGAAGAACTTGGTGGTAATACCGAATCTGCCATTCAAAAATCAAAAATCATTCTCTGGAAAGGGCATTGTTCCGTCCACCAGATGTTTGTTCCCGAGCATATCGACGCCTTCAGGGCACGTGATCCGGAAGTAAAAATACTGGTTCATCCCGAATGCAGGATGGAAGTGGTCGATAAAGCCGATTTGGTCGGATCTACCGAAGGGATCCTGAAAGTTCTTCGAGAGGCTCCATCAGGAAGCCACTGGGCTGTGGGGACCGAACTCCATATGGTGAATCGTGTGGCGAAGTCAATGCCTGATAAGAAGATCGATTTTCTCTCTCCGATGGTTTGCCTGTGTGCGACCATGTATCGAATCGATATGCCGCATCTTGCCTGGACTCTCGACGAACTCCGTCAAGGACGAGTCGTCAATCGGATTACTGTCGATGCAGAAACCACGCACTGGGCCCGTGTTGCCTTGGAGCGAATGCTTGCGGTGAAGTGATTCGTTCCGATTTTGAAACGGGTGAAGGATGCCATCCCAAGAGAAGTCAAAGCCGGAACTCGATGTCCCAACACGAATCCGTAATCGGAGTCGGTTCGTTCTGTCAGCCATCACACACCTGACACTGGCGTCGATCCTGCTTGCACTTTGCCTGGCTCGTAGGCCAGTTGCGCTGGAGCCACTTCGGTTTTTCGTCATTCTCGGTCCCCGGTTGGCGTTTGCTTTGCCACTCCTGATGATCACGCCCTGGGCTTGGTTTGAGCGTCAGAAATGGCTGCTTATCGAGCAATTACTCGCCTTCGTGCTGGTAATTGGTCCACTGATGGGCTTGAATCTGGGCGGGATTCCTCAGGCGTTTAAAAAGCTCCCGCCAAGTAGCCCAAATGTTGTTCGAATCATGACTTATAATATCGGCCCCAATGGGTTTGACCTGGAAGCGATTGTTGAATATCTAAATACAGCCGATATTCATGTTTTGCTGATTCAGGAAGATACTTTTCTCTGGCGATTACAGTCTCGGCTGGCGTTAGAAAAAGGCTGGTATGCCAATAAATACGGCACAATTTTTTCTCGATTTCCGATTATTGCAGAATCTCAGGAATTGGCCGATGAGCTAGGCGGGGAAAAGCTTTATGCAGGCCACCTTTCCATCGCCAGGTTGAAAAGTAGCGAGATCGACTTTCTCGTCGGTTCCACGCACGGGCCGTCATTAAGAGGCGCATTTCACAAATTCGCAGACCATCTGGACACAAAAGAATTAAATCTGGCAATGAATTGGCAGGAGCGTCAGCTTCAGCGTATTGCAGTGATGATGGATCAGAACGACAGTCTTCCCCTCGTAGTGGGAGGCGACTTTAATGTTCCCCCTCATTCGATTTACAGCCATCCTCTCGAAAAACGATTTCGCGATGTTTTTGCCGAAATTGGATTGGGGTATGGATATTCGTTCCCGTCACGTTTGCCCTGGCTTCGCCTTGACAAGTTTTATATATCTAAAGGCTGGGAGCCTCGTCGTTGTTATATTGCTCCTGATTTCGGGTCTGATCATCGTCCTCTGTTTACAGAGTTGTTGCTGCAAGATTTGGCTCCAAAGTCGACATTGTAGATCGGTCAGTCTCCAAAATTTCGCTTTTTTCTGAGTAAGTGGTGATAATGCTGGGCAAATCTGTGAGCCTCATCGCGTGCGCATTGCAATAATCTCAATGCAAACGAGTGTCGCGAAAGTACCAGAGGATCGCTCAGCCCTACACGATAGATTTCTTCTTCGCGTTTTGCAAGCGAAATCAAGCAAGGAGGCTTGATACCGGCTTCCTCGAATGCGGACATCGCGGACGAAAGTTGACCTTTGCCGCCGTCAATCAGAAAAATGTCAGGCAGAGGCTCCTCACGCTTGATCAGGCCTTCGATCCGCCTTGAAACGACCTCTTTGATCGACGCAAAATCATCAATCCCCTTGACTGTCTGAATCTTATATCGTTTATATCCGGGCTTGAATGGTAGGCCATCGACAAACGTGACCAGCGATCCCACCGTCTCTGAACCTCCAAGGTGCGCAATATCCACGCAATCAATACGCCTTGGTATCTCGTCAAGGCCCAGAATCTTCTTTAGCCCGCGTAAACCTTTTCGAGGGTCAACGTAAAAGACTTCTGGCTGAGCGTGCGTACGCAGGTCGCCGCGTAAGGCGAGTGAGTCGATCGCCTTGAGTTCGTCCCGGATACGTGCGGCGGCCTCGAATCTCATTTCGCGACTCGCCTCACGCATTTCCTCGGTCATTTCTTTGACGAGATCGCCTTTTTTGCCATCCAGAAACATGATCAGCCGGCGAATATCCTTGCGATAAGCGGCTTTGTCGATCCTCAGATTGCATGGGGCCGTGCATTGGTCAATCGAGGCAAGCAGGCAGGGCCGGAACCACCTCCAGCGCGGGTCGTCTTCCTCGATATCAAGCTCGCAAGTACGAAACTTGAAAATTTTCTGAAGGACCTGAATTGCGCCCCTCAGGCTCTTTGCTCGAGGAAATGGGCCGTAAAGTTTTACGCCCCTATCGGCCGGCTGCCGCGTGAAATTCACACGCGGAAAGTCGTCGCCTGTGGTGATCTGTAAATATGGGAAACTCTTGTCGTCTTTAAGTTCAGCGTTATGCTTGGGCTGAATGTCTTTGACAAGACGGGCTTCCATCAATAGGGCATCCACTTCGGAGTCCGCTTCAAGGAAGTCAATGTCCACCACTTCGCCAATCCAGTCGCGAATTCGGGGATCAGTTTCCGAGGTTTTCTGGAAATAGCTCCCCGCCCGTGCACGTAAGTTCTTGGCCTTACCGACGTAAACGACACGCCCTTGAGCGTCTTTCATCAAATAAACGCCTGGCTTGGCCGGAAATTTACGCACCTTTGCTTTCGGCCCTGGATTCTCTTCCTCGGGTGTTCCATGATTTTTGTCATTGACCATGGCTGGAATCGATTCCTGAGAGGATGTTTCCTCAGGTGTCGATTCCGGAGCAGCCTCAGGTGGATTTGTCACGGAAATCTCAGCAACCGGCTTTTTCTTACGATTTCCGCCACCCTTGCGTTCCGTTGACATGTCTCGTACTCAATCCATTCGGGATATTTTGCTATGATTGATTTATTATAGTCAGTTCCAGACAAACTGTTTAGGAAAAGCGACTAAACTAACATGTTCTGGTAGTCTGGATCTTAAAGTCAGACTTCGTCAGAAGTGGTTAATCGACTGTCTTTTAGGTGGTCAATATCCGCATAAAATGGTAGGCCACGGAGTTTTCTCCACTTACGTTTCTGGACAGCAAAATAGAGAACCGGCAGAAAGACATCGATCACTTCATCGGCCACAAGTAGTCCGCCCAGCACAGGTGCGGCCATTGGGCGAATGACTTCCGCGCCCACTCCGTCGGCCCAAAGCATGGGAGCGATCGCAATAATGGTGGTTCCTTCTGTCAGTAATTTTGGCCTCAGCCTGTGAATGGCACCTTCCAAAACGGCTTCTCGGAGTTCGGCAACGGAGCCGATTTGCTCCAGCCCGCCACGTTCGGCAATCGCTTCACGCAGATAAACCAGCATGACGATACCGGTTTCCACGGCCATCCCAAAACAGGCGATATAGCCAACCCAGACTGCTACGCTGAATCGAAATTCAAAAAGCCATTGAAAAATCGCTCCCCCAGCCAGTGCTCCAAGTACTGAGAGCATAATCAATCCCACATCTGACCAGTCTTTGTATGTCAGATATAATAGAACGATGATAATTCCCGTAACGGCTGGAAATACAATCTGGAGCGTTTTTCTGGCCCTCACCTGATGCTCAAATTCCCCTGACCATTCCAGATACATGCCTTGCGGAAGTCTCACGGCGTTGGCGACTGCCCTTTGCGCTTCCTCAACAAATCCCACCATATCTCTGTCTCGTACGTTCAGTTGGACGTAAGAACGCAAAAGCCCGTTTTCGCTCTTGATCATTGACGGGCCTTCCGTCACCTTAATGTCAGCCACCTGTCCGAGTGTGACTTGGAGTTTCCCGGCCGTTGCATTGTTATTGCGATCCGCCATGGCATTGTTTGTATTTCCTGGCATCGTTTCGGAATTGGATGAAATCAATAAATTGCGAATGGAGTCAATGTCATCGCGAAAGTCGCGTCCATAGCGGATGCGGATCGGGAACCGCTTTCTGCCTTCGACTGTCATGGAAACAGAAACTCCGCCAAGTGCCACCTCAATTGCATTTTGAATGTCGCCGACACTCATGCCGAAACGTGCGGCTTTATCGCGATTAACTTCAATTTCAATATAACCTTTGCCAACCACCTGATCGGGAACCACATCCACGGCCCCAGGAATTCCTCGCAAAATGGCAGCCACTTGCTGAGAGGTGTTTTGAATCTGATTCAGGTCTGATCCAAATACCTTTACGCCGACATCCGTTCGAACGCCTGTGGCCAGCATGTTGATTCTGTTAATGATGGGCTGGGTCCAGATATTACCCCATCCGGGAGTTTGCAATACACTGTCAAGTTCTTTTACGAGTTCGTCTTTCGATAATGGCCATAATAATAATCGGCTCGCAAACTCTTTTTGGAATGGGTTCGATAAAGCGGTCACTTGCATTTCAGGGAGTTTTGATTTTAATAGTCCCCGCTCGTTTGCGAGTGTGGAAATGGACTCTACAGATGAGGCTGGTGCATAGTTGACGGCCAGGTCAAACAAGCTGAAATTCAGGATGCGTGTTTCTGCCAGAAGGAGTTTATGGCGATTCTCTACAAGTTTTTCATGGAGTCGATGAACCCAGTCCTTTTTCGGGATCCCCAGCAGGCTCCCAGCCCCCGATTTTAAACTCAATAGAAGGCTTTGATCTTCAATAAATTCTGTAGACGAGTTGGAAATCCATTTGAGCTCCAGAATTTTCGAATGTACCTGTTCGGCAAGTTGCATCAGATCTGTCACTTGTGGATCAACTGCAAGCCGGTTGGCATATTTCTTGATCATTTCGGATTGAAATGGGTCCCATACTGTCATGTTTTGCGAAGCTTTTGATGTGCTGATTCCGTATCCCTTGAGGATGAACTTTATCGCTTCATCGGCCAGCAAAATTCCGAGCTCTGGGCGATATCTGGCTAAATGCAATCGGGCATGATCTCGAAGGGCAGATTCCACTTGTTCCGCAAGTTTCATAGAGGCATCGTTGATGAAGTTCTGGTCGTCGTCGTTTTTTAAAATTCCGGCGGAAATAAGCGATTTGTGGGCTTCGCTGGTGAGCAGCCGGATCTCTTCATAACGGATATGACGTTTGGACCATAGCGATCGGTCATGAAGATTGACCATCGTTTCAATCATGTCTAGAGGCGATGGGTCGGTCGCCGTTTCAGCTCTGCCGGCTTTCCCAACGACGCTTGCGACTTCAGGGAAGGCTCTTAAAATCGAGTCGCGGGCTTTCAGGTCGTCGGTTGCCTGGGTGACTGACATTCGTGGAACGCTTGTAGGCATATCCAGAATGGTGCCTTCATCAAGGGAGGGCATAAATTCGCGTCCAAGTCGGGTCGATGCCAGATAACCACACCCGAGAATCACGGCAAACATCCAGCAGACAAGAGTGGGCCGGTCCATCAGCCAGCCCAGCATGGGCTTGAAAATGGCAGTCATGGTGCGAATCAGCCAACTATCTTCTTCGGACTTGATCCTGCCTCTTAAAAAAAATGGAATGAGGGCAGGAACCAGGGTTATGGCTAGTATGGCAACACCGATTAATGCAAATGTTTTGGTCCAGGCCAATGGATGAAACATTTTGCCTTCCATACCGGATAATGCAAAGACAGGTAGAAATGAAAGAATCGTGATCAGGACGGAGAAGAAAATTGGTCGGCCTACTGTTTGACATGCAGGAATAATAATATCGAGGTTATTACCAACAACCCGATTTTTGCCATATTTTCTGGTCAGGTGGTGGGCTGCATTTTCGGTCATCACGACGGCTTGATCTTCAAGAATACCAACGGAAATGGCAATTCCAGCAAGGCTCATGATGTTCGATGGGATTCCGAACAGACGCATCATAAAAAAGCTGAAAAGAACGGCCAGAGGCAGTGTGACGGCCACAATCATGGCTCCGCCCAAGTGTCCCATGACCAGCAGAATCATGACTGAGCAGATAATCAATTCTTCAGTCACGGTGTCCGTTACGGTTGCAAGTGCATTTTGGATTAATGGAGTTCTGTCATAAAATGGAACGATTCGGACACCTTCAGGAAGCCCTGACTGGAGCGATTCAATTTTTGATTTAATTCGCCGGGTCACTTCCAGTGGATTTTCTCCAAACCGCATCAGAACGACTCCGCCCACCGTTTCCCGGCCGTCTTTTTCGAGCACGCTTCGACGAAAGCCGGGCCCGATTTGAACGGAACCAAGTTGGCCTACAGTGATCGGAACTCCACCGCGTTCAGTCACCACAATGGTTTCCACGTCGCGAAGGCCACGCACCCAGCCGATGGATCGGATCAGATATTCAGCATTTCCCTGATGCACCACTCGACCACCGACAGATGCATTTGATTTCCCGACAGCAGAGTAGACCTCTCCGAGACTGATTTTAAAGCCTCTGAGTTTGTTGGGATCAATGTCGATTTGATATTCGCGGGGGGCTCCACCCACGCCAGCCACTTCAGCCACTCCGGGAACGCTGTTGAGCTGATAGCGGACGAACCAGTCTTGAACGGCTCGAAGTTCGCCGAGGTCAATTCCATCGCCTTCAAGTGTGTACCAAAATATCTGGCCCAAAGCGGTGGCGTCAGGAGCCATGTAAGGAATGACGGAGGGAGGCAGGTAAGTGGAGGCCAGGCTGAGGCGTTCTGCGACCCGCTGACGGGCGAAATAATAGTCTACAGAGTCGTCGAAGATGACGTTGATCATCGAGAAGTTGAATTCGCTTGATGATCGCACAACCTTAACACCTGCAAGACCTTGCAGGTTTACTGAAAGTGGATAGGTGACCTGATCTTCGATCTCTTGAGGGCTTCGTCCCATCCAGTCGGTGAAGACGATGATCTGATTTTCGGAAAGATCAGGGATCGCATCCACGGGCATTGTGATATAGGCCCTGAGGCCGATGGCTGCGAATGCGAGGGAGGTCAGGATGACAACAAGCCGATTGCGGATCGACCATTCAATGATGGTTTCAATCATGGCTTGGTGGACCCAAAGTAAGTCCCTGATGCTCCGGGGTTTAATCGTGTTTCGGCATCGATCAGGAATGAGCCGGCCGTGGCGATTCGCTGGCCTGGTTCGAGCCCATCAAGAACCGGATAAAATTCCCCTGAACGGGCTCCTAAAATGACTTCCCTGCCTTCAAATACACCTGGTTCGGATTCGATATAAACGACTTTTCGAGTACCGGTGTCGATCACAGACGATTCGGGAATGGTCAAAACCGTACCTGTTGGGGCTGGTTCAGGGATCCCCAGAAATTTATCGGGATTCGATTTTAGCTTTTCCTCACAAGAATTACAGCAAATCCAGACCTTCCGGGTTTCAGTCAGGCTGACATTGATGGGAGGCCCCATCGAGCCAAGTTCTTTTTTCGTGACAGGGCAAATCTTCTGGTCGGCCACGGTTGGGGATGGCTTCGCGACCACGTGAATTTTCTGATTTTTCTGGGCAAGAATTTCACGAAACAGAGGCGTTTCGGAGACAGGTGTTTTCACCGTAACCGTGGCATACATCCCGGGCTTGAGATCTCCAAAGGTGTTCGACAGATCGTAGCGCACGGCGACTGTTCGAGTTTCAGGATTCAAAGCGGGATCAATAAACGCCACGATGCCTTCGAAAGTCTTTCCTGGTATAGCATTTACAGAGGCGTGAACCTTTTGGCCAACATAAACCCGACTGATCTGATCTTCGAAAATTTGTGCTGTGACCCAGACATGGCGAAGATCAGCCACCTCAAAAATGGGGTCGCCTTCGTTGACGTACTGGCCTTCAACGACATTTTTTCTGACGACGATTCCAGAGATTGGAGAGAGCAGGGGGAGTTTGAAATCGGCGCGGTTGTTGGTCAGGATATCGTCCATCTGGGCAGGTGTGACGCCCCAGAGTGTGAGCTTTTCGCGGGCGATTTCAAGAATGTCAGGACCGTTGGATCGGGACGGATTCAAATGAGATCGTTCGGCCATGGTACGTTTGGCCAGCAGGAGTTCACGGACAGCCTGGTAGATTTCAGGGCTGTAAAGGTCGGCCAATGATTTACCTGCTTCAACGCGGTCGCCGGTGAAGTTGACATATAGCTTTTCAACACGAGACAAGCCCTTGGCTTTACTGGAGATACGGGCCAGCCTGCGCTCATCGAACTGGATTTGTCCAACAGTGGTAAGGGATTCTATCAGGGGGCGAAATGCGACAGGTTCGGTACGAATCCCAGCCTGAGCGATGCGATTGGGTGCAAGTTTGACCCGTGTCAGAACACCGGTTGGGAGGTCTTCTTTCTGGCCTGTTTTGCGTTGAGAAAGTGGCATTCCGCAGATTGGGCAATTTGACGGCTTGTCGCGAACGACAGATGGATGCATCGGACAATAGAATTCAATGTCTGGAACAGTAACGGTTTGTGAAATGCCGGATCGGTTGCGATTCCATTTTTCGTAACGATTGGATAATTCGTCCCAATAGCCAAACACGAGACCTGTTGCGACCAGAATCATGACAAACCGCAAGCGAAGTTCGATCACTTTAAAAACAAGCCATGCCTTGTGACGCCGGCTGAGCGGAGGCGGAGGCTCGTCGATCTTCGGAATATCGGGAGAGATCATAAAGCGGCCTTTGGATACGGAGTCTGCGGCAAAGTGATCCGCACTTCTATTATCGGAGTTCATTGGCTGAACATAAAGGGTTGGAATTGGAATTGGTAGTCTGCACTTATGATTTTTAAGGCCGATCAAGCTAAACTTTGATCACTCTCAGGGGGGTGATTTATGATTTGTCAATCGCCCGTACGGTTTCTGGAACTTTCTGGCAAATCAAGGTGTTACAGATGTTAAATATGAGACTTAAGCTTCTAGGAAACTGAATGTTGTGTCAATTGTAAAAAAACAGGTCTTCTGAAATCACTCGTTGCCAATGGCTTCGACAGGGCATTCTTCGATGGCCGCCAGGCAAGCCGCTTCATCAGCTGGAGTGTCTGGCTGAGCAAAAACGTAGCTTTTTCGTGAGGTGTCATCACGCGTGAAATTGGCGGGTGCGATCTCTCGGCAGACTTCGCAGTCGATGCAGGTTTCATCGACATAAAATCTTCCAGAGACATTCTTTGGCAAGATTTTTGATTTTTCGGCCATGGCTATTTCTGAATTCTGTAAATAGTTCGAGGGCGATAAGAACATCGCCCTCGACATTTGGTTGATAGCCGAAAGGGTCAATAGGTCCAGTCTCAGACGACTTTAGAGTCGATCCAAGTCATCAGGCCACGCAGACGCTTGCCGACTTCTTCCACCATGTGGAAGCGTTCGCGTTTACGGACGGCTTTGAAGCCAGCTTGATTGGCCTTGTTTTCAAGGATCCATTCGCGGGCGAATTGGCCGGACTGGATTTCCTTGAGAATTTTACGCATTTCAGCGCGGGTGTCTTCAGTGATGATCCGGGGACCACGTGTGTAATCGCCGTACTCAGCAGTGTTTGAGATCGAATAACGCATGTAGTTCAGGCCACCCTGATACATGAGGTCAACGATCAGCTTGAGTTCGTGCATGCACTCGAAGTAAGCGGATTCAGGCTGATAACCAGCTTCCACCAAGGTTTCGAAGCCCATTTTCACGAGTGCACTGACGCCACCGCAAAGCACAACTTGTTCGCCGAACAGGTCGGTTTCAGTTTCTTCTGCGAAGGTTGTACGCAGAACACCACCACGAGTTCCGCCAACACCCTTGGCATAGGCCAGAGCAAGAGCTTCACCGGCAGGAGTGCAATGACCTTCGAGTGTGGCGATCAAGCAAGGTACGCCGCCGCCTTTAACGAATTCGGAACGGACCAGGTGGCCTGGGCCTTTAGGGGCAACCAAAGCGACATCGACACCCTTGGGTGGAACGATCTGGCTGAAGTGGATATTGAACCCGTGTGAGCAGAGCAAAACGTTGCCAGGGCTCAGGTTAGGAAGAATATCCTGCTTGTAGATATCGCCTTGGACTTCGTCAGGCAGAAGAATATTGATCAGGTCGCCGGCCTTGGCGGCTTCGGCGGCTGAAACAGGAGTGAAGCCGTGGCTGACGGCCAGATCATAATTAGGTGAGCCTGGGCGTTGGCCCACGATGACGTTACAGCCGGAATCCTTCAAGTTTTGGGCTTGAGCGTGGCCTTGGCTGCCATAGCCGATGATGGCGATGGTTTTGCCTTTGAGAAGCCCCAGATCGGCGTCCTGGTCGTAGTAAATCTGAGCCGGCATCTATCGTCGTCCTTCTGTCGTTTTCAGGGCCGCCAGGTGAAGACCCCGTTTTAGGTTCGGGGCATGTGATCGACTTCACTGGCGGTCAGGTGAAGCCGTTGTACGGGTCTGGAAGAATACGGATGAGCTGAGAGAGTGGATGTCAGAATGGAAAACTGTTCAGGTTGCCTGATTAAAGGCTTGAGTGGCCTACGATTTGAGGCTTTTCAGTCAAGGACTCGTCGTTGTCCTTGGACGAGTTTTCTTCTGGTTTGGAGCCACGGATCAGGGCGATTCTGCCAGTTCTTGCCATTTCGACAATCCCATAAGGCAGAACGGCGTCGATGAAGGCCTGAATTTTCTTCTCTTGACCGGAGAGTTCAACCATCAACTCCTGAGGAGTGACATCGACAACTCTGGCGCGGAAGATTTCAAACAGGCTCATCAGTTCTGGGCGATGTTCGGGGGTGGCACGAACTCTGATCAGGATCAGGTCGCGTTCCACGTGATCGAATCGTGATACGTCCTGTACGCGAACCACGGTAACAATCTTTTCCAGTTGTTTGCGAACTTGCTCAAGGACTCGGTCGTCACCTTTGACAACAACGATAATCCGAGAAAATTCGGCGGTTTCAGTTTCGCCCACAGCGAGGCTTTCAATATTGAAACCCCGAGAGGCAAACATGCCCGAAACCTGGGCCAAAACACCGGGTTGATTCTGAACGAGGGCCGAAAGCACGTGACGCATGGAAGCCCGAATCCCTTGGACCAATACAGAGACGATTCCAAAACCAGATTCTGGATATGCCATCCAGAATCTTTGGGACACCTAGTTTAGGCTTTCAAAGGTACAGATGGCAAGAGCGCATTTGTTAAGAAAGCTGCAAGTCTGGTTTGATCGTATCAATAAAACAGTGGAATCGAGGGTGCTGATCAGTCGTCACTATTGTCGTCGTCGCGCCGGCTGTACCGCTCGCCACGTGAACTCTTGCCAGAACTGCTTCTGCCAGAACGACTTTTCCCCGAACTGCTTCGGTTGTCTATGGGAAAGGAAGAAGAAGAAGAAGAAGATGAAGATGATCCAAATGAATCGCTAGACGAGGATCGGCTCGAACGAGAGCCCGACCCGGAACGACGGGATGATCCAGACCGACCAGACGTGATTTTGGAAGAAACTTCTGGCTCGGCCCCTTTGGCTGACCAATCGGCGATCCCAGCAGCCGGGCATTTCATGCGTTCAAGAACTGAGTCAATCGCAGCAATCTGGCCTGGATGAAGGCTGGTTTTCCAGCCTTCAGGGTCTTTCGGAGAATGTGGAATTTTCTGATAGTTCGCACCATCATAAGAAATTCGGATCGCCTTGAGCGCATCGCCTGCATCACGTTTCACGCGGCATCCAAGTTCTTGGATAATTTGTGTCACTGCTTGAAAAGGGAACTGGAAGAGGCCTTGGTAGGGGAACAGGATGATGTCAGGATTTGCCGTTTTTTCTTTTTTATACCAGTGGTTGAGAATGGCATAAACGGCGGCAAAGTGCTCGGACGTGTGCGGTAGATCTAAAAGTTCCTCGAATGGAACAGGGCTGAGTTCGGGGTTGGCCTTCACTAGGGGCTCCAGATAACTGAGCCTGATCACAGTGCGATTTTCGCGTTTCCGATGGATCATTTCCTGAACAAACAAATGGGCGTTCGGAATGATGACGATCGGCCTTATACCAAAGTTCTCAGAGACCCAGGGGGCGATCATGAGAGCTCGAAAATCCGCGATCGTGAGGGGGCCCGGCCACAACGCAAATTGAGAAAGCCAAGCGGATCGGGTGGAATAGAGTGTCGCTTCTTCCGCCACAGCAGCTGGTGAGAGGATGTCGTTCCAGAATTCTTCCATCAGAATCGAATCTGCGGATCGGCCAAGCCAGTCAAACGAGTTTTCCAAGCCAATTTCTTTCGGCTCGATCGACCTTAACGGGTTACTTAACAGACGGCCGTCATTGATGATCTGGATCAATGTCCCCAGCCACTCTACGGAACTGGGAACGAATCCGGTTACAAAAACCGGATTCCGGTGAACCCATCGAACCGAAAAGTTGGCAGCACTCATTTTTATTTTCCAGTCGGAACCGGGATGAATCTGGTCTTGAAAGATTCGCTGACGATATTCACACCCAGCCCAGATATCATCAACGCCCGCTGCCCATCCCCGGCAATGTGAAGCCTGGAGGAAGTGAAGGCATTCCACCTGACGCGCCGCCCGGCAGATTCGGAGCCGTTGGGGAAGCGTTTGGATCTTGCAGTAAATCGTCCCGATTGACTGCGATCGACCGAAATGCATCACCAGCTACTACATAATACCAACCGGCATACCGGTCTGACAATTGCTGAACCTGTTTTCGTCCTTCGTCGCGTTGCTTCTCCAACTCACTTGCCAATTTATCAGATTTTTCTTTAGCTTTTTGTTGATCGGCAGCAACATCCGATTCAAATCCGGGTGTAATCAGACCAAGTGTCGCATGCTGGAATGGGTCGCCGGGCAATTCGCCAGATTTTCCAGCGTCGGTATCAGCCGGCGGCGGAACCAGTTCTGGATCAAATCGTGTCGTGATAAACAGAAATCGGCCTTCGGTATCGCCGGCAGATTTTTTTGAAGCGGGTTCGGATTCTTTTGCTGAATCGGATTTCTTGACCTCAGCGTCGTCGGAAGTGCCAGCGGAAAGGGCTTCTCCACGAGCCACTGTGACTTCACCGAATCGCAGGACATACACAACGCCCTGATCAGTACCAACTTGGATCTCGCCCTGATTGGAAACGAGAGTGCCCTGGCGGGTGCGGTAAAAGCCGCGCGACTGGAGCGATAGAACCGCTTGCTGAGAAAGCTGGAATTTACCGTCGTCGGACTGCTTCAGATCTTTGGTCAGACCAGCCGGCTTCGGACGAACGCCCATAATCTTAAGACCTGAGAGAGTGCTGGAGATCTCTCCGACTTTGGCTATGTTGACTTTTTTGTCTTCAGGCGGATTGTCAATGGTCCATGGAGCGGTGGCATTGGAGCGTGCAAGGGTGGTCACTTCGCCGGGGACCAGAACTCCGCGTGCCGGATCAGCCTTGTGGCGGTCGATCACGATCTTGCGAACTTTGGCGTTGTCAAGTTTCAGCAGATCCTGAGTAATCCAGTCCGCGAATCGGGTGGAGAGATCCACATTCACGTTCACGCCATAGGTGCGGGGACTGTTGGGAAGTCTTACAAATCGTTGGCCTGGACGATCTTTCATCTCGTTGCCAATGATCAGGTCGGCCAGGACTTCTCCACCGGCCTGCTTGCGCAAGGTCACGCGCTTGCCCCTGCCCTTCAGGGACGTGGTTTTGGTGTCGAGAGGGTCGATCACACCCAGTTTTTCGTGGTCGGAAACATCATCCGAGCGAATCGTATCCTTTTTGAGGTCGATCACGCCGGCCGCGGTTTTGGCGAGCCGATCTTTGGCTTCAGCAGGATAGTCGTAGTGTGAAGGGATCGACCATTTGGAATCCTTTTGCTGAACCTGGAATGGCGCAACCGTTGCCGTTTCAGGGTTGTATTCAATCACTTCCATGGCCTGGGCTGTGAGCGGGTCGCGGAAGGCCTCAAAAAAAGCCTGACCCTGATCGTCAAAAACACGGTTGGCAGTTCTGCGATCAAGCCCTGAGAGTGTCAAGGCCACGCCAGTCGTGACGGCAGCCACGGCAGCAAAAGCGAGGGTTTTTGGCCACTCGTTCATCGTCATCTCACCTCAAAATAGAACGGATCACTGATTGGAATTGTCGTATGTAAACGCTTGAATCGAGATCATGCCATGCGGCTTGCAGGCGTATTTCTGTTCTCTCTGGCCAGCCTTCGGCCCAGAACCCAGATCCCCAGAATCATCGAGGGCAGCGGAGGGAGCAGAATTGCCAGAAACCGGAACCGATTTTCGATGGACCGAATGTTCGACTGGCGGATCATTCGGCTTTCGTTGATGGCCGATCGTTTTTCGTCGTCAATCTTGGTCTTTTCGACCACAAGACGTCGGTTTTCTGTCTCCTGAACGTTCGCGATCATGACCTCTTTCGTCTGGTCGTCCAGATCTTTGCGAGATTCAATTTCGCTGACACGTTCGTTCAGCCTTTTCTGGGCTGATTTTAGCTTGTCGTCAGCCTCTCGTTCCGCCACTTTTGCCTCTTCGGCAGCCGACTTGATAAACTGCTGCGTCTGCTCTTCAAATTTGGTCAGTGTTCTGTGCTTCACGCGTCGTTTGCGAAGATTCACAAATGAGAGGTCTCCTGCAAGTTCATCCACACAGTTGAGGACAAAAGTCACATTGTCGAACTCAAGATTCTCAATCCCACGACGGCGAAGGTCGAAAAACTCTTCGCCAATCACATCCAGATCGGAAACCACCACCACATTCAACTTCTCTTCAGTTGGAGCAGTTGGAGAAATTGGAGGAAAAGGCTTGCCCTGAGCATCGACTGTCGCTTTGGGCGTGCCTGGTGTTCCAGTCACCCGAACTGCGAGCGTGTAAGGCTGGCCAGTCGGGAAATGGCCTCGGTTCGGATTGATCTGGAAGCTGCCGAAAAAGCTCGGCGATGTGGCCTGGCGGAAGTTGATCAAGCCACCGGCATCACTCGTCTTCAGCAGAGGTTCCACTTTGGGGCCGACTGAAGGCAGTGTGCGTATCAGTCCCGGGAAGATCATGACCACTTCCTGGAGCCCTGAAGTGACAGGCTGGGAGGCATTGAATGCCTCTTTCTGACCGCTTCCAGGTCCTACGAAAACAACTTCAGGTGGGAGGTCAGCCAATTGTGGGTGTGGATTATAGCCGTTCCAGACGATCTCGGTCGGCGGCCATTCCAGACCAATCATATCCATCAAAGGCTTTAAATCGGCTTTAGGCTCAGGAGGAGGCGAACCTCCGCCCATCGCTCCACCGGTTGGCTGCCGAGGTGATTCCGGAGCGAGTGAAGGATCTGCTGTCGGCAGGGGGTCGGCCAAAAGCATGGCTGGTCCGCCAGATCGAATATAGGCCATCAGGTTGTCAAGCTCTCGCTGAGGCAGGCTGGCGGGCTGGGCGACGATCAGGCAGTCAAAATCTCGTTGGATAGGGGCATCTGCAGAGACTGGAATGACTTCATACTGCTTTTTGAGTTCCGTCACGATCGACCATTCCTGGCCGGGTGATGATGAGCGGAAGTCGAATCCGCCCAGGAGTTTGGCGTCTGTTCCGAGGATCCCGACTTTCTTCCGGTTCGTTCGGGAAACCACTTGAATGGATCGGATCAACTCATATTCTACGGGCAAGCCACGGTCGAAGAATGGTACGACCACTTCTTCGAGACCGCTGGTGAAGGCTACTCCCATGAAAATCTCTTCGGACGATTGACGAGCATCGCTGGTCGAGAGCACGCGTCGGGGCTGGATTCCAAACCGCTTTTCGGCTTCGCGGGCATTTTCCGAGAAGAGGTCGGTTTCCAGCAGGCTCAGGCGAATTTTGGATCCACCCAGAGCTGCAATTTCTTTGAGATTATTAATCAGGTCGTCTTTCACCTGAACGTATTCGCCGGGAACTGTTGGACTATAGTAAGCCTGTACCAGAACTGGCTTTCCAGGTGGAATGGCACTGATCAGATTTCGCGAATCCCGGGAGAGCGTATGAAGGCGTTCTGAGGTGGCGTCGACCCGTGCTCCGGCACGATTGATCACGGCAAAAAGGCTGATCACGCTCACGACAAGGCAAGCGACCCGCACCAAGCCGTGGCCCCACATGGATCGGCCCCGTGGACCACCGGCCCAATTACGGCGTCCGATCATCAGGACATTCAGATAGATCATGGAGGCAGCGATACCGAGGAAGTAAAAAACGCTGCTGATCGGGATCACGCCCGTACCGAAGTCGGCGAATTGTGAGGGGATCGAGAGTCGGCCCAGAGTTCGACCGGTAGCTCCGGAGAAGAGCAGGCTGAAGAGGTTTAAAAAGACTGGAATGGCGCAAAAGACTCCACCCAGGATGAACCCAACGGTGAGATTATTGGAGATGCTGGATGCGACGAGTCCGATCGCAACCAAGGCCACGCCCATGAACCAATAGCCAATATAATTGGCGAAAATCACGCCAAGATCAGGCTTGCCGAGCAGGTTCAAGATCAGCACATAGCTCAGTGCAAAGAGCAGTGAGATGGTGTAAATGCCAAGCGAGGCAAGGTATTTGCCAACGACAATTTCGTAGTCGCGGGCTGGTAGGGTCAGGAGGAGTTCATCGGTCCCGAGCCTTCTTTCTTCAGCCCAGGCACTCATGGTGATGGCTGGTATGAAGAACAGCAGGAGGTAAGGCATCCAGGCATTCAAGGGGGCCAGATTCGCCAGATTATTGGCAAAGAAAATCGGCTGCCAGAATGCGGCCAAGGCTCCGATGAAGACGAACAGGGTGATGAAAACATAACCTGCCGGGCTGGCAAAAAAACTGGCAATATTGCGTTTGACAACGGCCTTGATCACGTGGGGACGCAGGGCCGCCCTGGAAGAACTCGGTCGCTTTGCGTTGTCCGACATGTTCTTGAAAAACTCCTGTCAAAACCATCGAGATGAGTGAGGCAGACCATGAGCTGCGAATCGCATTCAAGGCTGTTTTACTATGGGGGAAAGTCAAGCTGTCAAGTGGTTTGGGTCAAGCGACTTCGTGAGTGAGTTCGCGGAACCGGTCTTCCATGCTCTTGCCTGCTTCCGTCAATTGCTTCGGGGTGCCGTCAAAGACCAGTCGGCCTTGATGCACGAAGAGGACTCGATCCGCCACCGGTTCCACTTCCTGAAGGATGTGGGTCGAGACCAGAATGGTTTTTTTGCGACCAAGCTCGCGGATCAGGCTTCTGACACCACGAATCTGGTTCGGGTCAAGACCACTGGTCGGCTCGTCCATGATCAGGACATCGGGATCATGGAGCAGGGCCTGAGCCATGGAAACACGCTGGCGATAGCCTTTGGAGAGTTTTCCAATCGACTTGTTGGCCACCTGTTCCAAAGCACACAAGCCGACGACCTCTTCGACACGACCTTGCAGGTAGCTGCCGTGAAGCCCTCTGGCTTCACCAAAAAAGTCGAGCAGTTCGAGCGGAGTCATGTCAGGATAAAGCGGGCCGTTTTCTGGCAGATAACCGAGCCGTTCGGCTGCGGCGATGCGGTCTTCGGACACATTCACCCCCGCAATTTTGGCCGTACCGCTGGTCGGCGCCAGAAAGCCTGTCAGGAGCTTCATTGTGGTAGATTTACCGGCTCCGTTTGGACCCAGAAAAGCGACGACCTGACCGGCAGGGATCGAGAACGTCATGTCTCGAACCGCGATAAATCGGCCATATTGCTTCGTGAGTCCGTCAGCGATGATCATTCCTTCGGCGGACATCCGTTCAGTGCTCCCAAATTTCAGGAAACTCAGCTTCGCGCATCAAGCTCGAATTCAGTCGGCCTGATCTGCGTACCAATCGTTGAACAATCCATTTTATAGGCATAATTGACACCCCTCGTCAACACCTTATGAAGCACGTCTTTGAACTTCTTGCCGTATTCTCTTGCAAATTCAGGAGTTTAACGGGCTTTGTCTGGCCTCATCAACCCTGCCACAACGTCGCAATCCAGAGCCGCCAAATCGCCACGAATCAGCTTCAAATAGGCTACGGCACCCATCGCCGCATTGTCCGTACAAAGCCACATCGGAGGTGTGAAAAGTGCCACATTTTGCCTCTGGCACATTTCTTGCAAAGTTGCTCTTAAAAGTCGGTTTGCTGCCACACCACCACCCATCACTAATCGCTTATGCCCTGTCTGCTTCAAAGCCTGACGGGTCTTGATCACGATGCTTTCCACGGCTGCAGTCTGGAAACTGGCTGCGAGATCGGCGATGAGCTGTGGCCTTTGAGAAGGATCATCCGCCCGTGTCTGATTTGCTTGAAACGCTCTCAGGACCGCTGTTTTCAGCCCTGAATAGCTAAAAACCAAGCGAGCGTCCTGCGAAAATGGGCGTGGAAAATCAAACGCTTTTGGATCGCCTGACTCCGCAGCCCTTTGGATGACCGGTCCCCCGGGATAGCCCAGCCCAAGCAAAGTGGCCACTTTGTCAAACGCTTCGCCAACGGCATCATCCAGCGTTCCACCCAGCCACTTGGTATCGAGTGCCGTTTGACAGTCCAAAAGCGTTGTGTGGCCTCCGGATACGATCAGCCCAAGGCAAGGGAAAATCTCCGAGGATGGGTCTGCCAACTGAGCTGCATAGAGGTGAGCCTCCATGTGATCATATGTCAAAAGAGGCTTGTTCAGCACCAATGCCAGCGTTTTTGCGACCGTTAAGCCAACGACTAAAGCCCCTACAAGGCCTGGCTTTGTGGCGATAGCAACAGCATCTATATCAGAGTATTTCAGGTTTGCGGCATCAAGGGCTTGGCGGATCACCGGCAGGATGGCTGTAAGGTGAGCTCTGGAAGCTATTTCTGGAACCACTCCGCCAAATGGTCCGTGCAGATCAATTTGGGATGTCACCACATTTGACAGGCATTTAGGGACGGGCAAGGGACCGTCCAGAGAAGCGACTACTGGCCAAGGGCATTCGATCAAGGCTGCGCTGGTCTCATCGCAAGTGGTCTCAATCGCAAGAATGCAGACGGTTTTGGATAGTTCTGTTGCGGGGGCCATTAAGTTCTCGAACCATGATTTGAGATGACAGGCAATGCCAGAAGCTTTTCCAGTTGCTCAAGTGCTTGCAGAGGGTTGCACAACTGATTGGCACGGGCTGGGCCATGCCTGCCAAGATCGTCGCGTAATTTGGGGTCGTGAATCAAGTCCGAAAGTGTTTTTGATAATGCGAAAAGATCGTCAGGTGGAACAAGCCGGCCACACTCAGGCGTGATGATCTCAGCAGAACCCCCAAAATTTATCCCCACGCTGGGCAGACCGGCTGCCAAGGCTTCCACAAAGGCAAGCCCGAATGGCTCTGGGGCAAGGTTTGGCTGGCAGTGGATATCTGTGGCTGCTAGGATATCGGGAATGTCGGATCGCTGACCAATAAATCGGACCCGATCTTCAATTCCAATGCTTTTGGCAAGTTTTTTTAGTTCCTCAAGAAAAGCGTGTTCTTCCGGTTTTTGAACCCCACCTACAATCCAGCAAGTCCATGCTGGATCGGATTTCAGATTCGCCAAGGAAGTTAATAACAGGGTCTGCCCCTTCCACCTTTCAAATCGACTGAACTGGGTGATAACGACTGAATTCAAATCAGTGGAAAATTCATTTCGAATCCGAACTCTGGTCTCAATTGTCTTCTTGGATAGTTGAAATCGGATTACAGGATAAATGACAGCATCCACTTTCCGGCCAAAATGTGATTCTACGCCTTTGACTGTAAACTGGCTATTGGTGATGATGAAATCTGGAGGAAACTTTGAGGCGTATTTCTCAAGTTGATTCTGGCCAGTGATAATATCATGATTCCATAATGCAATGGGTATTTTTAACTTGCGGGCTACAGGCGAAGCAAGCCTGAAGGACCATGGAGCATGCGCGACGATGCTTTTGATTTTTAATTGCAAAATAGCCAATTTCAGCCGATGACGGGCACGCCAGATGGTCCATGGATAGCGAAGTCTGCTTTTCCCAAGCATGACAGGGGGGCGACCCATGCTTTTCAGGTCGTTGCTTAATCGACCCTCAAAACAAAGAGCGACATGATGTCCATACGAGTTGCTACAGCGACGTTGAATATCTGCTTCAATCAAAGCCAGAATGTGAGTTTCAATCCCACCAAAGAGATTACCGGAATAAATATGGAGAATCATGGATCTGGATCTGAATTTAAGGAAGGGGGGATGAATTATGGATTGCCAGCAGATTATCAGGAACTAAAAATTGAAAGAGTGTGCCAGGATGATGCTCCTGACACACTCTTTGATAGTTTTCAATCGCTTGAAATCAGGCGTTAGGCTGAACTTTGGATACGGTTCCAAGCTGTTTGACAATTTCGGCGGCTTTATCTCGCTGCTTGTCGACAAACTTGGTCTGTTCTTTCTGAGTCTTTTCCTTAGCTTCAGCCTCTTTCTTGGCACCTTCGTCGGTCTTTGACTTTCGCTTCCCAAAAGTGACCAGATCGAGTTCACGGCGGCCAATCATCCAGTCAAAACTCTCTTTATCTGTGAGCTTGACTTCCATATTGGGGTTCGGAGAAACGCCCCATTCGTCGCTGGTTTTGGCGTTCTTGAATCGGTGGATGTTCTTGCCGGAAGGTCTCCAGTATGTGGCGACCGTCAGTTTCAGAACGCCCTGACCATCTTCCATCTCCACAATATTCTGGACGGACCCCTTTCCATAAGAGCGAGTTCCGACAACGGTGGCTCGCTTGTGGTCTTGCAGGCACGCCGAAACAATTTCTGAGGCGGATGCCGAATTTCCGTTCACAAGAACCACCATGGGAACATCGGTCACCACCTTATTCTTGTCGGCGTCAAACACACGCTCCACTGTGTTTCGGCCCTTGGTGCTGACAATCTTGCCGTCACCCACAAACATATTGGAGATTTCGACAGCGGCGGGTAGCAATCCACCTGGATTATTGCGTAAGTCGAGAATCAGGCTCTTCATTCCCTCTTTTTTCAGTTGCTCCAGAGCGGCACGCAGTTCCTGAGCAGTTTTCTGTGCGAAACTGGTCAGACGCACATAGCCAATCTTGGCTTGAGGGTCAAGCATGAAGTCCCAGGAGTCATCCGGCTTACGATGATCGCCAAGCACGGTGGGGAGTTCGATAATCGCGCGGTTGATCACCAGATCTTCGGATTCGCCATCGCGGTGACGCACTTTCACCTTCACGGTGGTGCCCGGGCGGCCCTGCATCAATTCTGTAGACCGATCCAGAGTCATACCTTCCGTCGATTGACCATCAATTTCCATGATCACATCTTCAGGCATGATACCAGCTTCATAAGCGGGTGAGCCCACCAGAGGTGCAATCACCTTGAGCCGATTCGCATTATCAGTGCCGACCTGAATCCCCACACCGCCAAAACTGCCTTCAATCTGGCGACGGAACTGCTTCCAGCCGGACGTATTGATGTAATTCGAGTGCGGGTCCAAGTTCTGGAGCATTCCGTTTAAAGCGGATTCCAGTAATTCTTTACGTTCCACAGGGCGAACGTAATTCGCCTCCACTTTCTCCACGGCATCGACAAACTGGCCGTAAAGTTCCAGCATTTCGTCTTTGGGTTTGGCGGCATCTGTTTTCGACCAGAGGCCGAGTGCTAAACATCCCACCAGAACCAAGCCGGAAGCGAGCCTTCGAGTGATCATGACTTGTTCAACCTCTCAGGGGAGCGTGAAGATGCGATGAAGTTCTATTAACTGCATCATATGCTGAATTCAGTGATTCCTACAAGCGATATTTGAATGATCGTGACCGATCTCCGCTTTTTCATAGATACGTTGGCATGCCCATCAGGCGTTTTTTCAAGGCTTCAATGCCTGCGACAGGGGCCTCGCAGGTCTGGCCCTGACAAATATATGTTGTGATCTGGCCGCTTTGGGATGAACGATTTTGAGCAAGCTCGAAATTGTCCAGAACGCCGGCGATATTCGCGACCGTCACCCGACCCGGCAAAAATCGTTTCGACCACAAATGTCTGGCATGTTTGTAATCGTCCGTTGCAAGTGGTGTTACCAGAACCACTTCTGGTCCATCGGCCAAGAGGAAGTCGAGCGCGATCAGGCCTTGTCCGGCCGCCATCGGATAACGCTTTAAAATCGCAGTCATGCTCTTCAGCGTTTTCCAGGCTTGATCGGTATACTTCTGGTTGCCCGTAATTCGGCCTAGTCTAGCCAAGGCGGTGGCTGCCAGAGAATTGCCTGATGGAGTGGCGTTGTCCTGATAATCTTTGTTTCTCAAAATCAGGGTTTCATGTGTTCGGCCTGTGTAATAGAAGCCGCCATCGACCACGTCGCGAAACTCCCGAACCATAGTCTCAGCAAGTTCTTCAGCCCAGTCAAGCCATTGCTTGTCAGCGCCGGCTTCAAAGAGCCTGACGAGTCCGTCGATCACGGCTGCGTAGTCATCCAAGTAGGCATTGAACCTGGCTTGCCCATCCTTATAAGAGTGCAAGAGAAGTCCATCCGCGCCGATCATTCTACGCTTCAAAAATGCGGCACAATTCTGGGCACCTACCAGATATCGAGGCTCGTCCAAAGCCCATGCTGCGTCAGCCATTGCGGCCATGGCCAAGCCGTTCCAACTGGTCAGCACCTTGGTGTCTTTACCGGGCGGGATTCGCTTTGCACGCACTTCAAAGAGTCTGGCACGATCTGCATCCATCTCCTGACGAAGTTGGTCCTCAGTCATACCAAAACTGGTTGCTGCCTGATCCATCGGCTTGATGAGGTTGAGGATGTTGTGGGATTCCCAGTTGCCATCAGGGCTTACGTCGTAGACGATACAAAATCGATCGGCTCGTGCCGTACCAAGCAGAGCCTCGATTTCAGACTTCGACCAGACATAAAATTTGCCCTCTTCGCCCTCGCTGTCGGCATCTTCTGTGGCGTAAAAACCACCCTCGACCGGATCGGTCATATGACTCAGCAGATAATCAAGAGTTTCACGAGTGACACGGGCAAAATCTTCCTCACCCGTCAGTTGATACGCTTCTGTGTAGGCTGAGGCGAGAAGAGCGTTGTCGTAGAGCATTTTTTCAAAGTGGGGCGCGAGCCATTTAGCGTCGGTGGAATAGCGTGCAAATCCGCCACCTAAATGGTCATAAATTCCGCCCCTAGCCATTTTGTCGAGCGTGTGGCGGACCATGTGCACGGCGTGAGCATCGCCGGCCCGGGCTCCGTGTCTTAGCAGGAATCGTAAGTCCATTGGATGTGGGAATTTCGGAGCCTGGCCAAACCCTCCATGAACAGGGTCGAACTGGCGTCTCAACGCCACGGCAGCAGCCTCAAGGATTTCTGTTCCAAGTGGTTGCTCTGAATCCACTTTCGGTAGTTTTGCGAGATCTGCCAGATGGGCGGTCATGTCAGCGGCGGAATCTTCGATCTCTTTCTTGCGACTCTTCCAGGCTTGTTCCACTGAGAGAATCACTCTTCGGAAGCCTGGCATCCCATGTTTGTCCTCTGGCGGATAATACGTTCCACCAAAAAACGGCTGCCCGTCAGGCGTCAGAAAAACGGACATCGGCCAGCCGCCGCGACCTGTCATGGCTTGAACAGCACTCATGTAGATCTGGTCAATGTCGGGACGCTCCTCGCGATCGACTTTGACGTTGATGAACCGCTCATTCATCAGTTCGGCCATCGCCGGATTCTCAAAGCTCTCACGCTCCATTACATGGCACCAGTGGCAAGCCGAATAGCCTACGGAAAGAAAAATCGGCTTGTTTTCAGCACGCGCACGGGCCAGAGCCGCTTCGCCCCAGGGATACCAGTCCACTGGATTGTAAGCATGTTGCAGAAGGTAAGGACTGGTCTCGGATGCCAACCGGTTGGGCTGATTTTGAGGACTGCCGGAGTGTTCTTTTGCGGACATTTTTTTAACCGTCGCGTATCTATTGGTCTATGGGAATAGCTTTTGATCGAGCTTTTTGTGGGCAGGCCAAAGTCGCCTTCGACACCTGAGCAATCATTATAGTAAAGTGTCCAGTCTTATGTTCATAAAATCATGGATTGACTTGGATTTCCACATGTGGCCCACCTTCGGATGTCTCCAGAGTCACAACCTGTCCACCATTTTCCGATTTGACATCCAGTTCCGCACCACGCTTGCCCGAATTATCCACGTGGTATGCCTTGATCTTACCTGCCCCATACCAGACGAATTTGCCCTTCACAGGCTCAATGCGAAGTGGTGGGCGACCAGGATCTGCCACTTCCTTCTGCCAGTGATCCGTATATCGAAGCCCTGTTGGAATGGCCTTGCCCATCACACTGACCAGAATTCGTTTCGACTTCGAGAGCGGTTCCGGAGTCGCCGAGCTTGCTATGATCACTCCAAATGCGTTCTCGAATTGCAGTCCAATCGTTCCAAACTTCGGCGCTATTTCCCCTGACTGCTCTAAGCGGCCTGCAAGTCCTATCGTATAAGGTGTTTCCAGACGAAGTGTTCCGTCAGCTGGATTCCACCCGGGAATTTCAACAACATCAGGGAAATTGATTTTTGACTTTGATTTGCTCGAAGGTTTCAAAGTCGCAGGTTTTGCAAGTTCCCGACCCCTGCGCATGATGGATGCCACATGTGGCATCATGGCCAGCATTTGTGGCATACCTGACATGGATTCTGCCAACACGAAAATGTTACGGTCGCCCCCGGTACCGGTCGCGGATTCGCCCCAAATTTCCGGATGAACAGAGAGACCTCGCCGAATCAGTCCGTCGAAGTCCAGGATTCTTGCCGAATAGGCTCCCAGCAAAATATCTACAGCTTCTGTCGGTAATGCCCACGCACCTTGGCTTTGCGTACACCATTGGGCCATGACATACGCCATTTCTTTTTGGCGTTTTGAAATGGAAATGTTTCCAAATGATTTTGCAGAATCAAATATGGAACTTCGGTATTCAGGCTGAATCCATGGAGCATAGGGCCAGTAATTGCGATCTTCAATCACGCTTAATCCAGATGCTCCAAATGCCTCATTCCATTCAGAGTCCCTTCGCCAATGCCCAACACCTGCAATCGGGGCTTTCAGGCCAAGTGTTTTTAATTCGTCTGCCCATGCAGAAACGCGCTGTTTCTCAATCTCAACATGAAACTTCGATTTTGTTGGTACTTTAAGCTTTTTCTGAAGATCATTTAAAACCTGATTCTGTTGGGCTGTCAGAGAGGTTGCCGCACTCCCAAAATCGATCATCGAAATCTCGCCCATCTCTGTCACCCAGGCCAGATGGTCGTCCTGAAGCATGGTTTTTCCATCGTCTGAAATGGGCTCTGTGAGGATGGCTTTTGAAAGGTCGGTGATTCGTGTTGTCAGTTCAGGATCGAAAACCGCTGCCGGGCCACCTCCAAAAGGCAATTTGCGAACATCCTTAATACCATCGCCCTCGCGGAATCGCCGATGGGCATGCATTTCCATCGAATAATAAATTCCACGTCTGGTCAATTCGCTCTGGAAATTAGTCATTCTCGCCCATGAAATAGGATCAAGACCCACCGTGTCGTCGCGCACATCATCAATCAGACTTCTCCCAGGCCCTGATGCAATATCGAGATCTCCAAACCGCACCACATTCACTCCCAATTTATGCAAACGTTCCGCAATGCCTGCGGCTTTCTGCTCTTCTGGAAATCCTGCTGTTGCCAGCATGGACACTCCCCAAAGCCTCGCCTGCTGTTCTTGACTATCCATAAAATGACCGTCTTTGACCCTTAACCGGCCCTTGGGAACCGTCAGGCCCCAACTGGTCGTATCCAGCACAGACCCTGATTCAATCGATTGAAACCCTTGATATTCAGGCCACTGATCCGCATCATCAGCCAGCATGACTGTTCGCGGAGTCCACTCAGCAGCTTTGGAGTCGTCTGTACTTGTCACCTCTACCTGATCAAATATCAAACTACCAGCAATATCAATTTTTTCGAGTTGCAAAACCGCACCCACCGCACCGGACGGAACTCCAACTGTCGCTTCACGTTTTGTCCAGCTGAAACTTCCACTAAACCGAATCATACCCTGAGACTCACGGTTTGATAGGGCCCGGCCTCGCTCATCGACAAAATAAATGCTCGCCAGTGCTCCACCATTTGCCTTTAAACTCTGGCCCCGTGCCATCATTGAGACAGTCAGCTTCTGCAAATCGGTTACATTTCTGCCCAATCCCACCAGAGTCCTGCCCATCCCACGCCCAAGTTCCATTGATGTAGGCGACTTATATCCTTCGGAAACTCGCTTGGCAGAGCCTTCAATCGCCCAACTTTCCGGCTTCCAGTCGCCGTTCAAAAAATCGGGGTTCGGTATCAGGTTCGTCACAGGCCCGGAATCCCTTGGAATCAGCTCCAATTCCATCTGATCAATTTCAAACTGGCCCGTCGCGCCCATCAATCCAACAGTCATAATACAATCCACCGTAGAGGGCTGGACTGGCATGATTTTTGAGATGTAGAACCAGCGGTTTTCACCGACGGTCACATCATTAAAAGGCCCGAGGTTGCTGCGGCATGAGGTAAGCAGGCGGGAGTCGAGAAAGTCGACAAGAATGCTGGGATCCTCGCCCTGATGTTCACCTGCAATAATCTCTTTGACACGCACCCAGGCGCCAAGCCTTAAGGCCTTGTATTTCTGCCCATCCACACCAAATCCCTGGCTGATACGCGCTGGCCGGCCAGGTTTGTCGTTCACAAGCCTTAAACAATATTGGCCACTGTGGCCGGGGCTCACAAGCAGGGCATCTCGATCGTTATACCATCCATCAGGCTTCTTGTCGGCTGGATCTATGTCAATTTCGAAATCGTCAACCGGCTTCGGTGGACGCCGTCTCACCAATTTCTGATCACTGTTCGTAACCCCAGATTTCGGCGATTCCTGAGCGGTCGTAACGCGACTGGACCCAATCATGGAAACGATCAGGGTGATCAGCAGCCAACTGAAATGCAATCTGTGACTGATCCGCACCATCATTCTCACCATTTTTCAGTTTGGTTTAGGGGCATTCAGGTCTTTGGTTTTGAGCGGTTCCTTACCCACCTCAGCCGCCGCTTCTCGCTGTGCCCGACCAGTCATCGGCACAAAGAGAGTCGGGCGAATGGCTTTTCCTTCCGTCAGCTTTCCGCCCTTTTTAAACATGATATAAACCGATTGCTTATAACGGTCGCCCAGCGGAATCACGATCCGTCCGCCTTCTTTGAGCTGATCCACAAGCGGTTGAGGCACCTTCTCAGGCGCACACGTGACGATCACCGCATCAAATGGAGCAGCATCAGGCCAGCCTTCATAACCATCTCCAGCACGACTTTTGACGTTGTCATAACCCAGCTTTTTCAGAACTTTTGCTGCACCTTCCGCCAATGGTTTATGGATCTCAACTGAATAGACTTCCTTCACAAGCCGCGATAAAATCGCCGCTTGATAGCCTGACCCTGTCCCAACTTCGTAAACCTTGTCCGTCGGCTTCGGATCCAAAGCCTCTGTCATGAACGCCACATCATATGGAGGCGTAATTGTCTGGCCTTCACCAATCGGAATCGACTCGTCCTCATACGCCAGATGACGCACCTCGATCCGAATAAATTCGTGACGCGGAACTGTGCCGAATGCATCGAGCACCCGCTGGTTTTTGATGCCCCGTTCTTTCAAATGGCGCTGAACCATCTTGGCCCGGGCCGCCGCTGTACGGTCGCCGGATTTCTTCTCCGATGCCGGTGGCTTCGCTTGCCGAGCCATCGCCTGGCCACGGTTTACCAGAACAAATCCTGCTGTCAGACTCAGCCATTTTCGTCGAATCATCGCTTCTCAAACCTCCCTCAATTTCGCGGTCGCCTTCTCGTATTTGTTTATTGTCGCGAAATTTCGGATCAAGGCAACATCGAAATTTATTGGATTCCAAACTCCTCAACCAAAATTGACTGGATCATCGCATACGCACCTGCGCATAATAAAAATTCGCAATGGGATATGGAAAGTCTCTCTGGATTCATCAACGACATGCTCCACCGATTTGTGTTGATCGCCTGCCTGCTCTCGGTCATCGCGCATTCGTCGCTCTCAGCTGACGATCGTATTGCCCCTTCGACAGATATCACGGTCGAGGGACGAGTTTTGGCAATCCCCGAAATCCTGGCTCAAAAATCGATCAAGGCCGATTTCGGACCTGTCGAGAATCAAATGGCGATCCTCACCTCCACTGGCCGGGTTCTGCCGCTGCTGAGCGATGACGGTGGACGAATCTTTTTTCTCGACAAGTCGATGCGCAATCTTCCAGCCCGGCTCAAGCTCAAAACCAGCCCTGACTTGCCGTACTCACAAGTCATTCATGTCGAGATTGAACACGAGGGGCGATGGCGAATCCCTCAATACTATTGCGATGTCTGTACGATTGCCGTAAGATATCCGCAAATCTGTCTTTGCTGCCAAGGCCCTATGGAGTTTCGGTTTAAGCCCGAACGATGACAATTCCGACTGAAGCGACCACTCGATTGAAACGACTCGCCAGATATCTCAATTTCTTGAGCGTTAAACCCTGGCCGACAGGTCTTCTACTATTTGCAGTATTCGTACTCTGTCAAAGTCATGCAAAATCCGACTCGTGGGATCGCATCATAAAATCAGGTGAATTTCAGTTCGGCACCGACATGGAAGGGGGGGCACCGTATTTTATTCCGAACCCGCTCAACTCCGATTTGCCAAGCGGTTTTGAAGCTGAATTCCTGAGAGCGATCGGCGACAGGATTCATGCCAAACCCATGCTTCTTCAAGGCCAGTGGGACCAATTGCCTCAATTGCTGTTGAGAGGCGATGTTGATTTTATTTGTAACGGATTTGAGCTGAAGCCAGTCCTCCTGCAGCGTTTCAGGGCCACGAGACCATATTTTCGCTATCGGCTGGCATTAATGCTTCCAGCAAATTCTCGTATTTCAAACTTTCAGCAACTGCTGGATGAATCAAAAGCCGGCCAGAAGCTACGAGTGGGCGTGCTTGTGAATTCTGCTGCCGATGACTTTCTGGTCAAAAATGCAGGCGAACGTATCACACTGGTTCGATTTGATGGAGCCACGGATGCGATGATGGCCACTCGAAATGGCCAGATTGATGCAACACTTCAGGACGAACCGGCAGCCACTTATTATGCAGCTCGCCCTGAATTTCAATCAAAACTTAAAATTGCATCGGAACGTATGGGTGCTGGCTGGTATGTCATTTATCTGCGAAAAGAAGATGAAATGCTTGCCCAGGAGTTGGATCAGGCCATTGCAGCCATGGTAAATGATGGATCGCTTAAAACGATTTACGAAAAGTTTAAGTTGTGGCACGAAGAACAGGAATTGTTGAGCAAACCATCTGCATGGCGTGCCGATTCCATGGCCGAGATGCCAGAGGAACTCGTCAGCGCAGGGGCGAAACGCCGAGGGTTTGCTCGATTGCTATTAAAAGCGGCTGCCATGACCGTTTTCCTCTCTGTGGTTTCCATGCCACTGGCCATGCTGATCGGACTTTTGGTCGCCCTTGGCCGACTTTATGGGCCACGTCTGATTCGCCCGTTTCTTGCGATTTATGTGGAATTTCTCCGGGGAACTCCATTAATGCTGCAGCTCTTCTTTATCTATTTCATTACGCCAGAATTGCTTGGATTCGGATTGCCAGCACTTTTGGCGTCGATCATCGGTCTGGCATTGAATTATTCTGCCTATGAATCCGAAATTTATAGGGCTGGGCTTCAAGCCATCCCGGAAGGTCAAATGGAAGCGGCACTTGCTCTTGGAATGACCCGGCGACAAGCCTTATACAGAATTATCATTCCACAGGCGACACGCATTGTCATTCCGCCTGTCACTAACGATTTTATCGCATTATTTAAAGATACTTCCGTCTGTTCGGTGATCACCATCGTTGAACTGACCAAGCAATATTCCATTCTTGCCAACAGCACGTTGAAAGTACTTGAATTTGGACTCGCCACCAGCTTTTTATATCTGGCCATGAGCTGGCCTCTCTCATGGTTCGCACGCTATTATGAGCGACGTCTGGAATTAGAAAATGAAAATTGAAATTGGCGTGCATCATCTCTCAAATCCAATCATGAAATCCATCACTATCAGGATGAACGGTTGATGATCAAAGCGACTGAAATTCAGAAATCGTTTGGTAGGATTCAGGTTCTCAATGGGATTTCCATGAACGTGGATGCTGGCGAAATTGTCGCCATGATCGGCCCTTCCGGGTGTGGAAAAACGACTTTTCTGAGATGCCTGAACGGGCTTGAAACAATCGATTCAGGATCCATTCAAGTGGGTGATCTTCAGATGCAGTCAGGCGTGAACCCATCACCCCTGACCTTGAAATTGCTACGAATGCGGTTGGGAATGGTATTTCAACAGTTTCAGCTTTTTCCGCATTTTACAGTCCTCCAAAATATCGTGGAGGCTCCCAGGCATGTCAATTCCATGGCTCGCCAGGAAGCTCAGGAACTTGCCATGGTATTACTCAAAAAAATGAATCTTGAGGATAAGGCAAAATCTAAGCCTCGAGACCTTTCGGGTGGCCAACAACAGAGAGTTGCCATCGCTCGGGCTTTGGCGATGAAGCCTCAGGCATTGCTGTTTGATGAGCCCACGAGTGCGCTTGACCCACGAATGACAGGTGAAATTGGAAGTTTGATTCGAGACCTGGCGCACGACGGGCTTTCGATTTTGGTCGTCACTCATGATATGGGCTTTGCTCGCCGTGTTGCAGGCAGGGTTTGCGTCTTTGATAAAGGTACCATCGCAGAAGAAGGAGAGCCAGAATCTGTTTTTCAAAATCCACAAAGCAACGCACTGAAAGATCTGCTTACGGAAACTCGATATTGATTGATTCTATATTCAGGCTTGCCCCTTTGTTGACTCAAAAGTAAGTCTGGATTAAAAGTGAAGCTCCATAGTCAGAATAATTGGAGATGCATCGTTGCTTCGATTTCGCTCGTCGAATTTCTCGGTATCCCGATCGGAACTTTGGATACATTTGAGATTGAGTTTGTAAAAAACGACGACTCTCCCCTTTCGATTCCGACTCGCATCCTTTATGATAGATCAATCTACTTAGGATAAAACCGAATGGTTTGTGACGGATCCTGATCCGTGGCCTGATCTTCGGTGCTTTATCCCCCTGCCTTCATTCGTCCCAAATCACCTGGTGATCAAATTTCCATGAAACGACACCGTAAGTCGCCTCAGGCCATATGGTTGGGCATTGTTTGCCTCATAGGCCTGTGTTTTAGCAGTAATGTATTGGCCCAACTGCCTTTACCTCCAGATTTGGAGAGGCCCCGCGATGGCGATATGATCGCTTGGATCGGTGACACATTTGTCGAGCGTGAGCCCGCTTATGGCTACCTCGAAACCTGGCTGACCACCCGGTTCCCGAACCGGAACTTCACCATGCGAAACTTGGGCTGGTCGGCGGACACCGTTCGTTGCGAATCTCGTGGTCGTTTTGGATCGCCAAAAGATGGCTTTGAGCACTTGATGAACACCATGGCGGTGGTCAAGCCTTCGATCGTAGTCATTCAATATGGCACAAACGATAGTCAGGCTGGCGAGGCTGGACTGAGTCAGTTTCTGATCGATTACAAGTTCATGATCGCCGAGATTCGCAAGCGTTTCAACCCGCGCCGGATCATTCTTTCCACGCCTGTTCCGCCGCTTTCGCTGAATTCACCTAAATCCAGTCCTCAGCGCAAGAAAGAACTTGCAGTTTATACGCAAGCCATTTTAAATCTGGCGAAAGAATCTCAGGCAGACGTGCTTGATTTTTCCGGACTGGTACAGAAATTAGAAAATCCTGATTTGGCAGGCAAAAACTCGATTTCGGATAATGGGATTAATTTCTCGAATCTCGGTTATTGGCAATTGGTCAATCAGGCCGATAAGCAGATCGGTGCTGCGAGTGCTGCAAATCCAATCAAATTTCGACTTGTACAAGGTCGTGATTCCGCCGTTATTGTACCAGCCAGCCAGTCAGCGATTGCATTTGAGTTTCAGATGGAATCTGCTGCTCCAAAGGCTACATTTGAAATTCGTCGTGTTCAATTACCAGCCCCGACGGCACCTAAGGCCATGGGCGACGATCGCCCGGGTGCAGCCGCTGGCTGGTCGTTTCAATTTCCAGGTTTGAAGGATGGGAAATACCGACTTGAGCTTGATGGCAAACAAGCCGCTGTCGCGTCGGCGAAAGCCTGGAGTGAAGGGATTGCCATTGGAGAGGATCCAGATGCAGCCCGGGTTGAGCAGATCCGCCAATTGGTCAAGCGTAAGAACGAGTTGTTTTTCCATAGGTGGAGGCCACAGAATGAGACTTATCTGCTGGGCTTCCGCAAGCATGAGCAAGGCAATAATGCGGTGGAAATACCTCAGTTTGATCCATTGATCGTAAAAATTGAATCGGAAATTGATCGTCTCAAAAAGCCGCCAGTACATAACGTGACACTCGTGCGGGAGGACCAGCCATGATATTTCGGAAATTTCAATTCAAGCCAGCCTATGTTGCATTTGCTGGACTTCTCCTGTCGATCCAAAGCGTTTCAGCTCAGCGTAACCTGACTGAAATACCAAACCCTGATCCCGAAGTGGAAAGGGCGAGTTTTCAAGTCGCTGAAGGCTTTGAGATCAAGCTTTTCGCAGCCGACCCACGCATCGCCAAGCCGATCCAAATGAATTTCGATCCTCAGGGCCGTTTATGGGTTGCCAGTTCCGAGGTCTATCCTCAAATTGAGCCAGGCCAGAAGGCGAACGACAAGATCCTGATTCTGGAAGATACAAACCGCGATGGCCTGGCCGATAAAACGACCGTATTTGCCGACGGATTGCTGATCCCAACAGGTGTAGAACCCGGCGATGGCGGTGTTTATGTCGCCAACAGCACAGAACTTTTGCATTTCAGCGATACCGATGGAGATGGCAAAGCCGATCGCCGCCGAGTCGTGCTTTCAGGTTTCGGTACGGAAGATACGCACCACATTCTGCACACTCTCCGCTGGGGATATGATGGCTGCCTGTATATGAATCAGTCGATTTATATTCACAGCCACGTGGAAACTCCTCAAGGCGTGAAGCGTCTGAACGCTGGCGGTGTTTGGCGATTCCGGCCTGAAACCATGCAGTTGGATGTATTTGATTACGGTTTGGTGAATTCATGGGGCCACCACTTCGACAAATTTGGCCAGCATTTCCAAACTGATGGTGCAGGCGGGGAAGGCATCAACTATGCTATTCCGGGGGCCTATTATTTCACGACAGCTTATCCTGCAAAGCAACTCAAGGGATTGAATCCTGGAAGCCCGAAGCACTGCGGTCTGGAAGTGGTTGATGGTCGCCATTTGCCTGACTCCTGGCAGGGGTCGCTATTGACCAACGATTTTCGCGGAAATCGGGTTAGCCGATTCGTACTCTCCGATGCTGGGGCTGGCTATGTCAGTCGTGAACAGCCTGAAGTCGTTAAAACCAAGCATATGGCATTCCGCCCGATTGATATCAAAATGGGTCCTGATGGAGCGATTTATATCGCCGACTGGTACAACCCAATTATTCAGCACGGTGAAGTCGATTTCCGCGACCCGCGCCGCGACCACACCCGTGGACGGATCTGGCGGGTGACCGCCAAGAACCGGGCACTTGCTCCATGGCCGAATCTAGTCGGTGCGCCAGTGAAAGAATTGCTTGATCAATTGCAATCGCCTGAAGGCTGGACTCGCCAGCAGGCTCGTCGCGTTCTAAAAGAACGTGGAGCTTCTGAAGTTCTGCCAGAGCTGGCAAAGTGGACATCTGCGATTGCTGGGACCGATTCCAAAGCCGATCAGGCACGTTTGGAAGCTCTTTGGATCTATGTCAGCATGGATCAGGTGGAACCAAAATTACTTCAAGCGGTACTCACTGCTAAGACGCCTGAAGTTCGGGCCGCTGCAAGCCGCGTGGTCAGCCACTGGCATGACCGGCTCCCAAATGCAATCGACTTGCTCAAGCCATCAGCCAGCGATGAATTTGCTCGCGTCAGACTGGAATCGGCAAGAGCCTTAGGCGCCATCAACACGCCACAGGCCACGGCCCTGGCCATGACATCCCGCGAGAAAAACACCGATCCATTCTTGGACTACGGCGTCTATCTGACCGCCAAGGAATCGGCTCCTGCCTGGTTACCCGCTTGGAAAAAGGGCCAATTTGAGTTCCCATCCGTAGATGCGTTGCTCTTTGCAGCCAATTCGGCAAGTTCTCCTGAAGTGATCAGCGGAGTGGTTGATCGGATTCAGGATGGTCGAATTGCAGGCCCGAAACTGGGCGAGGCGTTGCAGCTTGTGGCGAATCTTGGGCGCGTCGAGGATCTTGGATTGATCCTTGAAACGTCCTTGAAAAAGCCTGCCGAAGCATCACCATGGCTGGACTCACTCGCCTCGGCCGCTCAGTCAAGGCAGTTGAGACCGGTGGGCGATTTGGGGCGGATTCGATCTTTGATCAATTCCTCTAAAGTGGATGTCGCCCGATCGGCAGTCAGACTAGCAGGTTTGTGGAAACTTGAGCCCCTGGGCTCAGAGCTTTCCGCACTTGCCAGCAATGGTCAGACCAACGCCGAGTTTCGAGCCGCCTGCGTGGAGGCTTTGGGCCGGATTGGTGGACCTGCCTCACTTGCTACATTAAAAAATCTGGTCGCATCTGCCGATATAGCCGGCCTGCGTACTGACGCACTCCAAGCTCTGATTTCAGCCTCTCCCAAGGAAGCGGCCGCTTCCATCGCCCAGCGGTTGGCAAGTGCCGAGAATCGTGAAGAGTTGACACCAATTGTTGAAAAACTGGTTCAAAGCAAGCCTGCTGTAGAGGCTCTGGTGGCATCGGCTGGGTCGATGAAACTTGATCCTGAATCGGCTCGGCTCGCTCTCAGAGTGGTTCGATCCGGTGGCCGTGCCGACTTGGAGCCGCTTGCCAAAGTGCTCGAAAAATCCGCCCAAGGTGGCCCGGCGATTGCAATTCCTTCAGGCGAAGTTGCGATGAAGGCATTGATTGATGAGATTCGTGCCAAGGGCGATCCAGCCCGTGGTGAGCAGGTTTTCCGTCGCTCCAATTTGAATTGCTATAAATGCCATGGAATTGGTCCTGCCGGTGGTTTGGTAGGCCCGAATCTTCAGTCTTTAGGGGCCAGTTCTCAGCCCGACTACATTATTGACTCCATTCTTCAGCCTGCCAAGGCTGTCAAAGAGGGCTATAATGCCATTGTGGTTGCAATGAACGATGGACGGATTTTGACAGGTATTCCGATTGGTCAAACTCCTGCCGAACTTGTCATTCGTGATGCCGAAGGCCGTGAGTTGAAGCTCCCGAAAAATCAGATCGAAGATCAGAAGCCGACAGGCTCTTTGATGCCTGCCGGGCTTGTGGATTCTCTGAGTCGTCAGGAACTGCTTGACCTGATCCGTTTCATGACGGAATTAGGCAAAATCGGTCCATATTCTGTGCCAAAAGAGCGATTGATTCGCCACTTTGAGGTGCTCGATGCCGATAACAATTCTCGTACAGCACTCTCCCGACTCTCGCATGGGGGAATCGCTCGCGGCGAACAAAAAGACCTGAACTGGAAGCCGATCTACAGCACGGTCGCGGGAAATCTGCTGAAGGCCGATTTGCCGGTGATCTCTACAACAGGCCGAGCTTCAGGCGCTTTTGCAAGGTTCGCACTTGACGCCAGAACAGCAGGTGATGCATCATTGAAATTCTCGACCACGGCCGGATTACAGATCTGGCTTGACGGAGTTTCGGTAAATCCTGCTCAGGAATTGAAACTGGCACTGACACAGGGTCGGCACCAACTGATCATTGCCTTGGATCCGGAAAAAACTCCTGATTCTTTGCAGATCCAGTTGCTGGATTCCAGCGCGTCTCGCGTGGAATTGCCGACAGGCCCTTAAATGATGGTGGATATGCAACCTGACTTGACGGATGGACTGACTGAGATTGTCGCCACACCCAAGTTCGTACCGGCTCCCGATATCTGTCGGGAGCCGCTTTCGATAGGAGGGGTGTCGATTCCATCTCGGTTTTTCTTTGCCCCCATGGCCGGCTACAGCAGCCTTGCGTTAAGGCTTGCCCTGCGTGAGTTGGGTGGCCTTGGGCTTTCCACAACCGAACTTGTGAACGCCCGAAGTCTGATTGAAAAGCGTCAGAAAGCATTTGAACTTTCAGAGACTTGCGACGAAGAAGAGCCAGTTTCGATCCAGCTTTACGGTCATGTGGCTGCTGAAATGATCGAAGCCACAAAGATTTGCATTGGCATGGGCGCCACCATGATTGATATCAACATGGGCTGCCCTGTGAAAAAAATCGTGAAATCAGGTGGTGGATCGGCCCTTCTGTGCGATGTGGGTGGTGCAACGGCTTTGGTGGAAGCCGTGGTGAACGCTTCAAGCGTGCCTGTCACGGTCAAAATGAGGCTTGGTTGGGACGACGCCACCCCGACCGCCCCTGAGCTTTCGCGCCAGTTTGAACAGATTGGCGTTTCAGCCGTGATTATTCATGGCAGAACCCGTGAACAAAGTTTTATGGGGACAGTCAATCTTCCTGGTATTGCAAGTGTGGTCGAAGCCGTCGATAAAATCACTGTAGTCGGTAATGGCGATGTGCTTACACTGGCCGATGCCGAACGCATGTTTCGTGAGACGGGTTGTCATGCCATTTCCATTGGCCGGGGTGCTTTGGGCAACCCGTTTATTTTTCGCCAGCTCGACCACTGGGCGAAATTTGGGGAGCCTGGGCCTGACCCTGGCTTCACAGATCGGCTGAATCTGATGGACCGTCACTTTCACAAGCTGGTGGAACTGCGCGGCGAATTTCAGGCATGTACCCAGTTTCGCAAGTCTCTGGCCTGGTATCAGCATGCGATTCGTGCGCCCAAGTACTTGTATCATCAGTTGATCAATCTCCCAAATGTGGCACGATTTGATGAGACCATTGCGGCCATGCGTTCAGAGGGGCCGGTTGGGCCTTTACCAAGCCATTTTGAGCCAAAAATACCGACACCCAAAGGCCCCATTGATAAATGGTGATTCTTATTGGATGGTTCTTCCGGAATTGAATTGGCTTGGCTATACAAAGTCGTCATAATATGTCTGAATCAGATGTATTGAGAACGATCGATCCTATGGTCAGTTAAAGGTGCTTGCTAATGACTGAATTGCAAACCAACCGACGCTACTTTCTGGCCACTTCCATGGCGGGATTAGCCGCATCGGCAAGCTCAAAACGACTGCCTGCATCGGCGAACGAAAAAGTTCGCATTGGTGTGATTGGAGCCAGAGGGCGGGGCGCTGATTTGGTCAGTTTCTTTTCCAAAAATGATGGATTTGAAATTCCTGTCCTTTGCGACGTAGATTCCCGCGTTTTTTCAAAAGCTCAGAATCATCTGAAAAAGGCCAGCCAGCCAGTCGCCAAAATCGAGTCGGATTTTCGCAAAATATTGGATGACAAGTCGATCGACGCCATTGCGGTGGCCACACCTGACCACTGGCATGCCTTGATGGCCGTGATGGGCTGTCAGGCGGGAAAGCACGTTTATTGCGAAAAACCAGTCAGCCATAATCTGGTCGAAGGCCGACGGATTGTCGAAGCCTCTCGCAAGTACAATCGCGTCGTTCAGTGCGGAATTCAACGACGCAGTTCTGCGTCTGTCAAAGAGGCTGTCGATCTGGTTCGTAGTGGTGTCGTGGGCAAAGTGGGCATGGCGCGGGCCTGGATCCATCAAATTCGGCCCAATATTGGCCACGGCAAGCCCGGCGAAGTACCCAAGGGGGTCGATTTTGCGATGTGGCAAGGTCCGGCTCCTGACCGACCATTTATGGAAAACCGGTTTCATTATAACTGGCACTGGTTCTGGAACTGGGGCACGGGCGAGATCGGTAATAATGGAATTCATGGAGTGGATGTTGCCCGCTGGGGACTGGGTGTGGATGGGCCGACTCAGGTGACCTCCGGTGGTGGTAAATTTGTATTTGACGATGATCAGGAAGTGCCTGACACACAAATTGTGACTTGGGAATTTCCAGAAAAATGCGTGATTCAGTGGGAGCACAGGATGTGGTCCAAACACCCGACCGAAGGCTCTGGTTTTGGCATTGCCTGGTACGGTGACAAGGGCACCATGGTGATTGGCGATAAGGGCTGGAAGATCGAAGACCTTGACCCTAAAGCACCTGCTTTGGCGAAAAGTGAAGGCCCCAGCAAGGATGGAATGACCGCGCATGTCCAGAATTTCCTGGATTGTATTAAGAGTGGTCAGAAGCCGAACGCTGATATTGAAATTGGCCATCTTTCTACCCGGCTTTGTCATTTGGGGAATATCGCTCATCGAACCGGCCGTAAATTGACATTCGATCCAGCCACGGAAACATTCCCGGGTGATCCAGCGGCCAATGCGCTTTTAAGCCGCGAATATTCGAGCCGATTTGCCATGCCGGCTCAAGTCTGACGGTCATTCAGAAATACAAACGATTCGGAACCCACGATAAAAATGAAAATCGAGAGAGTAGAACTTCATTGTGTTCGACTCGAACTGGTGCGACCATTCCGCACCAGTTCAGCCTATCGTACCCATATCGAGCATATTCTGGTTCGACTCGTAGACTCAGATGGAGCCGATGGCTGGGGCGAGATTGCGACAGCGGTGGACCCGTTTTATAATGCGGAGACTACCGAAACTGCGTGGCATATCGCTCACGACTTTCTGGCCCCTATGGTGCTTGAAAAAGGTTGGGAATCCGTGGAGGAATTTCGGAATCTTTATGGCAAAGTGAAAGGCAACCGATTTGCCAGATCAGGCATGGAAATGGCAGTCTGGGATTTGATGGGGCGAAAGTCAGGCCAAAGTCTTGCGGAAATGCTGGGCGGAACTCGCACTGAAGTTGAGGTGGGGGTGAGTTTAGGGATTGAAACCGATCTTTCTACATTATTCACTCAAGTGGATAAATATGTGGAAGAAGGCTATCGGCGGGTGAAATTAAAGATTGCTCCAGGCTGGGATATGAAGCCAGTTCAGGCTGTTCGTGAGAAATATCCGGATTTGAGACTTCAAGTGGATGCAAATTCCGCATATTCATTAAATGATATGGATCAGTTGAAAAAACTTGACGAATACAATTTGATTCTGATTGAACAGCCATTGGCCGACGATGATATGATTGATCATGCCGAATTGCAGAAGCATCTTAAAACGCCGGTTTGTCTGGATGAGAGCCTGCACCATGTGGATGATGTCCGTAAGGCTCTTGAAATGCAATCGTGCCGGGTGGTGAATATCAAGGTCAGTCGGGTGGGTGGATTATTGGAGTCGAAGGCCGTTCATGATTATTGTCTGGCTCGTCAGATTCCTGTGTGGTGTGGTGGAATGCATGAATTTGGGCTGGGGCGTGCAGCGAATCTTGGTTTGGCGAGTCTTGAAGGATTTACCTTGCCGGGCGACACTTCCGGCTCGGATAAATACTGGAAACAGGATTTGATTGATCCTCCAGTGACTGTCAAGAATGGAATCGCTCAAGTACCTACCGGGCCTGGGCTTGGCGTGAATCTTGTGATGGATCGTGTTGAAGCTGGCCGAACCCGATTGGCTGTATTCTGATTGCAATCAAGGGAGTGAAATGGCGATGTGGGATATAAACGAGTTTCAATCAGCGATTGCAAATCAGTTGGGATTGTATTTGAGTAAGCTCAGGCAACTCGTGGAAATGGAATCGCCCAGCGGTGATAAGGCAAGGCTTGACCGGCTTTCCCAGGTGATTGCCGATGATTGGTCGAAATTGGGCCTGACGGTATCCGTTCAAAAACAAGCGGAATCGGGTGATCATCTGCTGATTCGATGGGAACCATCAGGAGTGGATTCGCAACTAAAGCCTTGGCTTATAGTGGGGCATTTTGATACGGTCTGGCCGGTGGGAACGCTCGAAAAAATGCCATTTCGCCAGGAGTCGCATATTCTCTATGGACCTGGCACTTATGATATGAAGGCCGATTTGGTGATGGCTTGGCTGACGGTTTCTGAAATGCAAAAAAGTGGCATTAAGCCGAGCCGGCCAGTGGTATTTCTTTGGACAACTGACGAGGAAGTCGGAAGCACCACTTCACGAGAGTTGATTGAAAGTCAAGCCCGTCAAGCTTATGCAGCCTTGGTGCTCGAGCCTCCGCTGGCGAATGGGGCTTTAAAAACCGCCAGAAAAGGCGTGGGGTGCTATCGGTTGGAAGTGCAGGGACGGTCGGCACATGCGGGGGTTGAACCTGAGAAGGGCCGTAGTGCCATCGTGGAATTAGCTCATCAGATTGTGATGATTCAGTCGCTGGCTCGCCCCGATTTGGGAACGACACTGAATATAGGCCAGATTGGTGGGGGAACGGCGAATAATGTCGTGGCCGAATTTGCCTGGGCTGAAGTGGACGCCCGTGTCTCGACCATGGACGAAGCAGAGCGGCTTGACCATGAAATGCAATCGAAGTTGAAGCCTGTCAATCCTGATATTGTATTAACGATTTCTGGTGGATTAAATCGGCCTCCAATGGTGCGTACTCCGGAAACAGTGAGATTATTTGAGACAGCGAAAGAAATTGCAGGCAGGCTGGGTGTGAACTTGATCGAGGGAGCAACAGGGGGAGGGTCTGACGGGAATTTCACGTCGTCCGTCGGGTGCCCGACACTGGATGGGCTAGGGCTGGAAGGGGCGGGGGCACATGCTCCTCATGAGCAGATCGATCTTCGATCCTTACCTTTTCGGGCCACTTTGCTGGCAGGGATGCTGTCGGAATTGGCTGGAAAATGATTGAACGATCGACTCGCAATATGTCAACCAAAGGTCATCACTATGGAAAAATCTGAGATCACCATCCGCCGTCCGCATACGCCTGATGAGTATAAGTCGTTGCAGGAGGCACAGAAAAAAGCCTGGGGAATCACGCAGGATGGTTACGTGGTGCCAGTGGCGACCATGGTGGGTGCCCAGCATCATGGTGGGCTCGTGTTAGGTGCTTTTTTGCCAGACGGGAAGGCGATTGGACTCTCGTTTTCATTTCTTGGGAGGGTTCATGGAGAGTTTTGTCTGTACTCGCAACTGACAGGTGTCGTGCCGGGCTATCAGGGGCAGGGGATTGGCGCACAGATGAAATGGGCGCAATGGGAATATGCCAGAACGCACCAGATTCCTGCGATTGCGTGGGCGTTTGACCCATTCCAGGCGGGCAATGCCCACTTCAATATTCATATGCTTAGGGCGCGTTCCAGGCGATTTCTTGATGACATGTATGGCCCACGAACCGATGCATTAAACGCTGGAGTACCCACCGACAGGCTGATTGCTGAATGGCCGACAAGTCATGATCCGAGGAATGATTCCTGGACGGAAATTGATTTTGAAAAGACCGGCCACGTGATTGAAACTCACCTGACCAGCGCAGGTTATGTCGCAGTGGCATTTGTACACGAGACTTTGCGAGGCGACGTCCAGCTCTTGGAAATACCTGACAAAATTCAAGTCATTCAGAGTCAGGATCAAGAGCAGGCCCGTCGATGGCGATCGGCCGTGCGTGAAGCCTTTCATAAAGCATTTCAGGAAGGCTTTGTGGTGACAGACTTTATCCGTGGAGGAACCGGGGCCAAGCGGTGTTATTATCGCCTGGAACGTAATGTCTGGATATGAGCGGGTTCTTCAGCTGCGACTGGCTGAGACTCGTACCTGATTGGGTTCGGAAGTGGCTCGAAAAATATTTTCGTGTTGCACATAAGCCTCAAGACCAACGGTTTTACCAAACCTTTCGATCTCTGTGCGAACCATGGCGGGCTGGAGGTCGGAAGGTAAGAAGGCTTCCATGATCAGGGAGAATCGGGGTCCGTCTGCCCGGGCGTGGAGGTCGAGAATATTGACCCCGAGATTGGCCAGACAGCCTGCGATTCCGTGGATATTGCCGGGCTGGTCGAGTCCGAGGACGGTCAGAATGTACCGTTCGCCTTCGCCGTTCAGGGATTCGGTAGACTTGAGATTTCCGTCAAGTACGTTGACGTTAAGCAGGAATCGTTTGCCTCGCGTGGTGATGGAATCGGCAATGGCCGAGCATTCCTGAGGGGTATCGAACTCGACGGCGAGAATGATGGTAAAGTAGCCCCTCATGACTGTCTGCGAGAGTTCCAGAATATTTCCGCCAATATCGCGTAGGGTTCCGGTCACGCTGTGGATGATGCCAACGCGGTCGGCTGCAGTGACTGTGACAACGTATTGCGATTTTTCAGGCACGTGCGAAATTCCTTGAAAGTCGGTCAATCAGAGAGGGATCTTGGGCGACAACGCTTCATGAATCCAGTCCGAACGATTATCATATAGAAATCGTCGTGGATTTGGATCGTCAGAGGTTTTGGATTGAGGAGATTTTTCGAGATGAGTGGCCCAATTGTACGGAAGTATGGCTTTCCGAACTTCGATGAAATTTTTGGCAAGCGCGATCTGGAGCACGGGGTCGAAGGCAAGAAGGCTGTGGACCCCTTGAACCGTGATGCTGGTGAGAAGACAGATTCAGCAACAAAGAAAAGTGAATCAGAGGCCAGCGAGAAAAAGTAAGGTGGATGGGGCGAAATTATTGCCCACGGAAGTCAATATCGAGGCGGTCGGCCAAGGTCACTCTGAGCTTGCTGATCGCTTCCGACTTCACGTTCGAAACCGTCTTAGGTGTCACACCCCATCGGGCTGCGATGTCAGAAGGGCTGTCGCCATCAATGGTTGAGCGAATCAGTTCAGCCTCTCTAGGTTCTAGAGAATTGGCGATGATCGACTCCAGATCCCTTCCAATCGCGACCTCATCAGGGGAAATCGAATTGCGGTCGGGTGTGGAGTTGCTGGACTCGTTGATGGAAACGGTCAGCCGGCTCATCTGACGCTGTGTTTGTTTCTTGATTTGATCCAGGGCTCGTAAAAAATCTTGGCCCATGGGGGTGTCGCGGCTCACCAAAGTGCTTAGCCCGTCACGACCTACGGAACTCGCCAAGCCTTCAAACTGGTCGCGCCCCCAGCGTTCAAGCAGAACCATATATACGGATTGGGTGCAATCTTCGTCCTGGGGTGGATCGATACCAGCCTTTTGCCAGGCTCGGTTCAGGTATCGTTCCATCCGGCCATAGCCCATCTGCGACAGCGATTCGCTGTAAGCATCGGCCAAAGCTATGTCTTTGGAGGAAGCCGACGTGGCCCGGTCGGCTATGGCCGCATCCCAGGCGTCGATCAGTGGGGTGGTTGATTCCCGCTCGACAAGAGCCGTCTCAAAGCCAACAGTTGGTGCCGACCATGAGGGCTGAGGGACGTAAATCGAGCTGGAATCAATGGTTGAGTCTGGTGCTGGAAATGCGGCATTGAGCAGGCACAAGGAATCCATGGATTCCACGTCTGGCTGATAACGGCGTCTCGAATGGCGGGCCTTTGGGGCCTTGCCTTTAGAACTGTTTCGAGAATTCGTTTTCAAGGCCGTTGCCATTGCTTGATTTACCTGATTCCAGACAAAAGGTGGAAGAGCGTCAACCGAACACTATCACTTCTAAACGACATATCTATACGAATCATCCAAAACCGTCGAGATCAATTCTTGCGGAAAGGCTGGGCAAGCGAAACCTCTATCCTTTCCCAAAACCGAATGTGAGCGTCACGACTATCATAACGCTTTCCAATGAACTATACGAACCAAAACCGGATTTGTGTCAGAAATCCATCGTGAAATTCTGAAAAACTAAAAAGCTTCAGCCAATTGGAATAGAAAGCGGGGCACGCACCTGAGGTTTCCAACTGTCCATCCTGGCGGGGTATTACCCATCCGGTTTACCGTGGATTTTTTAAGATGAGGCTCATACCGGATTCCGGGTTGATGGCATAGACGATAGCCCCCCGGTTTCTTGGTTTCAATCTAGCCCCCGGTTCACGGAAGACAATAAACCGGGGCTAGCGTCAAGACCGGCTAGAAAACAGCCAAGTTGTGCTTGGCTACGATTGGCCTAAAAGCGGAAGTTATTTTCTGCCCGTTCCTTAGGATCAGGCTGAGAATAACTTCCGGTTTTCAAAACCAACAGAGACGCTTGGGGAGAGGGG
>Ga0208720_1000008_pt1 | contig 57708 bp, 38 predicted proteins | sample LakMenEpi20Apr10_FD_150716 | JGI IMG/M metagenome (GOLD analysis project Ga0208720, IMG submission 150716) | Freshwater microbial communities from Lake Mendota, WI - 20APR2010 deep hole epilimnion (SPAdes) | ecosystem: Environmental > Aquatic > Freshwater > Lake > Epilimnion/Euphotic zone ...
CCAGGCACGTCCTCTGGACATCCATAAACTCGGAGATCCGATCCTTGAATTGCATTGCATATTTGGTCCGTTCTCGGTAAAAGTGAAGGATGGAATTTGTTCAACAGGACAGACTTCCCTCTTTCCGCCAATGCATTGATGACTTTTCCGTTGACCTGGGAGACTTCGACCATGAGTCGCGCCATCGTACTTGGCCTATGTTTTGCGATGATTTCGGTCTTGAATTCCGCCACTGCGGCCGATAAGGCAGAGTCTACCAAGCCTTTTGGGATCGAAAAACGGATCCCGTTCACAACCAGTCGTGTGATTGGTTCTCCTGAACCACCTTCGCCTTACAAAACAGAGAAGGCATTTCCGAACCTTAAGTTGTTGCAGCCAATTGGGATCGAGCCTGAGCCCGGGACGGGTAATTTATGGATCACCCAGCATTTGGGTTCATGGACTGGCGGGGCCAAGATCCTGAGGGTCAAAAACGAGACAAATGTTGCGGAAACCGAGTCAGTGATAGAGTTTGGGGCCGAGATGGCGTATTCAGTCACGTTCCATCCGGATTACTTAAAAAACGGCTATGTTTACGTGTTTTTGAACGATAAGAAAAACCCGATCATACACGACCGGATCTGGCGATATACGATTGATCGAAATGCGCCTTATAAACTGATCCCAAACAGTAAGTTAGAGATCATCGCCTGGCCTTCGAATGGTCACGATGGAGGGGGCATTCATTTCGGTCCCAAAGATGGATATCTGTATGCCACAGCAGGAGATGGCTCTTCGGATAGTGATACCTACGGATCAGGGCAGGATATTGGCGATATTCCTGGCTCCGTGATTCGAATTGATGTGAATCATCCAGACCCAGGCCGGGCTTATTCCGTGCCAAAGGACAATCCATTTTTAGGCTTTCCAGGAGCCCGCCCCGAGCTTTGGGCTTATGGTTTACGGAACCCCTGGAAAATGGACTTTGACGAATCCACCGGACAGCTTTGGGTGGGTGCGAATGGTCAGGATCTTTGGGAAACGGTCCACTTAATAAATCGTGGAGATAATCAAGGTTGGCCGATTTATGAAGGCTCTCACCCGTTCCATCTGGATCGACCACGAGGCCCCACTCCTGTTATAAAACCAGCTGCCGATCACCACCATAGTGAAGCCCGATCTCTGACAGGTGGCGTGGTTTATACGGGCAAAAAATTGCCTGAATTGACTGGAGCATTTATTTATGGAGATTATTCAACGGGACGAATTTGGGCGATCAAGCATGATGGGACAAAAGTCTCGTTCCACAAAGAACTTGTGGATACTCCATTCGCGATCACGGGATTTGGGAATGATCCGGGAGGCGATTTGTGGGTGATTGATCACGCTGGATCGATTTACCGAATCGTTGCGAATGATCGAACTCAAATTGCTCAAGGCTTTCCGAAGAAACTGAGTGAAACGGGTGTTTTTGCGGATATCAAGACGCACCAACTGGCTGCTGGAGTGATTCCTTATGCTCCAGCTGCTCCATTCTGGTCAGATGGAGCCATTAAGGTCAGGGCGATTGGAGTGCCGGGCATGGAGCCAATTGATACAAAATCGGATCGCTGGGAGGCTCCTGATGGAACATTGACCGTCAAGAGTTTTCAGCTTGAAATGCAACCTGGTGATGCAACGAGCCGGAAGTATATTGAAACCCGGATCATGGTACGTCAGGAAAAGGAATGGACGGGATATTCGTATATTTGGAATGAGGAGCAGACAGATGCAACTCTGGTGGAGAAGAATGGGTTGGACAAGTCATATCGGATCGCGGATAAAACGGATCCGCGCGGCTATAAGGACCAGGTATGGCATTATCCAAGCAGGTCGGAATGCATGGTGTGTCATAGTCGGGCGGCGAATTTTGTGCTTGGATTCAGCAAGTTGCAACTCGATTCGGTATTTGATTACGGCGATGGCAAGAAAGACAATCAGTTGCGATCTCTGTATCATATTGGGCTTTTGAAGAACGAAAAAGGCTATGAGCCAAGCAAGCCTGAGAGCCCTCATCTGGTGGATCCGAATGATAAATCTCAGCCACTCGAGGCCCGTGCCCGTTCGTATTTTTATACCAATTGTGCGAGTTGCCATGTGGATGCAGGCGGTGGAAATTCGCTGATGAACATGGATATCAGCGCAACTCGCGATGCCATGAGGATGGTCGGAGTGAAGCCGCTCCACCTGTTTCCGGACAGGCCTAACGGGCAGCTGATTGCACCTGGTGATCCTGAAAACTCGGTGGTATATCTGCGAGTGAATCGTCGGGGAGCCGGGCAAATGCCACCGTTGGGATCGAATGTGGTGGATCAAAAATCGGTGGAGCTTTTGAAAGAGTGGATCACGTCATTGAAGAATGAAAAACAGGCGTCAAACCATTCTTTTAAAGAGTCCAAGCCTGCTGTAAATGGTGGTGAATAAGATTTTTACAGTTCAGAAAGATCCGGGTTTGATCACGCATTGATTTACGTGGTTTGATCTGGATCTTTTGGGACGAGAAAATCACTATGGTGTTGGCGGATTCTGGGATGAGACTTGCCGGTGATCAGGCGTGCGCCTTTGGAAAATGTGATGTAATCCCAGATCCACTGGGCCAGAACAGCGAACCGGTTGCGAAATCCGACTAGAAACAGGACGTGAATCAGGCCCCATAAGAGCCATGCCACTGTGCCTGTAAATTGATATTTTCCGATTTCGGCGACCGCCCGATTTCTGCCAATGGTTGCCATCTGACCTTTGTCATGAAACTGAAATGGAATTCGCTCTGACGATTGTAATTTGCCTTGAAGTTCATTGCGAATCAGGAGGCCTACATATTGGCCCATCTGGATTGCTCCCTGAGCCACTCCAGGGACTTGCTGTCCTGATTTCGGGTCATTTATGGCAGCGATATCGCCAACGGCAAAGACGCTTGGATGACCAGGCAGGCTCAAATCTGGTTTCACCAGAATTCGGCCACTTTTATCCAGTGGTACACGGAGGCTGGCCGTGATCGGGCTGGCTTTGACACCGGCGGCCCAGAAGACGCATCGGGCGTTCACTTTGTCGTCGCCGATGGAGACCGAATTTTCTGTGATGTCGGTCACTCGCGATTTCAGGCGCACTTCCACGCCCATATGTTCAAGATCTTTCAAGGCCTGTTCAGAAAGCTTTTCCGACATACCTGGAAGGAGTCGGTCCGCCGATTGAATTAAAACCACACGGGTGGCCGTGGTGTCAATATTCCGAAAATCCCGGGGGAGCGTCTGAGTTGCAATCTGTCTCAAAGCTCCGGCAAGTTCAACGCCAGTTGGGCCACCACCCACGACAACAAAAGTGAGATTGGAGCGGCGATGTTGAGGGTCCGCTTCCATCTCAGCTTCTTCAAATGCAAGCAGAACACGGCTGCGAATTTCCAGGGCATCTTCGATGGACTTCAAACCAGGTGCGAACTTGGCCCAGTCGTCGCGACCGAAATAGCTGTGAGTGGCACCACAGGCGAGCACAAGGTAATCGAAATTGGCTTCACCTTCAGGAAATATCGCGACTTTTCGATCAAGATCCACACCGAGGATTTCATCCATAACGACATGAACATCAGTGCGATTGCGAAATACGCTGCGGATCGGGTAACCGATATCAGCGGGTGAAAGAGCCGCAGTTGCGACCTGGTAAAGCAGTGGCTGAAAAACGTGGTGATTGCGTTTGTCGACAAGCCAGATCCTTGCCCCTGAGCCAGCCAGATTCTGGACAGTTTTGATTCCGCCGAAGCCGCCGCCCACAACCATGATTTCGATTTTCCTGGTCTGAGGCTTTTTGATTGCTGATTCTGGATCAGAAAATAACCAGGGTGTGATTGAATCTTTCGTCGTATTCATGGCTATGCTCCGACCGTTTGCAAGATAAAAATTTAAATTGAAAAAGCCGCGGTTGAAAAATCAATCGCGGCTTTTACGGATTCAATCAGTGGAAATCAACCACCGTGCTTTTCTTTATAGAAGAAAGGCCAGGGGAAAGTGCCGGGGCCGGTCACAAGTGGGTCGAGGTCATAAACTGGAACGTAGCTGCCGGATTGATAATAATATTTAACAGGCCGAAATGGTTCGGTGATCCCAGAAACCCATCGTTGAAGCCCAAGGGCGGGAGCTTTATCAGGTGTGATTGTATCCACACCGGGTGCTCCGCGAAAATAAGGCTTCATGGAACGAGCAGGAGTTGGCTCCCAGTATTGTCCATAAAGTCCGCCGTGCTTCCAGTCGTTGGGTCGGCGGGCATCGGGCCGGTCGTCGTATTTCGTACCGTAGAATGTATCACGGTAGGGGTCGTGTGGGAGTGGGCGATTAAATGGCTGAAGCCTGGTGAACAGGCCGCTTCGTTCATGGACGTCAACAACCCGTGGAACATAGTCCACTTGAGCCTGAGCGATGGATGAACCGACTATCAGCCAGCCCATCATGGCCGGTAGTAGGATCTGGCCGAGGCGTTTTCTTGCAATTCCGATCATCGGGGGGACCTCCTGTCCTTATCGTTTAAATCTGGAAAATTCACGTCATGTATCAGACTGAAATCCGGGGATACCTTGGATCATTCCGGCTCAATGATTTCTGGCGATCGGAGTATCTCTCAAGATTATCGGCATTTGGATGGCATCTATCGGAAACTATTTCAGGCGAGGAACCCGTTTAAGTACGGGTTTCTCGCCTGAGAGCTTGATCATGGAACAAAATTGGACCAGATCAGTTATCTTCTTTTTCGGCACCGGCTGGAGCTGGAGGTGGGACCGTTCCGGTCGCCCGGGTGGCTTCACGTCGAGGAGCTGGCGGAGGAACCGCTGGTTTTGTCGAAGGAGCAACAAAGTCAGTAGGAGTTGTGGCTTTGTCAGTCGCAAATCCAGCCGTGCTTTGAGGCATGGCACCATATCCAGGCTGCATCGCTTGGTCAAGGTATGGAGGGAAGGCGAAGTAATCACGCGGTGAGCGGATTGGATTGACGTAGGGAACATAGCCAGGTGTCAGGGGAACAGGTCCACCAGGACCCGTGAACCACTTGACCTTGGGTCCCTTGTGGAACAGTCCAGCCAGTTTGGAACCCAAACCTGGATGACCGGCACCATTGCCATGACCCATGCCGGGGTGGCCGCCAGCACCATGACCCATGCCGGCACCGTTACCACAGCTATTGCAGCCAGGATTGCCGCAACCACTCCCACCAGAACCATTTCCACCATAACCGTTACCATTGCCATTACCAGCGAACATTCCACCGAGGCCACAGCCAGGAGCTGTGCAACCAGGTGTGCCACAACCATTGGCACCAGCACCAGAACCCTTACGACCAAACAGGCCGTGACAGGCTGGATCGCCACAGGAGTTCCCACCGCATCCACCGTTACCGCAAGGGGATGCATTTCCAGCCTGGCCGGAAGGAGCAGCTTGTGGTGTGGCAGCACCGTGTCCACCATATGCACCGGATGTGCTGACAGGTGCCGGGGCCACTGCTCCACCATTGTAAGTGGCGTGACCAGAACCAGTTCCATGCAGACCTGAGAGCAGTCCAGCAGGCTGATTCGCGACGACAACTGTACCCGCAGTTGTACCTGCACCAGCGTGATTGTGACCGGCATGGGCATCCCCAGAGTTGGTCACATAGCCAGTTCCGCCACAATGATTGCAGCTTCCCAAGGCAGCAGTTCCAGCGGCGGAACCACAACCGGCACAGTGGCCAGAGCCACCGCACATGGAGCAGAGCGATTTGATCGCATTTTTCACATGGGCGAGCTTACCATGAATGGTGCCGGCGATGTGTCCGTAAGTGTCTTTGGTGTAGTGTCCACCAGGCACTGGAGGGGCGTAATAAGGCCCACCGGTGTTCAGGTCGATCGCATCGACCGTTTCGGGGATGACAATATGTTTTTCAATGGCATAGGTTGAGCTTACAAAACCTAATGCCAGACATGCGGCAAGAGCCAAGCCACGCCTTAATCCGGAGATCATGGCAAAATCCTTCTTTCACTGACTGGCCCCGTTTCGAATCGTCCTGATCCGTTGCGTGGCAAACATCCATGTCAGTCGGCCCCGTCCGCGTCATCCTCGACGCTTCAGGCACTCTTTGATACAATTCCACATCTGATTTAGGATCAATCCAAGGCCTATTGAGATCTTTAAGGCTCTTTCCTGATGAATTTCCATCAAGCCAAACCTTGTAGACTCAACTAGCCCATCAATCCATATGGTGTTAGATCGGATTGGGGGACTGGAAAGGTTAAGGAATTTCTGAAGCAAGGGGGTTTTTGTAGTTTTAGTTAAATTAGGCGAAATAGGGTGAGAGGATTCTTGGCCTTGGTGGGTGAAAAAGCCCAGAGTTCATCAGAATTCCCGATGACCGAATGGCTAGGATTGATTAGACTGGGCTAGAGACAGAGTATTTCCGGTTACTGAAGTCTTCGGGAAGAGTGGATCCATGATCTATCTAGGCACAGAGTCGGGTCTTTACCGCTGGTCACAAGGTGCGCCTTGGCCTGTATATCACAGCCTTCAGGATCGCCGCATCCGCGCGGTTCTGGCAGGTGGTGAGGGGCGCCTCACGGTGATTGACGATGGCGGTCGTATCCTCGAAACCGCGACCAATGGCGAGTCGTGGACACCGATCGACATGCCTGTTGGAGTTTCAGCTTCAACCGCTTATGCACTTGGTGGAAAACCACTGACCATGCTCATGGCGAGCCCTTCCATGGGCCTTTATTACCGCATTCATGGAACAAAATGGTGGAATAAACTGGCTGCACCGGCTTTGCCTGATGGGAACACGGAAGCCTCGATCTCGGCTTTGGCCATCACCAGTGGCGACTCCCCTGTCCTTCTGGCCTCTGTAGCAGGTGCTGGGCTTTATCGATCCACTGATGGCGCAAAGGCATGGGCCAAAGTGGATGCTGTGCCGTCAGATATTCACACCATCAGAAGCGTGGGCAACCAGATTGCTTTGGGCACATCCAATGGTGTCTGGATCAGTACAGACAACGGAGCCAGCTTTAGCGAGTCCAACAAAGGACTTGAGAACGTTCCTGAAGTCTATTGCCTGGACATCAGTCCAAAAGATCCCAAGTGGATGTTGGCCGGTGCCGCTGCCGGTAAGCCAGTGGCGAGCAGCCCTGCCGTGCGTCCTCAGGGTTTTCAATTCGGACTCTACGAGACCAAAGATGCTGGCAAGACCTGGGCCAAGATTCTGAAGAAAGGTCTCCCGGAGCTGATCGCCTTCGATACCATCAGCGACATTCGGTTCGACCCTGCCGACCCTGACAATATCATCATGGCGCAAGGCTCTGGAGAGTGCTGGATGACCCCTAATGGTGGTGATTATTGGGTGATCATCTCAAGAGCGATCGAATCAGCCCGGTCGTTGGCGGCCACAGCCTGACGGCTGAATTTTGAGAAGTTCCGCGATCAATCCATGTCAGAAGGGTGTCGATGAGTCATGACTGAAACGAATCAACAACCTTTTGACGTGTCCCACCTGAGGCCACGACTTCATAAAGTCATGGATTTTGCGGCCAGTCAAGTCAGTGAACTGGCTGCAAACCACCCTGATTATTTCCCGATGTACACCGAAAACGGTTGTTGGAAACATTCAGGTAGCCTGTGGACGGACTGGTGTGCCGGCTTTCTGGGTGGCCAGATGTGGCTTCTGGAAGAATACACAGGAGAAAGTTCCTGGCGTGAGCTTGCAGAACATTACAGTCAGTTGGTCGAATTTAAACAGCACGACAGAGATGTCCACGATCTCGGATTTATTTTTCTGAATACGTATCGTCCATGGTATTTACGCACAGGCTCGAAACGCCTCAACAACGTTCTGATCACCGCTGGTCGTACACTTGCCATGCGGTTCATGGAAAAAGGCCGATATCTGAGGTCGTTCGTGGCCCCTGAAAGTCTGTTCATCGACATTATGATGAACGTGCCCATAATCTTCTATGCAGCGCATGAGACAGGTGATAAGGCTCTTTTCGATCTGGCAGTGGAACACTGTCGCACCACCCAAAAATGGATTGTGCGTGATGATGGATCGACAGCGCATGAAGGGATTTTCGACCTCGAGACAGGTGCATTTATAAATCAGACGACTCATCAAGGGCTTTCAGGCGATTCACGATGGACCCGTGGTCTTGCCTGGAGTCTTTACGGATATACGCAAGTCTATCAATTTACAAAAGATGTGACGGATCTGGAAGTGGCACGATCGAACGCCGATTGCTTCATCAAGCATCTGTTGGGATCAGAGAGTTGGGTACCAGCCTGGGACTTCGATGCTCCGGCCATACCTGATCGACAACCCGATACGTCTGCCGGTGCCATTGCCGCATCTGGGTTGTGGACCCTGGCTGATGAGATCGAGAAACACGATCAAAGCACGGCCCTGCAGTATCGGCGAGCTGCTCTAAAAATGATCGAAGCACTGACACAAGATGAACTTATGGGATGGTCAACTCCTGGCTGGGAAGGCATCTTGAAGCGGGGTGTCTATCACACGCACAAGCAGCTTGGGGTGGATGAATCCGTCATGTGGGGCGAATATTTCTTTCTTGAAGCCGTCATGAAAGTTCTTCGCACACATGAATCCGTTCAGATGATCTGATAGAATCCATTAATGAATGGATTTGTCCGAAAATGTGGCGCATGGTCGGCCCTTGACGTCCGGCGTATAGGTGAGCAAGGGATTTGACGAGGAGAATGATTGCCATGAATACGGAAGACAACGACATCAAAGACCTGAAAGACGAGCCAGAAGCGATTGGCGAGGACTCGCCACAAGTCGACGACAAGCCGAAAAACTGGGAACAAGATGACGAATGGAAGGGCGCAGCGGATTCCGCCCTCAAGATCCTCCAGGAAGACGATGACAGCGAAGAGTTTGATGATCTGGAGGAGATGGAAGAAGGTCAAACCCAATCCATCCGGACCATTCTGATCACAGGTGCCAGGGGCAACATTGCCCGTAAGCTCCGCGACGCCTGGGAAGATATCTACGACCTCGTTCTGATCGATGCAGTGGCTGATGACGATGACCCGGAAGTGATCGAGGCCGACCTCTCGGTTTGGGATCAGAACTGGGTGGATATGTTTGCCGACGTGGACACAGTGATCCACCTGGCAGGCAACCGTGACGAGTTCTCTGCCTGGCATGAGGTTGCTGATCCAAATATCGATGCCTTCGCCAACGTTTTGAATGCTGCCATTCTCAACGAAGTCGAGCGTTTCGTTTTTGCCAGCTCGAATCACGTCATGGGTGGATATCGCGATATCGAAGATATTCCGATCACTGTCGATCTCCCACCCAAGCCTGACAGCCCCTATGGTGGCACAAAGCTCATGGGCGAACGGCTTGGAAAAGCCTCTGCCGATGCCTTCGGCATGACTTTTCTGGCTCTAAGAATCGGCTGGGTTCAAGACGGTCTCAACGATCCGGAAACCCTACCCGACGAATGGGCCAGGCTGATGTGGCTTTCAAACGATGACATGATTCAGCTTTTTGAATGTGCCGTTGAAGCTGATCTCGGCGACCGCGAATTTCTTGTGGTCAATGGGATGAGTAACAACAGTGGAATGCGATGGGATCTGGGGCCAGCCACAGAATGGCTTGGATTCCAGCCTGAAGATGATTCCAATACGACTCTGGACGATGTGACAGACGTGGTCTGATCAAATCGTATTGTTGATTCAGGAGAAGGAGCGACCCTTTCTGGTCGCTCCTTTATTTCAATTTGCCAAATGCAAAAGATACTCCAAAAAACAGGTGTAAAATGCATCAGAGAATTTTTTTAAGTCCAATTCTATTTCTGATGGGATCAATTCTTGGTACAGAATTTCATGCAATCCATGCACAACAGATTTTAACCATAAAAGAGTCTGTAAAACCGATAAGAATCATTTGTTTGGGAGACTCCATCACCAAAGGAGTCAGGCCTGGAGTGACTTCGGAACAGACATTCGAAGCCATATTACAGGCCAGGTTTCAAGACGAAAAAAAACAGGTGGAAATTCTGAACGCTGGTATTGGAAGTGAACGTACGGATCAGGCATTGAGTCGTCTGGAAAGTGATGTTATTACCAAAAAACCTGAAATCGTCACCATCATGTATGGAGCAAATGACAGTTACATTGATATTGGCAAAACCGAGCCACGACTTTCAGAAATGCAGTTCCGCAACAACTTGATTGAAATCGTTGACAGATTACAAAAAGCCAGGATACAGGTGATCCTTATGACAGAACCGCGCTGGGGCGCGGAGGCGCAGAGTAACGGAGTGGGCGACCATCCGAACAAGCGAATGGAGTCGTTTATGGAGATGATTCGTGAAGTCTCCAGAGTGAAGTCGACAAGCCTTGTGGATCATTATCAGATCTGGACAAAAAACGCCGCAAATGGCCTCGATATCGGCACGATCACGACCGATCAACTCCACCCTAACCCGTTAGGACACAAATTGATGGCGGAATCCATCGAACCAGTTCTGAGAAATCTTTTAAAGTGAAGTGAGTCTCGATCCAAATCAAATTTCTGAGGGGTCTGATTCTGATCCGATCCAAGCCTAAACAGTAGGGTTTACATCGACCTTTCTGCCGATTGAGGGAATATCGGGTTGCTTGCTTCATACAATCCTGTTAGTGTAAGCTCTTAGTGAATTTGCAAGCGAGATTGGGCAGGAATTGGACAGGGATGTGTCCAAAATCCTTGGTAGAACGACAACCGAAGGAACTGGTGGGCTTATGGCGATCGCTCAACGTAGCGCCAAAACACGTGTGGCCACAGCGGGAACATGGCTCGATGCGCAACAGGCTTCGGAACATGGTCGCAAACGCTCGAATCGCAGAATGTTCCGGATCGGTGTGATCGCGACCGTCTTATTCGCCCTGACGTTAACAATCGGTTATAAACCCTTATTCCAGAATAACTTCGACGAGGTTGTCCAAGGCCGGCTTTATCGCAGCGCACAGCCGGATGACCGTCTGGATAAGTGGATTGAAGAACACAACATAAGATCTATACTGAATTTGCGTGGCGGAAAGCCTGCTTATGACTGGTATAATCAGGAGCTCAAAACGATCCGCGAAACGGGTGCCGATTATTATGAAATACCGATGTCAGCACAACTCAGGCCTCGAAAGCGCGAGCTTCTCGACCTGATTGACCTGTTGGGTCGAGCACGCTACCCCATGCTGATTCACTGCAAGAGTGGTGCGGATCGGACGGGACTTGGTGTGACACTCTATCATATGATCGTTCAGAAAGAACCGCCTGAAAAGGCTTTAGGTGGATTCTCGATTTATCATGCCCACATCCCTCTGTTTGGGCCTGAAAAGTTACAACAGCCGATTCGCGAATATGCATCTTGGCTTTCCTCCAGGCAACTCATTCACACCCCGGAGCGATTCCGCGACTGGGTTGAAAAAGAGTATGTGGATGGTCGACCGGGATCTGCCACCGTGGCTCAGATTAAGCCATGATCTGATCCCATTTTGTTGATGTAACCCCCTATGGAGACGAGACTCAGATGACATCGTCCAGACCTTCTGTCAAGTCCGCTCACGCCTCAACAGATTCACTTCAGTACAGTTTGACACGTTATTCAGAATTGACGCCCAAACTCAAGTTCCCCATCGAAAAACCTGAGGCTTGGCCTGCGTGGAGAACCGAGGCACGCGCTAAGCTGACCGAGTTGATTGGCCTTCCACAACCTCTTTCAGAGCCAAGACCTGCGATTCAAGTCAGGTATGAGCCTGCTGTGGCCCGGCCAGGCTATATTCGCCAAATGGTTCGGTTCGAAACCCGGCCCGGGCTTGAAGCTGTCGGCTGGTTGTTGATGCCCGAGAAATCTTCCGGTCCCAAGCCAGCCATGATCTGCCTCCCAGGTCATGGACGAGGTGCCGATGAAATCATTGGCCTTGATGAAAAAGGCCGCGACAATGAGATGGCCCAGACCTATCAGCACAATTTTGCTCTTCAATGTGTCCGTCAAGGATATGTGACACTCTCTCTAGAGATGATCGGATTTGGTCATCGCCGTGATCCAGCCGCCCGCAAGCGCGGAGCCGGCGCATCGAGTTGTATGCCTGCCGCTGGTGCAGCACTCATGTTAGGCGAATCGATGGTAGGCTGGCGAGTTTGGGATGTGATTCGCTCGATCGACTTTTTGACCACCCTCAGCGATGTCGATTCCAGCCGCATTGGACTGATGGGTATTTCAGGAGGTGGAACGGTCGCCAGCTATGCGGCCGCACTCGATCCGCGAGTGAGCTGCACCATGCTTTCAGGCAGTTTTTGCACCTTTCGCGACTCGATCTATTCCGTCATGCACTGTATTGATAATTATGTGCATGGAGTTTTACAGTGGTTTGAAGTCGCAGATCTGGCTGCTTTGATCGCTCCAGGACTATTATTCTGCGAGTCAGGTTCCGAAGATGATATTTTTCCGGAGCCAGGCGTGCGAGAAGCATTTCTCGAAGCTCAAAAAGCCTATCAGGCCATGAAATCACCTGAGAATCTCGAGTTGGATATTTTCAAGGCCGGTCACGTTTTTGACGGCCGAACCGCTTTCCCCTGGATCCATAAACACTGGAAAACCATCGTTTAAATGATGTTTTTGAAATCACTAGTCAAAGGCGAATTGAAATGAGAAACTGGAATCTGAGACTCGGACGGGTTGCCGGTATTCCCATTGAAATTCACTGGACATTCTGGCTGCTGTTGATGTTCGTATTTGTCGGCGACTTTTCGGAAAATGGAGATACAAACGCCGCTTTCTCAGGCGTGTTCACTGTGGTTGCAATCTTTACGTGTGTCGTACTTCATGAGCTCGGACATGCTTTGGCAGCACTTCGGTTTGGAGTGAAAACGCGCGATATCACACTTTATCCGATTGGCGGGGTCGCACGACTCGAACGCATCCCTGAAAATCCGGTTCAAGAACTCGTCATCGCCATCGCTGGCCCACTGGTCAATATTGTCATTGTGGCAATATTATTAGCCATGGGAACTGTTCTGCCAGAACATATCGAGGACCCATCAGCATTGGTGAAATCTTCAATTCTCAGCCGGTTGTTACTGGTAAATACGAGCTTGGTGATTTTCAACCTGTTACCAGCCTTCCCGATGGATGGTGGACGAATCTTTCGCGCATTTTTGGCTCTATTTATGGACTACGCTCAGGCGACACGCATCGCGGCGAGTGTTGGCCAGTTGATGGCCATTATCTTTGTATTCGTCGGATTATCAGGTAATACCATGCTCCTATTTATCGCGTTTTTTGTCTGGCTGGGGGCCAGTAGCGAAGCCACGAGTGTGGAACAGCGCGTCTTATTAAAGTCGTCGCTGGTTCGAGATGCAATGCTTATCAATTACGAAACCGTAAGCGATCAATCAACCATTGAATCCGTCATTCAACTGCTCTTAAAAGGTTCTCAATCGGAATTTCCAGTGCATCAGGCACTCACGGGCGAACCTCTTGGAGTTCTATCAAGAAATATGATTCTCAGCAGCCTTGCTGAAAAAGGCCCTGGTGGCTTGGTTCGCGATTGTCCTCTTGATAAACTTGGCCGGGAACGAGGCTCAAGGCCTCTGGTGGCCGTGTCCCAGCAAATGCGCGAAAATGGCCAAACCTGCTTGGAAGTCACAGACGACTCCGGTCAGATTATTGGACTTTTAACACAGGATAACCTTTCTGAATTTATTATGGTGCAATCGGCTTTGAAATACCGTGAAACCTGATTCGACCAACGATTTTTGAACCTCGCTCTAAAAAGTCGTCATCATTAAAATATCTTGACCCAATGGTCAATCCGCGATGGTTCGCCCAAAGGTTCAGGCCAGACAATTCCAATAATATCCATACGCCACAACCCCCTGTAGCCGCGCTGTTTCCTCCAAGCCGCAGCCGCTGAATGGAGGCGAATCTTTTTCTCAGGCGTGATTGAAGCCGATGGTAATTGCAGGTGATCGCTCGAAAGTGTTCTCACTTCCACAAATACAATCACTTGGCCATCTCGTGCAATGATATCAAGCTCATGGGAGCCATGTCGAAAATTACGGTCGATTGTAATCATTCCTTGATGTCTCCTGATCCACCAACTCGCATACCGCTCACCTCTCCGACCCAGCCACGCTGAAAATTGGCGAGCCTGACTGCGATCAGGCTGAATATTCTCGACGGGTTGAAACTTTGAAGAAGTCAACACCCGGATACACCATTTCTGTATGGATGTAGAATAATTGTCATTCGGTGAAACCAACTCCAAATTCTGCTGTTTTTGCCTGTTCTTCCAGAACATAATCGTCAACTTTCATGAACGGGTGAATTTTAAAATCTAATTCGGATTAGCGACGCCCGATTCTTATTTAATAAACAATGATGGATCAATCCCCCACGTTTCTTTCGCCAATTCCGGGAGAACTTTTCCAGAATTGCCCTTCAGAAATAAAGAGCCACGAATTGCAGACGCAGGGTCGGGATTAATCACAGCAACACTTGCGCCACAATTCCGCGCTGTCAGGCTGAGTGATGCTGCCGGATTGACAACTCCTGATGTTCCTATCACGAGAAATAAGTCCGCAGAACAGGCTGCCGAAATCGCTTCCGTAAGCTCTTCTTCAGGCAGAATTTCACCAAACCAGACAACATCAGGGCGAGCCAGACTCCCGCAATCAGGACATTCAGGTGGCTTGATCAAGTTCTCATCGACCAGTTCAACCTCGATCGGATGACCATAGTGGAAGCATTTGGATCGATGAATATTACCGTGCAATTCAATCACTTCTGGTGAACCGGCGGCCTGATGCAACCCATCCACATTTTGAGTGATTAAAGTGAGCTTGGGAATTCGATCGGCCAGCCAGGCAATCATATGATGGCCTGGATTGGGCCTGACATGATTCGCCATTTTGCGACGGTCTACATACCATTGCCAGACGAATTCAGGGTTGCGCTGAAATGCTTCAGGCGTAGCCAGATCTTCAGGCCGAAAATTGGCCCAAAGCCCGGTGAGTGGATCGCGAAACGTGGGTAGACCCGATTCAGCCGAAATACCAGCCCCCGTAAGAATCGCCAGATGACGTGATTCTTTCAGGAGTCGGGCCAGGGTTTGCAGATCATTTGAATTCATACAGTGGACCTATTTGAAGTCAGAGAAGTGGTTCAAAATCAGTTGAAATCAAACAAGCAGGCCTTTATCTGCAAATGCAGTCGCAGCAGCCATAATACGTTCTTCAGTCGCTTCCGAGCGGGTCATTTCATCTGTGATCCGCCCTTCGCACATGACAATAATCCGGTCTGAGACCGCAAATAATTCAGGAAGTTCGCTGGATGTGACCAGTACGGCGAGTCCCTGATCCGCCAGTTCTCGTAAAAGGGCGTGAATTTCGGCCTTGGCTCCGACATCAATTCCTCGAGTCGGTTCGTCCAGCAGCAGCAATTTCGGATTCGTCAGAAGTGAACGACCTAATATGGCTTTTTGCTGATTCCCACCTGAGAGGCTCAGGATCATCGACTTTCGGGAATTTGTTTTAATCCGTAATTTTTCAATTTCGTTTTCAGCCGCCTTCGCCTCGTTCGAATGACTGATAATACCTGCTTTCGAAAGCGGAGGCTTTTCAAGCTGTGTGATGGTGATGTTTTCGCCAACATTCATCTCCGTAAAAAGACCAAGATTCTTGCGATCCTCTGTCACCATCGCTACGCCCGCTTCGATGGCTTGATCTGGACGATAAAATCGGCCAGGACTCCCATTGACCAGAATCTGGCCCGTCCAGCTTGATGAATCACCAGCCCCAAAAATGGTTTCCAATAATTCCGTCCTGCCAGCCCCCAGCAAGCCAGCCACTCCAACGATTTCACCTTTTTGAATCTTTAAATGAATGTCTGAGAGTGAAGGTCGGCCCGACCCTGATTCTCGTGGCACATTGAGGTCCTGAATTTCCAGGACAGGCGATTGATTGAATTCAATCTCAGGGCGTTCTCGCGGCTTGTCGGTAGCCAGTGCCCTGCCCACCATCCAGTGGACCACCTTCGATGGAGAGGCTTCTGAGGCTGGTACGCTGGTCACTAAACGGCCGTCGCGGAGGACTGTCACTTGATCCGCCAGCCGAAAAACTTCATTCATTTTATGCGAAATATAAATGATGGAGTGATTCTGCGATTTCAAGTCTCCGATCACACGAAACAATCGGGCCACTTCAGCATCAGAGAGTGCCGATGTCGGCTCATCCATGATGACAATGTCAGCTCGAAATGCAATGGCTTTTGCGATTTCCACCATCTGCTGGTCACCGATCCGCAAATCCCTGACGCGTGCTCTTGGGTCGATCGTCGCCCCCAGTTTGTCAAGAACTTCGCCTGCCCGTTCGGTCATAGCACGGTTATTCAGAACCCCGAATCGACCGGTGATTTCTTCACCAAGAAATATATTTGCCGCCACAGAGAGGTCGGGCACCAGATTCAGCTCCTGATGGATGATCCGAATCCCCGATTCCTCCGCATCAATCGTGGCCTTGAATCGCGATTCCTGGCCGTTGAGTTCGATCGAACCTTCGTAGTCGGTAATCACCCCTGCAAGAATCTTCATCAAAGTGCTTTTGCCTGCACCGTTTTCACCACAAAGTGCATGAACCTGGCCGGAGTAAGTCTCGAAACTCACATCTTCCAGAGCATGAACACCGCCGAACCGTTTGGTGATTCGGGTCATTTTTAATCGCGGCATGGGATTTAACGGCATGTTCATGATGGATTGACCTGATCAGTGCTAGCTTTTGGTCTGACGACTATCGCGATATCAAACAACAGTATATATTGATCTTACGGGGATTTACAGGAGAATTCCAGATTGAGGCCGGTTCATGTCGCAAAGTCTTCAGATTCGCTGCCAGCATTGTCAATCCGTAATCGAAACGGACGCTTCCGCAACCAAGTTCTGGGTCCGCTGTGGTGGATGTGGCCGGCCAGTCATGCCACGTGACTGGGGGCAGATCATCGAGGATCCGACACCGTCTGTCATCTTTGAGCCGATCAAGGAAGTCAATTCCCAGAAAATCTCGAATCAGCGGTCGATCCCGACATTTTCAGCCATCCGTCAGGCAATCTGGAAAAGCCGGACAGCACGGCTTCAAATCTTTATCCTGATTATGGCTGCGGGTTTTATGGGTGGAGTCAGTGGTGGAATTTATGGGGGTTGGTACCTATTCAGTGATGTCTTCTTTTCGACAATATCAGGCTTAACTGTGGCTCTACTGATCCTTTTGACGCCTGAGATCATGATCACGATTGCATCCGGATCCATTGCAGTGACCTTCTGCATGTTCACATTTGGAACTTATGGCCGGGAAACGCAACTCATTTTAACTTACTTCTCATTTGGATGTTGCTTTGCAGTTGTCGTTCAAATGGCAAGGTATGCTATTTTATTGACCTATCAAAAAAATCTCGCCAGAGTCGATCAAGAACAATTAGCAAGCGATGTGGAGCCGATCGAATCATGAAACAAGATATGAGTGAAAACGACATCGGGTTTTCATGCCCATTCTGCTCGACGAAACTCTCTATCTCACTCGACAACATCCACCATTGGATTCGTTGCCCAAAATGTAATCGTCCATTCCTGCCTGATGATCCATCATCAGAATTGCGAAAAACGGCATTTTCAGATCCATCGGCAGATCATCTACCGTCCGGTTTGGGTCATCTTAACACGAGCCCATCAAACATGTTGGATCCACAGGAGGCAAATTCTGTTTCGGATCATAAAACTTCAGCTGAAGTACTTGGCCCTCCAGTATATCAGGGACAAACAGGTGACATTAGAGTATTAAAAAGTAAGATCATTACACCATCGCAGGTGAATCCGATGACCTCATTAAAAAGGCTCGTGATCATTCTATTAAAAAGCTGGCTGTTCATTAAAGCGGCTCGTTTATTACTCTTTCAGATTTTATTTGGGATCGGCTGGTATTACCCGGAGGAACTGGCATTTTATACCCTTGTGATGCTCATTTCCCTATTCCCACGCTGGTTTGACTTAAGCCATGATTCGTAGGTGACATGCCTTAAAAATCGGTCTGCAAATCGAATCCCTGTTGCTTAAATCCGATTCATCCGTCATAATATCCATAAAGAGCTCTTCCATGACTTGGAAGGCTTTGCAAGCAAATGAGATCTTGAGTGTCAATTCAATGAAATCCGCAAATACGATCGTCTCAATCCTGAGAACTTTACAGGTACTGATTGTATTCATTTCTGTTGGTCCATTGTACGCAGCCGATCGAGAACCGTTGCCGGGCGAGCTTGATTTTTTTGAATCGCGTATACGCCCGATTCTGGTAAATCATTGCTACAAGTGCCATTCCGAATCATCAAAGCAGGCAAAAGGCGGCTTGCGACTGGATTCGCGCGAATCCGTGATCAAAGGTGGAGACTCCGGTACCGCGGTTATTCCCGGTCATGTCAATGAAAGCCTGATCATTCAGGCGGTAGCTTATGATGGTGGATTTTATGACATGCCGCCATCGGGAAAACTGTCCGAGATTCAGATCTCTGACTTGAAAAAATGGGTTCAGTCAGGTGCTGCTGACCCCAGAAAATCGGTTGGCGATACACAAATGACAGGTTCTAAATCTTCGTCCACCGCTGCTAAAAATCATTGGGCTTTTCAGAAGGTCAAAACGCCTGAAATTCCTAAAGTGATTCAAAATCAATGGCCTCTGGATGCGATCGACCATTTTATTCTGGCAAAACTCGAAGAAAAACAGTTGAAACCAGCCCCTGTAGCTCAGAGACAAGCCTGGCTTCGCCGAGTCTGGTTTGACTTGGTCGGCCTACCACCGACCAGCGATGCAATCGCCAGATTTATGAATGATAAATCTTCAGAACTGCAAGCCAGAACGAAGGTTGTCGACGAACTACTCGCCCAGCCACAGTTTGGAGAACGATGGGGGCGGCACTGGCTGGATGTGGCCCGATTTGCGGAATCGTCCGGTGGCGGACGCACTCTTTTATTTAAAGATGCCTGGCGATATCGGGATTATGTCATCAATGCATTTCATACAGACATGCCATACAACCAGTTTTTGAAAGAACAAATTGCAGGCGATGTTCTGCCATCAAAAACCGAGTCAGACAAGATTCGTCAGCTCACAGCCACAGGCTTCCTTGTGCTGGGTCCTACAAACTATGAAGAGCAGGATAAATATCAGTTGAGAATGGATATTGTGGATGAGCAGATTGACACCATTGGCCGTACCACCATGGGTATGACCATTGGCTGTGCACGCTGCCACGACCACAAATTCGACCCGATTCCGACTCGCGATTATTACGCAATTGCCGGAATTTTCCGAAGCACACGCACCCTTCAAAATGATACGGATAATGTGGCACATTGGATTGATCAGCCACTGCCTCCCGATTCCATCACAAAACAAGCGATTGCAAACCATGAGAAGTCTGTCAATGAATTGCAATCCAAAATCAAATCCATTCGGTCGCAAATCCTGAAACTTGATTCGCGCACCAGTCAACTTGCATCGGCCGGTGTCATCAACCCAGACATTTTACCAGGAATTGTGATTGACGATGCCAAGGCCAAGCCTTTCGGGAATTGGAAGTCGTCGATTTATGGCGGAAATTATCTAGGTGTTGGAGCCGTTTACGATACAAAAAACCAGGATCGACCCGCGACCCTGACATTTGACCCGGATTTTCCAAAATCAGGCCTCTATGAAGTTCGGCTGGCGTATGTGCCACACTCGAATCGGGCCACGAATACGGCAATCCGAATTCTCCACGCCGATGGAGAAGAATTGAAGCACGTGAATCAGCAAGCGAAACCTCCCATCGAAGGGCGGTTCCTGAGCTTGGGCACATTTCGGTTCGAAGCTGGTGGGGCAGGCTTCGTGATGGTCTCAAATGAAGGGTCAAACGGCACGGTTTCAGTCGATGCAGTCTGGTTCGTTCCTCCTGAAGAGACGTCGATTTCTCACCAGAATATCGCCAAAAACGACCAAGGTACAGCTCTTCTGAAAGAACTTCGCAGCCAACTTTCCACTCTTGAAAAGCAGCTAGTCAGACTTAAAAAACAGGCTCCGGAACGTCCATTTGCAATGACAGTGAGAGACCACGAAAATGCTCAGGATAGCCCGATTCATATCCGTGGAAATTCCAAAACATTGGGATCCAAGGTTCCTCGAGGTGGGCTTTCCGTTGTCACAGAAGTCCCCTTTGAAACGATCAAGCCAGAAACAAGCAGCGGACGTCCCGGTTTTGCCGAATGGCTTACGGATAACCGCCATCCCCTGACGGCCAGAGTGATGGTAAATCGTGTCTGGCTATGGACCTTTGGCGATGGGTTGGTTCGAACGGCAGATAATTTTGGGACCACAGGCCAGTTGCCAACACATCCGGAACTGCTCGATCATCTTGCCAGTCGATTCATGGAAAATGGATGGTCGGTGAAGCATCTGATTCGCGACATAGTTCTGTCACAAACATATGCTATGTCAGATGATATGTCGGATGATGCGGAGCTGAAAGATCCTGAAAACCAGCTTTTAAGTCGATTTTCACGCCGCCGCCTCGATGCGGAATCCTTGCGAGATGCCATGTTGGCTGCCGCAGGAGTGATCGACCAGCAAGTTGGAGGCCCAAATATTCAAGGAGCCACTTCCATTGATTCGAACGATAATGGAGCGGCTGCTGTCGAATATGGATACCAATTTAAAGATTTCCGGCGATCTGCTTACACACCGGCATTTCGTAATAAAAGGCTGGAACTCTTTGAAGCATTTGACTTTGCGGATATCAATCAGGCCATAGGTCGCCGCGAGCAATCGACAGTTGCAACTCAGGCCTTGTTTTTGATGAACCATCCATTTGTGCGAGAGATGGCCCAAAGAACCGCGAAACGGCTTTTATTTTCGCCCTTCGATGATAATCGCGCAAGACTTGATCAAATCACACGTTGGATCCTGTCGCGACCAGCCACGGAAGCGGAGGCGGACATTCTACTGCCATCGCTCAAATCCGCTTCAAGTCAGACGGATTTAGAAAAAGCCTGGACTAATATTGCCCATGCACTCTTTGCGTCGGTGGAATTCCGATATACTCATTAAGGAAAAACACCGTGGTGCGATACCATTAAGGAACGTCAGTCATGTGGAGATCTGCTGAAAACTTGCACAATCAGAACCCTATCTCAAGCCGTCGTAGTCTGTTACGATCGACTGCCTGTGGTTTTGGTTCCATGGCATGGGCTGCCATGATGGGCCAGGCCAGCGATGCGGCTGAAGCCAGCAATCGTCCGCTTGCTTTAAAGCCAGCGCATTTTCCTGCAAAGGCCAAGCGAGTCATTTTTTTGTTTATGTCAGGTGGCCCAAGCCAAGTGGATTCGTTCGATCCCAAGCCAATTCTGAGCCGTCAAAATGGCAGGATGATGCACTTTAATGACCCACGAAGTGTTGCCAAAACGGGCCAGGGTGCTGCTCAACGGTTGATGAATTCGCCTTGGAAGTTTAAGCAGTATGGCGAAAGTGGGCTCCCCGTCTCCGAACTTTTTCCATACATGGGTGGGGTCGTCGACGACCTCTGCGTGATCCGTTCCATGGCCACGGAAGGTGTCGCTCATGGCCCTGCCACGCTCTTTCTCCATACGGGTTCGACCAACTTCATTCGTCCTTCAATGGGTTCATGGGTGACGTACGGGCTAGGTACGGAAAACCAGAATATGCCAGGGTTTGTGTCACTCTCTCCTGCTCTCGGAAATGGTGGCCCGCGCAATTATAGCAACGCCTTTTTGCCCACTGCGTACCAGGGTACAGCGATTGGGAGGTCTGGCATCCCTGCCAAGGATTCTCGAATTCGCAATCTTGGCGATGTTTCAAGAAATGCGAACGAGCAGCAGTTACAGTATGAAATGATTCGCAAACTCAACGCTGCACAGGCTTCCGGAGTACGCAGCGATTCGGAGTGGGATGCCGTGTTGGCCAGCTATGAGCTTGGCTGGAGGATGCAGACAGCCGCTCCTTCCGTGCTCGACCTTTCTGGCGAATCTTCTGCAACACAAAAGCTTTATGGAATTGGTCAGGAGCCAACGGACAACTACGGACGATTGTGCTTGATGGCGCGTCGGCTTGTCGAGTCTGGCGTGCGCTATGTTCAGGTGAACTATGCAGATAACACCAATAATCCGTCGTGGGATCAGCACTCGAACTTACCAAAACACGCGGATCACGCACGTGCCGTTGACCAGCCTGTTGCAGGATTAATTCGGGATCTCAAAGCGAGAGGACTTCTGGAAGATACCATTGTTTGGTGGGGTGGCGAGTTCGGCCGAACGCCTTACGCTCAGGATAATGGGACGGGCCGTGACCATAACCCGGAAGGTTTCACCGTTTGGCTCGCAGGCGGTGGATTTAAATCCGGGATTGCATATGGCGCGACCGACGAATATGGGTTCCAGGCTGTTGAAAACCGTGTCCACATGCATGACTTACATGCCACAATCCTGCATCAGCTGGGCATCAACCACATGCAACTGACCTATCGACATGCTGGACGCGATTTTCGTCTGACCGATGTGCATGGCGAAGTTGTCCATGGCCTTTTTGCCTGACTTCACTACCAATCCATTGAGATGAATTGTATGGCAAAGACTGTCTCTATAATCATTTGCCTCACCCTCTGGATGCTTTCAGGTTGTGGCGGTGAATCGAATCCGAAGTCGGTGGGAATCATCTCGAAACCTATTGCAACTGCTCCGAATCTGTCAACCGATCATCAAACAAATAAAACCGATGCGCCGATTCAATTCGTCGATGTGACGACTCAATCAGGGATTAATTTCCTCCATATTTCTGGAACAACTTCCGAAAAAGCGACGCCCACCGCCAATGGTTCTGGTGTAGCCGTCCTGGATTATGACAACGATGGTCAGATGGATCTTTATTTCGCACAATCCACACAGATTCCGGTCGATCCTCTATCGAGAAATACAGGGAAATTGTTTCGGAATCTGGGCGCAAATCAATTTAAAGATGTCACTCAAGAAAGTGGGCTGGGATCGACAGCATATTTCACACACGGCGCAATTGCAGCCGATATTGATAATGATGGCGATACAGACCTTTATCTTTGCAACTTTGGAAAAAATGCGCTTTATCTCAATCAGGGTGGGCGATTTACCAATATTTCAACATCATCTGGAACAGATTACGATGGCTGGTCATCAAGCGCAGCTTTTTTGGATTACGATGCCGATGGCCTTCTTGATCTCTATGTAAGTACATATGGAGACTGGAAGTATCCCCAAGATAACCGGTTCTGTGGAGACACCAAAAAAAATGTCAGACTTTATTGCGATCCCAAAGAGATTCGCCCTTCCCCTGATATTCTTTATAAAAATCTAGGGGCCGGAAAATTCATCGATGTTTCCGCAAAAGCAGGAATCAATCGTCCTGATGGACATGGATTTGGTGTCATAACAGCCGATTTCAATCAAGACAATCTCACAGATATTTATGTAGCCAATGATCAGGACCCGAATTTTCTATTTATCAATAAGGGCGATGGAACGTTCGAAGATTCCACATCAGCCAGCGGAGCAGCACTCGATCATCGCGGCCACGCACAAGCTGGAATGGGTGTTGATGCGGAGGATCTCGATGGCGATGGACTCCCTGAAATCATTGTGACCAACTTCGCAAATGAACCAAACACCCTCTACCGAAATCTCGGCCAAGGCTTGTTTATGGATGTTTCCGCAGCCTGGGGGATCATTCCAGCCAGTCTTCCTCATGTGGGCTGGGGCACAACGCTTACCGATTTCGATATGGATGGATGGCCTGATCTTTTTGTTGCAAATGGACATCTGGATGAAAACCGTCATCTTTTAGGCGAAAATGTGCGTCAGGAACAGCCTCCACTGCTTTTCCGCAATAACAGAGGCATTAAGTTTATCAATTTAGAGTCGAATGCTGGAGCATATTTTAAGGCGGAACACGTTGGGAGAGGAATTGGCTGGGGCGACCTGGATAACGATGGTGATACGGATCTTATCATCTCACATAAAGACAACACTGCAAGTCTTTTACGTAACGACTCACCCCGTTCTGACAACCACTGGATACGTTTCAGGTTGGTCGGAATGAAATCCAACCGCGATGGTATTGGTGCTCGCATTGAAATTCAGACAGAAACGGGAAAAATCACCCGACTTCGCAAAGGTGGATGCGGATTAATGTCAACGCATGACCCGCGTCTGACAATCGGTCTAGGGCCGATAGACCTGATTAAAGAGGTCAAAGTCTATTGGCCATCAGGAATAGTATCTCAAATCCGTCAGGTCAAAACTGATCAGGAACTGACGATCATCGAGTCAAAATGAATCTAATAACAATGCAACCTCAGATTCGCCGTACTGCAATATCATTCGAATCAATGAAACTGAATCAGAAAATAGCTCTGGCTTGTATCTCCTCGATTGTTATGCAACTCTCAGGCTGTGGGGCATTATCGGATCCGAAGTTGGATCGTGAAACCTTGAATAACTTTCTGAAACCGGTAAATGCCATTGATCTCAAAACGGCTGAGAGCGCAGTGAATCGACTATTAATTCAGGATAAGGAGGGTCTTTCTTCAAGTGACCGACTCCAGATTGCGGCTTATTTTGATAAAATAGACGATCCGAATCGAGCGATTGAGCAGCTCGAAAAAATTCATGACGATGATAAACTGGCCTCTCTGGCACGACTGAATGAAGGGCGATTGCATTTTATCCGTACCAGACTCGCGACAAAAGCGGAAGAGGCTTTAAAAAAATCTGTTGCGATTGACCCAAACCGAACAGACTCGTGGGCACTTTTGGCCAGTATTTACGACATCCAGAATCGACTCCAGGAACGCGATCAATGCTATGCAAAACTCGATGAATTATCATCGTTAAATCGAGATCAATTGATCCATTGGACTTGTAATCGCCTGCCAGATGCAGCTATCCGCGAAATTGGAGAACTTCTCGAAGCATTCGTCAAAGCAGATCCAATCGACTCAATTTCTACACAGGCACTTGCCGATCATCTTAGGCTTAAGGGCGATTTTGAGAATGCTTCCAAGCTGATATCAAAAGTCCTTGAAAATCATTCAGATAATGCAACTTTAGTCAGTTGCCAGATTCTTAGTGCTGAAATTGCCTGGGATCGTGGAGATCTTAATATCACGGAAAAAACTCTGGGAGAAATGAAATTCGATGTAAAATATGATCCGACCCTTCAATCAAGATTTTATCGGATCTCAAGCCTGACCCAAATCTCCAGGAAAAACTATCAACGCGCTGAATCAGATTTAATACTTGCTCTAAAAAATAAACCACTTGATCGAGAGATCAATCAATTGATGGTTCAAGTTCAGCGGTTTCAAAAGCAATCGGAGCTTGCCAGGAAGTATGAATCCCAGTTGAATCAAATTGATAGGCTTGAAGATCTTGCACAAAAATCCACAGCATCCTTGTATCGGGATGATAAACTTTGGCTGGAAAAGATTGCTGAGATTGCGGCTCAATCTGGTCGTGATCAAGTCGCAATGGCATGGCTTCGACAGATTCTGATTAAAGATCCGCTCAATTCAGAGATCCAGAAAAAGATCTACCAGTTAGGACAGAGACTCAAATAAAATAGGTCGTGAACTGGCACGATCTATGCCAGGAGTTTCTGGACGACTTCTCCGGCAACGTCAGTCAACCTGAAATCTCGCCCCTGAAATCGATAGGTTAATTTCAAGTGGTCAAAACCGAGTAAATGTAAGATGGTCGCATGAAGGTCGTGAACATGCACTTTGTCTTCAACAGCATTAAAACCGAGTTCATCGGATGCTCCGATGGTAATGCCAGGCTTAATACCACCGCCAGCCATCCACATCGAAAATGCATTTGGGTGGTGATCGCGCCCATCAGAACCGCCTTGAACCATCGGGGTCCGACCAAATTCTCCGCCCCAGATAACAAGCGTTTCGTCTAAGAGACCCCTCTGCTTCAAGTCTTTGACAAGTGCCGTACAGGCTTGATCTGTGTCCTTGCAATTCGCTTTCAGGTCGTTCACCAGATTACCATGCTGATCCCAGGCTTCGTGAAAGAGTTGAACACATCTGACTCCGCGTTCGATCATTCTTCGAGCAAGGAGGCAATTGTTTGCGAACGAGGGTTTGCCAGGTTCAGCCCCATACATTTCAAGAATATGCTTCGGTTCTTGTGAAATATCCATCAATTCCGGGGCACTTGTCTGCATGCGGAATGCCATTTCAAAGGCGCTGATGCGGGATGCAATCTCAGGATCACCGACTGAATTCAAATGATATTGATTCAGTTGATTAATCGCTTGCAGAGTCTGTTTCTGTGTGGTTTCATCAATTCCTTCAGGATTCGAGAGGTAGAGAACCGGATCTCCAGCGTTACGGAATTGAATCCCATTATAGACTGTAGGTAAAAATCCGGACCCCCAATTCGAATTTCCGCCAGAAGGGCCTTTTTTACCTGAGCTAAAAACAATGAAGCCAGGCAGGTCGCGGGTTTCTGTACCGAGACCGTACATCGCCCAGGAACCAAGACTTGGCCTGCCAAATTGCTGACTACCCGTATTCATTAAAATCTGGGCTGGTGCGTGATTAAATGCATCCGTGGACATAGATTTGACGATTGCAATCTCATCAGCAATAGTTGCAAGATGTGGCAATAATTCCGAAAGCTCCTGACCACTCTTACCATACTTCGAAAATTTAAACTTTGGCCCCAAAAGCTTGGAATTAGGGTTGATGAATGCTGCCCTGTAGCCCTTCAGGAGTTCTGCAGGAGGCAGTTGACCGTCAAATTTCGTCAACTGAGGCTTGTTGTCAAATAATTCCAGGTGGCTTGGTGCACCGGCCATGAACAGATAAATGATGTTCTTGGCCTTGGCCGGAAAGTGTGGATTCTTGGCAGCCAGTGGATCCACAGGTCTCATCGCATCCGCGTTTGCGGATTCACCCGAAAACAAAGATCTTAAAGCCATCGTACCAAGGCCAACGCCACACTCTTCCATGAACCATCTTCTGGAAATGGCTGTCGCAATTCTATTTCGTAACGGATCCTGATCTGATTTCATGGCCGAACTCTCTCTATCATGTTTTTTTGAGAAATCTACTCGGAAATGCCTCGTTTGTGCATTATTCCTTGGTGATGGTCTCGTCCAGATTTAGTAGAACACGACTGACCGCAACCCAGCCTGCTAATTCCGATGGGGTCGCCAAGTTCTCTATGGCGTTTACCTTTGCTGCTGTAATACCTGCGAGTTTCAAGGCTTTTGCTGAATCTGATGCTACGGATTGAGATGTCTTCGTTTTCATCTCGATGAGAACTGATAATTCTTCTGGTGTAGGAGTACGACTCAAACATCTTCGAAATGCAAATGTGGCTCGCTCATGATCACTCTTCCCACCCTCCTCCACAGTTTTTAATCCCAAAGCTCGAGCCGATTCGACAAATGTCGTTTCATTCAGTGTCACCAATGCCTGCATCGGAGTATTCGATTTGGCACGACGCACACAGGATACATCGCCGTTAGGTGCATCAAATGTCTGTAAAACCGGGTACGGCACAGATCGGAACCGGAATGTGTAAAGTGATCGTCGGTATCGGTTTGGCCCTGTATCTTCACGCCAGACTTTCGGTCCATAGCTCACCGGTGGCTTGAAAAGAAATTCAGGAGCGGGTGGAAATACGCTTGGTCCTCCAATTGCCGGATTTAATAATCCGCTTGCAGCCAGTGCAATATCTCGGACACCTTCTGCATCGACTCTCTGACGTGGCCCACGTGCTAAAAGTCGATTATATGGGTCTTTCTGTAGTTGCAACGAAGTCGGTTTTGAGGATCGACGATAAGCGGAACTGTTTGTGATGGTCTCGTGCAGATGCTTCAGGCTCCAGCCGTGATCCATAAAATCCACTGACAGCCAGTCCAGTAATTCTGGATGGCTTGGTGCTTCGCTCTGGCTCCCTAAATCTTCAGCAGTTGCAACCAGTCCCGTACCAAAATAAGATTGCCAGACTCGATTGACGATCGAACGCGCTGTGGTGGGCGCATTTCGATCTGAAAGCCATTTTGCAAATTGCAATCGGGGCTCTTCACCCGACTCTGAATCCAAATGATTCAGGAATGCCGGAACGCCTGTGTTCACCACCTCTTTAGGTTTTAAAAAGTCGCCGCGTTCCAGACGATATGTCGGCCTCATCTTTCGACGCTGAGATAAAACCAGTTGCGAAGAGCCTTGTGGATGCTCGCCCCAGGACTTCTCGATCACATCGTTGAGATTCTTGAATTCCGGCGGAATGGTACGCCAGTGGCTGAATATTGTCCCAATTTGCATTTCCGTGCGTTTCGAAGGCTCAATGGCAAGTGCTTCGCGAACTCGACCTGGGATCGGGTCGCTTGCGACATCACTCTCCGAACTCACGGATAATCGAAATCGACCAAGATTGTTATTCTGATTATCATCCGAATTCCAACCACCATGACTCTGGTTCAACTTGATCGTAATCAATGCACCTTCAGGTAGTTCGACAGGCTTTTCCAAAACGAAAACGGCTTGGCGAGGCACATTCGAGCGGCCATAGCCGATGTCTGTCGTCCAGGCTGTCTCCACTTTATCATCAATGGCATATTCCACTGGCCCGGTCACACGCTTCACCGTTGTTTTGTCATTAAAAGCAGGATCTAAAACCTTCTCAGAAGGATTTGCATCAGAACTTGCCTTAATAATCTTGATTTTTTTGACCTCTCCAGGCTTCCCCTTAGGGCCAATCATGACACTGAATTCGGATAGACCAAAAAGCCCATAAATCGATCGACCAGGCCCATTTAATGGTAAATCCTGATCGTTTAAAAGCTCCAATTTGACAGACGAGATTTTCTTCATGCCTGTCTCAGCCGAAAATTCCGTAGTGTGCTTGGTTGGAGCATATCCCGCAGCTAAAATCGAACCATCTTCAAGCAGATAATGTTTCTGCCCACCGCTCGCGTCAAGCGATGGCCTGAGTATTTCCCAATCGGTTTTTACACTTTTCCGACCACTTATTTCTTGCTCCCATTTGGCCATTCGCGTTTGCCAATCTGGATTCTGCTCGCGCAATCGGTCTTCAGCCTCGCGAACCTTGCCAAGAACTTCGGCCCTTTTAAGTTCCTGATCAGGCGTGTAAGCAGCGGTTGTAGATTCATGAGAATTGTTCAAATATGCAAAAATGCCGTAATATTCAGCTTGTGTCAGTGGATCGAATTTATGGTTATGACACTGGGCACATTGAATGGTCAGTCCAAGTATTGACTTGCCAACGGCATCCATCCTGTCGAACATGGCTTCCATTCGAAATTGCTCAGGATCAATCCCGCCTTCCTCATTAATCATCGAGTTACGTAAAAATCCGGTCGCAATGCGTTGTGAATCGGTTGCATCAGGCAAAAGGTCGCCGGCAATCTGTTCAACAATAAATTTATCGTAGGGTAAATCACGGTTAAATGCATTTACAACCCAGTCCCGCCATGCCCAGACTTGCCGCCCCTTGTCTTTCTCATAGCCATCCGAGTCCGCGTATCTGGCTGCATCAAGCCACATTTGTGCCCACTTTTCACCATAATGTGGGGAATCAAGCAGTTTTCTCACCAATTTCTGGTCCGCGTCAGGCGAGCTGTCCAATATGATGGAATCGAGTTCCTGAGGGCTTGGTGGAAGGCCTGTCAGATCAAGATACAATCGTCGAATCAGCGTGGTTCGGTTCGCCACTTCATTCGGTTCCAGGTGATCATCTTCAAGACGTTTTTGAATGAATGAATCTATCGGATTGCGAATCTGAGTTGGGTTTTTTACAGACGGAATCTCTGGCTTGACTGGAGCAAGAAATGACCAGTGATCAGCCCAAGGAGCACCTGCCGAAATCCAGTCTCTGAGCACGTCTTTTTCTTGATCATTCAAGGACTTGCCAGAGTTCGCCGGAGGCATGACTTCGTCATTCTCCAGGCTGATCACGCGTGCATAAATCAAACTCTCATCAGGCTTTCCGGGTGCTATCGGAACACCTGAATCACGCATGGTGTAAGCATCTGTTTTCGAATCAAGCCGGAGTTTACCTTTCCGTTTCTTTTCATCAGGACCATGACAAGAAAAGCATTTATCCGATAAAATATTACGCACCTGCTGAATCTTGTCCCGGCTGAAAGCGGAGGCTTTTATTTCTTCACCTTGAAGTTGTGTGTTCGCAGAAAAAAGCAATGCGATGAAAAGTAATCGTTTGACAGATAATCGAGAGTTCGAAAATAGAAGTCGTTTCATGGGGGCGTCCCGCTTCGAATTCTAGATAGAGAATACTGTTGGCGTGCGAAGAGACATTTTACCACTTTCTGAGCAAAATGAATAGGGTTTTTTCACTAAATTCTACTGATTGTAAAACAAAAGGCTGGTTGTCACCAAGAAAATATGGTATCCCTTAATGTCAAGAATCAACAGTTCAAGCTCCCAGTCCAGCTCCCGACTTAAGTGTCGCTCAATGAGAGGGATCAGATATGAATATGAATCGAAAAACGATATGTTTTGTGATGATGGTATTGAGTTTCGACTTAGTGGGATCAGCGACAGAGATGATTGCTGGCGAACGCCCACTTAATATCATATTCCTCATAGCCGACGACCTGGGATACGGTGATATTGGACCATTTGGGCAGACAAAGATTAAAACACCAACGCTCGATAAACTTGCCAGTCAAGGCATGAAACTGACTCGGCACTATAGCGGAAATGCAGTTTGTGCGCCGAGTCGCTGTGTCCTCATGACGGGTCTCCATCCAGGTCATGCACAGATTAGGGATAATCGCGAAATGAAGCCGGAAGGGCAATTCCCACTCAAGTCTGGTACGCGAAATCTGGCTCGGATTCTTTATGAGAATGGATATGCAACGGGTGGGTTTGGAAAGTGGGGGCTAGGCGCTCCAGAAACCGATGGGAGGCCAGTCAAGCAAGGATTTGCTCGATTCTTTGGATACAACTGTCAAGCGAAAGCCCATAATAACTACCCGACATATTTATGGGATAATGATCAAAAAGTCGAGATTAAAAACCCCGCCTTTTCTGCTCATCAAAAACTGCCTGCGGGTAGTGACTTAAATGATCCGGATCAGTATCAGAAATATTCTGGAAAATTTTATGGAATGGACTTGATCACAGATGAATCGCTGAAATTTATCGAGCAAAATCGCGACAGGCCGTTCTTTCTTTACTATCCCACAATTGTGCCACACCTTGCGCTTCAGGTACCTGGTGATTCGCTCGGTGAATATGAGGGAAAACTTCAGGACTCGCCATATGACGGATCACGTGGATATTTGCCAAACTATAGCCCTCACGCGACTTATGCTGCCATGGTGACTCGTATGGATATGTCCATTGGTCGCATTCTGGAAAAGCTCGAATCGCTTGGTCTGACCCATAATACGATCGTTGTTTTTACGTCAGATAATGGGCCGCTTTATAACAGGCTAGGTGGTACAGACACAGATTTCTTTCAATCTGCACGTGATTTGAGAGGCAGAAAAGGCTCGCTTTATGAAGGTGGAGTGCGCGTTCCAACGATCGTAAAATTTCCTGGAAAGGTTCTTGGAAATACCACTTCAGCGCACATGACTGGCTTCGAAGACTGGTTACCAACCCTATTGACACTGGCAGGTTTAAAATCGAAAATTCCGAATGGGCTAGATGGCATCGACTTCTCAAATATATTGTTGGGACAATCTCAATTACCTCGGCCGTTTTTATACCGTGAATTTCCAGGATATGGTGGACAGCAAGCCGTCTGGTCTGGGAAATGGAAGGCTGTTCGCCAAAATCTGAACCGGCAAAAATCATTGGAACCAAACGCGGAAAAACGGATTCATGAATCGACATCTTCCATGAAAACACAACTTTATGATCTCGAAAAAGATCCTTCAGAGACTGAAAATATCGCAGACCTGAATCCTGAAATCATTAGCAAGTTAGAAAAAGTCATGAAAAGCGAGCATGAAAATAACCTGAATTTCCCATTCCCTATTCTCGATAATCATTAACGAGAGAATACAAAACGCTGTGATCTGTTCGTATGGATGACTATTTCATGATGACTTTGTTAAGTTTGACAGTTCCTTCCTGTATATGGAGAAACTCGTCAGACTTGATTTGTGAATACGACTCGATAATTCCACTTGGCCAGGTGATTTTAAGTTCATCGACCAAAGTCGCTAGATCAAGCCCTAAATGAACGATCAGGCTGTTGCCACCAAAGCTGGAGCCGGAACTTACAACACGATAAATTTTACGATGGCCTCCATCTGGTAAACGGAAACTTGCTTCAACCTTTGCACCAATCGCAGATCGATTTGATTTTGTGCCTTCGAGTTTGAGTTTTAGCCAGTGTCTGCCATGACTTTGATTTTCAAAAAAGACATTATGAGACTTATCTGCCGGTGTCTGGCCACCGGTCTGGACAAATAGGTCGAGATCTCCATCAGAATCTCCATCTGCAAAAGAGACTCCATGCCCTTTTTGTAAATGTCCTGTTCCGGTTTCCACCGTTGTATCTTGAAACTTCTGGCCGTTGACATTTCTGAACATTCGGTTTGGGATGAGTATGGAATAAGGAGGACGACCTGTTGCAAGATAAAAATCGAGGTTTCCATCGTTATCATAATCGGCAAAGTTTGATCCCATCGGTAGTGTCACAAAATTTAAACCAGCCTGATTGGTAACATCCACAAAACCTTTTTCGCCAATATTCCGATAAAGCCTGGGTCGTTCAGCTTTTTCCGGATTCTGCCCCGACATATCCATGACAATTTCCTGTAAACTTGCGCCAAATCCTGCAACAAAAAGGTCTTGCAGGCCGTCATTGTCATAATCCCAGAACCAGCATGAAAAGCTTCGAATAGGCTCAATTAAATTCAGTTCAGACGCGACATCCTTGAAAGTTCCATCACCAAGATTCTTGTAGAGCCGATTAAATCCATTCATATTACTAACGTATAAGTCAGGCTTGCCGTCATTATTATAATCGCCAAAAACCACGCCTTTAGCCCAGGCCTGATTTGTCACTCCTGCTTTTTCAGCAACATCAACGAAGGTCCCATCACCGTTATTTCGATAGAGTCTATTATGATTCAAGGCGGTTGAATTTCTGTCATGGTATTCACCAGCGACATATAAATCGAGGTCACCATCCAGGTCATAATCGCCCCAAGTTGCTGACTGTGTTGCAATTGGCTCGCCAAGACCCGCATTTACAGTGACATCATCAAATGTTCCATCCCCTTTGTTTCGAAGTAAACTGAGCCGATAAGGTGTTTCCCATCCGCCTCTTAATAACAGCGCATCTAAATCACCATCGTTATCGTAATCTGCAGATGATGTATTAACGGCCAGACGTTGCTGGTCTAAATCAGACTTGTTTCCAATGTCATCATAGGTTTTGTCGGCTTTTTGGATAAATAGGGAAGCTCCACGGTTCCAGTCACCAGATGTGATGAAAAGGTCAGGCCGGTGATCGCCATTAAAGTCGTCCCAAATACTACCGCCAAGCATATTTGGTCCACGCAGGCCAACACCAGTCTCTTGTGTTGTGTTGAGAAACAATTTCGGTTTTGTATGAATCGGGTCAATATTCCAACTTGAATCGAGTGCAATCAAATGATTATGAGCAGACGTCTTTTCACCTATGGTTAATCGTGCGACATGTTCCATCCATTTGACACCGACATCTTCTGGCCGTAATTTAAGGTAATCCTGAAAAAACTGAATCGCTGATCTGGATCCATTCTGGTTCAGGTGAACAGCCTCATTCGCGAGTGGATAAATACAAGTGGATGCCCCAACACATGCGACACAATTCTCTTGTTCGCCTGTTCTTAGGGCAGCTATGCCCCTGAGCGCGATCAAATTGGCGCGGAATTCTCGCGGAATATCGGGATTTTCTTCGTCAGCTTTAAGAAACAGTTTGTCTGCTTCCTGGAAATGCCCTTCATACATTTCCATAAGTCCCATAAACAAAGTTAAAATAGATCGCTTTTCATCGAAATCCACAGCTTTAACCAGCTGATTCTCAAGCGTCTTTAACTGCGATTGAATTTCGCTCATTCCTTTTGAGTACCGCTCTTGGGCGGATTGATAACACAAATCAAGGTTGGTACGGTCGAGAATCTCTGGGGTATACGGAAATGCAATTCCATACCCACTATCATCGACAAACTGTTCGGAAATTAAAGGGACTCGGGAGTCTGATCGTTGAGACCTTTCAGTGGTCGATTTTACCGGACTAATCACTTTCGATGAAAATATGTTGCTAGAAATGAATAACAACACAGATATGGCGCACACAAGTACGCCAAATATAATGATTGTTGAAGACTTTTTGCGTTTAGGAATACTCACTGTTCTGTCGCTCCCACAAACGATTTTCCACCAACATCTTTTATGTCTCGCATAATTGCAGGAAGAATGGTCACACCGATTCGTTTTGCAGCCTCAGTGTTGACCACTGTGACATAATGGTCGCCCTCGACGAATGGGATCTTAGCTACTTCCTCGCCATTGATGATGCGTCCCAAACGTCGTCCCACCTCAAATCCAGTCCATCGAAGCCCTGGCTCTCTGGTGAAAATTGCGCCTTGTTCGGCTTGCCTGCTTAACGTTCCGAATATCGGTAGTTTTACTTTCTCTGCTTCATCGATGACGACCTGAGATTGAGATCCGAGTCCGTTTGTAAGCAGAATTGCGGATACATCTTTGGCCTTTAGCTCGCCCATCAACTTGGACCAATTCTGGTTCTGCTGATATTCTGTCACAACAGATTCAACATCGGCCCATTTGCATTTTAGCAAGGCATCTTTATGAATGACACTCAAAGAATTGGCAGGATCAAAAAGAACCGCCATCTTAGTGGCTTTGGGAAGGCTTCCACGTGCAATTTCGACTGTCAAAGTCAAGTGATGAGGCAAGTAAGCTCCTGTGATATTCGGTTCATGCACAGTATCGGACTTGCCAAGTCCCATCGCAATCGGTTGATTCGCCATTGCAAAAACAATTGGCTTATTAATCTTTTTCTTCACTAAAATATCGGTAGTGATGTCGAGTAATGTTGCAATGACATCCGCACCTTCGGAGAGCGACTTGTCAATCAGATCTGAGATTGCATTGATATCACCTTTAGCATCATAATTCATCATCACATATTTAAGATGTGGAGTCATGGACTGTTTGATCCCTGCTTCCATATCTTTGTCCAACGCTTCGCTGCCGAAATCTGGGTTGCTGAGCCGAATGACGGCAACTTTTAATACTTTTGATTTAGCTGGTTCATTCGAAGTCTTTGCAGGACTGACTGGTTTTGCAGAGACGGTTGGGGCAGTTTCTGAGCTACTGTCATTTTGACCACCGCATCCGACAATCAGTGTTGATACCAAGGTCAATAAAATCAGAAACTTGCTTCCGTATGCTGTGACCAGGCCGGTCCAAATCGGTTTCGAATTCATTTCGCATCGCCCCTATCAATGGTTGTGTTGCTTGGTAAATCTGGCTTCTGTTGTACTGATCTTTCAAGCCGCTCGGCTTTTCCGGATCCTTCAGTCACTTTGATTTCCATATCATAAGGTGGATTCTCGATAAGGTCCAGTCTACCTGACGGCCATCTGATCTCGAGAAAATCAGGTTTTTGATCTGATTGAAATCCAAAATGGATTCGTTGGTCGTTTGCTGATTGATAGCTACCGCCTCCAATTCGATCTGCAAATTGGATCCTAGAGCCAAACTTTAATCGGATTTTACTACCAACTCCATCACGATTTGATTTCGTACCGATAAGCCTAATGTTCATCCAATGATTTTTATTTTGAGTTGTATTCTTAAAATACACCAAAGGCTCATTTAAGGGTAATAGGATTGTATCTACGAGTCCATCATTATCGATGTCGCCGACTGCGAGACCACGCCCTAAATGGGGTATGGAAAGTGGTTCGCCAATTTTATCTGTGGTATCGAGCCAGCGTCCATTTTTCTGCCCCAGCAGTATCTGGGCAGGCATTCGGTATGGAACGTCACCCATATTGTCGGTATGCCCATTCGCTGTAAAAAGGTCAAGAAAACCATCATTATTGGTATCAGTAAATGCAATACCGAAACCAAGCCTGAGACGAGATGCCGATGCTAAGCCAGAGGAAGCTGTTCGATCTGCAAAAACAAGTCCACCCAGATTCTGATAAAGTGTGGTGGATTCACCATAATAATTGGTTACGGCCAGATCCATTCGACCATCTTGATCATAATCACCGCAAGCGACACCCATTCCAGCCTGATAACTGCCTTCAGCGCTACCGGCGACGCCTGAAATCTGGGCGACTTCTTCAAATGCCATTTTCCCTTTATTGTGGAAAAGAAAATTAGCAGATTTATCGTTGGCTACAAAGAGGTCGGTTAAACCGTCGTCGTCGAAGTCGGCGGCGACAACACCGAGACCACGACCATCCAAATCGGCATTTGTGATGCCTGATGATTCACTGATATCTGTAAACTTTCCATTATCGTTGCGGAATAAGTGGTCAGGACGAGATTTACAGGTCGTAGGGTTGCAGGACATATAAGCCAGGGTTTCACCATTTCGGCAAAGGCGAGGGTTTAATTCGTCCCAGACGACATAATGACAGACATATAAATCCAGGTCACCATCGTTATCCAGATCTGCAAAGGCCGATGAGGTTGGCCAGTTGCGATGACCACCGAGCCCCCATTTATCGGTTTCATTGACGAAACGGCCATTACCTTGATTTACATAGAGGAGATATGACCCATATCGAGTGATAAAAAGGTCGCTGAAACCATCATTATTAATATCTCCCACAGAAACTCCATGACCATATCCAGTATTACCTAGAGGCAATCCAGACTTTTCCGTCGTATCCTCAAACGTTCCGTTCTGAAGGTTACGAAACAATCGGTCGCCGGTCGATTTTTCTGGATTTCCGGCGATATGTGGAAAATCTCCTCCTTGCAAGACGAAAACGTCGACCCAACCATCGTTGTCATAGTCGATCAGGGCGACTCCACTACTCAAAGTCACCGGCATTTGACGGATCTCAGTTTCTCCATTGCGAAATTGAAATACAAGTTTTGATTTCAGTGAATCATCACGATATTCTGGTATTTGAATCGGATGATTTAAATCACTCACTGGTATTTTGGGATCATGAACAACGTCAGAACCAATCCAGTCTAACAAGATGTTTGATGACTCTGATAGGGTGTGCAAAATGTGCTGGTCCGATTTCTCAATTTCTGACAAAAGTTCCAAAGCCACTTTCTGATTTGGACTTTGTTTCAGTATATAACGGCAAAGTATTCGTGATTCCAATGGTCTACCACACGAATATGCAATTTGTGAAAGTTTCAACAACTCATCGATTGTTCTGGGTGGTTCCGGAGCCATAATTAGCTTATTGTAGGACTCCAATCCACGATCAATACTGGCTTTTCTTTCTCTTAACTGTTGAGATAATAACGAGTCTCCAGCATTCGTCGCAAAAGTGGAATATTTAGAAAGAAGAACTGGTTGATATGGATCCAGTTTGAACCAGGATTCGAGAGCATATTTCTGCTGAGCAAAGTTGCCACGTGATTCAGCAAAATATAAGGCCCATTCAAATTTCTGATTGGGCGAAAAATCATCCGGATTGATTTTCTGAGCCGCTTTGATCGCTAAGCCAGGCTGATTTGTTGCTTTTGCCCATTTCATTCTGGCGAGATGCACAGGATTGTCAGGCTGATTTTCAGGACGCTCACACTGATCTAAAGCATCGTTTGCGAATTGAAACTGGCTACGATCGATAGAAACATTTGCCTTGGCAAGCCAGAGGCGGCTATCATTTGGATTTAAAGTCTCGCAGGTCTTAATCGCCTTTTCAATGGTTTCATAAGGAGGAGTCCCGCGACTGGTCCGCCAAAGGTCACGCAGAATGGGGAGTGGATTCTCGGAATCGGTGGCAATCTTTCCAAGAATATCAGATGCGTCAGAAAAACGTGACTGCATTCGATAATAGCGATCAAGTCTGGTGAATATTTCGATCTTTTCAATCTTTGAAATCGTGTTTGACCGGAGTGCCGATCGTAATGTCTCTTCAGCGTTTCTCCAATACCCTTGTTCTAAATAAAGGTCAGACAATCCTATTGAAGATTTCGCAAAAAAATCTGACTCCAGATGGATATGACGGAATGACTCCACCGCCTCTTCAAACCGTGATAGTCGCTGGAGGCAAATGGATTCGAGATATTGTAATTCATCGGAGCCTTGAGGGTTAAGCCAGAAAACGCGATGATTTCGAGCTGTTTGCAGTCGATTTAGAGCGTCAGAAAATTGATTTTGATTCATCTCGGATTTTGCGAGCTTAATTGATGAATCATAGCGAAATGTTCGGGTACTGAGATAAAAACCGATCATAATCATAGGTATCACTGCTATGAACAAGTAGGAGCTTCGAACTTTCAAGGAATCATGTTGACTCATGGTTGAAGTCCTTTGTCTGACAACGGCTTTTGTATCAAAGGATAAACTGTCTTCTCGCCTTCTTTAATCCGTATTGTCTGATTTACGGAAACTAATTTGTGACGATCTATTATTCCTGATGGCCATTGGACTTCAAGTTGGTCGATTGTCTTAGCTTTATCAAGACCAAAATGTAATGGACCAGCGCTTGCTGATAGATAACTTCCTCCACCGAACCGAACAGTCATTTGAGTTTTATCAGAATACTTGAGTGTAATTTTGGCGCCGACTCCATCTCGATTTGATTTTACGCCTTCAAGCTGAATCATGATATAATAAGCTGCTTGCTGGGGATTGTCTGTTTGATCTGGAAGTGAATTCTGAAAGACTGAAAGTTGAGAATCAAGGCTTGTTATTACCATATCCTGCAGTCCATCGTGATTTAAATCACCGACAGCAAGCCCCCTGCCCAACCTTGGTACCAGCATATCTGGGCCTACTTTTGATTCTGTATTCATCAATCGACCATTAGAATCTGCGATGAGGAGTTGTACAGGCATTTGATAGGGTATAATTGGACTTGAATCATTCACATGACCATTTGCTGTTGCGATATCGAGACGTCCATCGTTATTAAAATCCGTCAGGGTTGTACCAAATCCAAGACGATAACGGCTTGCATCTTTGAGCCCGATCGCTGCGCCTCCCTCTCTGAACAGGAGGTTTCCCATGTTTTCGAAATAGCTGGTGGACTCACCGTAAAAGTTTGTGACAACTAGGTCGAGCTTCTGATCGTTATTAAAATCACCACACGAGACTCCCATACCGGCTTGATAACCACCTTCAGAATTTGCAGAAACGCCTGCTGGAAGTGCCTCATCCGTGAATTTCATTTGTCCATGATTTTTAAATAGAAAATTGGCTGTCCCGTCGTTTGCGACGAAGATATCCGTGAATCCATCGTCGTCAAAATCGGCTGCTATGACGCCGAGACCGCGTCCTTCGCGGTCGGCGGAAGTGATTCCGGCAGCATCGCTGATATCGGTAAACTTGTCTTGGTCGTTGCGAAATAAATGGTCGGATCGAGCCGTGAGAACATGGGGTACGCAATATGCGACTGGACCACCACTCTCGTTACCGCACAGGCGTGGGTTCTGTGAATCCCAGACCACATAATGACAGACATAAAGGTCGAGATCCCCATCATTATCAAAATCAGCAAATGCAGATGAAGTAGGCCAATCACGATCACCAGAGAGATTCCAGCTCGCAGTGACATCTTTAAAAGTACCATTCTTTTGGTTTAAAAATAGAGAATAGGAACCATATCGGGTGATAAAGAGATCGGAATAGCCGTCATTATTAATATCTCCGACAGAAACTCCGTGGCTATAACCGACACGATTCATCGGTAGACCGGCTTTTTCCGTGACATCTTCAAAAGTGCAATTGCCACGGTTGCGAAAAAGTCGATCTCCGTGTGATTTGTTGGAAGGATCGGGTGTGAATGGAAAATCGCCGCCCTGGAGAGCGAGTATATCGAGATGCCCATCGTTGTCAAAATCAAGTAAAGCGACGCCTCCGCTCATCGTTTCTGGGAGTTGGAGTTGCGATGTACGACCGCTTTTAAACATGAAATCGAGTCCACTTGGCAATTTTCTGATGTCTCTAAACAAAGGAATATGAGTCGTTTCACTGGAAATTGCGAGAGGAGTTTTCAGCGGTTGCTTCGATTGTGAGATTTGGTCGATTAAGCGCCATAAGTTCGATGGATCCTGAGAAAGCTTCATCATCTTTTCCAGGTCGGAAATCTTTTTCCCGAGGCCTTCCAACTTTGGATTGGTTCGAGCGAGAATCTCATGAAATGCAATGGCTTCGAACCATCTGCCAAGTCGCTCGGCAGAATTTGCCATGATAGTAGGGTTTGCTTTGAAGTCGGAACCGACGAGATTTGTATAATTGCGCTTTATCAGGTCGATCTCGGTTCGGTCTTTCCTTAAAGCTGTCGCTTTTTCGATCTGTCCGATTGAAATGAATGTTTCAGCAAGTTCTTCAATCGCTCGAATATCGCCGGGATGAGTTTTTAAATAATCTTCAAGAATCTCGATCTTTTTACTGGTGTCTCCGTGCTGAACTGCTTTGATTGAACCGATGCGCACTACTAATTCAGGCTTGATCAAGTTACGATCAAGATTCTTCTGAAGTTCCTCGATCTTATCGGCGTTATTCTGTAGGATTGCCAGTTGTAATTCCAGTTGCAGGACGGTGGAATTGACAGGGATCTTTTTTGAAAGCTGTTGAATCAAAACTTCTGATTGATCGGTTTTGCCAGAAATAAATGCAATATTTGCCAGACCAATTTGGACCCCTTCATCATTCGGGGATTTCTGGCGAGCCGATTCAAGTTTTTGGCGAACGTGCTCGATCGGATAGACTTCGAGGTCGAGTGAGAGATGGGCCCTGAGATTGGCGATGGTTTCTGAGGCATCGGCGTTTCGACTGCGTTTCTTTTCGATCCAATTTTCCTGAATCAGGGGAGCAACTTCATCGAGACGGTTTTCCAGCCATAGAAGTTGAAGAAGCGCATGGCGGATTTCCATCGAGAGTGGGTTAGGATTTAGAAGTCCTTTACGGTAAAGTGTTTCAGCCTCTATCAGACGGCCCTGAGACTCAAGCCATTCGGCGGATCGGAGTACGGACTCACCGAAGTAGGAAGAATCTGGAGAGAGGCCTCTCCAACGATGAAGAGCTTTCTCAGGCTTCCCGGTAGAGAAGTCACAAAAACCTATGAGATAACAAGCTTCGTCGTTTTCAGTGAATGTGATCAGTGAGAGTCTGGCAAGAGTCCTGGCGGCGTCCTGATATTTCCGAGCTTGGATTGAGGATCGAGCTTTTGTGATCAGATGGTCTTGAATTTTGAACTGAATGGTCAGGAGAGTGATCAGAAGGCAAGCGGATAAGAGGAACAGACCAAAAACTTTCCGTGCCCCGAGCCTTTTTAGTCGAAGGGGAATCTGGTTCGGAAAGTGAGATGGTTTAGGGACTTTTGCGTTCATTTCCAGACACACGTTGGCCACAGGGAGGGCCATTCGATCGTAGTTTTTGGAAGAGGGGGATGGTAAATCGTCACGAGATTTGAGGAGTCAGGTATTGACCCGCAACGATCACATCTTTACTTTACACTTTCCTACCACTTCGAAAGAAGCATCCAGTTCCCAAAAATTCGGTATGAATCACCGTTTCGATCAAATCAGGAGAATTCTCGTGCGTAAATTGAGCATGATGGCAGTGCTGGCTTTGTCAGTTGTATCCACTCTGAGTTTTTCAGGATGTGGCGGCGGAGCGACGGAAGGCAATCTGAAGCCAGGTGTGGTCATCACACCAGAGCAATCAGCCGAGAAGGCCAAGGCTGTGATGAAGGGTATGGAAGGTCAATACAAGGGTGCTCCAGGCGTACCCTCCTCCGCGAGCAAGGCCAAGTAAGTATCTTTTGAGTCACTTGATTTTAGTGGACCACTAAGATCTACAAGAGTTCAAACTAGAGCGGACAGGCATAAATGGTCTGTCCGCTCGATCATGGTTAAGTTGATACAAGAAGATTTCAGAGGCATGAAGCGAACTGTAGATGAGTCGTTTCCGTATACTCTGAAGGTGTTTGTGGAGTATTGATGTGATATTGGATCAGAAAAAAATCACATCAGGGTTGACCAAACTATCTTTCAGCATGTAGGTTATATAGTTCTGCTGACGATACTCACAGTAGGAAGATTTGGTTGCCACCCGCGTTGGGTGTGACTGAAATGCCTACACTAACATGACTTAGCACGAATGCCCCGGTGAAGAGTCACATGGGGAAACGCATTCGGGAACATCACAAGTTTTTGCGAAGGGAATACCTCAGTGTCCTTAGTGGTCCAAGATCTAATCGAAGCTGGCGTACACTTCGGAAGCCGCGCCCGCCGCTGGAATCCGAAGATGAAGCCGTACATTTACGGCAAGCGTAACCTGATTCACATCATCGACTTGAAGGAAACCGTACGTGGCTTGCTGCGTGGTTCGAAGTTCTTCAATCGAGTGGCATCGAACAATGGTTTGATTTTGTTCGTTGGCACGAAGCGTCAGGCGACGGATACGATCATGGAGCAAGCCACTCGCTGTGGCATGCCTTACGTGACAGAGCGCTGGCTGGGTGGGACACTGACGAACTTCGTGACGATTCGTAGTCGTCTGAAACGTCTTGAAGAGTTGGAGCGGATTCTGGATGGCGAACAAGCCGCCAGTTACTCCAAGAAGATGATTTCGCAACTGACTCGCGAACGGACCAAGATCGACCGGAACCTCTCTGGTATCCGGACGATGGAACGCCTTCCAGAAGCTCTTCTTGTTGTGGACCCAGTCCGCGAGAAGATTGCCGTTCAGGAAGCGAAAAAGCTTGGTATCAAAGTGATTGCGTTGCTTGACACAGATTGCGATCCGGACCATGTCGACTTGCCGATTCCTGGCAACGACGACAGCATGCGTTCGATCGAACTGGTTGTGAGGTACCTCACCGACGCCATTCTTGAAGGTCGTGCTGTAGCACCTGCTTACATCGCACCTCCAGAGCCTCGCGAAGATAGTGGTGACCGACGTGACCGTGGTGGTCGTGATCGTCGTGACCGCGATCGAGGCGGCCCACGTGGCGGTGGTAATCAAGGTGGTGGTGGTAACCAAGGCGGTGGCGGTAACCAAGGTGGCGGTAACCAAGGTGGTGGCGGAATTCGCCGGGTTGGAAATGCACCAGCAGCTCCAGCCGCAGCCATTTCTGCAGCACCCGAAGTTTCAGCAGCTCCTGAAGTAGTTGCAGAAGCAGCTCCGGAAGCTCCAGCTCCTGAAGTTGTCGCAGAAGTCACAGAAGGTTAATTCCTTCCTTCTGCCGATATCCGAAAAATAGTCTCCGTACCAAGTTAATACTGGTGCGGAGACTGTTCATTGAATCACTGATGAATGGCTGAAGCTTGGGACTAAGGCTAGATGATTGATATATATCTGGTCTGGTGGTCGTAGGGAAGCTTAGTCATAAATCAATATAGACAGGGTTGTTAGGGAAACTCTTGTCCGACTGGGTCTGAGAGCACGAACGCACAACTCGACCTGTTTCGGAACATGTTTTACGAGATCACAGAATACAGGAGATTTTCAGATGGCAGATATCACAGCCAAGGTTGTCAACGAATTTCGTCAGATCACAGGTCTTGGATTGATGGAGTGCAAGAAGCTCCTGCAGGAAGCTGAAGGCGACCTGAAGAAAGCCACACAACTTGCGAAAGAGCGTGGACTTAAGAACGCAGAAAAGCGATCTGGCCGTTCCGCTAAAGCGGGCCGGATTGAAGTCGGGTTTAATGAGAACAACACAGCGGGAGCGATCGTCGAGCTCAACTGTGAAACGGACTTCGTCGCTCGTAACGACGCTTTCCGTGCCATGACTGGCGATCTGCTCAAGCACGTCATTGCGACAGCTTCCGCCGGAGTCGAGTTACTGGCCCAGCAGTTTGTGATCAACCCAGCTGTCACCATCAAGGAAGCACTGGTTGACCTGAACGCTCGGACGGGTGAGAACATCGGTATCGCACGGTCCGATAAGTTTGAACTTGCTGGACCCGGTCGGATCGAGAGTTATGTTCACCACGACTCCAAGAGTGGGGCGATGGTGGAAGTTTCTTGTGGATCAGCCGAACAGGCGGGTCGCGATGAAGTCAAGCAGCTTGTAAAAGATTTGGCTCTGCAAGTGGTTGCGACAAATCCTCTGGCAGTGAGCCGCGACCAGGTCAGTCCTGAAATGGTCGAAGAACAGAAGCAACTCATCAAGAAATTGAATGAGAACAATCCTGACAACGCCAAGAAGCCGCTTCAGGTTCAGGAAAAAATGGCTGAAGGCCAGCTGAACAAATGGTATGCAGAGAACAACCTGCTCGACCAACCGTTTGCCAAAGACCCAACAGCTGGGACAGTGGCCGATGTGATTCGCAAGGTCAGTGCAGCCACCGGCGGAGAGCCTATCAAGGTGAATAAGGCGATTCGTTATATTCTCGGTGAAACCGCATCTCCAGATGCCGGCACTGAAGAGTAATTTCGAATGGCTTTATGACTCGTTCATTCGGCGGCCTCTGTTCAAAAATGAGGCCGCCGGATTTCTTTAATAGGCTATCACGAACAACTTTGCCCGTTAGCCACAGCTTTCAGGAGACCGCTCGACATGTCTGATACAAGACTAGCCAGACCCGCATTTCAGCGAGTGTTACTGAAACTTTCAGGCGAGAGCTTCGGACGTTCCGGTGAAGGCGGAATTCATCAGGATGAGATCTGCCGGATCGCCCGTGAGGTGGCCGATGTTGCCAGCAAGGGTGTTCAGCTTTCGATCGTTGTCGGTGGTGGAAATATTCTTCGAGGTTCAGCCTTTGCCAAAGGCAACCCGATCATCCGTGAATCCACAGCACACTATATGGGTATGACGGCTACCGTGATCAACGGTCTGGCTCTGCGTGATGCACTTGAGCATTGCGGACAAGAAGCGAGATTGATGACCACGATCCGAATGGATGAAGTGGCCGAGCCTTTCATCCAGAGGCGTGCCATGAATCACCTGAAAAAAGGCCGGGTCATCATTCTGGCTTCAGGCACTGGCAGCCCGTTTGTCACGACTGATACGGCGGCCGCCCTCAGGGCTAAGGAACTCGACGCCGAGGTCCTGATGAAGGCCACTCGGGTGGATGGTGTTTATTCTGCCGATCCGGAAAAGAATCCGCATGCTGTCCGCTACGAAACCCTGACCTACGAGCAAGTTGTGCGCGATCACCTGAAAGTGATGGACATGACGGCGATTGGTATGTGCATGGAAAATGCGATGCCGATTCTGGTCTTTAACTTCAAGCGTGAAGGCAACATCGAGCGAGCGATTGTTCAGGGTGAGCCGCTTGGGACCTGGGTTGCCAATCACGCACGTCCAGCGTATCGTCAACCTTGATCCGCATTCGATGAGCGGTTAAAGTGATCTATTCGACGATAAATCTGTGCGAGATGTCTTGAAAACGACCGATCCACCAGATAAATATCTCAAAATGCCCCAATTTCCAGAAGTACGCCGGGAGTTCGCGAAGCCATGACAATCGACGACATTCTTCTTGAGACCGAAGAACGCATGGAGAAATCTGTTGCGCTTTTGGGCGACCAATTTCGAGGTATCCGAACCGGCCGGGCCAGTACTGGTCTGGTCGAATCCATCCGCGTTGATTATTACGGCTCACCGACCCCTCTCAAGCAGTTGGCGAATCTCTCTACCCCAGAGCCCCAGCAGATTCTGATTCGTCCGTTCGACGTGGCTGCCGTGGGCGATATCGTCAAGGCGATTCAGGCCAGTGAACTTGGTCTGACCCCGATGTCTGATAACAAGGTGATCCGTCTGAACGTGCCTTCTCTCTCGGTTGAGCAACGGAAAAAAATCTCCGGACGCGTCAAAGATCTTGCAGAGGAAGCTCGCGTTTCAATCCGTAACATCCGTCGCGATGGCAATAAAGATGCGGACAAGCTTCAAGCCGACAAGCTGGTGACAGAAGACGATTGCAAGAGCTGTAAAGAAGAGATTCAGGAATTGACCAAGAAATTCGAATCCAAGGTCAATGACTCTGCGGAAAAGAAAACCGCCGAAATCATGGAAAACTGAACCAATTGCCGGATTCTGGTGAAAACCGGATCTCTTAAAATCCAAGATCTGCCTGACAAGCCTTGATGGTTTGTCAGGCTTTAATTTTATCACCTCTTGCGATCTCATGTAAAATATTTGATAATTGAAGGATCTCATCCCGCCGCAGGTCAGACTCATATCCATATGCCTAAAACTATGAAAAAAAATTGCCTATCTCTGATTCTGGGTTGTTTATGGATCCATACAGGGAATCTATCTGCTGATGATTCGACTTTAAAACAATCCGCACAATTATTCCAGGAGGTGGTCGCTCCTGCCTTTGAAAAATCATGCCTGAACTGCCATAACGATTCCAAGGCTCGTGGAGGCTTGTCATTGGCCACAAAGGCTGGCTTGTTAAGGGGTAGTGAAAATGGATCCGTGATCGAGCCGGGCAAACCTGAAGAAAGTCGGATTTACGAAGTTCTTCTTGGCAATAAGCCAGAGATGCCACAAAAAGCCCAGCCACTTGACTCCAAGATAATAAAGTCCATGAGTGAATGGATCCGTACAGGAGCCGTTTGGCCAGATTCCGCGAACCTTACGGACAAATCGGGAGCTCTGGAATCAAAACCACTCTGGTCGCTTCAGCCCATCCAGAATCCAAAAATTCCTGAGTTACCGCAAAGCCATCAAAGCTGGTCGAGAAATGCAATTGATCGATTTATTGCAAAAGATCACGACAGTCATGGATTTAAACCAGCCTCCGAAGCAGACCGTCGAACGCTTGTCCGTCGATTGTATTTTGATCTGACGGGTCTTCCTCCAACGCCGGAAGATGTCGAGAGATTTCGGCGCGACACGCATCCCATGGCCTACGAACGACTTGTGGATCGGCTTCTGGCCTCTCCAGCTTATGGAGAGCGTTGGGCACGTCACTGGCTTGATATCGTTCATTATGGTGAAACTCACGGATACGACAAAGATAAACCCCGGCCAAATGCTTGGCCTTACAGGGATTATGTCATCTCTGCATTGAATCTGGATAAACCTTATTCAAAGTTTATCCAGGAACAGATTGCTGGCGATGTTCTCTTTCCTGACAGCCCCGACGCCGTCAAAGCACTTGGTTTACTGTCGGCTGGTCCATGGGATTTCATCGGACATGCTGAAGTTCCTGAATCAAAAACTGACGGAAAAATTGCCCGTCACCTCGACCGTGACGACATGGTGGGTACCACTGTAGGCTCTCTGATGAGCCTCACCATTCAATGTGCCCAATGCCACGACCATAAATTTGACCCTCTCCTGCAAGCCGATTATTATCGCCTTCAGGCCGTTTTTGCAGCAGTCGATCGCGCCGACAAGCCATATTTCAATAGTCCTCAGCACCAGCTCAAATATAATCGCCTACAACACCAAAAGCTTGCTTTGCAGCGGCGATTACCGATTCTAGAGCAGCAAATTCGTCTGGCTGGTGGCCCGAAACTGGCACAGATTGAATCGAAAATCGCTTCGGCCAAGCAAGTCGTTGGCCAGAAGGATCATCCTCAATATGGTTATCACAGCCAGATTGCGAGTGATCAGAAATCAGATAAATGGGTCCAGCTTGATTTTGATAATCCTGTCAAGGTTCAGAAAATCGTACTTTCACCAGCATCCGACAATTTTAACAATATAGGAGCTGGGTTTGGATTTCCATTACGATATCGAGTGGAAATTTCTTCAGGGAAAGAACTTAATGACACCAAAACCAAAGTCGCTGATTTTTCAGCACAGGATTTGATCAATCCTGGAATCAAGCCACAGACAATTAATCTGCCGTCTGGTACTTCTGCAAGAAGTATTCGTGTGACGGCAACGAAACTGGCTCCTCGTCAGAACGATTATATTTTTGCTATGGCAGAAATCACGGTCTTGGATGACAAAGGCCAGAATATTTCCCAGAAAGCCAAACTTACAGCTTTGGATTCAATTGAAGCCCCTGCTCGATGGCAGATCAAGAATCTCACAGATGGTATTGCACCTGCTTTATTGAGCGATTACGACACCAATGCACGTGAACTTACGGAACTTGAACGAAGTAAAACCGAATGGATTCAGCAATCCGTTTCGATCAAAGTCATTAATGAACGGAACGACGTTGCAAGCGAATTGCAATCCATAGAATTGCAACTCAAATCGTTACCCAAACCGGAACTGGTTTATGCTGGAACTGTGCATCAAGGTGGCGGAGCATTTTCAGGCACGGGTGCCAGTGGTGGAGTTCCACGCCCGATTTTTAAATTGCCCCGTGGTGATGTGAAAAAACCGTTGGAGAAGGTTGAGCCAGGCGCAATAAAAGTTCTCGAATTTGCACCATCAGAATTCCATCTTGTGGACTCAGCCGATGAATCAGAGCGTCGCGCGACTTTGGCTGAATGGATGACGCATCGCGATAATCCGCTTTTCTGGAGGTCGATTGTCAACCGGGTCTGGCAATATCATTTTGGGCGGGGAATTGTTGATCCGCCTGGTGATTTCGGCCATATGGGTGGCACTCCATCGCATCCGGAACTGCTCGATTATCTGGCTTCCACATTTCGGGATTCAGGTGGAAGTTTTAAAGCTCTACATCGCCAGATTGTCACAAGTGCAACATATCGCCAGCAAAGCACAGGTCCAGCCGAGTTTGCGCAACGAGATTCAAATAATATTCATTTGTGGCGTCAAAATCGTCGCAAACTCGAAGCTGAAGCCGTTCGCGATAGCCTTTTGGCGGTTTCCGGACAGCTAGACCACAAGATGGGTGGACCGTCGTTCCAGGATTTTGTGGTTCAGCACCCCGAGCATTCCCCGCACTATGAATATTATCTAGCTAACCCAGACGACCCTTCCACACATCGTCGTTCGGTATATCGGTTCATCGTTCGAAGCCAGCCACAGCCATTTCTCACCGCCATGGACTGTGCAGACCCATCAATCCGTGTCGATAAACGTAACGAATCTGTCTCAGCCGCCGCCGCCTTGGCTCAGTGGAATCATGGATTGGTATTGGCCGTTTCCGGACACCTGGGTGTTCGAATGCGATCCATTTCCGGGGACACAGCATCAAAGGTTCGATGGGGATTCCAGCAGTGCCTCAGCCGTCCGCCTTCCTCCGACGAGGTGCAAATTCTGAGTGCTTATGCACAAAAACATGGGTTCGATAAACTCGCCCGACTGCTATTGAATCTCAACGAATTCAGCTTTGTCGATTAAAAATGCAATCCAACGCTTTCCAAAGAGTATAATCACATGAGTGCAAATCAATCTCCCTGGCATCGTTCTGGATCAAGGCTCGAAGAATATTCTAGCGCAATTTCGCGACGCGATTTGCTACGCAATACAGGTGGAGGCCTGGGCGCAATTGCATTGGCCATGATGGCGACCGAGAACGAAACCAGATCAGCAAGTGTTGAATCGAATCCAATTGCAACACCGGGAATATTGAAGGGCGTTTTGCACCACCCTCCCAAGGCGACCCGCGTGATCGAACTCTTTATGGCCGGTGCCGCCAGCCACTTGGATCTGTTTGATTACAAGCCGGAGTTGCATCGCCGAAATGGCCAGGAGGCCAACTTTGGCGAGTCGGTTGAGTCGTTTCAAAATGGGCTTGGTCCCTGGCTTGCCCCTGTCTGGAAATTTGGTCAATACGGCCAATCTGGACAGTATTTATCGGAAGCTGTGGCTGCTTTTGCGCCTGTTGCAGACGAAATGACATTTATTCATAACATGGTGGGTAAAACCGGCATCCACAGCCAGGCTACCTTGTTGCAAACCACAGGGTTTTCCCTCCCGGGATTTCCATCTGCCGGCTCGTGGATCAGTTATGGTCTGGGCAGCATGAATGATAATCTGCCGACTTTTGTAGTGATGCCTGATCATCGTGGACTGGCATCAAATGGGACAAAAAACTGGGACTCAGGCTTTTTACCAGGCCAGTATTCTGGTACGGTCGCCTATCCTGGCCAGCCTAATCCGATTGCAAACCTTCAGGCTGACGAGCGTTATCGCGGCCATTTTTCAGCAGATTCTGAAGCGGAAGCCATGCAATTGATGGCCCATCTCAATCGAACCCATGCCGCCCAGCGTACAGAAGATAGCCGATTGGATGCCCGAATCCGTGGTTACGAACTTGCGGCCCGAATGCAACTTGCCGCCCCTGAAGCGCTCGATTTATCCAAAGAGCCTCAGCATGTTTTGAAACTCTATGGACTTGATCATATCCCTAATATTTATCCCACCGAGATTAATGCACTTGAAGAGACTCAGGTTTTTTCGCGTAAGTGCCTGACGGCGCGTCGTCTGATTGAACGTGGAGTTCGATTTGTACAAATCTGGTCGGGAAATGACAACGGTTTCCCTCGGCGAAATTGGGATAGCCACGAGGATGTCAAACGCGATCACGGCCCGCTCGCCCGCGGTATGGCCCACGGCGCTTCCGCACTGATTCAAGACCTCAAACAGAGAGGCTTGCTGGACGATACGATCGTTCTCTGGTCTACAGAATTTGGTCGGATGCCGTCCAGTCAGGGAGGCTTGGGGCGAGATCACAACCCTTATTGCTTCACCACCTGGATGGCTGGCGGTGGTGTTAAAGGAGGACTGAAATATGGCCCTAGTGATGATTTTGGATATAAACCAGCCGATCGTGATAAACCGACCATGATTTACGATGTTCATGCCACAATATTGCATTTGCTTGGCATTGATCATAAAAAACTGACTGTTCGTAATAATGGAATTGATCGCCGACTGACCGATGTGCATGGACACGTGATTAAAGAGATTCTGGCGTAATGGCTGGATTCCATCATCGAATCAAATAAATCAAGGACTCCCATCTTTAAAAATAAAGAGGAGAGTCCATAAGATCAGCGTATTTCTTGGGAATCTGCCAGGATCAATATTGACCGCGGTTGTATGGGTTCCAGATCGGTGAGCCTTGGCTTGGGTCGTACCACCAGAACGAATTCCAGCCGAAAAACTGCTGACGATTTGGCCCGACGGTGGCGTAATTGATCGGGGCTGGAGGCTGGCTTACGTCGGCTGGCCAGGTGCCGGCAGATGTCACAGTTCTGGCCGACAAAACGGGTTCAGCGGCATAACCATTAAAAGGTGCCGATGCTGGGCGAGCTGCCAGTGGTTCTTGATAGGTGTAGACCGGGGTTCCGGCATGACCACCAAAGGTGTGGCCAGAGCCTGAATAGATTGTGGCTGGGCCACCGTGGCCACCAATAATTTGAGCTTGGGAAGCTGAGGCAAGTCCCAATAGGATGGCAAATGCCATGAGCGAACTTTTACGAATCATGATCAAATTCCCTGGGCGATATCAAAAGATGCTGGATGTCAACGCATGAGGTGTGACCACAATGGGTCTCTGACTTCAGTATAAACCTTGTTTGGGGCGATGCAAATTTTGAGAAAAAATTTCCCAGAGCGGCTTCGGGGAAATTCGATTCTCAAGTCGTTAGAAAATCCTGCATCAAGCCAGAATCTCTTTAATCACATGCCCATGCACATCGGTCAGGCGGCGGTTTGTGCCATTATGATAGTAAGTCAGTCGTTCGTGATCCAACCCCAGCAAATGCAATACAGTGGCATAGAAATCATGCACTGTTGTGATTTTTTCGACCGATTTTCGACCGAATTCATCGGTTGAGCCGTAGCTGGTCCCACCCTTAACGCCGGCACCCATCATCCAGCATGTAAAGGCGTCTGGGTTATGATCGCGGCCTGTGGTGCCTTCCTGGTGAGTTGGCATTCGGCCAAACTCGCTTGTCCAAATGATCAGAACGTCTTTGTCCAAGAGACCTCTTTGTTTCAAGTCTGTGATCAGGGCCGCCGTTGGCTGGTCAAAGATCGGGCAATGTCGCTCATAATCGGCTTTGAGCGTTTTATGGGCATCCCAATTCAATAGGCCATCCACTCCCGAAGCTCTCGATGCACAATAAAGGCTTACGTAACGCACGCCTCGTTCCAGAAACCGACGTGCCATCAGGCAATTCCGGGCATAAGCGGATTTTAATGGATTTGGATCATCCACACCGTATAGCTGACGGATGTGCGCTGGTTCCCGATCATAACCGGCCGCTTCGGGGGCGGTCAATTGCATTTTGGCGGCAAGTTCGTAGCTTGCAATCCGCGCTGAAAGTTCGGTGTTATCCGGATGTTGGTCGGCATATCGACGATTCATCCTTTCCAGATAAGATCGAGCCGCTTTTTCAGCCTGATCGCCGATTTCTTTAGGAGGATTCAAGTTCCGAATTGGCTGCTGGGCTGTCATTGGGACGGCTTGATAAGCGGCTGGGAGAAAACCATTTGACCAATTGGCTTTGCCGTTAGGGGGCTCGCCTCGCACATCTGGCATCGCTACAAATCGGGGTAAACTTTCATTAAGACTGCCCAAAGCGTAACCGACCCATGCGCCTGCTGAAGGAGAGCCTTCACGCACAAATCCCGTGTTCATGAAAATGCAACCTGGCCCGTGCGTATTCGTGCGGGATGTCATGCTGTGAATAAATGCCATGTCATCCACGTGCTTAGCAACGTTCGGCAGGATCGATGAAATGGGCTTCCCAGTTTGGCCACTACGAATAAATGGCCAGGGGCTTTTCATGATATTCCCATTCTTGCCCTGAAAGCTTAAGAATGAGTCTGCGCCGGGCAGTGGTGTCCCATCATATTGAGCGAGAGCGGGCTTATAATCCCATAAATCAATGTGACTGGCCGCGCCGGGACAGAAAATGTGCAAAACCTGACGAGCTTTTGGCTCAAATTGAGGTTGCCCAGGTTGCCAGGAATTCGCTGTCCCTGGTGTTTGATTCTGGCTTGCGTGGGCTTTGTCCAGATCCATCAGGGCCACGCCAATAATACCAGCCGCGACATCGCCCATGAATCCACGACGATCGAGCCAGTTTTTCATGGGGTTCTGATTAGGGTTCATCGAAAAAAGCCTGATTTGATGACGGTGGATATGGACGTGATTGCTGCGAATGGGTTTTTCATTCGAGATAGAGAAATTCGTTGCAATTGATCAGCACGCGAGCCAGATTTTCCCAGCCAGCCGTGGCCGCCAATCCAGCCGATTCCTGAGACTCCTGCTCTGTTGGAGCACGTTGCAGGACGATTTCGAAAAGTTCGGCTACACGAGCTTTAGGGTCTTTAATGTGCTTCACCCGCTCGATAAGTTTTTCGGCCATGCGCATCGTAAAACGATGGTTCCACTGGGTCATGGATTGCAGAGGAGTGGTCGTGATCGACCTTGAAGGGGCACTAAAAGCGTTGTCAGGGCAGTCAAAATCGGAGAGATAATCGACTTTCGCTGCTCGCGGAGATTGATGATAAATCGTCCTACGCCATGTTTCAGGGCCTGGATCATCAAGTGAAATGTAGGTGGAAACGTTATCCTGAAGATATTGATAGAGGCGAAATCCGGGCCCTCCACGAGTTTCATTAAGCACGCCTGCTACAAGCATCATCGAATCACGAATCTGCTCACCTTCAAGACGTCTGGTAGGGTATCGCCAAAGTAGTCGCGATTGTGCATCCTGAGCCAACGCCCTGGAATTTGCCGATGAAGATTGACGATATGTCTGGCTTAATACAATGTCGCGGTGCAATGGTTTCCAGCGGCCTCCGTGCTCGATGAATCGACGGGCAAGCCAGTCCAAAAGCTCCGGATGTGATGGTCGTCCACCCATGTATCCAAAATCGCTCGGTGTGTCCACCAACCCTGTCCCGAAATGCAAGTGCCAGATCCGATTCGCCATAACTCGCCATGTCAATGCATTCTCTGGACTTGCAATCCATTCCGCCAAAGCCATTCGCCGTTGACTTTCAGGCGCATCTGCTGGCAAATGGAATAGAGGAGCCGTTAATTTTAAATAGGAGAGAGAACCAGGTGCAATCTCTGGCCCCTTTCGCTGAGGATCACCACCAACTTGCAAGTAAGTGTTGGCAGGAGGTTGAGCGAACGACCCTGCCCAGACACTGGGATAATTTGGTATGGCAGCGATTCGCTGATCAATCTTTGCAATCTCGCGATTAAGCCGTAGTTTTTCAGCAGATTCAGCAGGATTATAACCGAGACGCCGCCGACGTGCCTGCTCGTGTGCTTCCGAAGGCGCTGGCCTCTCTCGGCTGGAATCCGCCACGAGTTCCCATTTCTGGCCATCGGTCGAGACCTCCAGAATATAATCGCCTGCCGTTTGATTATACCCATTACTGCCTTTGATCGAACTGGTTTTGTCCGTTGAAAAGATCAATTTGTCGACGATCTGAGGCTTATCTAAAGTCAGAGTAATCACAGGCTGACCGATGGGCGAGATCCAGGCTGCTCCGAATTTCCCATCAATCATGAGCTGGGGGGCATAAGCATCGCCGAAGTCGCCGGGCTTGCGTGATGCTGCGTCAATTTTAGCCGCCAGTGCCACATTGGTTGCATTTGGAGATTTGGAGAAAATTTCGAGTTCTTGAATCCGAACTCCTCCAGCTGAATCCGGGTTCTGATTCGAATTATAAATCGTCAGCCTGATTTGACTGATCGGCTTCTCTGGAAGCTTTTCCTCGATTCCTATAGGATTGACCAGAGGTTTGGTAATCTTTACAGGACGATTTTTTAATTCCTGGGCGATCCGTTCCTGAAATGCTTTTTCGATCGCAGCCAGGCTGGCCGTGATTTTTCCACGTTCGGCTTCGAGCGGCTTCAAATGGCGGGCTCGAACTTCAAGCTGGCTGGCGGTGGCCAGGGTTCGCGAGCCTTGTCGGGTTCCATTATAGATGGATTGAAGGCGATAATAATCGGCTTGCTGGATCGGGTCGAATTTATGGTCGTGACATCGTGCGCATCCAACAGTCAGGCCGAGGAAAGCGGAACTGGTTGCCACCACGGTGTCGTCAATTGCATTTGCACGAATCTGAGCGGCCTGGACAGGATCCTGATTTCCAACATCGTCGAATGGGCCAACGGTCAGAAATGCAACACCGAGCATGTCGTAGGGCCTGTCAGGTGCGATCACATCTCCTGCTATGTGCTCTCGGATGAGTTGATCGAAAGGTTTATCCTGATTCAGCGATCGAATCACATAATCGCGAAACGGCCACGAGTTATCAATCAAAACGTTACGCTCAAAGCCATTCGACTCACCAAACCGAGTGATATCAAGCCAGTAGCGGCCCCAGCGTTCGCCATATTTTGGAGAAGCCAATAGCCTGTTCACCTGCCGCTCATAAGCATCCGGGCGAGTGTCTAGTAAAAAGAATTGCATTTCTTCGGGAGTTGGAGGAAGCCCTGTCAGGTCGTAAGAAAGTCGTCTCAGAAGTGATCGCCGATCGGCTGGAGGGGATCCTGAAAGATTTTCCTGATGTAATTTAGAGCTCACGAAATGATCAATCGGGCTTTGATTCCAGTCGCTTGGAAAACCTGAAGAAACCGGAGGAACTTTCGCGTCGGTCAATTTCTGGAGAGACCACCAGGTGGCAGCGTCTGCTTTAGACCTTTCTTTCAAAACAATGGTGTCAGGCCATTTCGCTCCCTGATCGATCCACTGTGCCAGAATCGCAACTTGCGAAGCGTTCAGAGGCTCGCCCTGACGTGGCATATCCGGCTTCATTCCAGGAGATTCCGGCTTAACCCGAGTCAGCAATTCACTTTCCGCTGCTTTGCCCATTTCGAGGGCTGGGCCGGATTCTCCACCCTTGAGTGCGGCTTTTAAATTCGATAAATCGAGGCCGCCTTTGGTCTTTCCCGGCTGATGACACGCAATACAGTGCTGTGTCAGGATCGGTGCGACTTGTTTTTCAAAGTTGATTTGGGGATCGGCTGCAAGAACTTCAGAACTGGCCAGTAAAACGAATCCATAAACCATCAGAAAATGAAATTTCAGGATTCGAAGTTGATGAAAGTGCATGGCCGACTCGTTTTCGGTTCGCTGGGGGCTTGCAGGCGGGACATCCTTTCTATAATCATCTATTTGAAGATCTTATGCAAGAGTCTCTCACACATATCAAGTCAGGATTCATCCACCGAAATGTCGCACGATCATACCATTCCAAACATCGCTGACCCGACGACCAATATTGACCATTCAGATCCTCTGGGTGGTCAAGAAAACAGCCTGACTCCAGCTCCTGTGAAATCTCGCATTGGATCGATTGATGCGTTTCGCGGCTTTGTCATGTTCCTGCTCATGGCTGAGGCTTTGCATCTGGGACAGATGGCGAAAAACTTTCCCGATAGCACGCTCTGGAAAACGCTGGCTTATCATCAGACGCACGTCGAATGGATCGGCTGTTCTTTGCACGACATGATTCAGCCCTCTTTCTCGTTCCTGGTCGGTGTTTCTTTACCATTTTCGCTGATGGCGCGTCGTAACAAGGGGCAAAGCACTCGGAAAATGGCGATGCATGCCGTATGGAGATCTCTTGCACTTGTGGCTCTAGGAATTTTCCTCCGGTCGGTTGGGCGAAAGCAGACGAATTTTACGTTCGAAGATACGCTCTCCCAGATCGGGCTTGGCTATTTCTTTCTCTTCTTGCTGGGGCTTTATTCCCGAAAGGTTCAGTGGATTGCATTTACAGCCATTCTGATCGGATATTGGGCTTTATTTGCAGCCTATCCTTTGCCGTCGGCTGATTTTGACTATGCCAGTGTTGGGCTGGATAAAAACTCGCCTTCATTCCTGACCGGTTTTCAAGCCCACTGGAATAAAAATGCCAATCCTGCCTGGGCCTTTGATACATGGTTCATGAATTTGTTCCCACGCGAGAAGCCATTTCAATTTAATGGTGGTGGATATTCCACAATCAGCTTTATTCCCACCCTTGCAACCATGATACTGGGCCTGATCGCAGGCGGGATGATGGCTCGACCGCTCGCAGCGTGGAAGACGAGCCTGCAGTTTCTAGTCATGGGGATCATTCTGACGGGCTTGGGATATGGCCTTGGGGAACTTGGAATTTGTCCCGTGGTCAAGAAGATCTGGACACCGACCTGGGTCCTGTTTTCAGGCGGAATCTGTTTCGCCTTCTTGAGCTTTTTTGTGATGACCTGTGATGCAGCCCGGATGACTCCCCTGTTCTGGCCGATCCGGATCATCGGGGCCAATTGCATTTACGTCTATGTGGTGATTCACTGGTGGAATGGATTTATTCTATCCAATATCAAGACACATCTTGGCCAGAATATTTTCCAGATTTTCGGAACAGGCTATGAGCCAGTATTTGCAGGAGCGTCGGTCATGCTGGTGCATTGGCTGATTCTGGTCTGGATGGATCGAAATAAAATCCGGATCCGGATATGACCCAAATATTTTCAAATACGACCACTATTTTCCGGGGTTCCGGATATAGTGGTCGGTAAATTTGGCGTGTGGCTGAATACTATCAACCTTAGGCATGTGGCACGACACGCAATCCTTTGAAGGGCTGACT
>Ga0208720_1000009_pt1 | contig 57309 bp, 70 predicted proteins | sample LakMenEpi20Apr10_FD_150716 | JGI IMG/M metagenome (GOLD analysis project Ga0208720, IMG submission 150716) | Freshwater microbial communities from Lake Mendota, WI - 20APR2010 deep hole epilimnion (SPAdes) | ecosystem: Environmental > Aquatic > Freshwater > Lake > Epilimnion/Euphotic zone ...
GGCGCCGTGAAGGATTTAACAGCAACGTTGGTTGCGCGTCCGAAGGAATAATTGCAAATGCGCTTTACAGCGCAATAAGTGGAAACCGAAATTCATCGAGTTCATCCCCATTGTTCAAACCGTTTGGTTCGAATGGTGGGGATGTTTTCCATGGTCGGCTTGTCCAGCGCGCATCGTCGCCGACGTATCGAAAACTTACGACGCGACGTCGTGATGAATGGTTGGCTGTTCCTGGTGCACTATGCAACGTACGAAAGTGGAACGCAACAACGTCTCCTGGTTCTGCTGGGCACACAACCGTGTCGCCCAATTCTTCTAATTCCTCGGAAGTGGGGAACAGTTCAAACCCGGGCGCGGCTGTTGTATATGGCGAATCATCAACAAATCGATTAGGTATGAACCGTCGCGGTACCAAGTGGCTGCCACGGATAAATCGCAAAGCGATTGGTTTCGGAACAGAATCAAGCGGCACCCACAAACTCACGTTGTTCATTCCTTCGATTCCGTAATACGGGTCGTCGTGATGCCACGGCGTCGCAGTAGCTGTTCCTGGTTCCTTTACCAGAACATGTTCATGAAAGAAGCGCGGCGATGAAGTGCTCATGAGTTCACCCGCAATACGTGGCAGCACAGTATGAAGTGCAGATTCTTTGAATTCTGAAATTCGCTGCCAGCTGACATAGTCATCAAAGAATCGCCCCGAAGAATTCTCAGGTGTGTAGTCGTTTGCCCAATGACTAGGGAAGGAAAGGTTTTTCTCAACTCCCTGTTGCAGGGTCTCCAAAGTGCTTAGTGGAAGTACATCGTGCAGTACGACAAAACCATCTGTCTTGAACGACTCGATGTCTGTCGCATTCACCAGGGCCATTCGTGAATCGTACGTCTGATTTCCCGTCTAATGTCTCACTTATGAATCATCTCGATGCACATCTCGGAGGACAACGTCCGTTTGGTTTGAACTATTGGCCATTGCCAGAAGATGCTCCAGCAGTTGATATTCCGCGTGAGTCAATTCGCTTGGTGACACCAGATGGGGCGTTGGTGCGCGGATTGTTATGGACGCCGCCAAACGGCAAATGGAAAACAGCCGTGATTCTGTCGCATCCCCGTGGTGATTTCAGTGTGCACTATGCATGCCCGTTGTTAGCGGCAGCTGGTTATGCAGTGTTTGGTTTCTCTACGCGTTACCTCAATAACGACACAGACTGTTTGCATGAGAACTGCATCATCGATGTCAAGGTTGCTCATGATGAGATGAAACGTCGTGGCGCAGAGTCGGTCGTCTTGCTTGGCAACTCTGGCGGTGGATCACTCATGGCCATGGCACATGCTGAATTAGGAATCGGTGACGGTTGGGTGGGCATGGCTGCTCATCCAGGCGAAGGCGTGTTTATGTTGCAGGTCATCGACCCATCAGTGGCAGATGAAAATGATCCGTTCAGCCGGGTGCCCGAACTAGATATGTACAACCCGGACAACGGATGGCGCCCCTGGCCAGAGCCAAGTTCCTACGATCTCGACTGGTTGGCAAAATATCGAGCCGCCCAGCGTGCCCGAGTGGCCAGAATCGATGCTGCTGCCAAACAGGCAATTGCTGATGCCGAGGCGGCCGGAACAGCCCTGAAGGAAATTCACAAAGACACAAACGTAGAGACGTGGCGTGAGCAGCGGGCTCGGCGGGTCTTCACGAAATATCACACGATTTACCGAACTTTGGCCAATCCGGTCTATCTCGACCTCTCTTTAGAGCCAGATGAACGCCCAATGGGGTCACTTTTCGCCTTTCCAGATCCATTTGAGGCCAATTATGGCCGTGGCGGGCTAGCCCGAACCATGACATCTCGGGGTTGGCTCAGCACCTGGTCAGGGCTCTCAAGCCCCGCCAAACTGGCTGACACCATGCCCCATATCAAGGTTCCGACCCTGCTGTTGCACCCCACGGCGGACACGGAAATCCGTATCAGGGAAGCAAAAGAGATAGTGGCCGCCTCGGGTGCGGCCGACTCCACATATGTGGAAATGAAGGGCGCCCCTCACTATCTGGAGGGCCATCGCATTGAAGCCCTTGAAATCGTGGCCGACTGGATTGAGAAGCGCTTTCCTCGGTAAATCCCTCGGTGGTTCCCATGTGGATTAGCCAAATCTCCCGATAGCGTTCCTAGTCCGTGCGATTCGGGTATTAACCCGAAAAGCTAGATCGACCGTCGAAGACACCAAAAAATAATCGACGTCCGTGAAGGCCACAACGCTGCAAAGCAGAGTGGAACCACACGGCAACACCCAGACACGTGCTCCGTTAACAGAAATGTTCTCGGAGCATTTGCGTGAATAACCAAACGAGAAAAAGGGTTGCCGCCATGGCACAAAAAGCGATCGTCGGCGAAAAAGTCGGCATGACACAAGTGTGGGGAGATGACCAACGAGTCATCCCAGTCACAGTGCTGCGCGTAGAGCCAGTACGTGTTGTCCAGGTCAAAACAAATGACCGCGACGGATACACCGCGTTACAAGTTACATACGGACACAAGAGTGCCTCGAAGCTCAGCAAGCCTGAGCAAGGACACTTTGCGTCAGCAAACGTCGAAGCGGGCCGCCGCCTCGTCGAACTACGCCTCGACTCTGTCGATGGCTTCGTTGTCGGACAAGAGATCGCAGCTGATCTTCTTGCACCGGGCGAAATAGTCGACGTCACAGCGGTCAGCCGAGGTAAAGGTTTTGCTGGTGGTATGAAGCGTCACAACTTCAGCGGCCAGGGTGCAAGCCACGGTAACCATAAGCACCATCGTGCTCCTGGATCCATCGGTTCATGCTCATTCCCCGGTCGTGTATTCAAAGGTCTCCGAATGGCTGGCCACATGGGTCACGAGCAAGTCACCACTCTCAATCTTGAAGTAGTGCAAAGCGATCCAGAACGCGGTCTCATTTTGATTAAAGGTTCTATTCCCGGCCCGAACGGTGGCGTTGTCATCGTGCGTAACGCAGTGAAGGCGAAGTAATTCCGATGGCATCAATCGCAGTTAAGAATTCATCAGGCAAAGCAGCTGGCAACGTTGATGTTGCAGACGAACTGTTTGCAGTAGAACCAAACGTTCCAGTGATGCACCAAGTTGTTACAGCACAACTTGCAGGTCGTCGCGCCGGAACACAAAGCACAAAAACTCGTGCTGAAGTTTCAGGTACAGGTAAGAAGCCATTCAACCAAAAGGGAACTGGTGGAGCACGTCAGGGTTCAACCCGCGCTCCTCATTTCAAGGGTGGCGGTATTGCTCACGGACCAAAGCCTCGTTCGTACACACAACGCACACCACGCAAAATGATTCGTCTTGCACTTGCATCTGCTTTGTCAGATCGCAACAGTTCAGGTCACGTCGTTGTTATCGATTCATGGGGTCTTACAACTCCAAGTACAAAAGATGCACTCAAGGCGCTTACTGCTCTTGGTGTTGAAGGTCGTGTCATGGTTGTTGTTTCTCCATCAGAAGAAGTTGCAATCAAGAGCTTCCGCAATGTTCCCGAAGTGCAACTCACACTTGTTGGTGAACTCAATGCATACGACGTTTTGTGCAACGACTGGATTGTCTTTTCAAAAGACAGTCTGCCCATCGCAAAGGAAGCTAAGTAATGAAAGATCCACGCGACATCATTCTTAAGCCTGTTGTCTCTGAAAAGAGCTACGCGCTTATGGAAACAGATGTGTACACGTTTCAAGTTGCAGTAGATGCTTCTAAGCCCGAGATCCACGATGCCATCGAGGCAATCTGGGGCGTCAAGGTACTCAAAGTCAACACAATCAATCGCAAGGGCAAGTTCCAGCGCACACGTAACTCCAACCGAATCGGTCAGCGTCCGCACACCAAGCGGGCCATAGTCACCCTTGCTGCGGGAAGCAAAATCCCGTTGTTCGAAAGCTGAAATAATCATGGCAATTCGCAAGCGCAAACCAACTAGTCCCGGACGTCGTTTCCAGACAGTCTCTGATTTCTCAGAGATCACAAAGACGACGCCTGAGAAGACTCTTCTCTCTTCAAAGTCAAACACCGGCGGACGTAACGTCTACGGTCGCAAGACTTCACGTCACCGCGGTGGTGCACACAAGCGCCAGTACCGCATCATTGACTTCAAGCGCATCAAAGATGGCATGCCTGCAAAGGTTGCATCTATTGAGTACGACCCGAACCGTACGTGCCGCATTGCTCTTCTTCATTACATGGACGGAACAAAGGCATACATCCTTGCTCCTAAGGGTCTTGAAGTAGGTATGCGCGTCGAAAGCGGACACGGTGCAGACATCAAGCCAGGAAATGCAATGCAGTTGCGTTACATCCCTGTCGGAACTGTTGTGCACAACGTTGAACTTCGTCCTGGTCAAGGCGGCAAAATTGCTCGCTCAGCCGGAATGTCAATTCAAGTTGTCGCTAAAGAAGGCGACTTCGCAACATTGCGTCTTCCTTCTACTGAAATGCGTCGAGTACTTCTTGATTGCCGCGCCACCGTTGGTGAAGTTGGTAACTCAGAGCACGAACTCGTCAAGATCGGTAAGGCCGGACGTAACCGTTGGAAGGGCGTTCGCCCACAAACTCGTGGTGTTGCCATGAACCCTGTCGACCACCCACTCGGTGGTGGTGAAGGTAAGACCTCTGGTGGTCGTCCTCCAGTATCTCCTTGGGGTAAGCCAGAAGGCCGCACACGTAACAAAAACAAGCCATCTCAATCACTCATCGTTCGTCGGCGTCGTGCCGGAAAGGGTCGGAGGTAACTCATGTCTCGTAGCCTCAAAAAGGGTCCGTTTGTTGACGACCACTTGCTCAAGAAAGTTGACGCCGCAGTTACTGCCGGTGATCACAAAGTCATCAAGACATGGTCGCGTCGCTCAACCATCGTTCCCGACATGGTGGGTCTCACCATTGCCGTGCACGACGGTCGCAAGCACGTCCCTGTGTATTGCACAGAGTCAATGGTTGGCCACAAGCTTGGTGAGTTCTCACCAACTCGTACATTCCGCTTCCACGCTGGACAAGAAAAGAACACAAGGAAGTAGTCATGACCGGTCCAAAGCTCAATGAAGCCAACCGCGTCGCCGGTTCAAAAAGTGGAAGTCGCGCAAGCGCTCGCTACCACCGTTCATCTGCATCGAAAGTGCGCGTCGTTCTGAACCTTGTTCGTAACCAAGACGTTCGCACCGCAGACCAAATCTTGCAGTTCACAGATCGTGAAGCTGCACGTGTTGTTCGCAAGGTTCTTGCATCTGCTGTTGCAAATGCTGTAACCAACGACAATCTTGACGCTGACGAATTGTTCGTAAAGGCATGCTTCGCAGACGAGGGTCCAACGCTCAAGCGTTTTCGTCCTCGTGCAAAGGGTCGTGCCGGAGCAATCCTTAAGCGCACATGCCACATCACAGTCATTGTTGATCGCATGAGCGATTCACAACTTGCAGTGATCGAAGCAAAGACAATGGCAAAGGGTGCCCCTTCCAACAACCGTCGCGCACGTGTTGCTGCAAGCCGCAAGGAAGCACCTGCTGTCGAACAAGAGATCGTTGCCGACGACCAAGTCGTCGACACCACCACCACTGAAGAAGCAGGCAACTGATGGGTCAGAAGATCAATCCATACGGGTTCAGACTCGGCATCACTACAGACTGGAAGAGCCGCTGGTTCAGCGAGCGCGAATACAAGGACTATCTCACAGAGGATTGGAAAATCCGTGAGTACCTCATGAAGACGCTTGAAGATGCAGCAGTTAGCCGCGTAGAAGTAGAGCGCACACGTGACAAGCTTCGTATCGACGTTCACACCGCACGTCCCGGAATTGTTATCGGTCGTAAGGGTGCAAAGGCAGACGAGCTTCGTACTGGTCTTGCAAAAATCACTGGCAACAATCGCCTGCAACTCAACATTGTTGAAATCAAGCAAGCAGAACTTGATGCAGCTCTTATCGCACAAGGCGTTGCTGACCAATTGGTTAACCGCATCGCTTTCCGTCGCGCTATGAAGCGTGCGGTTCAGAACGCACAAAAGTTTGGTGCACTCGGTATTCGTGTTCAGTGTTCAGGCCGCCTCGGTGGTGCTGAAATGAGCCGTACAGAGTGGTACCGCGAAGGACGAGTTCCTTTGCACACACTTCGTGCAGATATTGACTACGGATTCCGCGAAGCACGTACCGCTTCAGGTCGCGTTGGCGTAAAGGTGTGGCTCTACAAGGGCGACATTCTTCCGTACAAGAGCACATCGCAAGACAAGATTTCTCGTGAAGCAGCAATGGCTGTTGGCGAAACTTCCGGACAAGTTGTTCCAGAAGCAGCAGCACGCAAAGTTGTTTCATCAGGTGGCCCACGTGGCGCCGTTGAAACTGCAGAGCCAGAAATCCAGCCACTTGTTAAGCCTGCTGATCCTGAGTTCGAGCGCTTGCTTGAAGAAGAAGAAGCAATCGAGCGTCGTATGCACGATTCGCATGAGACTCCAAAACTTCGTGGGGAGGGCTGATCATGTTGATGCCTCGTAAAGTAAAACACCGTAAGCAGATGCGCGGTCGTATGACCGGTGTATCAAAGGGCGGAAACGCACTTGCATTTGGTGAGTTCGGTATTCAAGCTCTTGAACCAGGTTGGATCAGCGCTCGTCAAATCGAAGCTGCTCGTATTGCAATGACTCGTCACATTAAGCGCGGCGGAAAAGTATGGATCAACATCTTTCCTGACAAGCCAGTGACAAAGAAGCCAGCAGAAACCCGCATGGGTTCCGGCAAAGGTAACCCAGAATTTTGGGTTGCAGTTGTGAAGCCTGGTCGCATTTTGTTCGAGTTGTCGTACCCAAGCGCTGATGTTGCGCGTGCCGCTCTCGAGCGCGCCGTACAAAAGCTCCCGATCAAGGCTCGCGTTATTTCACGCGACGAGCCAATCTGATAGGACAGTAAAAAAATGGCACATTCAATTACAGACCTTCGTGACATGGATCTCGCAGCCCTCGTGGCCGAGCTCCGTGCCAGCAAACAAGAAGCCCTTAACCTGCGATTTCGCAACGCAACAGGCCAACTCGACAAGCATGACGAGTTGGGCAAAGTACGTCGTCAAATCGCCCGCATCAATACCCTCATCCGTCAGCGCGAAATCGTTGCGGCCGAGGCAGCCGGGAAGTGAGTAGTCACATGGCAGAAGAAAATAACACCGAAGAGCGCAACGCACGCAAGGTCCGCGAAGGAATGGTCGTCTCTAACAAGATGAACCAAACCGCAGTGATCGCCATTGTCGAGCGTGTTGCTCACCATAAGTACAGCAAGATGGTCGTTCGCACCAAGAAGCTCTACGCACACGACGCAACAAACGATGTCAACATCGGTGACCGTGTTCGTGTTATGGAAATTCGTCCAATGTCAAAGCTCAAGCGCTGGCGCATCATTGAAGTTCTGGAGCGTGCAAAGTGATTCAGCAAGAGTCTCGTCTACGCGTTGCCGACAACAGTGGCGCAAAAGAAGTGTTGTGCATCAAGGTTCTTGGTGGAACACGTCGTCGCTACGCATCAATTGGTGATGTTTTCATCGCCACTGTGAAAGACGCCATTCCAGGCGCCGCAGTAAAAAAAGGTGAAGTAGTTCGTTGCGTCGTTGTTCGTGTGAAGAAGGAAAAGCGTCGTCCAGACGGCAGCTACATCCGTTTCGACGAAAACGCAGCAGTTCTTATCAAAGAAGATCTCACGCCTCGCGGCACCCGTATTTTCGGACCAGTTGGCCGCGAATTGCGTGACAAGAAATTTATGCGAATCGTCTCGCTTGCACCGGAGGTGCTCTAGTCATGAAGTTCCGTAAAGGTGACACAGTTCAAATCATCGCTGGCAAAGAAGCTGGTTCTCAAGGTGAGATCATCGAAGTTCGTCCAAAAGACAACCAAGTGATTGTTGAAGGCCGCAACATTGCAAAGCGCCACACAAAGGCTCGCAGTGCAAACCAAAAAGCCGACATCATCGAAAAGCCAATGCCAATGGATGCATCAAACGTGATGCTCGTTGTTAAGGGCAAGCCAACACGTGTTGGTTACAAGATCAAAGACGACGGCACCAAGGTGCGCGTTGCGAAAAAGACAGGAGACGAAGTCTGATGGCTACTACCGCTACTTCTCCGCGCCTCAAGGTTCGTTACGAAGCTGAGATCAAGCAGGCTCTGCTTACTCAACTTGGTCTTGCAAACCCGATGCAGGTTCCAAAGCTTGAAAAGATTGTCGTCAACATGGGTGTAGGCCGTGCTACTCAGCAGCCTTCACTTCTTGATGGTGCAGTGTCAGACCTCACAGCATTGTCTGGTCAAAAGCCACTCGTTACAAAGTCACGCGACGCAATCGCAAACTTCAAACTGCGTGAAGACCAAGCAATTGGTTGCAAAGTCACCTTGCGTGGCGACCGCATGTGGGAATTCTTCGATCGTTTGCTCTCCATCGCAATCCCTCGTATCCGCGACTTCCGCGGATTGCCAGTGAACTCATGGGATGGCCGCGGCAACTACACATTTGGTCTTTCAGATCAGATCGTGTTCCCAGAAATTGATTACGACAAGATCGATGCCACCCGTGGCATGGACATCACAATTGTCACAACAGCAGTCAGCAATGAGCAGGGCCGTGCCCTTCTCGATGCATTCGGTTTTCCCTTCAAGCGTGGCAACGAGGGTGGACCCCCCGCACGTAAGAAGCCAAAGGGTCGCGGTCCTGTCCGCGGCGGCAAGAGGAAGTAGGTAGGTCATGGCCAAGATTTCACAAATCAATAAAGCAAATGCAAAGCCCAAGTTCAAGGTGCGTGGTTACACACGTTGCCGCAAGTGTGGACGCGCCCGTTCGGTGTACCGCAAATTTGGACTGTGCCGTATTTGTCTTCGAGAAATGGTTCACGCCGGAGAAATTCCAGGCGTTACCAAGGCGAGCTGGTAGGTACTAATCATGATGACCGATCCCATCGCAGACATGCTCACACGCATCCGCAACGCAAATACTGCGTTGCACGAAGCAGTAGTGATGCCATCGTCGAAACAAAAAGTTGCTCTCGCTGAAATCCTCAAAAAAGAGGGTTACATCAATAGCTACGCCGTTGCACCTTCTACAAAAGGTCCAGGCAACCAACTCACCGTTCAAATGAAATATTCAAATGATCGCCACCGCACAATCAAGGGTCTGACACGTGTGTCAACTCCTGGTCTTCGCGTGTATCGCAATTCAACTCAAGTGCCTCGCGTACTTGGTGGTCTTGGTGTCGCAGTTCTATCCACTAGCCAAGGTCTTATGACCGACCGTGAAGCGCGTAAGCGCAAGGTCGGCGGCGAAGTCCTGTGCTTCGTGTGGTGAGCCTGGGACGAAAGTAGGAAACGAATATGTCACGAATTGGTAAAGCCCCAATCACCGTTCCATCCGGCGTCGATGTCTCCATTGCTGGTCGCACCGTCACCGTAAAGGGACCAAAGGGAACACTCGCACGCGATATTCCTGGTGAAATTGTTGTCCGTAAAGAAGACACCACCATCTTTGTTGAGCGTCCAAACGACGAGCGCCAGAACCGTGCACTCCACGGTTTGTCACGCACACTCGTAAGCAACATGGTTGTTGGCGTCACTGAAGGTTTTACAAAAGAACTTGAAATCGTTGGCGTGGGTTACCGCGCTGAAGCTCAGGGTGCAAACTTGCGTCTTGCACTTGGTTTCTCTCACCCTGTCATCGTTCCAGCACCTGAAGGAATTTCGTTTGAAATTCCTGTGCAGACGCGAGTCATTGTGAAAGGCATCGACAAAGAACTTGTCGGTCAAGTTGCAGCAAACATTCGTTCAATCCGTAAGCCAGAGCCGTACAAGGGCAAAGGCGTGCGTTATCTCAATGAGCACATTCTCCGTAAGGCCGGCAAGACCGGCAAGAAGTGATTCGGTAGTAAGGATTCACCATGGCAAATCTCTCAAGCATCCGTCGCGAGTCACGACTTCGTCGTCATCGTCGTGTACGCAAAAAGATCTACGGCACAGCAGCACGTCCTCGTCTTGCCGTGCATCGCACAAACAAGCACTTCAGTATGCAACTCATCGATGATGATCTCGGTCACACAATCGCTGCTGCATCATCTGTTGAAGGCGACCTTCGCAGCGCAAGCGGCGCAACTGTTGCCGCAGCTACAAAAGTCGGACAATTAATCGCACAACGCGCTAAGGCAGCCGGAATCTCAACGGTCGTTTATGACCGCGGTGGTTACGCCTACCACGGCCGTGTCGCCGCAGCAGCACAAGCAGCTCGTGACGCAGGACTGGAGTTCTAATGAGTAACTCATACTCAAACAACGCAAATCCATCAACACCCCCAGAGCCAGGCGCACTTCGTGAATCACGCGTGATTCACATCAACCGTGTTGCAAAGGTTGTTAAGGGCGGACGTCGTTTCTCTTTCACAGCACTTGTTGTTGTGGGTGATGGCAATGGCCGTGTTGGTCTCGGATACGGAAAGGCAAAGGAAGTTCCTTTGGCTATCCAAAAAGGTACTGAAGAAGCAAAGAAGAGCATGTTTGATGTTGCCCTTGCCGGCACAACAATCATCCACCCAATTCTCGGAATCTCCGGAGCTGGTCGCGTTCTTTTGAAGCCTGCTGCTCCTGGTACTGGTGTTATCGCCGGTGGTGCAGCTCGAATCATTCTTGAAGAAGCTGGCGTGCACGACGTGCTCGCTAAGTCACTTGGTTCTGCGAACGCAATCAACGTTGCTCGCGCAACAATTGATGGTCTTCGTGAACTACAGCGTCCTGATGAAGTTGCAAAGCGTCGCGGCATTCCTGCCGAGACATTTGTTCCAAAGGGATTACTGAAGGCATACAACGAGCGCAAGAAAGCACTCGCTGCTGGAGAGGCACATTAATCATGGCTGAGAAAACTCTTACCGTTACGCTGAAGCGTTCAAAGATCGGCGCAAAGCCAAAATCTGTTGGCACGCTTCGCGCACTTGGTCTCACCAAAATTGGTGACACCAATACTCTTCCCGATCGTCCGGAAATTCGCGGCATGATTGCCCGAGTTCCTCACCTCATTGAAGTCAAGGAGAACAACTGATCATGCGCGTCGATGAACTTGCACCAGCACCAGGAAGTAACCACCGCGCAAAGCGCAAAGGTCGTGGTACCGGCGGTAAGGGCGGTAAAACTGCCGGCCGTGGTACTAAAGGTCAGAACGCACGTGGTCGCGGCAAGGTAGCTCGCGGTTTCGAAGGTGGTCAGACACCAATGAGCCAGCGTCTTCCAAAGTTGAAGGGCTTCAATAACCCATTCCGCGTGGAGTATTACGCCGTCAACCTTGATGCACTTACTGATATCGGTCTTGCGGAAGTCACTCCTGAAATCCTTATGGCAAAGGGTGTGGCTCACAAGGGAACATTGGTCAAGGTTCTTGGCCGTGGAACATTGTCAATTCCAGTCAAAGTCTCTGCTCATGCAGTATCGAAGTCAGCGGAAGCTGCCATTCTTGCTGCAGGTGGTTCTGTGACTATTCTGCCTTTGCCACACAAAATTCGTCCTCCGGCTAAGGGCAACCAGTTCACCAACCGCTAACCGTCGTCGCAGCAGCTACTGCTCGATGTCGATAAGGAGTACTACGTGTTTTCTAACCTGAAGAACATCTTCAAGGTAGAAGATCTTCGCAAGAAGGTGTTTTTCACCCTTGTCATGATCTTGGTCTATCGGTTTGGTTCGTCGCTTCGCGTTCCCGGCATTGATGCAAGTGCTGTTGCCCAGTTGCGTGAAGCCTCAAAATCACAAGGTGCTCTCGGGTTCTTGAACTTGTTCTCTGGTGGCGCTTTCGGGTCCTTCTCCATTTTCGCGCTCGGCATCATGCCGTACATCACCGCCAGCATCATCATGCAGGTGCTGAATGTTGTAATTCCTAAATTGCAGGAATGGCAAGAGATGGGTGCTGTTGGTCAGCGAAAGATCACTCAGTGGACTCGTTACGTTGCAATTGCTATTGCATTGTTGCAGGGTTCCGGACTCACGTTTATTTTCGGACAAGGAAATGGTTCTGCATTCTTTGGTGCAGCAGCGCAAGCGCCAGACGTTGTGCTTCTTGATCCATTCATGCCGCGTGCATTGCTTGTTATCCCAACACTTGTTGCAGGTACAGCAATGTTGATGTGGGTGGGCGAACTCATCAGTCAGCGAGGCATTTCAAATGGAATGTCGATTATCATTTTCTCTTCCATCGTGGCTGGTTTGCCGTACAGCTACTACTCAATTTTGCAAAGCAAAAAGTTCATCGTGTTCGGATTGCTTGTCATTGTTTCGCTCGGAATTTTGGCAGCGGTGGTTCGTGTCGAAATGGGGCAACGTCGAATCCCCGTTCAATTTGCAAAACGAGTCGTTGGTCGCAATATGACTGGCGGTCAAAGCACATACATTCCGTTGAAAGTAAACCAGGCCGGAATCGTTCCGATTATCTTTGCTTCGTCTGTGTTGTTGCTACCGGTTTTGCTGTCAAACATTCTCGGTAGTGCTGAAGGCTGGCGCGGTTCCGTTGCACGTTTCGTCAATGATTACTTGGTGAATAGCCAAAACATGGTGTACATCGTCGGTTTCTTTTTGCTCATTGTTGCTTTCGCATATTTCTACAACTCCATTGCATTCGACCCCATTCGTCAGGCTGACCAGTTGCGTAAACAGGGTGGTTTCATTCCTGGTATTCGTCCTGGTCAACAGACAGAGCGTTACTTGTCGAAAGCTGTTAACCGCATCACATTGCCTGGTGCAACCTTTGTTGCGTTCATTGCAATCTTGCCGTACATCATTCTCTGGGTCGGAGATGTCCAATCGTTCCCATTTGCCGGAACCACTGTGTTGATTGCTGTCGGTGTCGCACTTGAATTGATGCGTCAGATTGATAGTCAATTAATGCTGCGCAACTATGAGGGCTTCTTGAAGTGACCGCCGGCCCTTTTGGGTGGTGGTTTGCCCTCGTGGGTAATCAGAGGTATTTATGATTCCTGGCGCACGGTTGGTGTTGTTAGGCCGTCAAGGCTCGGGTAAAGGTACGCAATGCGTTCGCTTGTCTCGTCACTTTGTAGTGCCGCATATTTCTACGGGTGACATGTTGCGTGCTGCGGTACGTGAAGGAACCGAACTCGGAAAGATGGCAAAGGCCATCATCGATGCCGGTGGTTTGGTTGGTGACGACATCATGGTCGGATTGGTCAGTGAGCGCCTCGCAGAAGACGACGCCCGGGTTCGTGGATACATTCTCGACGGATTCCCTCGGACTGTCTCTCAGGCCGAGTCGCTCGACAAGGCAACAGCTAGCCGCCCCCTCGACCTTGCAATTGATCTCGTTGTTCCCCGTGAACTAGTGCTTGCTCGGTTGTCTATCCGCCGTGTCTGTCGCGACTGTGGCACCAACTATCAGGCAACTGGCCACGAGACCAGCCAATGGAGTTGCGATAACTGCGGGGGAGACGTGGTGCAGCGTGACGACGACACCCCGGACGCCATTAATCGTCGCCTTGACCTCTATGAGTCCCAAACCGAGCCACTCATCGACTTTTATGGCAAAACCGGCCGTTTGGCCCAGGTCGACGGGGTCGGAAGCCCCGAAGAAGTCTTTGGCCGCCTCACCGAAGCTGTCGAACAAAGACGGTAATCGGCACTTGGTGTGTGGCAGATGCGCCGATAGCATTGTCACTCGCCCCTATTGCAAGTCTGCTATTGGGGCATCCTGTCCCAACTAACTAAGGAGTCCACTCTGGCTCAGCCGAAAGAAGATGCGATCGTGCTTGAAGGCACGATTCTCGAGTCCCTACCAAACGCAATGTTTCGTGTGGAATTAGAGAACGGCCACAAAGTGTTGGCGCATATCTCCGGAAAAATGCGTATGCACTACATCCGTATTCTTCCGGGCGACAAAGTCCAAGTGGAACTCACCCCATACGACCTCACCCGAGGTCGAATTACATACAGGTTTAAGTGAGAACGCAATGAAAGTACGCACAAGCGTCAAAAAAATTTGTGAGAAGTGCAGCATCATTCGTCGCCATGGGCGAGTACGAGTGATCTGCGAAAACCCCCGGCACAAGCAGCGCCAGGGCTAGAGAGTCAACGAAGGACACGTAAACACATGGCACGTATTGTTGGAGTCGACATCCCACGCGAAAAGCGTTTGGAAATTTCGTTGACATATATCTTTGGCATCGGTCGCTCGACCGCCCAGAAAATTTGTGAGGCCACAGGCCTTGACAAGAACACTCGCGTTCGCGATCTCACAGAAGATGAAGTCAACCGCATCCGTGGTTGGGTTGATCAGAACGCCACCGTTGAAGGTGACCTGCGCCGCGATGTGCAGCAGGACATCAAGCGCAAGATCGAAATCGGATGCCTTCAAGGTATTCGTCACCGTAAGGGACTTCCTGTTCGTGGACAGCGCACGCATACCAATGCACGCACACGTAAGGGACCTAAGAAGACCGTAGCTAACAAGAAAAAGGCAGTGAGATAACACCATGGCCAAGACACAAGCAGGTGGACGTCGTCCACGTAAGCGTGAGCGCAAGAACGTCACAACTGGCGTTGTTCACATCAAGAGTTCTTTCAACAACACCATCGTGTCTATTACAGACACTGAAGGCAATGTCATTGCATGGGCATCGTCTGGTGGCGTTGGCTTTAAGGGTTCACGTAAGTCAACTCCTTTTGCTGCACAGATGGCTGCAGAAAAAGCTGGCAAGGCTGCAATGGAGCATGGCCTTAAGCGCGCAGAAGTGCATGTAAAGGGTCCAGGTTCTGGTCGCGACACAGCACTTCGTTCAATTCAGAATCTCGGTATTGAAGTATCAGGCATCAAAGATGTCACTCCAGTACCTCACAACGGTTGCCTTCAACCAAAGCGTCGTAGGAGCTAATCATGGCCCGTTATACAGGACCAAAAGTGCGCATCTCGCGTCGTCTTAACACAAACATTTATGAAAATGCCAAGGGATCAAAGGCGCTCGATCGTCGTCCGTTCCCACCAGGTCAGCATGGTCGTACCCGTCGTCGTAATGCCGGCAGTGAATACCTTGCACAGGTACAAGAGAAGCAGAAGGCTAAGTACATCTACGGTGTACTCGAGCGTCAGTTCCGCTTGACATACGAAGAGGCAACTCGTCTTGCAGGCCCAACAGGCGAAAACTTGTTGCGTCTTCTTGAGCAGCGTCTCGACAACATCGTGTTCCGCGCCGGTTGGGGAGCAACTCGCCCTCAGGCTCGTCAGTTCGTAAACCACGGCCTCATTCAGGTTGATGGCAAGCGCGTTGACATCGCTTCATTCCGTGTCAAGCGTGGCCACGTCATTTCACTTGCTCCTAAGGCAAAAGAAATGATTCAGATCACACACAACATCGACACTCTTGACCGTCCACTTGTTGGTTGGCTAGAGGCTGGCGACAAGCAAGTCACAGTTCGTGACTTGCCACAGCGCGAGCACATCGATGTCCCCGTCCGCGAACAGCTCATCGTTGAGTTGTACTCGAAGTAACCCCGTCTTTTCTTAGGAGCAAACATGCTTGTAATCCAGCGTCCATCAGTCGAAGCAATCGGCGAAGATCACCCAACACGTCAGCGTTTCGCTGTTGGTCCACTCGAGCCAGGTTTCGGCCACACCATTGGTAACTCACTTCGTCGTACGTTGTTGTCATCAATTCCTGGTGCTGCAATCACAACTGTCAAGTTCGACGGTGTCGAGCATGAGTTCACAACAATTAAGGGAATGACAGAAGACATCACAGAGTTCATCATGAACTTGAAAGATGTTGTTGTCATGTCACAGAACGACGAACCAGTTGTAATGCGTGTTGACGTTAAGGGTCCAATGACTCTTAAGGCTGGCGACATCCCAACCAACTCTGATGTTGAAATTCTCAACCCATCACTGCACCTTGCAACTCTTAATGCTGGTTCACAACTTGCACTCGACATCACAGTCGAGCGCGGCCGCGGATACCTTTCCACCGACCGTGACGCAGAGAGCCGCATCATCGGAGTAATCCCCATCGATGCAATTTTCTCACCAGTACGTCGTGTGATGTTCGAAGTAGAGCCAACACGTGTTGCTCAGAGCACCAACTACGACCGTTTGGTTATCGACATCGAAACTGATGGTTCAATTTCTCCTCGTGAGTCATTGGCATCAGCTTCAGCAACATTGCGTTCACTTGTTGATCTCATTGCAACATTGTCAGAAGAGCCACAGTCACTCGAGCTCAGCGAGCCAATGGGCGCCAATGTTGGTGTACCTGACCTTGACTTGCCAATCGAAGATCTTGACCTCAGCGAGCGCCCACGCAACTGCTTGAAGCGCGGACAAATCAACACAATCGGTGAACTTCTTTTGAAGTCAATCGACGACTTGCTCAACATCACAAACTTCGGTCAGAAGAGCCTGGATGAAATCATCCAGAAGCTCGATGAGCGTGGACTTACGCTTCGCGCGTAATCACAGGAATTAAGGAGCACAACAATGCCTACTCCACGTCGCGCCCCCCGCTTTGGCGGAAGTGCACAGCACCAACGTCTCATGATGGCCAACATGGCCGCTTCACTGTTCGCAGCTGAAGGAATCAAGACAACAGAAGCAAAAGCAAAAGAACTTCGTCCTATTGCTGAGAAGCTCATCACAAAAGCAAAGAAAGCACAAGGCGATTCGCCAATGCGCGTTCATCGCATTCGTCAGATCGAGGGTTACCTCGGTGACAAAGAGATGACATCGAAGCTTGTCAATGAGATTGCACCTCGTTACGTCAGTCGTAACGGTGGGTACACACGTATCTTGAAGCTCGGCCATCGTCTCGGTGACGCTGCGCTTGAAGTACGTATCGAACTCGTCTAGGGCACATACCGGTGTCTCAACCGGAACAGAACTTTACTAACGGACCCGCCTTACGGCGGGTCCGTTTGCGTGTGGCGTATCACGGCGCTGCGTTTCGTGGTTTTGTCATCAACGAAGGAATTAACTCCGTCGAAGGATTACTGACTGATGTGATTTCAACAGTTGCACGTCATCGTGTGCACATTGATGTTGCTGGGCGCACTGATGCAGGAGTGCATGCGCGTGGTCAAGTAATCACTGTTGATATTCCAGCAGAGACACGTTTGCCAGCATTTGTGCGCAGCGTTAATGCGTTGTGTAAACCAAACGTTGCAGTGTCAGACCCTGAGTGGGTCAGCAATGATTTTGATGCGCGTTACAGCGCTATCTGGCGTCGCTATCGCTACACCGTTCTTAATTCCGAAACCCCAGACCCGATGTTGGTTGATCGCGCGTGGCATGTTCGCCGTCCGCTGTCTGTGCCACTAATGACATTGGCAATTGATCCGTTAATCGGGGAGCACGATTTCTCTGCGTTCTGTCGCCGCCCGGACCTTATTGAGGGTGCTCCTATTCCGTCCATGCACCGCCGGGTCTATTCGGCAAAATGGGTCGATCAGGGGAACAACGTTTTGGTATTCGAAATTCGGGCAAATGCCTTCTGCTACCAAATGGTCCGCAGCTTCGTCGGCTTCTTGGTGGATGTGGGGCTTGGTCATCGCCCGGCCAGCGACACCCGCGAAGTTCTGTTGGCCCGCGACCGCGCCCATGGGTCCCAAGTCGCCCCAGCGTGCGGTCTGACCCTGTGGGATGTGGGCTATCCGGGGGAACCGATTCCGACCATATAAAAGGTGGTCGTCAGTTGGCTTTCGCGGTTGCCGAGAGGCATATCTCGCCCCTATCCTTACTAAGCCCCCATTTAGGGGTTCCGGCGGCCCGTTGTGGGTTCCCTTGAAAGAAGTCTTATGCGTACATACCAACCAAAAGCAAGCGAGATCACCCGCGCGTGGCACGTCATCGACGCTGAAGGTCTTGTCCTTGGTCGTCTCTGCACCGAAGTTGCTCGTCTTCTTCGCGGCAAGCACAAGCCAACATTCGTTCCTCACATGGACTCAGGCGATCACGTCATCATCATCAACGCATCAAAAATCGTTATGACATCAGGTAAGTCTGAAAAGAGCATGGTGTATACCTACTCCGGTTATCCAGGTGGTTTGAAGAGCGAGACATACCAAAACTTGCTTGATCGTAAACCTGCAGACGCAATCACTCGTTCAATCGCCGGCATGTTGCCAAAGGGGCCTCTTGGTCGCCAGATGGTGAAGAAGCTCAACGTGTACGCAGGACCTGAACATCCTCACGCAGCACAGTCCCCAGTCGTTTTCAATCTCAGCGCTGCCAAGGCGCGCTGAACTACTAAGGAGTCATCGTGGCTAACACAGTTCTCACTCAAACAACTGGTCGTCGTAAAGAAGCTGTTGCTCGTGCAATCACTCGCGCCGGTACCGGAAAAATTGTTGTCAATGGTCGTCCAATTGAGGCGTACTTCACCACAGCAACACAGCGCATGGTTGTTACCGAAGCACTTCGCGTTGTAGAGCGTGAAGAGTCATTCGACATTCACGCAAATATTTTTGGTGGAGGCGTAACTGGCCAGGCTGGCGCATTGCGCATGGCTATTGCTCGTTCACTCATCGAACTTGATCCTGAAATGCGTCCAGCGCTTAAAAAGGCTGGTCTTCTTACTCGTGACTCACGTAAGAAAGAAAGCAAGAAGTACGGTCTCAAGAAGGCCCGTAAGGCGCCTCAGTTCACCAAGCGCTGATTCCTATTTGCGTGGTGCGTTATGCACCTCGCGCAAGGAGATCAATACATGTTGCATTTCGGAACAGACGGCGTTCGTGGCGTCGCTATCGACGAACTCACTACTGAATTAGCTCGTGACCTTGCACGTGCCACCGCTCGTGTTTTGCGCCCTACGGCCATTGTTATTGGACGCGATACGCGTGAAAGTGGTTCTGAATTAGAAGACGCCATCGTTGCCGGATGCGCAGCTGAAGGTATTGCCGTACATCTCATGGGTGTTGTGCCAACGCCGGCAATTGCCTATGCGGCAGAACAATATGGCTGGGTCGGCATTGCAATTACTGCGTCACACAACGTGTGGTCTGACAACGGCATCAAGGTATTTGCATCGGGCGGAGCAAAACTTGGCGACGCTGAACAAATTGAAATTGAACGTGAATGGCATGCCATGGTTTCTGAACCTGTGCTGCATGAACAGCCAACTATTCACGACGCCACCGGAATTCTGGGAGAGTACGCAACACATCGCTTAAACGTTGTGGGTGAAGCACTAGCAGGAGTTCGAGTAGTTCTTGATTGTGCCAATGGTGCGATGTCACATGTTGCACCTGAAGTCTTTATGTCTGCCGGCGCAGATGTATCCGTGATTAATGCATCGCCTAATGGTCGCAACATCAATGACAAATGTGGTGCAACTGCGCCGCAGCAATTAGCCGCCCAAGTTATTGCCGAAGGTGCAGATATCGGCATTGCTTTTGATGGCGACGGAGACAGACTCATTGCGGTCAGTGCCAGTGGTGCATTGGTTGATGGTGATCACATCATGGCTATCGCGGCAGTTGATCTTGCGCACCGTGGCTTACTGCGTAATAAAGGCGTTGCAGTCACTGTGATGACAAACCTTGGTTTCCACCACACCATGCGTGACAACAACATTGACGTTGTCATTACGCCAGTTGGAGACCGCAGTATTCTTGTTGCACTCGATGAATTTGATTTCGTATTAGGTGGCGAGCAAAGTGGTCATGTTATTCACCGTGCCCATGCCACAACTGGTGATGGTCTGTTGGCCGCACTGCAATTGGTTGAATACATCACGCGTGCTCGTGTCACTCTTGATCAAGCTGCATCCATCATGCAGTCGTACCCACAAATACTTGTGAACATTCGTACTCTGAATCGTGTTCATGACCCCGTGCATGACATTGCAGAGCAAATTGCAATTGCGGAAGCTGAATTGGGCGACAATGGTCGCATTTTGGTGAGGTCATCAGGAACAGAACCTTTGGTGCGTGTCATGGTGGAAGCTGCAGATCAAGTAACTGCAGAATCCATTGCCATGCGCCTTGCCCAGGCGGTTGTTGATATCCACGGTGGGTCTATTGAAGGAACGCACTAGTGACACTGACCAGCGAGAGTAATCTGTAGTTATGTGCGGCATTATTGGCATCCTGCCCCGGCCGAGCACCCGTAGTGTGCCTACTGCTCAGAGCATTGAGGAGTTACTGACAGCAGCGGTAAATGCTGGTACTGATTGCGTGCTTATTGCTGATGCGCTGATGGCGGCCGATCAAATGCTGCGGGGCGATGCAGGCATTCAGGCACTTGTCGGAAATGCGGCGTTGATTACCAAAATCTCTACATGTCTGGATGCAATTGACTTGGTGTCCGCTGCTGAAGAGGCTCGCATTGATGCGCTTCATGTTGACACGGCAACTCTTGATGCTGAAGTGGCTCGCTTGTCGCGCGTGAAAGATGCGTCATGGGCAATTCGACGCGATCGTTTGCGTGCAGCCGATGCCGTGCATGTTTTTGCAGGTGCCGGCGCTGGCGCATCGTCGTTGGTCGGATACTTCGCAATTCATCAGGCATTTTCCGCCATCGACCGCATGGAAGTTCGTGGTCGTGACTCTGCTGGTATCAGTGTTCTTGTTACGTCGCCTTCGTTTGCTTCATTGTCATCTGAACTAACTGGTCTGATGACTGGTCGTACATCTGATCCGTTGTTTACCAACACCAGCGTTCGCCACAGCGGTTCCACTCTGGTGTTCGTCTACAAGGCAGCTGCCGAAATTGGTGAACTTGGTGACAACACCAAACACATGCGCGACGCAGTCAGTGCAGATGCGTTGTTGCGCACCGCACTGTCAGTGTCTGACTCGCGTGTTGCGGTGCTTGGTCACACACGTTGGGCAAGTGTGGGCATTATCTCTGAGCCAAACGCTCACCCAGTTACTGGTGAAGAAATAGATGTTGACGGCCAGCAAGTCTCAGTCGCGGTTCTGAATGGCGATGTTGATAACCACACGGAATTGCGTGAGCGCCATAACTTGCGTTTTGCAGACCCAATTACAACCGACGCAAAAGTAATCCCAGCCATCGTTGATCGTGGTCGAGGTACTGGCCTAGATACTCAAGCCGCATTTCTTAACGCAGTCACCCAGTTTGAAGGTTCAGTCGCTATTGGTTACATGACAGCTAGTGATCCGAACGATATGTACTTGGCACTGTTTGGTAGTGGTCAAGGTTTGTATATCGGCCTTGCTGAAGATCGTTTCATCGTTGCAAGCGAACCATACGGAACCGTTGAAGAGACCGTGAATTATGTTCGTCTTGATGGCGAGACACCACGCAAAGAAGGTGACCCCAATTCACGCGGGCAAGTGGTGCGCCTTCGTGTCGACGGAGCAGGCACAGTTGAAGGTATTACTCGCATTGCATACGACGGAATCGAGATTCCGGTTACTGATAACGACGTTGCAGTAGTCGAAGTAACCACGCGCGATATCGACCGTGGCGACGCACCACATTTCCTACTAAAGGAAATCACCGAAGCTCCTCGTAGCTTCCGCAAGACAATTCGTGGTCGCACTCTTGAAGTGAATGGCCGACTTGTGCCTGACCTTGATTCGTTCACAATGCCGAAAACAATCAAAGACCGTTTGGCTAGCGGATCTATTCGTCGTATTCGCGTTATCGGCCAGGGCACCGCTGCCGTTGCCGGTACATCGCTTATCCCAGTACTCGGCTCATTGCTTGACGCTTCCATTCAAGTAGAGGCACTCACTGCAACTGAACTTTCTGGTTTTGCAATGTCAACCGATATGTCTGACATGTTGGTAATTGCTGTCAGCCAGAGTGGAACCACAACAGACACCAACAGAACTGTTGACCTCGTCGCATCGCGTGGGGCAGCAGTACTTGCAATTGTGAACCGTCGGGGCAGTGAACTATCCAGCAAAGCCCACGGTGTGTATTACACATCTGACGGCCGTGACATTGAAATGAGTGTTGCAAGCACCAAGGCCTTCTACGCACAAGTTGCCGCAGGTGCAATCCTTTCGTGCGCCATTGCACAGGCAACAGGAAAAGTTGATTCCGACCGCATGCATCGCATCCTTGATTCACTTGTACATATGCCAGCTGCAATGGAAACAGTCATTGCGCAACGTCCAGAGATTGGCGTTATCGCACAGAAGTACGCACCTATGAAGCGCTACTGGGCAGTTGTGGGTAATGGACCTAACACTGTTGCTGCTCATGAAGTGCGTATCAAGCTGTCAGAGCTCTGCTACAAATCAATTTCGTGTGATGTCACTGAAGATAAAAAGCACATTGACCTTTCATGTGAGCCAATGATTCTTGTGTGTGCTGCCGGCCTTAGCGACGGCACAGCAACCGACGTAGCAAAAGAAGTCGCAATCTTTAAGGCGCACAAAGCAATTCCTATTGTTGTTGCTACTCAAGGCGAAACTCGTTTCGATTCTGCTGCTGCAGCCGTGGTATACGTACCAGTAGCTGACCCTGCGCTTGCCTTTGTGCTGTCTTCCATGGTGGGGCACCTGTTCGGATACGAAGCAGCACTAGCCATTGATGCATTGGCTCGTCCGTTACGCCAGCTGCGTGAAGTAGTGGAACTTGTTGTCGGTAGGGGTGGCAGTGGTGACACTGCGCTTACGCAAGTAGAAGCACAGATCGTTCCTCTCACTCAGCAGTTCCTTCAAGTTCTGGCAACTGGCCAATACGACGGAAACCTCGAAGCCTCAACAGCGGTTCGTTTAGTTTCTCTTCTTCGTATTGTCACCGGACCACAACCGCTACAAGCGTTCCAGCGCCAAACTGGTCGCACTGCTTCACCATCGGCACTGCTTGATGATCTCATCGATGCGCTCACGCGAAGCATTGATGAACTGACCCGACCCATTGACGCCATTAAACATCAGGCAAAGACCGTTACTGTCGGAATCTCACGAAGCGAAGAAGGTCTTCTTGATCGTGTCCTTGTTCGCGCAGTTCTTGAAGCCGGAGCATCGCGCGACAATCTTTCATACGCAACACTTAAAGTGTTGGCCGCTCTTGATGCAGCGGTTGCATCGGTCGAAGGCTTTACTCGGTATGCCATTACAGGTGATGCACGCAATGCAACTGTTTCCATCATTGATCGTGGTGGTGTAGCAAAAGAACTCACATCTCGCGTAACGACAAATGCAACTCTTGTCGGAACAAAGCACCGCGTTGCTGCCGACCAAGAAGTACTTGTTGCCCGCGGGCGCAAAGATGGCCGCACCGTAGTTTTCGTTCCCGAGGTTCATGGTTCAACAACCGTGGGAATTTCACTCATGCATGTTGCATTCCACAACACAGTTGCTGCCGGCACTGCGCGCCAAGTGCTGCAAGGGTACGACCGCCGTTATGACCGCCTGGTTGACTGGGTGTCTGAAACTGAAGGAACATTTCGCGAAGACAGACTTGCAGAAGTGTCAATTGCTGACTTGTTGATTAACCCAGTTTCTGATAGCGCCGACTTGTGGCGAACTGACGGTCAATAGAAATGTTGGGCATTGGTATCGACGCCGTTGATGTTGATCGCTTTCGCAAACTTCTTGAACGCCGCCCACACTTGCGCCAACGTTTGTTTACATCTGCCGAATTGACATCGCTTGAAGGCCGCACTGACGATGCTGCATCACTTGCAGCACGATTCGCAGTACGTGAGGCAACAATGAAGGCTCTCGGCGTTGGCCTTGGTGCTTTTGACTTCCACGATGTCTCGATTGAGAAGATGTCATCTGGGGCACCCCACTTACTTGTGTCAGGTCGAGCCGAGACTCTCGCTAATGCTCACGGAGTCTCCACATGGCATGTCTCCATTACCCATACAGACACAACAGCAATGGCGGTTGTTGCCGCGCTCTAGTTATTGCGTTGGTGTGTAATTGAACCGGGCGTACGCTGAGAGAGTGATAGCTGCCCCTATTTCAGACGCATTGAGTGATGTGATGGCTCATGTCAATTGATTTCTCAACACGTTGGGCATGGGCCGAGGTTCACACAGGCCTGATCTCTCACAATGTTGCAATTGTGGCGCAACGTACTGCACCTGTTCAGGTGTGGGCAGTAGTGAAAGCCAACGGGTATGGCCATGGGGCAATTCAAGTAGCTAATGCGGCGCTTGCCGGTGGCGCAACAGGGTTATGCGTTGCAATAGTTGATGAAGGTGTTGCATTGCGTCGTGCCGGAATAACTGCACCGATCTTGTTGTTGAGCGAACAACCTGCGGAACTTGCAGATCTTATTGTTGGTTATCAACTGACTCCAACAGTGACTACAACGCGTGGTGCTGCAGTTCTTGCAGCCTCTGCATCGGCTGCGGATCAGACAGTCAAAGTACATATCAAAGTTGATACTGGAATGCATCGTGTAGGTGCTGCACCGAATGAAGTGGCGTCACTTGCTTCGTTCATCAGTTCGTATGAATCATTAACCATTGAAGGCGTGTACACACACTTCGCAGTAGCTGATGACCCTTCACATTCTGCCAATGCAGCACAGCTCAGTGCATTCAATTCTGTTCTCGATGATTTGTCATCTCGCGGCATCAACCCACCACTTGTTCATGCTGCCAATAGCGCCGCTGCACTTGCCAATGAACCAAGTCGTTTCACTATGGTTCGCCTCGGAATTGCCATGTATGGCCTGCGTCCTGGCCCGGGAGTTGCCGAGCTATGTGCTGGTCTTATTCCGGCAATGTCTCTTAAGGCTCGTGTTTCTGCAGTGCGATGGGTGGAAGCTGGCGAGGCTGTGTCATACGGATTAGTGCGTCCGTTAACAAAAGGTTCGCTCATTGCCACTGTGCCTATTGGTTATGCAGATGGTGTTCCACGTGCTCTTGGCCGCACAAACATTCAGGTATTGCTCAATGGTGTTCCTCGCTCGTTTGCGGGCACCATCACCATGGACCAATTAATGATTGATTGTGAATCTGATTCTTCAGTAATGGTCGGTGATGAAGTTGTGCTGATTGGCAAGCAAGGCGAACATTCTGTGACGGCTGACGATTGGGCAGATGTTCTTGGCACTATTGGTTATGAGATTGTGTGCGGCATCAGCCCGCGAATATTCCGGCGGTACTCGTGATCGAGCTACGTGCTTCTGATCTTGGCGATACGCATGCAATTGCAGGTGCGATAGCCGGTGTTGTTCGACCACGAGACCTCATCGTGCTGGTGGGTGAAATGGGTGCGGGTAAAACTGCCTTTGCAACAGGTTTCGCAAAAGCTCTCGGAGTGCATGGAGACGACCATGTGTCGTCGCCAACGTTTACATTGATGCATTCGTACACATCAGGGCGTATTCCATTGCACCACGTAGATCTGTATCGGTTGACAAGTTTGGCTGAAGTAGCAGATCTTGGCATTCGTGAGTTGCTCGACATGGGTGCGGTAGGGCTCGTTGAATGGGGAGACGTTGCATCTGAAGTTCTAGGCGATGGACTCAGCGTCACACTTGTCGCCGATGAGGATGATGAAGACGCACGAATGATTTCGGTTGCAGTTGAGGGCCATGCCTGGGACACCCGCTGGGAATTACTCAAGAACGCACTACGTGATTGGATGCTGCGATGATTCTTGGAATTGAAACATCCGTTGACCATGTCGGAGTCGCGGTAGGTGACTATCGCGGCATTCGCGCACATTCAATGTTGGCAAGTGATCGTCGCCACGCTGAATCCTTGACGCCCATGATTCAATTTGTTCTGCAACAAGCAGATGCCACCATGGCCGACCTGTCAGCAATTGCAGTTGATGTGGGGCCGGGGTTATTCACTGGCATGCGGGTAGGTATTGCAAGTGCAGCATCACTTGCATGGGCGTTAGAACTTCCGGTTGTTCCGGTGTGCAGTCTTGATGCACTCGCCATGAATGCAGAGTGGTCAGACAATGTGGTGGCGGCGTCGCTTGATGCACGCCGCGGTGAGGTGTACTGGTCGCTGTATCGCATGCGCGGAGTAGGCGTGGAGCCACTTCGGTTAACGGAACCAGTTGTGTCGAGCCCTGAAGATATGGCGGTTCACCTGGCTGATCGTGGCGAAGACATTACGTGTGTGGGTACAGGGTTTATGCGTCATGCTGCGTTGTTTGAGGATGTTCCTTGGGCTGTGATGGCTGGTGAGCCACATGCATTTCCAACCGCACAAAAAGTGGTTGTTCTTGCGTCTCACCGCATCGCAGCAGATGACACTGTGCAAGCAGGCGAGATCACGCCGATGTATTTGCGTGCACCAGATGCCGAAATTAACTGGCTTACTCGTGAGGCAGCACGATGAGCTTCCTTCGTGAACGCATGACCGATGCATTGACCACAGAAACAATGCGCCGTCGTCATCTTCGGCGAGTGATGGAGATTGAGGAAGGGCTGTACCCACGCCCATGGACTCACCGCACATTTGTCACTGAAATTTCACTAATGCGTGAAGGCGCAAGGTACTACCTGGTCGCATATGTCGGAGACGTTCTAGTTGGCTACGGCGGTTTGATGTTTAGCGGCGACGATGCCCACGTGACGAATGTGGCTGTTGATCCGGATTGGCAGGGGCGTGGCGTTGCCACCGAAATCATGCTGGACCTTGTGATTCTTGCTCGCGACCGTGGCTGTTTAGCAATGACTCTTGAAGTGAGACACACCAATACTGCAGCCCAGCAGTTGTATAGGCGTTTTGGTTTCGTGCCGGCCGGAATACGCAAGAAGTATTACGAGAACAAGGATGATGCCATCATCATGTGGGCACATGGCATAGATACACCTGAATTCTTAGAGCGTGTTCGCCTCATTGAATCGAGACGGCCATGACATCACACGTAGTGAATGAATCAACAGTGGTACTTGCAATTGAAACAAGCTGCGATGAAACAGCTGCATCAGTAGTGATGGGTGGCAATGACATCTTGGCTTCCATCGTTTCTAGCCAGATTGAAATTCATGCCCGATTTGGTGGCGTTGTGCCCGAAGTGGCAAGCCGCGCCCATTTGGAAGCGCTTATTCCTGTAGTCAATGCAGCAATCACGGAAGCCGGCATCTTGCCGTCGCGCGTTGATGTTGTTGCTGCTACTGCTGGTCCAGGCCTCATTGGCGCGTTGTTGGTCGGTGTATCGGCTGCGAAGTCACTTGCGCTTGTATGGGACAAACCATTTGTTGGCGTGAATCATTTGGAAGCTCATCTCTATGCCGGACTTCTTGATGACCCCTCATTGCAGTTCCCTTTAGTGGTGTTGTTGGTATCAGGTGGTCACACCATGATTATTCAAATGCGTGGCCATGGTGATTACGTGATCTTGGGCCGCACCATCGATGACGCAGCTGGTGAGGCGTACGACAAAGTCGCACGGTATTTACAACTGGGGTATCCGGGTGGTCCAGCCATTGACAAACTTGCGCCAAGCGGAAACCCACATGCTGTTGAGTTCCCACGCGCCATGATGCACGATGGTCTTGATGTGTCGTTCAGTGGTTTGAAGACTTCTGTCATTAACTATGTGAAGAAGAATCCTGAAGTATCAAATGTTGATGTTGCTGCTTCTTTTCAAGCTGCTGTTGTTGATGTGTTGTGTGCAAAAACTATTCGCGCTGCACAGAAAGTTGGAGCGAAAGGAATTGTGCTTGGTGGAGGAGTATCCGCCAACTCATTGCTGCGCTCTGAAATGACAGCGCGCGGTGCTGCTGCGGGTTTCACAGTGGCATTACCAAGTCGCGAAATGTGCACTGACAACGCTGCAATGATTGCAGCTGCTGCATGGCACAGACTTGCGTCTGATGGCCCTACTAGTTTGTCGTGTGGTGCGTACCCGAACCTCAAACTAGATGCGGTGCCACGATGACACGTCTACCACTTGTCCTTCGTGGCAGAGAGTTCCCAATTCCTGTGGTGCTTGCACCGATGGCGGGCGTTACCAATATTCCGTTCCGCGCGCAGTGCCGTACGTTTGGGCCTGATCTTATTTATGTCAGTGAAATGGTGATGGCCGTTGCGCTTGTTCATGGCAATGAGCGAACCAAGAAGATGGTTGCATTCGGGCCCGATGAAGATTTCCGTAGTTTGCAGATTTACGGGAGTGATCCTGACTTCGTAGGCAAGGCAGTGCGCGCGTTATGCGAACAAGACATCGCAGACCACATTGATATGAACTTCGGTTGCCCGGCAACAAAGGTCACTCGCAAAGGCGGCGGGGCAGCAGTTCCAGTAAAACGCAATCTGACTCGCGCAATTATGGCGGCAGCAGTGAAAGCGGCTGAGCCATATGGCGTGCCAATTACGTGCAAATTCCGCATTGGCATCAACGACAACATCACAACTTTTCTTGACACTGGAAAGATTGCTGAAGACGAAGGCATAGCAATGATTGCCTTACATGCACGCACAGCTGAACAGCACTATGCAGGCCATTCTCATTGGGAAAAGATCGCGGAGCTAAAACAAGCCGTGACGAGTATTCCTGTATTGGGCAATGGTGACATTTGGGAAGCACAGGATGCCATCGACATGATGGAACAGACCGGTTGCGATGGTGTTGTTGTGGGGCGCGGATGCCTTGGTAAGCCGTGGTTGTTTCGTGATCTTGTTGATGCATTCAGTGGTCGCGAAGTGCAAGTATCACCGAATCTTGGTTTTGTTCTGAATGTTATGCAGGAACATGCGCAAGGCCTGATGGAAATCATGGGACCTGATTACGGCATTCGTAATTTCCGCAAACATTGCGGCTGGTATCTCACTGGGTATCCAGTTGGTTCCGAAGTGCGTAGATCATTTGCCACAGTGTCAACGTTCGAGCAGTTGCAAGAAATCTCTTCACACCTTGACCATGCGATGACACTTCTGCCTGGTGGAGAACGCTTTACTCGCGGTCATACAAACGGCCCCATCAAAGTTGTGTTGCCAGAGGGCTACTTAGATAATCGTGATGATCTCACCGTGCCTGATGATGGCCATGAGATGGCGTTAAGCGGCGGCTAAATAAGTTTCGACAGTGCAACTGCCACAGCGACCGTCACGGCGTTCATAGCGATCATGGTCGTGATCAACCATTTCGTTTGCTCGTGGATTAGCTTGCGTACATTGACTTCAATTGTCAACTGAAGATGTTGCAGGTCGGTTTTGGTGGCGACGTCGGCCCAGCCGACAGGAGGAAGAAGTTCCATAAGTGTGTCTGCTGCCTCCTCGCTCAGAATTTGACCGATTGCGGTCCGTAGTTGAAATCTAGACGCTTCAGTGATGCTCATGTCAATGATGTGTGCGGGCGTCGTAGAGTTCTGGAATGGAATCAAAGAGTTTCGTTGTGCTCGCGTCACGTTCACCACGTCGCGTTGAACTGTTGAAGCAATTGGTAGCTGACTTCACTGTGGTGCCAGCCGATATTGATGAAACCCCTCACGCGAACGAAGACCCCGTTTCATATGTGAAACGCCTTGCGCTTGAGAAAGCTCGCGCCGTATATATGGTCAGTGATTTTTCTGCCATCGTGATCGGTGCAGACACCACAGTCGACCTCGATGGGCACATATTTGGCCAGCCTGTCGATGACGATGACGCCCGCCGCATGTTGACCCTTCTCAGTGGAACCACCCATCAGGTCCATACAGGGGTAGCCGTGGTGAGTGCCAAGGGCGAAAAGGTCGAGGTCGTCAGCTCGGCCGTCACTTTCCTCGATCTTCGGCTAGAGATGCTCGAGTGGTACATCGGCACAGGTGAATCGGCTGGGAAGGCGGGTTCCTACGCCATCCAGGGGCATGGCAGTGCTTTAGTGGCTTCCTCGTCAGGTTCGCTGACCAATATCATCGGCCTACCCCTCGAAGAGACCGCCCGGCTGCTTGGGGTTCCGGCGCCGAAATAGGACACCGAAACGGGTCTGGCGTTGCTAAGGCGCCCCGCTAGTCCGTATCATTAGCAGTCGCACTCCTCGAGTGCTAATCCCCGGACCGGGTCACCGGTCCTACTTCTCGGAGGAACATTATGAACCTGAAGCCACTCGATGACCGCATCGTTGTCAAGCCAAGCGAAGCAGAGCAGACCACTGCTTCTGGTCTCGTCATTCCAGACACAGCAAAAGAAAAGCCACAGCAGGGCACAGTGCTCGCAGTTGGTCCTGGTCGCTGGAGCGACGATGAAGGTCAGCATTTCGCACTCGACGTAAAAGTCGGCGATGTTGTTCTGTACAGCAAGTACGGCGGCACAGAAGTAACACATGGTGGAGAAGATCTTTTGATCCTCACCAGCCGTGACGTTCTTGCAATCGTCGGAAAGTAGTCCACAACATGGCTAAGCAATTGAAATTTGGCGACGAAGCTCGCCGCGCACTTGAAGCAGGAGTCAACAAGTTGGCTGATGCTGTCAAAGTGACGCTCGGACCAAAGGGACGCAACGTTGTCCTCGACAAGAAATTCGGTGCACCCACCATCACTAACGACGGTGTGTCCATTGCGAAAGAAGTCGAACTCGACGATCCATTCGAAAACATGGGTGCGCAACTTGTTAAAGAAGTAGCAACCAAGACCAACGATGTTGCCGGTGACGGAACAACAACAGCAACAGTTCTTGCTCAGGCAATGGTGCAACACGGCATGCGCAACGTCGCTGCTGGTGCAAACCCAATGGGTTTGAAGCGCGGCATGGAAAAAGCAGTTGCTGCAGCAGTTGAGTCAATCAAGGGTCAGTCAAAAGAAGTTGACGACAAGGGCGATATCGCCAGCGTTGCAACAATCTCAGCAGCTGATGCAACCATTGGTGGCGTCATCGCTGATGCAATCGACAAAGTCGGTAAAGACGGCGTTGTCACAGTGGAAGAAAGCAATACTTTCGGTATCGAGCTTGAATTCACTGAGGGAATGCAGTTCGACAAGGGTTACTTGTCGCCATACTTCGTTACAGATCAAGAGCGTCAAGAAGCAGTTATCGAAGAGCCGTACATCTTGTACTACGCATCAAAGATTTCTTCAGTCCAGTCATTGTTGCCAGCTCTTGAAGCTGTCATGAAGACAGGCCGTGCGCTTCTCATCATCGCTGAAGATGTTGAAGGCGAAGCATTGGCAACACTTGTTGTCAACAAAATCCGTGGAACATTCAACTCAACAGCAGTGAAAGCTCCTGGATTTGGTGATCGTCGTAAAGCAATGTTGCAAGACATGGCAGTTCTTACTGGTGGCCAAGTCATCAGCGAAGAAGTTGGCCTCAAGCTTGAGAACGTCACACTTGACTTGTTGGGACGCGCAAAGCGCATCATCATCACCAAAGACGCAACCACCATCGTTGATGGTGCTGGCGACAAGGCAGAAGTTGCTGGCCGCATTAGCCAGATCAAAGCCGAAATCGACAACACCGATTCCGATTGGGACCGTGAAAAGCTTCAAGAGCGCCTTGCCAAGTTGGCCGGCGGTGTTGCAGTTATCAAGGTTGGCGCTGCTACCGAAGTAGAACTCAAAGAGAAGAAGCACCGCATCGAAGATGCAGTGTCAGCAACTCGTGCAGCAATCGAAGAAGGAGTCGTCGCCGGTGGCGGTACAGCCCTTCTTCGTACACGTGCATCTGTTCTCAAAGTTGTTCAGAGCCTTGAAGGCGACGAAGCTACTGGTGCTCGCACTGTGTACGAAGCACTTGTTGCTCCGGCTAAGCACATTGCAGACAACGCTGGCATGGAAGGTTCCGTTGTTGTACAGCGCGTTGAATCTGAGAAGGGCAACATTGGTCTCAATGCTGCAACAGGCGAGTACGTCGACCTTGTTGCTGCAGGAATCATTGACCCTGCGAAAGTTACGCGTGCTGCATTGCAGAACGCAGCTTCAATCGCTTCATTAGTAATGACCACCGAGTGTCTTGTGGCCGATAAGGCTGACAAGAACGCCCCGTCAATGGGTGGCGGCGGAATGCCTGGTGGAATGGGAATGATGTAATTCCCCTTTCGGAATAAAAACATTTCAGGGTGTGTTACACCCAGAGCCTCCCGTTGATGGCCCGGACCTTTTGGTCCGGGCCATCAATATTTCTACGGCGTACTCTGTACCCATGAAACAACGCACCAAAGGCATGTGGCTGGTACAGCTATTTGAATATGCCATTGGTTTCGCACTCGCCATGTCAGCTGCAAACTCTGTTAGCCCAGCCGCTCTTGCTGTTGTTGCTGTTGCCATCATTGTGAATGCGTCACTCGCTGACGGATTTCTTTCGGCATTCCAGGTACTGCGGCCACGCACTCACCGTTTAATCGGCATAGGCATTGCAGTCAGCGCTCTCGTCATCGCAGCCGTTGCTCCCTTGGAACTTACGTCTCGACTAACACTTGTCATTGCGGCGCTGACACAGGGCTTTGTGTCGGTACGCTTCGGGCATGGCTTTCGAACGACCAGCACCAGACCTAAATAAATTGATCACCGCATGGGACCTTTTTGAAAAGGGCGAAGAGATGCCAGGTCGCATTCTCGCCAACTTAAAAACTGCCGGACTTGCTGAAGTTCTTGCTGAACTCAAATCATCTGGTTGGACTCCTACAGCATCGTGAGTCAACGACGCGGAGGTAACCAAAACATCCCGCGCCCCGACAATTGGCGTCTCGGTGACAGTCCTGAATGGATGAACCGAGATTTCTCCGTACTTAACGACATTGAAGAAATCAGTCGTCGTCTTCACCTCCATGTTGCATCAGACTTGCCAGTAAATCTTGACTTGAAACAAGAATGGGTCGCGTCCTCTCGGCCGTCAGCAGTTCTTATGCCGCTACTCGTCACGAATGATGGACCATCAGTACTACTCACTCGCCGTGCTGATCACTTACGCAGCCATAAAGGCGAGATTTCATTTCCAGGCGGCCGTATGGAACCAGATGAGACACCACTTCAAACTGCACTGCGTGAAGCCCATGAAGAAGTTGCATTGCCTCATGATGTTGTCACCATCATCGGAACGCTCGAACCAATTGCCACTTTTGTTAGCAACAGCCACATCACGCCCGTCGTTGCATTGGTAAATGGTGAGCCCGACTTACGTGCAGACCCTGGTGAAGTAGCGCGCATCATGACCGTGCCGTTGCACAATCTTGCTCGCCAAGATACGTACCGCAATGAATGGTGGTCAACAGATCGTGGCGACATCAATATTCATTTCTTTGAATTAGATGACGAAACCGTGTGGGGTGCAACAGGGCGACTTCTACACCAACTGATAGACGCAATCACCACGCCCTAAGTCACGGTGTTCCAAAACTGCGGACGGCCCGGTAGTACGTTTCTGCCCACGCTAAACATTGCATCTTTGTTAGTCGAATTTTTGACGTGCAGCTAGCACGTGCGTCTTTTCTAAACTGCCCGTCGATACGCAGTCGCAGTTTTGCGTTCCATACGCGACCATCATTGAAGCGACTCATGTTGCGGTATCCGAAATCATGCCGTCGACACGCGCTGTAGAAATCAAAACTTCGGCCAGTGCTCTGCACGATGGGAGCCGAACAACCATCAGTGCTCCAATCAAGACGCACATCATGTGTGAGCAAATCAGCAGATGCCACAAAGGCCGACAGGGTTGTACGAAACAAGAGAGTTTCAGTGACCGATTGCGCAGAGGGAAGTGGGGTTACCGAGAGTCCCGCGGCAACAACGAGAGAACACATGACAGCCATGCGCACCTCCTTTGCTCACTATGTGTGCGCATCACAGGCAGGAATGGAATTGAGGTTCGACTATTTGCGGATTGTTTTGAGCAGTAGAGCCATCTCTACGGCTCCGACGGCAGCTTCATCACCCTTGTTGTCAATGCCCGGGCCACTGCGGTCAATGGCTTGCTGTTCAGTGTTGAGTGTGAGCACGCCGAACATCACTGGAATGCCAGTTGACATTTGTGCGTCCTGAATGCCTCGAGTTGCTGCTTCGCACACGTATTCAAAATGTGGTGTGTCACCACGAATAACGGTGCCCAGACAAATGATTGCATCAACGGTTCCGGTTTCAGCCAGAACCTTCGCAGCAAGGGGGACTTCAAACGCACCAGGAACCCAATGTTCCACAATGTCATTGTCGGCAACACCGCAACGCTCGAGACCGCGCAATGCGCCGTCGCGTAGCGCAGTCACAATGTGATCATTGAATCGCGCAGACACTATGCCTATACGTAATCCCTTGCCGTTGAGTTCAGGCATTGCGCCACTTGAACCTGCTCGTGTCATTTGCCTTCTCCTTGCCCGTCGTGCATATCGATATGGTGACCCATGCGCTCGCGCTTTGTACGTAAGTACGCCTCGTTCTCTGGCGTCGGAACTGTGTTCAGTGACACGCGTTCCACAACAGTGAGTCCGTAACCACCAAGACCGCCGTACTTTGCGGGGTTATTTGTCATCAGTTTGAGTTCACGCACACCGAGGTCCGCAAGAATTTGCGCCCCAATACCGTATTCGCGACTATCAATTGGCAGTCCCAATTCTGTATTGGCATCAACTGTGTCGAAACCTTCGTCTTGCAAAGAGTACGCACGAATCTTGTGCCCGATACCAATGCCGCGTCCTTCGTGACCACGTAAGTACACAATGACACCAGCTCCTGCTTCATCAACTATCTGCATGGCAGTAGCTAGTTGAGGTCCGCAATCGCAACGACGTGATCCGAACACATCACCAGTGAGGCATTCACTGTGAACGCGAACGAGGATTGGTTCTTTTCCGGTAATTGTTCCCTTCACAAATGCAAGGTGCTCGATGTTGTCAATGGTGCTCTTGTATGCAACGCATGTGAACGTGCCAAACTCCGTAGGAACCGCTGCTTCACCCATGCGTTCTACAAGACGCTCATTGTGGCGGCGGTATTCAATAAGTTGAGCAATGGAAGACAACAGCAGATTGTGTTCTGCGCAGAACTTACGAAGGTCTGGCAAACGCATCATGGTGCCGTCGTCGTTCTGAATTTCGCAAATCACAGCTGCAGGCTCGCACCCAGCCAAACGTGCCAAGTCAACGCCAGCTTCTGTATGGCCTGCGCGCTTCAGTACGCCACCATTACGCGCACGTAACGGAAAGATATGTCCTGGACGAGCGAATGACTTGAACGTAAGTTTTGGGTCTGACAAGCCGCGCAACGTCGCTGCACGATCCGCTGCACTAATACCTGTGCTAGTTCCTTCAATAAGGTCAACAGTGTCTGTGAATGCGGTGCGCTGGCTTTCGGTGTTCTGCTCAACCATGAGGGGTAGACGCAAATCATCACAGCGCTCATCTGTCAATGGTGCGCACACCACGCCGGTTGAGTACCGCACGATGAAGGCAAGTTTCTCCGCCGTGGCAAATTCTGCGGCCATGATGAAGTCACCTTCGTTCTCACGGTCTTCGTCGTCAACTATGACAACGATTTCACCGCGAGCAATCGCTGCAATTACATCTTCAATGGGGGCAAGGGTGGAATCACTCATGATGTTCCTACTTTCTTTCGTATGGGGTCTAAAACGATTTCTATATCTGCACCAAGTGCAGTGGCTGATACCAAAGAGCAGTCAGACAAGGGGAGAGCGTCAGCGCCAACAAATACGCCGGCGCGCTGTCGCTACCGCTCACAATGGGCGCTACGTGGAATACATACCTGTTGATCAGGCTTTGTTCGTGGAACGCAGTGGCGACTGTTGCGCCACCCTCAACCATCAATTGCAAAACACCTTCATCGCCTAGTGAATCAAGCAGGTCTTCAAGACTTCCGCTCCACACATCGCACGGCTGCACTTTTGCTGTTGCAGATACTGAACCACTGCGTGACAACACGATGCGTCGCGGTGATACGCCTTCAACATGACGCACAGTTAGTTCCGGATCATCTGCAACCACAGTGCCAGAGCCAACAACTATTGCGTCGCTCTCTGCGCGTAACTGGTGCACACGCACGCGGGCTTCTTCACCAGTAATCCACCTAGGCCCATTCGGAATTGCAGTACGAGCGTCAAGAGTGGTTGCCATCTTCAACATCACAAACGGGCGGCCAGTGCGACGATGATGCAAGTACGGAGCTAACTGCGCCGACACTTCATCTGCCAAAACATCAGTAACAACTTCAATTCCTGCGGCACGCAGTGCATCGAAACCGGTTCCTGCAACATGTGAATCAGGGTCCGCAATTGCAGCAACAACACACGCAATACCTGCAGAAATGATTGCGTCGGTGCACGGTCCTGTGCGGCCGGTGTGTGAACACGGTTCCAATGTGGAATACAACGTTGCTCCACGAATATCACTGCCGCCATTGCGCGCAGCATTCATCGCAACAATTTCAGCGTGTGGTCCACCAGGTAGCTGTGTGGCACCTTCGTACACAGAACCATCAACACACACAACAACTGCACCAACCCATGGGTTCGGTCGCGCGTGTGTACGCGCGGTGGCAGCCATATGCATGGCACGACGCATGAGCGTCTCGTGATTGGTCATGTTGTGTCCTTGCTCCCATCCGGACTCTTACCGTCGGCCTCAGAATTTCACTGAGTCGGCCCTCGCACCGAAGTACGAGGGTTCGCGGGCTATACCGCCGGTCGGGACTTTCACCCAAACCCTGCAAGGGGTGTTTTGTGTACGTGAGGGACGAATTTCCCTCGTGCCAAAGGCTACGTCGGTGGGTACTTGGCCAACAACCCGACGATGTGGCGCCACAACTTCATAACAGGGGCAACGGTTTCCGTGCCAGTCATTCCGAGCAATGGGCCGAACGTATTGGCCCCAAGACCTATGGAAATTGCCTGGATTGCCGCGTAACGGGCCATGGCGGGATCAAGTTTCTCGACTTCTATATATCGAGTGGTCAAGGCTTCCAGAATCGGCATGTGCGAGAACAGTTCACTGGTGTCAGCACCCTCAAGGTCTAGCCAGAGGACAAGTCGAACCAAAGAGACCACTTCAGGGTCAAAGAAATTTATGGCAGGCGTTCCGGGTGCTGCCAACGGCACAGCTTCTGCGAGGGCAAGTAACTCTTCTCTGACTAGTGCCAGAAATAGTTCATTTTTCCCGCCGAACCATGTGTGAACAAAACCATGATTGACATCGGCCAGAAGGGCGATGTCACGGACCCCGACCTCTGAGAATGGCTTGTTCCGGATGAGTTGTTTGGCAGCTTGGATAAGCCGACGTTCGCCCTCAGCCCGGGAAATAGGCGAGCGCCGCTTCGGGGCTGCTTTCTTCTCAGTTGACTTCTTATTCGGCACTTTTCAACCCTATTCCTGATGCTGACTGTTCGTGAGCCATCTGCCCAACATTTGTGGACAGTCCTAAACTCTCAAGAGTAGTCTAGGACTGTTGCCACCAACTTTTGGCTTGGCAGCAGACAATTTACAAATTGGAGATCTCGTGTCGGTATTGCATTCATTGAAAAAGTCAGCGCTCCACAGCTTCTTTGTTGTCATTGGAACACTCACACTTCTTTCAACAGTTCTTTCTGTGCCAATGCCTGTTCAGGCTGCGCCAAGTGCAATTCGCTATGTCTCTGCAACAGGAACTGTGGGTGACGGCACGAGTTGTGCATCGCCAGGCTTTGTTGGGGCAACAGGTTCTGCAATTCAAGCAGCAATCAACGCTGCAAGTTCTGGTGATTCTGTACATGTTTGTGCAGGAACGTATTCCATTAGCAGTCGACTTGATGTAGCGAAGTCATTAACTATCAGAGGTGACGGTGCAAGCGTTACGACGCTCGATGGACTCGGTACTACACAAATCATGATCATTCAGGACAATAACTTGGCAGTCAATTCTGGTTCGGAAATTACTGTAAATGTTGAAGGACTTGGTTTCGTTAACGGATACGCAGCTGCTATCGGTGGCAATCTAGGGGATTGCACCAACGGTGACCGATGTGGCGGTGCGATATTTATTGAGAGCGAATCTCGATTCTCAATAACCGACAGCTATTTCAGAAATAACTCTGCCGATTTCATCGGTGGTGCGGTTGCGCGATTCATCGGTAACTATCAGACTGTCCCAGGGACGATTACAAATTCAACTTTTGAATCAAACACTGCAGTCTTTGACGGCGGTGCTGTAGCCACTTTGTTTGGTTTCGGCCTGACCATCGAATCATCAACGTTCTATAAAAATACAATTACGTCTCGTAGTGCAGCTGCTGTGATTGCCAACTTTGCATCTGCAACAATCAATAACTCAACGTTTGTTGACAACACAGGCCCATCTGGGACGACAGTGCTTTATGGAGGCATCACTGTCAATAAAAGCATCATTGCTCAGAGCAGTGCGAGCATGATCAAAGTGTGTAATAGCGGCCCTACTGTTTCAGGAAGTCGCGGAAACCTTGTCACAGACAATTCATGTACGAGTGTCACCAGTTCGTATCCGGCCACTCCAGCTACCAACTCTGCGATTGTCAGCTATGCAGACTTAAAATTGGGTGATCTCTCCTATCGAGGTTATGTGAATAAGACCATTCCATTACTGAGCGGCAGTGTTGCTTTAGATTTTTGGTCTGGCTGCACTGGCAACGATCAGCGTGGAATTAGTCGACCACAGGGTGGGTCATGTGATGTTGGGGCGTACGAGCGCCCGAGTGCCCAAACAGTAAACACACTGACTGGTTGGTCATACCCATCATCATCGTTTAGCCGTGGAATTGGTGCGACTGTCGAAGTTGTCTCACCTGCATCTGATGTAGCGAATGCAGGTGTTTCATACTTATCTCTCAGCACAGGTGTATGCACGGTCAATGAATTTACGGGCACGATTACAGTAGTTTCAGCGGGAACTTGCAATCTCACAGCGACATCACTGGGAAATTTGCTAAACGACCAAGATCAATTGTCAAAATCGTTGACTATTTCTATTATCGCCAAATCATCGGTAATTTCTGAGCCAACCGTCAGTGGCACCAATCGTGCCGGAATGACATTAACTGCTACATCCGGGACTTGGTCCAATTCGGCGTCTTCATATTCCTATCAGTGGAAAAGTTCAGCAACTTCGGGTGGAACATACTCAGATATTGCCGGTGCAGATTCACCTACGTATATCTTGATGGCCGCAGATGTTGGTCGGTTCATAAAAGTTTCAGTTATCGCCAACAATGCTGGAGGTGCGAGCACTGCATGGCTTTCCAGTGCGAGAGGGTCAATTGACGATTACTTGGCCGGCCTGAATCCCGTTTTGTCAACAGCCACTGCCACAGATGATGGCTTTACGTTCACTATTACTAATTACTCGGCGAGCTATACATTTGCTGCCACAACAACGTCTGGATCAGTTTCACTAACAGGAGCCAATGGAGTAGTTACGGGATTACCAGCTAACGGAACCGCCACAGTAACTGTTACGTCGTCAAGGGCCGGGTACACAACTCTCAGCACTACACGAGAAGGTTCAACTGTGGTCACAGTGACTACAACAGTTGTTGTTCGAACAACAACCACGGTTGCTGCCACGCCAGTAGTTCCAACAACAGTTGCAGTATCCGAAACTCCTGTTGTCACAGTGCCTCAAGGTCAAGCTTCAGTTGGAACGATTGCTCCAAGTGTTGGGCCAACAACAACAGTCCTTAACCCGATGCGTTTGCAAGCACCGCAAACTGCGACAACAACAATTCCACCAGTCGTCAAAAATGCTGCACTCATTCCAACCGTTGCTGCGCCGGAAGCTCCAGCGGTTGCTCCAGGTGAAGCAGCAGTTACCGCCGACGGGGAAGTTGTAGAGACAACGGTTACTCGAGCAGACAATCAAATCACAGCAACTGCGGGTGAAGTTTCAACCTCGGTTTTTGGCCTAGCTGCCGACGGAACACGGGTTGCTTTGAATGCAGAAGGAAATCTTGTTCTTAATGAAGGCGACAAGTTGGTAGTTAGCGCTTCTGGTTATGCGCCTAATCAAGATGTGGACGCCTGGTTGTATTCAACTCCAAGTCTCCTCGGCGCAATGACTGCTGATGGTGATGGGAAAGTTTCGGGCGCATTCAATTTGCCAAGTGGACTTGACGTTGGTGATCATCGTCTCGTGTTGAGTGGTGAGAATCCAGATGGGGCCGCAGTACTTGTGGGAATCGGCTTGTCCTATGGAACCGTTCAGTCTGGCTCCACCGTGACGCGAGTGCTCATTGCAATTCCGATTGCATTGGCGGTTCTATTTGGACTGTTTTTGCCAGCTGTAACCCGCCGACGTAAGAAGAACGCATTCGCCTAACTTCTCACTAGAGAGAATCAGCGGCTGATGTTGGTTAGCGCTAAGGTAGCCAAGTCATGATGAGTAATCGAACACAGTCTTTGATAGTTGCTCATGTTTAGAAGTCGGCGCCGCCGATCTACTTCTGAGGAAGATGGTGCTGGCTGGATCTATGCCGACTTGTTCTTGGCTCTCATGATTGTTGGCCTTGGTTCTGCCGTAATCACTTCGTCGTCCCCTTCTGGTGCTGCCTCTACTACGGCCCCTCCCACCTTCCAATTGAGTTGTGCAGAATTTGCCGTGAAGGTTCCAAACAATTTGTCGCGCACAAATGGTGGTGCACAAATTGAAGCAGCCATTACTTCTGAAATTAGTAAGCGTGGATGGAGCGGTGAGAGCGCTAAGCCTGGCCTAGTCATCGTGTTCGGTGGATTTGCCGGGGGAGAAACCGCCGGAGCAGGAGATAGGCGAGCGCAAAACCTGCGGGCCACACTTCGCGCTGCAGTGCCACAGTTCCAGCAGGTTGAAATGCGAACCGGTGGCGCTCAAAACGTAACGGTGAACGGATCCTCAACCAATGTTGGTGGGGTTGGTTCGTTCTTGCTAGTTGTCTATTTATTGTTCAATGGTGCAGCTCTTACTGAAGACTGCACCCGCTAAGGAGTTACATGCCTCATTCACCACACGCTCATGCTGATGCAGTTACAGCAGTTGACAAATGGCTAACCGTTTCAAAACAAACAACGTCACTAGGCGCTAGCGCTTCGCAGTTTGTTGAAGACCTGCGCAATAACGAAAAGACACGTGAGTGGTCAAAGGTAAACGTTGAACAGATCTTGCCGTTCAAGACCGAGACTCCTCGTTTGTTGTTGGTGGTGCGCGCCGGAGCAATGTTCTTGCCAATTCTGTTGACATGGCTCGCGCTCTCTCAGGTAATCGGGCCCTTTACTTTGTATCTACAGAACCAACAAGCAAGTGCCAACTTCTTGTGGTTCTGGAACCAGAACCCCGGGAAATCATTTGCTGGTGTGTGGAAGTTGAGCCATGTGGCTCTTACTGACGCAGCTATTTTGGCGTTTCTTACGGTTCTCGCAATGCGCATTGCATGGTGGGAAACATCGCGAGCAGAACAATCAGAAGCTCGGTATACCGAGATGTTGTCTGCCCTTGAGTTCTACTTCGTTTCAGCACGCGACAACTAAATAGGTTCGTGGCGTAATGTTCGCCATATGACTTTTACAACTCGCCATGTGGTGGTGAACAACGTTGATATTGCGTATTGGCATAAACGTTCTTCTGAACCCAAAACAGCGTTGGTATGCCTCCATGGATGGCCAGAATCAAAGCGTATTTTCTCTCGCGTGGTTAAGCCATTGTGTGATGCCGGTTTTGATGTTGTAGTGCCAGACTTGCGTGGTTTTGGCGAATCTGGTTTGGCGCCTGATGGTTTTTATGATGTGGTGTCACACGCCCGTGACATTGAAGCTTTGGTGTTTGATCATCTCGGGTACGAGTCAGTTGTTCTTGTTGGTGGCGACTTAGGCGGTCCGGTAATTCAAGAGGTGGCATTGCGGAATCCGACTCGGGTGGAACGCATGGTGCTATTTAACTCTCCACTTCCAATGGATAAGGAACGAATGGCTGGCATGCGGACTCGTCCGCCGGTTGAGGTGATGGACTATTTCATTCGGCAGGGCACTGATGCAGATGCGCTTGCTTCTGAATTGAACACGGATGAGAAACGTGCTGCGTATATCTCAGAGTTTTATACAACGCGACTGTGGGCGCACCCCGGTGCATTCAGTGCCGATGACATTGCATGGCATGTTGAGCCCTTTCGTGATGCACAAAAACTACGGGCTTCTTTTGCCAACTATGAATCTGCATTTGATGCAACGAAACGAATCGAGAAACCTCTGTATGGCAGAAACTTAGTGACGCCAACCCTGATTTTGTTCGGAACAAGTGACCATGTGATCTATCCGGATTTTGACCTGATGGCTTCAACGGTATTCGGCCTTCATGAGGGGCCGATTCGTATTGAGAATTGCGGTCATTTTGTGCCGTGGGAAGCAGCAGACGAATTTATTTTTCGTACAGTTGAATTCTGTAGCGAGAACTGAACTATTCGTTCTGCGACATCTTTTCGGCAATAGCTCTGTCCCGACGAATGACATTACGAATCAATACTGTTCCGACAACACCGACACCAGCAAGCATCACAAGGAACACTGTGTACTGCATCCAACCTCCACGATCACCAGCACTTTGTGGCTTTTTTCCACAACCTGGGCGTGGGTTTGAATTGAGGCATTCTGACGGCTCATTGACTAAGTCCCAGACATACGTTGTGTCTGTCACTTCACCAGCAGCGACAGTTGTGTCGGTTGGAGTATCTGTTGCGTTGACTGCAGAGAGTCCGAATGGTGCAAGCGTGAGAAGAACGGCACAGGCGATAGGGGCAATACGGGGCATGGGACTATCGTCTCACGCCAACTAGTGTTTACAACGCTATGAGTACAAAGTCACATCCCGCCCAGCACGATGTAGTGCTCGTTGTTGACTTTGGTGCCCAATATGCCCAACTCATTGCGCGTCGGGTACGTGAGGCTCGGGTGTACTCAGAAATCGTCCCTCATCGCATTTCGGCAGCCGAAGTAATGGCTAAAGCACCGAAGGCGATCATTCTCTCTGGTGGCCCAAAGAGTGTGCATGTCGATGGTGCTCCGTTGCTTGACCCTGCCATTTATGAATTGGGAATTCCCATTCTCGGTATCTGTTACGGCTGCCAGTTAGTGGCTCAACAACTGGGCGGCGTTGTTGCTCGCGGAGGTCGTGGTGAATATGGGCGTGCCACTCTGACGCGTAACTCTGTGACTTCGAAGTTGCTTGGTGATTCAACACCACAAGTGCACGACGTATGGATGAGCCATTTCGATTTCGTTAGCGAAGCACCAGCCGGTTTTGTGGGAACCGCGGCTACACCTGATGCACCAAATGCTGTGATTGAAAATGATGCTCGTCGTATCTACGGTGTTCAATATCACCCTGAAGTTGTGCACACGACTAGTGGTCAGGATTTATTAGTTCGATTCTTGGTGGACATCGCGCAATGTAAACAAGACTGGACAATGGCAAGCATTGTCCAAGATCAGATTGAAGCAATTCGTGCGCAAGTCGGAACCGAACGCGCAATCTGTGGCTTGTCAGGTGGAGTTGATTCCTCCGTGGCTGCAGCAATCGTGCATCAAGCTATTGGCGCGCAACTTACATGCGTGTATGTAGACACCGGGCTCATGCGTCGTGGTGAAAGTGAACAAGTTGTGGAGACTTTTCGCAAGAGCATGGGAATCGAGTTGATTCATATTGATGCTGGCGACAGATTCTTTGCTGCACTTGCTGGAATTACAGAACCAGAAGCGAAGCGCAAAGCAATTGGTGAATTGTTTGTGCGTATCTTTGAAGAAAACACTGGCGGACTCACCGATGCAAAGTTCTTGGTACAAGGAACGTTGTATCCAGACATAGTTGAAAGTGGTGGACACGACGGAACTGCAGCAGTAATCAAGAGCCATCACAACGTCGGTGGGCTGCCTGACGATATGACTCTTGAATTGTGTGAACCACTACGCGCGTTGTTTAAAGATGAAGTACGCAAAGTAGGTGTTGAAGTTGGGCTTAGCGATGACATTGTGTGGCGTCAGCCATTTCCTGGTCCTGGCCTCGGCGTACGAATCATTGGTGAAGTGACGCCAGACAAAGTGGCAACCTTGCAACATGCTGACGAAATTGTGCGTCACGAAATAAAGGCCGCAGGCCTTGAGCGGGAAATCTGGCAGGCCTTCGCGGTGCTGGCCGATATTCGTAGCGTCGGAGTCATGGGCGATGAGCGCACCTATGGCCGCCCCATCATTATTCGGGCCGTCACCAGCGACGATGCCATGACCGCAGACTGGGCGCGTTTGCCCTATGACCTCTTGGAAAAGATGTCGAGCCGCATCATCAATGAGGTGCCTGGCATCAACAGGGTGGTCTATGACGTCACCTCGAAACCACCTGGCACGATTGAGTGGGAATAGCCCACACGGCCTTATATCCACGCCTGTAAGGCTCTGAGAGGGCGCCGTTAGGCCCTGACGCCACCCAAGTAGCCTGACAGGGTCATGTTTTCGACCCGTCACCACCGGGGGCCCTTTCGGTCCGTACTGGTCTCACTTCTTGCCGTTGGCATCTTGGGAGGCACGGTTATTTCTCCGCCGGTTGCCTCTGCCGACCCTCTAGACGAAAAGCGTCGCCAGGCGGCCAATATTGCTGATCAGCTGGACAACCTGGCCGAGCAGATGGATGCCTTGGGCGAAGATTATGCCCAGTCATTGACCGAGCAAGCTGACCTAGCCGTCGAGATTGACAGAGCTCAGGCAGATGTGGCGGCCGCAGAAGCACAACTTTCTCAAATGCGTGGCACGTTGTACATGTCCGCAGTTACCCAATTCATGCATGGTGGTCGTAACTCGACATTGACAAATCTCTTCGCATCGGCTGGTGGGGTACAAGATTCGCTACAGCGCAGCCAGTTGTTATCAATTGCGATGAACCAAGGTTCACTCACAACGGATTCACTTGATGCGACAGCGACATCACTGACCAAGAAAAAAGCTGCATTGGAAAAGAAGCGTAAGCAAGCAGTGAGCATTGGTGAAGTCGCAAACAAGCGTTTAGGGGCAGCAGAGGCATTAGCTGCGCGTTATGAAGAGTTGCAATCAACTGTTCAAGGTGACCTTGTTGATTTACTGCGTGAGGAACGTAATCGTCGTGAGGCGCAGGCATTAACTGATGCCCAGCGAGAAGCTGCCGGATTCAGTAGCAAGTACGCATCAATTCAGAAAAAGTACGGCAACATCCCGAAGGTTTCGGCACGTAGCCAGTCCGCCATCAAAGCTGCTTTGTCGCAACTTGGAGTTCCGTATCGATATGGAATGAATTCTCCGGGTAAGGCATTCGATTGTTCAGGTCTCACCACGTATGCGTGGGGTAAGGCTGGCGTTGGTTTGAAACGAAATTCGCGTGCTCAGTTCAATTCGTTACCGCGCATTCCGAAGGAACTAGCGATGCCTGGCGACCTCATCTTCACAGGTACCCCCATTCACCACGTTGGTATTTACCTCGGTAACGGAACAATGGTGCATGCACCACGAACCGGAGACGTTGTAAAGATTGGTCCAATTCGCTGGTGGAAGGTTGTTGGCGTCGCTCGGCCAGGCTGATTAGCGATACGGTCTATCTCCATGCAGGGGATCGATGAAGTCAAAGTTGAAGCGTGGCTGAACGCCAATATCGAAGGCGCGCAGGGCCCGTATACATACGATTTGATTGCTGGTGGCCGAAGCAACATCACGTTTCGTGTCACCGATGCGAATGGAATGCAATTAGTCCTACGTCGCCCACCCATGGGTCATGTGTTGGCAACTGCACACGACATGGCCCGCGAGCATCGCATAATTTCTGCAGTTGGAAAGACCAATGTGCCGGTGCCTCGCACGCTCGGTGTGTGTACTGATGAAGAGGTCAATGGTGCGCCGTTTTACGTGATGGCTTTTGTTGGTGGTGTCGTACTTGATAGCCCAGACAGGGGCTTGTTGTTGCCCGAAGCGTTGCGCACTACGGCAGCCGAGAACCTCATTGATGTGTTGGCAGACCTGCACGCCGTTGACATTGATGCAGTTGGCCTTGGCGATCTAGCCAAGCGCGAAGGGTACGTTGAGCGTCAAGTGAAACGTTGGAGCACGCAGTGGGCTAACTCAAAAACGCGTGAGTTGCCAGCAGTCGAAGAAGTTGCACGTTTGCTGGCAGAAAACATTCCTGTACAACAGGGTGTCTCAATTGCACATGGTGACTACCGATTCGGAAACTGCCTAACGGATATTTCAACAGGAAAGATTGCTGCAGTACTCGACTGGGAATTGTGCACACTTGGTGATCCGTTGGCGGATCTCGGGTATGTCGGCATCTACTGGACTGATCCTGGCCAACCAATGTTGCGTCATAACGATCCGTCGGGACATCCCGGTTCATGCACGTTTGACCATTTGGTTCAACGCTATGCAACACGAACCGGCCGTGATGTTTCAAACGTCGGGTACTACAAAGCTTTCTCTAGTTTCCGTTTGGCAGTTATTTCTGAAGGCGTATACGCGCGATATTTGCACGGCGCCATGGGTGACCAAGACATTGATCTTGAACCGATGAAACTCGGGACAGAAACATTGGCAGAAGCTGCGCTCGCAGCATTGACAGGGAAGTAGACATGGCTGTTTTAGAAGGTTGGGTAAAGGGTTCTTTTACCTCTGCATCGTTGACACGTGATACGTATCGCAAGGGAACTGGCCCAGTTGTCATTGTTGTTCATGAAATTCCCGGCATTACCCCAGCAGTGGAACGTTTCGCGAACGATGTTGTCAATGCAGGGTTCACAGTTGTGATGCCAGACCTAGTGGGAACACCTGGTCGTGATGTCAGTGGAAAATACTTGGCATCGTCAATGTTGAAGGTGTGCATTTCAAAAGAGTTCACGACGTTGGCCCTTCAGAAGACTTCACCAATCATCTCGTGGTTGCGTGCATTAGCGCGTTCACTTCACAATGAAATTGGTGGCAAAGGTGTTGGTGCTGTGGGTATGTGTTTCTCCGGTGGTTTTGCTCTCGGCATGATGGTGGATGACATCATGGTTGCGCCCGTCCTGGCTCAACCATCTCTCCCGTTCGCTGTTGGAAAAGCTCGTGGTGCTGATCTCAACTTGTCTCCTGATGATGCTGCCGTCATTACTCAACGCGCAGCAGATGGGTGTCAGGTTCTGGGTTTACGGTTTACGCAAGACAAATTGGTCGGTGATCGTTTTGCCACATTGCGAAACCTCATTGGTGATGCATTTATTGCGATTGAGATTCCATCGCAGTCTCCGAAAGATCACAGCGTGCTCACTGAACAGCGTGATGAAGACAGCGTGCAACGCGTTCTGGCGTTCTTCAGTGAAAAACTGAAGTAGTTACTGCGGGCCGCCATCAACGGGAAGCATTGTTCCTGTTGTATAACTGCTTGCGTTGCTGGCTAAGTACAAAGCAGCGCCAACAATTTCATGTGGTTCTCCACCGCGCTGAAGCATGTAACCGGTTTTCGCTGCCTTGTTGAATCGTTCCATATCCCACGCCTTTGAGATATCCGTTAAGAAGGGTCCCGGAACTATGCAGTTCACACGCACATGTGGCGCATAGGTGCGTGCAAGTCCCATGGTCAAGTTGTTAACAGCAGCCTTCGCAGCACCGTAGATCACTTCGTTCGGAGATGGTCGCGAACTTGCGATGGATGACACGTTGATAATGGAACCGCCACGCACAGCGCCATCGGCGTTCTTTGTAGTCATGTGAGTACCGATGAGTGCAGATAAACGAAATGGCCCCTTCAAGTTCACGCCAAGAACTTTGTCGTACAAATCTTCTGTTACTTCTGCAAGTGATGAATACAACGGCGACATGCCTGCATTGTTCACAAGAATGTCTATGTGCCCGAAATCTGCGATTGCAGCGGTTGCCAACATTTCTGCGTCCGTCCACGATGCCGCGTGATAACCGATTGCAAGTGCACGTCGGCCCAATGCACGAACTTCGTTTGCAACTGTCTCGCAGTTTTCAACTTTGCGACTTGCGACAACAATGTTCGCACCACGTTCTGCGAATGCCAATGCCATCTCGCGACCGAGCCCGCGACTACCACCAGTGATGATGGCGGTCTTGCCCTCTAGAGAAAAAAGATCTGTCATGTTGTTACCTTTGCTGAATACTCAGGATGTTTGAATGACGCAACGGTACGTCGCACATCAGCATTGGTCGATACCAGAAGATGGCGGGCTAGTAATCCCTTTGCTGCCTTGGCGTTGTGGCCGCCCACCACGGCTCCGGAATGTGACACAAGGTCAACGCGAACAACGTTGTCGAGCCGATCCCAATTGATGGCGGCTTTGTGTTCATTCGGTAACAGGTCGACTATCAACTTCTTCTTGACAGCAGCAGCTAGTGCATCAGTGATTGCTTCATTCCAGAATTTCGACATCGTGCCAAATGGTGTGAGGCGTGCGCCCATCTTTAATCGATAGTCGGGAATTTGGTCATCGGCACGTACAAGACCGAGCAAGCCAGACGGAACAATGATGCGCTTAGTAAATGCATTGCGCTGTGTCGCAGTGAGTGACGCAAGATCTAAGTGATCCCATACGACTCCGGTGTATCGCTGCCACGCGGGAAGACACGGTGAATCAACTAGTTGTACATTGCACGATTGTGCGCGTGTGAGGTGCGCCCCGCTAACACCAAGAAGTTTTTGGGTGCCGCCTTTTTCTTTTCGTAGTTGGACAACAATCTGTGCGCGACAGGTCTCTAGTTCGGCACCAAAAGCCCCCAACCGAGGGGTCCATGGGCGTGACGTGACACCGTCTTTGGCTTTTCCTTCAGATGGAGGGAGAAGTAGCACGAAATCTTGTGGCGCCATCTATGAGATTGTGTCACTTACTGCCTAGTATTGACATATGCGCGTACACGTAGACCCCGCCAAATGCCAAGGACATAACCGCTGTTATGCCTTAGCTCCCGAATTATTTGATGTTGACGATTACGGCAATGCCTTTGAACTGAATGATGGTGTTGTCCCTGCCGGCCTTGAAGACAAAGCACGCCTTGCGCTTGCTAACTGTCCTGAATTTGCAATTTCAATCGAGGAATAGACATGAGTGAAACTGTTTACGGTCCCGTCACTGATTGGGCGACAGACTTCGACCACGGTTCACCTGCATATGCAGCGAACCAGCACAAAATCTGGGATGACCTAAAGAACTCTGGTTGCCCAATTGCTCATACCGAGCGTTACGGCGGCACATGGTTGCCACTCACTCATGAGATGGTGCACTCAATTGCATATGACACAGATCATTTCTCAAGTGAAGGACCTGTTGTTGGTCAGTTAAAGCCAAGTGAAGTACCTGATCGCATCCGTGCACCTATTGGGCCTGTACCACCGATCTCTTCCGACCCTCCATTCCATAATGAGGCTCGTCGCTTGTTGCTTCCTGCATTCTCTCCAAAGATGATTGATCCTTGGCGTGACGAAGTCATCGAAATTTGCAACAAGCTCATCGATGACATGGGCGACGCAGACCACATCGATGCTGCATTGCAGTATTCACAGCACATTCCCGTAATGGTTATTGCGCGCATGCTTGGTTTACCAGTTGAAGATGGTGACAAGTTCCGCGGTTGGGTCAACCTTGTTCTTAGCGGCATTGGTGAAGAGCGCACAGAAGAGCGCATGCAGCAGTTCATGGAATTCAATGAATACCTTGCGTATCACGTGAATGACCACAAGGAGAACCCTCGCGAAGATCTCATTTCGTTCTTGTTGAACGCTGAAATCTTTGGTGAGAAGTTGTCGCTTGAGCACGCAGTAGGCACAGTCATTCTGTTGCTCATCGCAGGTATCGACACAACATGGAGCGGTATCGGCTCATCGTTGTGGCATCTTGCAACCAACTCAGTTGACCGTCGTCGTTTGGTAGAAAATCCAGACATGATTCCAACAGCTGTTGAAGAATTCCTTCGTGCATATGCGCCTGTCACCATGGCACGCGTTGTGAAAGAAGACATGGAGTTCCACGGTGTACAGATGAAGAAAGAAGATTGGGTTCTTCTTCCTTTCCCTGCTGCAAACCGTGATGACAAGCAATTTGCAAACGCACACGAAGTTGTAATTGATCGCGAAGAGAACCGCCATGCCGCTTTCGGTCTTGGTATTCATCGTTGCCTTGGTTCAAACCTTGCTCGTTTGGAAATGAATGTTGCAGTTGAAGTGTTCCTTCAGCGCTTCCCAGACTTCTCAGTCGATGCAAATGAAATGGTCACGTGGAGCACGGGTCAAGTACGAGGACCTCGTACTTTGCCATTCGTGGTCAACGCTCGCGCATAACAACGCATTCCTCGCACCGACACAGTCCGCTCGTAAGATGGCGGGACCATGTCAGATCAACTATTTAGCTCTTCAGGTAACAGCACGCCGCTGAACCCTGACCAACAAGAGGCTGTGTATCACCCAGGTGGTCCGCTACTTGTTGTTGCTGGTGCTGGCTCTGGCAAAACCCGTGTTCTCACGCAACGCATTGCTTGGTTGATTTCACAAGGCACGTCGCCGTACGCCATTTTGGCTATCACGTTTACCAATAAGGCTGCTGAAGAAATGCGACATCGTGTCGCTGACTTGGTGGGCCCTACTGCGCGGTCAATGTGGGTCACCACATTCCATAAAGCGTGTGTTCGTATGTTGCGCCAACATGCAGAACTCATTGGGTACCCGAAACAGTTCACTATTTATGATTCGCAAGACTCAAAACGCCTTGTCGGTTACGTCATTCGTGACATGGGGCTCGATGCAAAAAAGTTTCCGGCCAATGCGGCCCAATCAAAAATCAGTTTGTGGAAGAACGAATTAATCACGCCTGCAGTTGCGTTTGATACCGCTGAACATATCTCGGCGCGGCGTAATGCCGAGATTTATCGTGAGTACCAAGCGCGTCTCATTCGTGCCGGCGCAATGGACTTTGACGACTTGTTGGTCAATGTTGTTCGTCTTTTTGAAGCACACCCCGAAGTGTTGCGTCAGTATCAGGAACGTTTCCAGCACATTCTCATTGACGAATATCAGGACACAAACCAGGCACAGAACCGCATTGTTCTGATGTTGGGTGCACTGCATCACAACGTATGTGTGGTGGGCGACAGTGACCAAAGCATTTACAAGTTCCGCGGTGCCGACCTTCGCAACATTGATCAGTTTGAAAGCGCATTCGGCGAAGCAACAGTTGTGGTGCTCGCGCAGAACTATCGCAGTACCCAAACAATTCTTACAGCCGCAAATGCGGTGATTTCGCAAAACGTTGGTCGACGTCCAAAAGATCTGTGGACTTCAGCCGGCGATGGTGAACGAATCGTTCGCTACTTTGCAGAAAACGAATATGACGAAGCCGCGTGGGTATCTTCTACTGCGCAAGACATTCACACGAAAGAGAAACGCGCATGGGGCGATATCGCCATCATGTATCGCACGAACGCCCAAAGCCGTGCCATTGAAGAATCGATGATGCGTTCGGGCATTCCGTACAAGGTTGTCGGTGGCACAAAGTTCTACGAACGACGTGAAGTGAAAGATGCAATTGCCTATTTGAAGGCTGGCGCGAACCCACTTGACGAAATCAGTATCAAGCGAGTCTTGAATGTTCCGAAACGCGGCATTGGCGATACCAGCATCGGAAAGATTGACCTGTTCGCTACCGCTAACGGCATCTCTTTCATTGATGCAATGCGCCGTGCAAGTGAAGCAGGCGTCTCTGGTGGAGCAATCAAGGGGATCGCCATGTTTGTCACATTGGTTGACCAGATGAACGCAGCACTTGCAGACGGACCATCAGCGTTGTTGGAAGTGGCAATGAACAACAGCGGTTACATCACCGAACTTGAGCAAGAGGCCACAGTGGAAGCTGCCGGTCGCCTTGAAAACATCTCTGAGCTCATCGGTTCTGCTGCGGAATTCACTCAGGTAGAAGAGTTCCTTGAACAAGTTGCGCTTGTTGCAGACACAGACGACCTTGATGCCGAGAATCACATTGTGCTGATGACATTGCACTCAGCAAAAGGTCTTGAATATCCGGTTGTTTTCTTGGTTGGCTGTGAAGAAGGAATTTTCCCGCATAACCGTGCGTTACTAGACCCTGCAGAACTTGAAGAAGAGCGTCGTCTTGCATATGTAGGTCTTACTCGTGCGCGCGAACGTTTGTTGGTGTCACACGCGTGGCAACGCATGTTGTTCGGTCAGTCGCAGTACAACCCGCCATCTCGGTTCTTGGCTGAAGTTCCTGCCGAATTGTTTGACCGCCAGGGCAACGTTGATTCAGGCTCTGATCACGGGCGCGTCTTTGGTCGCACTTCTACTGATTGGAACGATGCAGAACTTCCGGCATACAAACGCCGCAACGATGACGACGATGATTCGTTTGGTCGCTCATACGGTCGTCGAGCCGAGCGCGCCGTGAAGCCCGCAGCAGAGCCTCGCAATACAGATCATCTAGTAGGGCTGAAGCCAGGTGATGATGTGATGCACTCCGTATTCGGCGAAGGTGTCGTTATCGAGATCAAAGGCGCCGGAGACAAGACCGAGGTCACTGTCCGCTTCCGCGATAAGGGCACCAAACACTTGGCTCTTGCATGGGCCCCGCTGACAAAACTTTCGTGAAGTTCTTTTCTGAGGGCTACGAGTAGTAGAAATAGTGTCATGAAGGCAGCAATCCTTATCGAAAGTCTCACTGGCAACACGTGGAAGGCGGGCGAACTCATCGCAGCCAATCTGCAACAAGAGAACTGGTCAATTACCGGTATCTCTTCAATGAAAGATCCGAATCACGCATCAATTCAAGACGCTGACACTGTCATTGTTGGCACATGGGTTCACGGACTGTTTGTTGTTGGTCAGGCGCCATGGGCAATTGATCGTTTGCGTCATCTTCCAGCAATGGCCGGCAAGCAAGCAGTTGCATTTTGCACGTATGCATTGAACCCAGGAAAATCACTTGATGTCATGACGCGTGAATTAGAGATGCGCGGTGCAGAAGTTGTTGGTGGCCTAGCACTGCAGCGTGGGCATCTGGCTGAGCATGCTGAGGAATTTGCTATTCGCCTCGTCGATTCAGTTCCCGCCAGATAATTACGGAACAGTGGTGGCGCTTGTCGTCAAGCCGCGCAAATCGATATACAAAGTCTTTTTGTTCTCAACAATTGGCCGCACTTCAGCCGGCGTCGCTAATTGATTCACCTGGATGGTGCGATTTTCGCAATCTGTGAAAGTGCTACTTCCTTGTACATGGGTAACGAGGCAACTGGCATCGCGGTCGGCAGGGAAGCCGTAATACACCTGCCAGCCGACGGCCGGATCTGATCCCGTATGGTCAAGGACGATTGATCGCACACCGTCTGGGCTCTTCAAATCTGGCAATAGCAATGGTCCGTCGGCCGCTATGGCTTTTGCCATTGAGTCGACTTTGCCCACCTCAAAGACTCTGTTCCCGATTTCTGAGCCTGGTTCAGCCCGGTCGTTGATGACAGTCGCTACTAGCCACAAACCCGCAAAGAACAGGGCGAAGAATGCAATGCCTCCGAGAACGGGCACAACTGCACGAGCAAGGGGACTACGAGGACGGGGGAAAGCCATGTCCCTATTCTGGCGGGTTGGTACAGAAACCCTCGTACGGCGTAGGGTTTACCTTCTGTGAAGCGCCCGTATCGAGTAGTAGTTGCCAAGCCAGGCCTGGACGGCCATGACCGAGGAGCAAAGGTCATTACCCGTGCTCTTCGTGACCATGGTTTCGAGGTCATTTACACCGGTCTGCATCAGACCCCCGAGCAAATTGCAGAGACTGCAATGCAGGAAGATGCCGACGCCGTAGGGCTGTCGCTTCTGTCGGGTGCGCACCTCACGCTCTTTCCACGCACCGTTGAAGAACTAAAGAATCGCGACTTGGCCGACATTCTCATCTTCGGTGGTGGCGTTATCCCCGATGCTGATGCGCGCGCACTTCGCGAGCAAGGCGTTGGAAATATTTTTGGCCCCGGTTCATCACTCAAAGTGATTTGCCAATGGCTTGAAGAAGAACTCGACAATAGGGAGTAACTCATGGACCTTTTCGAATATCAGGGCAAGCAGTATTTTGCGCGCTACGACATTCCCGTATCAAAAGGTGACGTTGCAGTCACTGTTGATCAAGCAGTCGCCGCTGCAGATGCAGCTGGATACCCAGTAGTTGTAAAGGCTCAGGTACAAGTGGGCGGCCGCGGTAAAGCAGGCGGCATCAAGTTGGCCAATAACGCCGACGAAGTTCGCACACATGCCGGAAACATCTTGGGCATGGACATCAAGGGCCATGTAGTCAAGCGTGTCTGGGTTGAGAATGCTTCAGACATCGCAGAGGAGTACTACGCATCATTCACTCTTGATCGTGGTGCAAAGAAGCACCTTCTTATGTTGAGCCGCGAAGGTGGAGTAGAGATTGAAGAAGTAGCTGAGAAGAACCCAGCAGCAATCCTTATGTTGCACATTGATCCTGTTGATGGTTTGTCTGCAGCAGCTGCAAAGAAAGCCGCAGTTGACGCAAAGATTCCTGATGCAGCACAACAAGGTGTTGCAGACATTTTGGTGAAGTTGTACCGCTGCTTCGTTGAAGGCGATTGCGATCTTGCCGAAATCAACCCACTCATCTTGAAGCCAACAGGCGAAGTACATGCACTTGATGCAAAAGTAAGCCTTGATGAGAACGCTGAATTCCGTCACCCTGAATGGGCTGAATTTCAAGCAACTGTTGAGCTTGATGCTCGCGAACTTCTTGCTCGCGAAAAGGGACTTCAGTACATCGGCCTTGATGGCACAGTAGGCATCATCGCTAACGGCGCTGGTCTTGCTATGAGCACGCTCGATGTTGTGAACCAAGTGGGTGGCAGCGCCGCAAACTTCCTCGACATTGGTGGCGGCGCAAATGCCGATGTCATGGCCGGCGCACTTGAAGTAATTAACTCTGATAAGAACGTGAAGAGCATCTTCATCAACATCTTTGGTGGAATCACCCGCGGTGACGAAGTTGCAAAGGGAATTGTGGAAGCACTTGGTCGTGTTGACCTGCGTGCGCCGATTGTTATTCGCCTTGACGGCACGAACGCAACAGAGGGACGCGACATTCTGAAGAATGCCGGAATCCCCGAATCAAAACTCACCAGTAAGTCAACGATGCTCGAAGCTGCTGAAGCAGCTGTTGCGCTCGCAAAGTAAGGACCTCAGTCATGGCAATTTTCGTCGATCAAAACACCAAAGTTATTGTGCAGGGCCTCACAGGTGGCCAAGGCAAATATCACGGACTTCGTAACAAGGCATACGGCACACAAATCGTTGCTGGTGTTACACCAGGCAAGGGTGGCACTGATGTTGAAGGCGTTCCTGTTTACAACAGTGTTGCTGAAGCGGTGAAGGCAACTGGTGCAACTGCATCTTTCGTTACTGTTCCACCGAAGGCTGCTTCTGCTGCAATTCTCGAAGCCGCTGCTGCAGGCATCACTTTCATCGTGTGCATCACAGAAGGAATTCCTGCACAAGACGAAGCGCGCACGTACAACACTTTGGTTCGCGACTTTCCGAAAGTTCGTTTGCTCGGGCCAAACTGCCCAGGCATCATTAGCCCAGGAAAATGCAACATCGGAATTACTGCCGGTGAAATTGCACAACTGCCTACAGCAAAGGGCCCGAACGTTGGCATCGTGTCACGTTCCGGAACTCTTACCTATCAGGCACTGTATGAATTGAAGCAACTTGGTATCGGTGTATCAACATGCGTTGGTATCGGCGGCGACCCAGTTCCCGGAACGTCATTCATTGATTGCTTGCGCGAATTCCAAGCAGACCCAGAAACTCACGCCATCATCATGATTGGTGAAATTGGTGGTTCAGCTGAAGAAGAAGCTGCAGAGTTCATCAAGGCCAATGTGACCAAGCCAATGTCTGCGTACATCGCAGGCGTTACTGCCCCAGCCGGAAAAAAGATGGGCCATGCAGGTGCCATCGTTTCTGGTGGCAAGGGAACTGCACAGGGCAAGATGGATGCATTGCGTGACGCAGGCGTGAAAGTGGGAAACAACCCCACCGAAGCAGGTTCGCTCATGGCCACCATCGTTGCTGGGCTGAGCTGAGTGCCACGCGCACTACTTTCTGTATACGACAAAACGGGCATCGTCGAATTTGCGACGTCGCTTCATGAACTCGGTTGGTCGTTGCTGTCTAGTGGTGGAACCGCTGCTGCGATTTCTGCAGCTGGTATTCCGGTCACAGATGTTGCAGAGATTACGGGGCTAGCCCCGATTCTTGATCACCGCGTAGTGACACTTCATCCGAAGATTCATGGCGGAATCCTCGCTGATCGTTCAAATCCGGATCATGTTGCTGAGATGGAAAAGAATGGCATCGAAGGAATTGATCTTGTTGTTGTCAATCTGTACCCGTTCTCTTCGAAGCCGGGGATTGAGCTGATTGATATTGGTGGACCTGCAATGGTGCGCGCGGCTGCAAAGAATTTCGCCCACGTTGGTGTTGTCGTGGACACTGCGGATTACAGCGACGTTTTAGAAATGATCAGCGGTGATTTTTTCAGTGTTGCTGCACGACGTCGTCTGGCGCAGAAAGCATTCAGAATCACTAGTGCATATGACGCGTCAATCTCATCGTGGCTTGCTGATGAAACAAGCGATCGTGAAGATGCAACAGTGCCACCGATTCTTACGTTGGTCGCAGAACGCGCCGAGGTGTTGCGTTACGGAGAAAACCCTCATCAAACAGGAGCGCGGTATCGCCTTCCTGGTGTCGAGAGCTGGTGGGATTCTGCAACTCAACTCAATGGCAAAGAAATGTCATACCTCAACGTTCTTGATACGGAAGCTGCGTGGCAATTGGTTAGTCGCTTCGATAGGCCAGCTGCCGTTGTTGTGAAACATGCCAATCCTTGTGGCGTCGCCCTTGCGCCCACAATTTTTGAGGCGTATTCACATGCACATGGTGCAGACCCTGTCAGTGCATTCGGTGGAATCATTGCCGTAAATGGCGAGGTCAACGGTGATACTGCCGCAGAAATCAACAAGACATTTACTGAAGTTGTCATTGCCCCATCTTTCACGTCTGATGCGCTTGAAATTTTGTGTGCGAAACCATCGCTGCGTGTGTTTGAAGCGGTGGCACCTTTCGGTTCGATGGCTATCAATGTTCGGTCTATCGATGGTGGACTTCTTGTGCAGTCAGTCGACGAAGTTGATGAGCCACTCGATGATTTCGCGGTGGTCACCGAACGCGCACCGAGTGCCGATGAGTGGTCAAGTTTGATGTTGGCGTGGCAAACAGTTGCAGCGACATGGAGCAATGCCATCGTGCTTGCACATGGCGACACCGTTGTCGGCATTGGCGGGGGACAGCCAAACCGCATTGATGCGGCACGATTGGCGATAGGGCGAGCAGGCGACCGTGCATCTGGTTCAGTCGCTGCGAGCGATGCTTTTTTCCCATTCGGCGATACGGTTTCAGAGTTGGCTGCCGCTGGTGTCACTGCAATTTTCCAACCCGGTGGCAGTGTGCGAGACGAAGA
>Ga0208720_1000010_pt1 | contig 56335 bp, 42 predicted proteins | sample LakMenEpi20Apr10_FD_150716 | JGI IMG/M metagenome (GOLD analysis project Ga0208720, IMG submission 150716) | Freshwater microbial communities from Lake Mendota, WI - 20APR2010 deep hole epilimnion (SPAdes) | ecosystem: Environmental > Aquatic > Freshwater > Lake > Epilimnion/Euphotic zone ...
TTCTACCATCCCTACCATTTCTACCATCCCTACCATTTCTACCATCCCTACCATTTCTACCATCCCTACCATTTCTACCATCCCTACCATTTCTACCATTTCTACCATCCCTACCATTTCTACCATCCCTACCATTTCTACCATCCCTACACCACAGTACATCGAACAACAAATAAAGTTAGGCGTGGAGGAGTACATAGCACGAACAAGCGGTGCTAGTATCGGTGGTCGTAGCAGTGGTGGCAGTATCGGCGGCGGTAGTATCGGCGGCGGTAGTATCGGCGGTGGCAGTATCGGCGGTGGCAGTATCGGTGGTGGCAGTATCGGTGGCGGTAGTATCGGCGGTGGCAGTATCGGCAGTAAAGGCGGTGGTGGAGTTGGTGGAGCACCTGCGCTATCAGAAGCACAAATCCTAATGAGTGAGCGGTTGAAGGCGAGGCGCCAAGCGACAACCATTCCGTACAAGGATTTGTATAGTTCCGATAGGCGTCGAAATGGGCGGCACGTGCCCGAATCCGCCACGTACACCGATGCTAGGTCCGCCTTAATGACCTCCATTTCGTCGCCCGTGACCAGCCTCGCCGTGGGGTTGGAAACGCGCGAGTTATGGATGATGTCTAGCTTACGCCCTCCTGGTATTAATGGTCTCATTTAGTAATTGCGGTCCATACACACGTACTCCATGGGACTCTACACAACCAATTAACTTACACTCATCACCATCGCATTCACGTGGCGCTCCTTCGAATACGTGTGCTAAGATCACAAGTTCGTCAAAGGTTTGGGCGGCTGTGCTAATATCGTCAAATTCTGGGGTGGAAAAAGTTAGGCTGCAAAGCAAGACGCGACGGTTGTTACTGTTGTGAATAGCAGTCACCATGCGATTGTGCAGCGACTCCATTTTTTTGAGTATTTAACATGTAAAATTAATAAAAAACAACATTTGATATAACGCGTTTATTGTCACCGCTTTTTAATGCCGACGGTAATAGCCAGGCAAATCAGGATAATAAGCAGCAAGAGCAGCGACACCCAAAGTAACAAATACGGGGCGCGAGTGTCGCGCGTCAGCGTATACTTCAAAATGCCGCACGTATTTTCACCGTTCAAGGTCGGTGTTAGTTTATCCCAGTGCTGCAAGTCGTACAAAGAACCACGCACGCTGTTTACCATTTTCCGCGCAAACGGGACTGGCCGTGCATCATCTTGCTCGGGTTCTTCGTCCGAGTCATCCTCCATTTCTTCTTCTTCTTCCATAAGTGGAACCAGGTAAGCTTGGTTGTTATACAAGTTGTGGTATGGCATTGTATTATCGTTCTGCGTACCGCACGCCTCCCGCCTCTCGGGTGCCATCACCACTCGCCTCTCGGGCGCCATCACCACTCGCCTCTCGGGCGCCATCACCACTCGCCTCTCCTCTAATTTACCTTTGGTGGAGGCCATTAGCTGGTCTTCTCGTTTGGCACACATACTGGCGCGCTGGGCGTTGAAGGTGGGGAAGAGGGGTGTCGCGACACAGTCGAGCGTAGAGTATGCCGTGGTCGCGTGATTTCGTTCCTGTAGTTCATTCAGCTCCTGTGCTGCGTTGGCCTCCATCAACGCGCGGTTGGACTGGTACACCACCGGTTCGTAGTCGGTGGAATACTCGATTCCGGTTTGGGAGATCGGTACAAAGGACCGGTCCGGAATAGTCTCCGACATTTGTTGGCGTTGCCACACATCGACCGCTTGTCCAAGATCGCTGATGTAATTCATTAAGAATCCAAATTTGTATTTATATTTCTTAACAGGATTTTAATTTTGGATGGTTCATGGCTCATAAATATTATTCCCGACCAAATGTCAGCCGCCGCAGACTTTGTAGCTCCGCGTGACATAGCTCCGCGTGACACAGCGCCGCACGACATAGCTCCGCATGACATAGCTCCGCATGACACAGCGCCGCGTGACATAGCTCCGCACGACACAATGGTCTCACATCAGCAACGCTCGCAGACAGCGACGCTGGACAACGGGAATGGCATGGACCTCATGGAAACGGACATAACGTGCACCGAGGAGTTCATACCCGACATTGCGCGCATTTGCGGAGACGCCCCATATACCTATTTTGATCACGAACAAAGCGGGTTCTACTCCACAACGTGGTCCGACAATGGATGCGCACTTTCTGATCTTTTCCTCTAAATATTATTTGTTTTTAGCTACTTGATGCTTTTTTCCCCCTCAATACATTTATTTATTGAAAACTTAAACATGTCCACTACCGTTGACCGTAACACTCCAACGCAAAGCGACGATAGTAACACTCCATCGCCCGAGCGAAATGATGATCCGGCGGTGGCATCTTTTTGGGATGACTGCAGTGATAACATCGATGCTCTGCAGCCCGCGAAAAAAAAACGAGCCGTAGCGCCAAACGCCAAGCTTGGTTTCAGCTTCCCGTTCATGGTCAACAGCGCCGTCGATGGCCAGCCCAGCATTGCCGTGAGACCAGCGAGTGTGGTGGGGGGGTGCGCGCCGGCAGATGCTGTGACTCTGGATACGTGGATGCAGCGGCTGCAAGTCACCCCTGAACAGGTGGAGAGCATTTCAAAGTACAGTCAGGGGTCGGCCGAGTGGTTGCAGAGCCGCGTGGGTCGTATTACCGCATCGAACTTTGGCGCTGCAATGGGTGTCAACATGTACATGTCGCCGCGCGGATTGTTGAAGCAGCTGTTGTGGGGCGGATTCGTGGGCAACGTTGCGACGCGCTGGGGTAGCGATCACGAGGACACCGCACGGCTGCAGTACCTGGAGAATATGAACAGCGAAATTGAGGCGCAGTGTCCCACGCTTGGCGATGATGAGAGACTGGTGAGCATCGCCGTGGAGGAAACGGGACTCATCATAAACCCGGCGAGACCGTGGATGGGCAATAGTCCAGACGGTATAATCACCCTGACGTACAAATCCGGTCGGTGCGAAAAGGGCTTGTTGGAAATCAAGTGTCCTTTTAAAAAGCAGTTCTACCAACCGAACGCCGTGCCGGCATACTACAACGCGCAGATACAGGGGACAATGGGCAACTTAAACCTCAACTGGTGCGACTTTGTGGTGTGGACGCCTACGGGGACGCAGGTGACGAGGGTATTGTTCGACGCGGAGTTCTGGGACACGCAGTTGTATCCGCGCGTCAAGGACTTTTATTTTAACATGTACGTGCCGTTAGCGATCAAGAAAGAAAACGGGTTGTTACCCGCGGGCTATATTGATTAAAGCGCTAGTCAGTGCGTGCGTAGTCAATGAGTGTTTTTATTGTCATAGTCTTATTCAAATAAATGTTACGATATGAACAAAAAAAAACGATTAGGGCAAATGAATTCGATTGTTAAAAACGGCCGCCTTTAAATCGGTGAACAATGACATGATGCGTGTATTGCTGCTACCCCGGATATCGTTGAACAGACGCATTAAAGTAGGCGCGAACACCGATCCGAATAGTGCGCCTTGTATAAAAATAATCATGTTGGAGTATTGTTGCATTTTCGCGGCGCGCTTTGCCCGAATGGTGTGGTTGACTTCCAGAACTAGACATGCACAGCTGGCACCCAAACACGCGCCGTAAAAAAACTGCGAGACCATGCGTAATAATAAAAAGTTATGTTATTACGAATGGATGATGCTTGTCTACTAAATAAATCGTGGGGTAATTAAAACCATTAGTACATAAAATAAAAACTAATTTTTGTCGTCACCGAATTCTTTTTCAAAGGTGGTGGTGTTGGCGTCGGTGTTGGAGTTGGAGTTCCGGTTGGCGTCGGTGTTGGAGTTGGAGTTCCGGTTGGCGTCGGTGTTGGAGTTGGAGTTCCGGTTGGCGTCGGTGTTTAGTGGACAGTTGTCCTTTTTGTGTCCGGGCCGCAGGCACCCGGTAATTAATTGCTTGCCGTCCTCGTACTCAATGCGCACACAATACACATCGGCGACGGCGCGCAGTTCCTCTTCGCCATGCGCGTGATTACAATCCGCGCTGTTGTTCTCAAAGCGGCACGCCGGATTACGCCAGAACTTGCAGATACTCGTTTTGTACAGCTTGCACGATTTGGTGACGTGCCCTGTTTGCGCGCACTTAAAACAAAACCGCGTGGACTGTGCGCCGTTGTTGCGCTCGTACGCTCGGAAGTTGCCCCTACCGCGCCCCCTTCCCCGTCCACGGTAGTTGGTGTGCGTTCTGTACTCTTCCCTCGAGCGTGATCTGTTCTGGCTCTGGCTGTTAGGCGGCTCTGCGTAGTTGTAGGGTCTACCAGGGGCCGAGGAGGCAACGAAGTAGCCCGGCGCGGGCCCAGGCAGGTAATAGTACCCCGCGCCCGGATGTGCGCCCGGATTAGGATGGACATAATGAGCCATCTGTTTCGGATCCAGTATTCCAATGTCCGCGGTGTCTCCACTGTTTTCGGGTTTCACAATCCCCGTAATGACACCGTTGTGTGTTGTATAACCATTCAGAGCCATTTATTACTAAAAGAAAAGATTTGCTTTTGTTTATGATCGAATAGAATAAAAGCGTGTACAATAATAATTATTTGTTGGGTGAACGATGACAACCTCAAGCTGTAATCGTTGCTCGTTATCGTTGCCTCGGCCCTACCTACAAGTGCTGACCTACAAGTGCACAAAAATATAATATGCGGTAAAGGTTAAAGATCACCACCTAATGTTAAGTCAATATTCCAGCGCAAACAGGAACGGACACGAGGTATGTTCTGTAGTGGATAATATCATGCACATGTTCGAACTAGAGCCGGCAGATGTCCAGGATATTGTTAAACTGGCAACGCCCGTTGCCGGCTCGCGTGAAGCGGCCACAAGTGTGTTGACGTCGCAGGTGTTTAAAAATGGGGAATTACGTGAAAAAATTGTAAAAAACACAGTCCAAAACGGCGTCGGACATGTGGAAGTGACGGAAAACGTGCTGGACGCGTACGGCAACCTTCTGTCCAGTCAGTCCAGCGCCAAAGACTACACCACGCCAGTTCAACCACTCACACCTAGCAGGCCGGCAAGTGTGCAGCGATTGCCGAGTATGCAAAGAATGCTATCCTCACGACGGGGGGCCGCTGCGGGTCGTTCCAAGAAGCATGGTAAAAGTCATAAAGCGTCCAAGCGAAAGGGGTCCACGCGCTCCAAACGCACCGCGTCCAAGCGCCAGGATAAAAGACGAGGGTGAATGTAGGGTAGTGGCGCAGGTGAAACCCACACATTTATCAAAAGCCGTGGTAACGTTGTACACCCACCCCGGTGATAAAGCAATTGGTTTATTAGGTTTTTTTTACACATCAGTACGTAGTAAGTAGTCCAATGGTTAAAAAAAAAAGTCGTTAAAAGTAGCCTTTAAACAAAGGGGCTTCTTCAAGCTTGTTGACGGCTTTGGAATACACGCGAACAACACCAACATATTCATAATGCAGCAGATTCACAATGTCTACATCAAATGCACAAATGACACCGCTTGCTGTCACGGCCGAAAGAGCCTTTGCGGCACTTTGACACCTAATGTTAGAGTCGTAGATTGTTGTACTAACCACTAGATCTTGCATGAGTATATCTGTGCTGTTTTGCATAATCCCTGCAATCATGGCGTTGCTCAGTGAAAGCACCTCGTCCAGCGATCCCGTGGTTAAAAACATTTCGTCAAGCATGGTGTAGATGTTGCGGCTCTCCAGTCGCTGCATTAGGTCGGGGAAGCGGTGGATGTTGTAGTCATTCCAATCCTGGTCGTTCACGTCGATGTTGGCCTGGATACGCATCAAGTGCACGGCGTTAACCGTTGGGTGCATTACCAAAAACCCGTGCAGCGTTGCGAACGACCGGTAGTACTTGTTTACGAGTACACGAGCAAGCTCTTCAAACGCTACTGTAGGTTTACCTTCGTGCAGCACCAGACGCGAGTGCGTGAACAGCTCCCTAACATTATGACCTGTCCACACGAGCGAGCGGATGTCGGTCGCCCAGAACACGCTACATCGCGTAAACATTTCCAGCGTGTTCACATCGAGTTTGCTGAGCGGGTTGTTCACGATGAACCCCAGCGGGTGGTCTGCATCCCCTTGAATAAACCGACAAATTTGACTGATGTCTTCGGTGCTCAAGCCATAAGTGAAGAGCAGTGTGTGTAGAATGTGTAAGTTTTCGTGGAGGAGTTGCATGAAAAACCGGACGGAGTCGAGTTCGTGGGCGTGACTAGGCGACGTGAACAACCACGACCGCTGCCCGATGTTATACACCAGCGCCGCTATCTTGACGCACAACACATCCTTGTTTTTTATACTATACACCGGACTTGCGTTTACTAAGAGCGCATCTAGCCAGTGACATGTTATTTCTAGCATGCGCAACGAGGAGTCGTGCATGGACACCTGGTGAAACGGTTCGAAGAGGTAACACAGCGACCCCAGTCGGCGCACATCGTACAACCTTTTGAATTGTTTGGTTTGCATAATGTCGCTAATGATGTCGGCACCAAATGTGAATACAGACTGCCCGACGTATGCTGCCATTGCTGATCTCGCGCTATACAATAAACTAGAATTAAATAATGAGGCCTAGTTTCGAATGGGTAAAAATAGATTATTTAGACAATTAAATGTTTATTGTTTTTATCGCAGACACCGGTGACGAAGTTGGTGGTGCGCAGCTCGCCCTTGTAATCCCTAGAGTCCATGTCAACTCGTATCTTGTACGCTTCGAAGACCCACTGGTAAAAGTCGCTGGTGAACCCGCGTTTCTGCGACTTGAATGACCCGTCGGCGATGAGGTACACGTTCATCATGAGCTTAATGTCGTCCATGGACATGTACGCCTTTCGGTCCCAGTGCAGGTCGGTGCAGTTCTCCAGAAAGAACGCCAGCGCGTGTGTTTCTGCGCGCAGCTTGCGGCGGTTCTCTGCAAAATACGGCGGCAGCACATTCCAGATGTCAACGGTGCCAAATGCTGCGGCGGCCTCGCGGTACGCTCGGTTACACTTTAGCAAAATATGGCCCATCTCCTGTTGCAGCTCAACAAACAACTTGGGGTTGCCGTCGGAGACAATCTCGTTGAAGAGGCCCAGCACGATGCGTCGGGACATGGAGCCCGAGTTATCGCACCACGCCGCAACCTCGTTCCCCATAAACATGCCGTGCGTCTTCCACGCCACCGATGTCGCCGTCTCGAATTTCTTCGGAATGGCCATCTGCTCGCCAGACACCATGCACTGAAACTCGCCCTGGTCCAGGCCAAAGTCGTGCTTCACCTCGTAACACACGTAGATGAGCTTGTTCACCAGCGCCGCCAGCCCAAACTTGTTCTCGATGTTGTTGCTCAGCACACCCACGTCGTTCGCATCGTACAGATACGACACAATTTTACCGAGCGTGGACTTGCCGCTGCCCGCCACGCCCTTGATGAACAGCAGCACTTGCCACTCATCGTACTCGCCGATCTCGTAGATCATGCGTCCGATAAACACAAAATACCAATTCTTCACAGACAGTTGCGGCGCGTCCGGGTCCTCCTGCATCCGTGTCGTGCGCTGCCCCGTCACAGGGTCCACGGTGACAACTTTTTTCGACACGATGAACGCCTCGTCGGAAATCTTCTGGTGGTCCAAGATCTGGTCGAGTTTCGGCGTGGGAATGTCGCGCCAGTCAACGAGCTGCAAGTCCGCGTACTCCACCGGAAAGTCAATGTCGAAAAACTTGGCGGCCACCAACGACGGAGGGATGTGCGACGTAGGGTCCGAGTACTCGTAAATAATATGGTTGTCTGCATCGTACACACAGTTGCGAAAGGAGAACACGTGCCTGTCCGGAACCAGCTTGGGCAGTTCAATGTCCTTGCAGTGTTTTAGGTAGTTACCGGCCGCCGTGACGTTGGAGTGCGCCGACGTTAAATTCAGCCACATGTCGTAGTTGCTCTCTTTCGGGACAGCGGCGTACACAAACTCTTCAATCTCCGAGTACAACTGCCACGCGTGTGTGCGGAACGGCGGCAGTCCGGGCGCGTCCACCACTGTCTGCCGGTACAGCCTCTCGTTGTACTTGCGCAAATTCAGGGTGTACGCCTTTTTCAGTAAGAACAGGAGCAGCTTTTGGAAGCTGGATTCTTCGCGCTCACCCTGTGCCACGCTCAAGGCTTCGCTCCAGGTGTTCACCGCACTCGACGTCCCCAGATGAAAATGCTCGTTGGTTACAAGCTGGGTGCGCTGATGCAGCTTCACAAGCAGCGCCATGTTGTTAATCGTCTCGAGCACCCGGACAAACCGCTGACCCACGGTCGACATGTTGCAGTCCGGGTCGATCAGTGCCTCGTGCACAAACCTGTAGTACACGTACAGCGTTTTCTCAATAAAATCCCGTTCTTTCTGGTCGATATCTTCCGGCGCCACGACCGCTACCGGTAGAGCATCATTTTCACCCGGCGGGAATCCGTACAAGTAGTACGCGCACCCCAACAACTTATCCTTGTGGAAGGAACTAGGCCACCGGATCCACCGATGCGCAATCTCGTCTCCAGCCGCTAATATCACCTCGTGCTCCACCGCCACCGAGTAGTCCCGAATGGAATTCACCTCATGGTCTAGAACCGATGTCTCCGGCGGGGGAACCAGCATCAACCGTAGCGGAATAATTTCATCATCACCCTCAACACCCTCAGCCTCAACACCCTCAGCCTCAACAACCTCAGCCTCAACAACCTCAGCCTCAACAACCTCAGCCTCAACAACCTCAGCCTCAACAACCTCAACACCCTCAGCCTCAACAACCTCAACACCCTCCTCAACAGCACCACCACCACCAGCGCCACCACCAGCGCCACCACCAGCGCCACCACCAGCACCGCCACCAGCACCACCTCTACCACCACCGACGCCAGCGCAAACACCAGCGCCATCACCACCACCCTCAATACCATCGCCATCGCCAGCATGGTGCATCATCGCATCCATGTCCGCGTCTGGTTGAGCGTGTTCTTCCTCCATGATTTGGTAGTACATTGCGATATCCGCATCATGGTCGTCATCCATCTGTGTTCGAGGAGATGAAACTTAGATTTGTGTTCGAGGAAATATTAAAATAGTCATACAACAAAGTCCTAAAATAAAATAAACTTAGTTCACGTACAAATTATACACAAATTCTAAAGTTTGAATTTTAAGTTTTAATAGTCAAAGCATATGTCGTCGGACGAGGCAGAAACACCGTGCGGCGTACCTGACCTTTTGTATGATGCACACGTACACATTTTGCCGTTTATCAACAGACTGAAGAGCGTATTCGTAACAAAAAAAGAAAACGAAGTAGTGAAATGCAAAATACACTTTGGCAAAATGGAACACGGCGCGTTTAATAATGAATTGCCTCGTATGTTTTTTATGCAAACCCTGCTCATGTTGCAGCGCTTCCAAGACTGGAATCACGTGAACCCCTCGTACGACACGCATGACTACTATTACACCCTAAACTTACCGGTGCACAAACCAAAAAAACAAAAAACACTCTTACCCGCTTTCGACGACAACAAGACAGTACGAAGTAGAACCCATTTCATTAAAACCGCCAGCCGCTTAAACATGCAGGTGGAACACTCCTACTGTCAAGATAACACCGCTGTTTTGTTACACGTCAACAACCGGAGCAACATTGATGTTCGTATTGAAATGAATCAAGTGTGTAACGTCATACCGCAGAGCATTCCCATAGTTGTCGAGCCTTTTCATGTGTGTTTACGCACACAAACAGTGTTTTGCCTAGAAAATTGGAAATTTATGTTCATTCGGGAATGGGCGGCACCCACGCGACTCGAGGCGGAGACCAAACAGTTTCGCGACAAAGAGAAAGACATGTGCGCGCATCGGCTGCAAATTGAATTTATTGGAACGTCTGATTACATAAACAACTTGACGCCTGACTATTTCTCGGTGTCGTTGCTTCTTAAAATATGTAGTCTTTTAGGCGGTAACATCATACATTTAAATCCAATTCATCCACAATAAAAAAAAACACATTTTATGTTCTCGTGGTAGTTAGTTGGAACGTATCTTCATTAAGTTGCATTTGCTTTTTTTTACGCGTAGACAAAATGCTTCGCGGACTCATGATCAATGCGGACTCTTCCCTGGTGACGGTTGGCGTATCAAAGCATAAAACCAAACCGGTGCACTTTCAAGTTGCGTGCCCCGGCGGCATCAAATCGACGTTTATCGCATCGGCTTCGTCAACGGTACACAGTGCTACCACGAACACGTTTCTGCGGCTCATGGAAGATCCACGGCATTTAGTGTCACCAACCCACTTCGAAAAAGCAAGTTTGCCCATTTGCCTTCCGTGGCAGATATCATGCCGGCTACTAACCGCGCCGCTGGTTATAATCAGTTGCGACTGCCAAACCCTTCAAATGAAATCCTTAACGTACGACGACTTCATTCAGTGTTGGGGCATTTACTTTGTGAAGAACTACGACAACAAATGCCCCATTACTCATTTCCCGGATCGGTACCTGCCGTCGTTCATCACCAACAGGAACATTGGAAGTATGCTTAAACTGTTACGAAAAAACAAGACCAGTTGTAAAAAAGTAGTCTCTACGAAGACAGAAAAACCCATCAACATCAAAATGGCCGATAAAAAAATAACACTTATTCCGCTGCAAAAACACGATGGGAAAAATCGAAAGACGTCGTCATCAGAAGAAGAGGAATCGAATGAACCGATCGAGCAGTCAGACGATGATGAAACGTCGTCCACCTTGTCTGAACCGATTCTAGATGAAGACAAAATGGAACCAGACGACGACGGTGTAATGCATGTGGAGAACGAGGGGAAAGTAGAAAATGGGGAAGAGGAAGCAGGGGAAGAGGAGGAAGAGGAGGAGGATGAAGAGGAGGAAGAGGAAGAGGAACAGGAGGAAGAGGAGGAGGAAGAAGAGGAGGAAGAAGAGGGGGAAGAGGAAGAAGAGGAGGAGGAGGAAGAAGAGGAGGAGGAAGAGGAGGAGGAGGAAGAGGAAGAAGAGGAAGTGGAGGAGGAAGAAGAGGAAGTGGAGGAGGAAGAGGAGGAAGAGGTAGTGGACAAGGACGGTAAGAAAAAAATGCGAGGAGTGTAAAGTGATCATCCAAGTAATCATTTAAGTGGTCATACAACTGGTCATCTAACTTTGGGGTTTAGGCGTACTGAAAAAAAATCTAACCTAATAAATAAAACATACAATGCCTTCTTCTATTTCTGCCGGTGCTAAAAAAAGTAGGGGTGGTTCGAAAGGCAAGGGCCGTAGCGCCAAAGGTCACCGTGGAGGTGCCAAGAAGTCTCGCGCGGGCAAGAAGAGCCAGCACAAGCACCCTAAGCGTAAGTAAACCAACTACGCCTCATTAATGATATGAGATTTGTTATACACTATCGATATCAATATCATGTATCATCATGTGGGATCGTGTACAGTGACCACAACTCAAATAAATAATATTTTTATTGAATCACTAAAATCTTGTTTGTATTTCTTGCGAGCCTCTTTCGCCGTTTTTACCGTACAGCGCAATATGTTCATATGCTACGCGGTTGTTGCGCAACGACATAAAAATAACAAATTCTTCACCCGGGTCGTACTCTAGCAGTAGAGCAGTGTCTTCTTTCCGTTTTGTTTCTGCTGCAATCTCCAGTGGCATGTAAACCAACAATATTCTGGCATTCTTCGACATGAGTTGTCCTATGTTTTCGTACGTCATCACAACAGCTCCCCGACCATTTTGAATGTAATAGGACATTGCTAGTTCCAGTAGTTGTTCGTACTGTGAGAAGATCACGTTCGATTTGATTCGAAGCATCTGCGGAATGTCAACTTGTCGCCCGTCTACTAGACTCATGTTTTGTAGTAATGATGATTGTATGTATGTATGGATGACGGAAAAAAAAGGAACAAGATTTAAAATAAATCAAAATTAGATTTTAGTTTTTCGAGCTAGTTTCGTTATCGCCATCAACTTGTTGTTTGATTGGTTTGGTCGCCCGCGCTCGCTTCACTGGCGCGGTGGCCTCTTCGGCGCCCGCTTGGTGTTTAAGTTGCTTCGGCGCCCGCGCTCGCTTCACGGGTGCAGCTTCTGCGGTGGTCTCTTCGGTGCCTGCTTGTTGTTCGGTTGGCTTCGCCCGCGCTCGCTTTACGGCCGCAGCTTCCATAGGCGCAGCTTCCGTGGGCGCAGCTTCCATAGGCGCAGCTTCCGTGGGCGCAGCTTCCATAGGCGCAGCTTCCGTGGGCGCAGCTTCCATAGGCGCAGCTTCCGTGGGCGCAGCTGCCGCGGTGGTCTCTTCGGTGCCCGCTTGTTGGTGTTTCGTCGTCCGATTTGCCCGCGCTCGCTTCACTTTCGGCGCAGCTCCGGCGGCCTGTTTGCGAAGGTAGTAGAACCCTAACAAAAAGGAATCCGCTAAATCATCTTTTTTTTTCGTTGTGATGGACTCGAACATCAGGCGTGCCTTGTCGTTGTCGAGGTCGGGGCATCCCGGTGCAGGCACGTTTGCCTCCAGCAGTTCTCGTGTCTTCACAACAGCGTACTTTTTGTTTTGGCTGTAGCGAGAAGGCGCGGCCTGCGCATCCGTCGGCTCACTGGTACCATCGGCGGTATCGTTGCTGTCATCGCCAGCGTTGCGGGAGGCTTTGGGTTTTTCGCAGAACTTGCTGTTTGCCGGTACAAAGGTGATGGTGGGAATGATAAAGGTGTGACCCACAATGGCGCGCGTGTAGAAATAACACTGAATGGCGTGGCTCATGACCTTCATCCGTACATTGGACTGTTGGTTGTGCCCTCCCGCTGGTTGTTGCTCGATGATGATTGCATCCACTCCCTCCGCGAGCACGGCCGCGCGACGGTGCAACGCGTCCATAATCAGCCGCGCGCCCTGCTCGATGGAAACAGCCGCCGTCTTAATGCGCTTGCTTGGCCGTATCGTTCCAGGGGCCGATTCTTCGTCGTTGTCGACCTGGACGTCGATGGAATCCCAGTCAATAATATGGAAGCGCGTGCTACTACCCTCGACGGTTTCAATCAGACAGTAGCTTAGCGTGCGCAGCCCCACATCCCATGATAACACTTTCATCGCAAAAACACAATTAAAAAATAAGTGGCATGATTTATTTGCGTGCGTGCTGTATGTCGAAAAGAATTATAATTTTGCTTGGTTCGTGCTCGGTTCGTGTTCGTCTGTACCACGAAACAAACAAAGGTTGCTACTGTGTGTGTGTGGTTACATCGTGGTGACAACTTTTGCGGCACGCTCCTACCAGTGCGGGAATTTCTTGTAGCCGTTCGGGTTATTGAGCATGTAGCCATCTGTTTCCACCGTGTAGTCGGTGTACTCGGCCGCTAGGGGTAGAGGGATGTTGTTGGGGTCCGGCAGTCCCTGCGAGCACCAACGCTTCCAGAACGCCGTCTCGAAGTAGCGACCCTCGTTTTGGTCGGCGAGTTGGTCCACAAACACGTGGTTGGCGTTCTGCAGCACCCCCGGGCTTAGCACCGTCAACCTGTACTTGTATGCAAATGTCATCAGCGCGCTTAAAATGGCGTCACTAAATTGAATGGTGGGCACTTGGGCGTTCTTGGTCCGTTGCCGTAGTTGCGCGGTTAACAGTTCCTGAATGCGAAGTAAGTTTTTGCCGTGCAAGAAGGTATTGATAAACGGGGTGTCTTCGTCGAACTCCTTGATGAAAAAAGCGAGCAGCGAGACGGCCATCGTAAACCGTTTTGTTTATATAATAAATATTATATACATAAAAACAAAATGACGGCAACGTTATGCACGGAGCTTGCACGCATCAACAAAGCTTTGATGTCGCCATATGTAACTCTCGCGACTGTCTCCAACGTTCTACAGTTCTTGGAGCACAACAGTTTCCGCTTGCGCACCGCGTTTGAGATGTGTGCCTGGACGTATCCCATGCATCGCGCCGAGCCCAGCATCGGATGGGACGCTGCCTTTTCGCTCCTCACGGATGCCCTCCACGCGTTGCTGGCTAAATACCCGCCCTCCTCCGTCAAAATCAATCAAGCACGCAACGTGTGGACAAACTTTTACGCGGGGGTGTCTTCGGGGTGTTGTTCGGTGCTGCCCAACGGCACTCTGGGCTCGCGTTATGTTATCAGAGTCTCGCCTTTGAACGGCCAGTCGGTATGTATGCCCACGCTTACTCCAGCCAAAATCACAGAAAGATCCTATGCGAACCGAATGGAGTGCGAGCTAGCGTTGTCCATGCTTCCGCGTGGCAACATCGCCCTCCAGGATAAGGTAACATGTAATGAGTACGGTTGTTTTCAAACGCCACAGTGGAATAATGTGCCGCAGTACTAGCTAGCTACGGACCGTTAACTGGGACCGTTAAAATTGTTGTTTGTTGACGGGGATCATGAATTGGTCCTTGGAATGCAACTGGTCATAGGTGTTGTATGCCAGGAATGCATTGCGCGCACCAAGTGGCTGTAAGAAACCCGTGTCTGCAACAGCAGATCGTTTCAACAAATCACATGACACATTTCCTTTAATGCCGTACAGGCCTTGGTTCCTTATTGCGTTTTTGGATGCTTGATTGCTGGAACAGGTGGGTAAATCAGGCACGACGGCTGCAATACTTTCTTCACGCGACGGCTGGTTGACGGGCCACTCGGGTAGTCGCCACATGCTTTCTCCCGTGTACTGCACGACGCCGGGGAACGGCGGTAGATTTGGAACAATTTGGGGACCACTAGGCTGTGCACGGGGTTGCTGCGGCGGAACAACGGTGAAACCAGGGCCACACTGTGCTACGTCATCGTCGTTCCGTCCATCGCTCTTCGATCCATCATCCGCTTTGGCAACAAGCGTTAAGGGCGCCGCCTCCATTTGCACTGGTAGGAGCAACGGTGGTTGTTGGAGGAGTGGCATGCGCCGTGGCACGTGCAACAGTGGCTGCATTATATTACCAGGCACGTCTGCTACTGCTGGCGGCGGTGTACGCTCACACTGGACGTCGCGTTGCTGGGGGCGCATTAGCGCCATGTCGCGTTGCTGGGGACGCATCAGCGCCATTTCGCGTCGCGGCTGCATAGGCATGGCCATCCGAACAGGTGCCAGCTGCTTTTGCCGTAATGGTTGTGTTTGGTCTGATTGTTCTTCCGGCGCAGGGGCATCATCCGGCGGTGGTCGGCACACTACGTTATGCTGGTTAGTGGTGTTATTGGTAATTCCAATGGCTAATATGATGAGGAGGATAGTGACGCAGACTATAAGGGCGCTGTAGTTGATTTTGTTGAAGGGGAGCAAAAGTATAGATACCCCTAAAAGGACGCAACAAATAATGTAGACGGCGTTCACTGTTTTGGATTTGCTGAAACACATCGCTGGTGTTTTTCTTTATTTAATACAATGATTATTTTTTACATTGCCGTCATGTTTTGAATTTTTGGAACTACTTCTACTACGACTTGTACTACATGTCCTGCCCTTTCATGAGCGACCCCATCATGCTGTACATTGTGCTCATGTTCTCGATCATGTTAGAGGCGTCACCGGACTGCATGCGCGAAGCGAACTCTTGTAAATCCGACATGTTCAACGAGCTCATCACTTGCTCGGACATGGTCTGCATGTTCAAATCGCTCATGCTCATGTTCCCGCTTTCGATCTGGTTCACGATCGAATGAGCCATGTTTTCAATGCTGGTCAGCATGTTGGACGGAATCTTGGAGTACATGTTGTAAATATTGGAGAACTCGTTGAGCTTGGTGATGTACTCCCACATGGCGTTCTTGGTGTCACTGTGCAGATCCGGCGTCCATTTCTGCGGCATGTCAATGTTGCGCATCAAGTCAATGTCCTCGAGCAACAACGTGTCGTCGTGTTCGATACAGCGAGCGTAGTACGGACCCATGCTGCCGTGATACGACACAATCGCTTCTTTGATCACAGCCTTCCTCTCCTCCGTATCGTTACCCGCGGCCAGGAGTCGCATAGTTAACCCCAACTTGTACTGTTGCACCTTTAAACATTCGGGGAACACGTCCGACAAGGCTTCCAGGTATTGCTGCAACATGTCCATGAAGGCAAACAGTACCGTCTCGTCACTGCTTGCCACCGTGTCGCTTGCACTGCTGTTGGTAATCACGAGTGTGCCGCTATCCATTTGTTCCGTACAATTTAAGAAAACGATTTGGTTTAACTTGAGCCCAATATAAATTTTGTTGCATCAGTGAAATACTAAAGGTACCAAACGCAAGTAGTTGCTCAATACATACTTCTAACTAAACCTCCTCAAACTATGATTTTGATTTCGGGGCCGAGTGCGTACGGCTGCACCCAGTGTAAGGCGTTGTGATCGTTGGCCGCGGAAAAGTCGCCGGGAAGAACCAATTTGGATTTAGACTTTACACTTTTGAACAAGTCGATGACGCCAAGGTGCATATACGTATCCGCCACTAGCTGCGAACAAAAACGTTTCTTGCGCGGAAACAGGGGCCTAGACGTGCAGCTCGCCGAGCGTTCGCGGATGTCCCAGCGTTCGCGGATGTCCAAGCGTTCGCGGGGCCGTGTTGGTTTGCGCGCTTCCGCCGGCTTGCGTTTGTCCGCCGGCTTGCGTTTGTGTATGGAAGATAACAACTGGTTGACAACACCGTCCCACACATTGTACGAGTACTTGTTACCAATATTGTCACGAACAAACGCACACAACAACGACTCGTCCACCGGCCTGTTCAGTTTGCGCAGGACACATACACAATCGCTCTTTTCAGCCACGAGCAGCGCAAGTGGTTTCAGCTGGTGCCCCGTTTCCACATTTGTTTCCCATCCGTAAGGCACCCCTCTGGAAGAGACCACTACGAGCGTCACATGGGTGTATCGTGAACCGCATACTATTTTCTCAATGTCAGTGTACCATTTTAAACATTTAGACCAAAGGATGAGGTCGCCCGACCGGAACGTTGTCTCCGCAAAAAGCGATCGACGCCGCAGCATGGGTTCCATCAAAAAGTTGCCGACGCTCGCCACCGCCACAGCCACGGTAATTATGTAAAAAAGAGCACACAACAAATAAATGTAATTCGTATCATTCACTGGTCTCATTTAATATATTATGAGCTACAATGATTCACGTGGTACGAATTGAACACTGCGCTGTCAATAATATGTAATTATGATTATTTTATTCATTTAGAGAACACGGAATTTAGCGGTGGTAAACGTTGCCCCGTCATGGTCGCGACTTTACGGCGCATTAACACTTTGTACAGTTGCAACATGGAATCCTGAATCTTGGTGTCCCCTAAATCATTCGCCTGCAGCGCATTCTTGCGCTCCTGCAGCGCAATGACCACGTGCGCATCGTCAAGGCCGCGTTCCACTATGGCGGCATCGCGGGCAATCAGCTCGTCGCTCGTCAGCAGAACCACCATTTCCCTGTATTTAAACATGGTTTGGCGCCTGATTTCTTCGTACTGCTCGAATTTATCCGACATGTAAAACAGCTCTTTCATTTCATCCGGTAAGCCCGCATGTTTCTTGGACGGCCGCGAACTCTCGTCAGCCATGTACACCGGCGATGACGATGATGCCGTCGATGACGACGACGACTCCATGAGTATGTGTTTTTTATTTATGGGGCTGTTTAATAAAAAAAATGAATAATTTCTACCAAAGAATAGAACTGAATTATTCAAAATCGGGAACTGTGAAGAGGCATGAAAATTTGTTTTGTGAGTACAAAATGAGTTGCGTGGACTAAATCGGAGGCGTCGTCGCGCGACCCATGTACGTCACAAATGAACGTCCCAATCAATCTTAAAATTCGAAACCTCCTACCAGCCCCAATTTACGTGAGCTCTAAAATCTAGTTGTAATAGTTAAAAACAAAAAAAACGTGGTATTATCAGCATGGCATGTAAAACCGAACTGATATGGATAGTTAGTATTATTGCATTATTCATACTGATTATTACGGGTGTCTACATCAACGACAAACGACGAGTGCGCCTCACCGTCCAATCGACTGAAACGAACGGACACACACGGATTGTCGCACGCACCCGACTGGGGGTCGGCGTCGCGTCGCCCGTTCCAATCGCTCCACTGTGGTGGGACAAGGAGGAGGGCGCGTACATGTTGAAACTAAAACTAGGCGACAGTCGAGTGGAACTGGTGCTGGACACGGGTAGCTCCCAAATCTCCGCAAAGGGCGCGGGGTGCCAGTACACATCGTGCGAAGACGGCGACAGCAAGTCGTGTTCCACCCAGCAGTGTCCGTGCGGCACGTCCCTGACAAAAGAGGGCGGCGCGCAAGAACGCAAGGACTGCAACCCCTTCTATTACGTACCCAAAGGGCGCTTCATCAGCCCAGGCGAGGAGGGCGCGGGTACAAAGACTAAACTCGTCTACGGCTCCCAGGAAGACACCGTGTCGCATTACATGGACGCCGTGTCGCTACCGTGCATGTCCGACAAAACACCGATGCATCACCGCTTTTTACTGGAGAACATCCCGGCCACCAACGAAGACGACGCGCTGAACAACAACGAGTACTTGCTCGGCAACATGATAGTGCATTTTGTGCATCACATCCAAGGCACCAGTTCGTCCAATTTGGTCGGTCTCGCCCGACCCGCACTCAAGTCTCTCGGGCCCGAGTATGGGAGACATGTAACCATAGAGAAGCTGCTGCAAGGCTCCGAAAACGTCTGGTCTTTGCTGCTCGACCCCCAAGGCGGCTGGTTCATTCTCGGATCCCTGGCGCCCAGTTTCCCGGGCGTTGAGTATGTGCCCATGGTGGATCCACCCATGTTCCGCGACTTCGTCACCCACTTCTACGTGCTGGATATTCTATCCCTCGAGGTGGGACCCGACTTGAAACACATGACACTCATCAAGAAGCGAAAACCCAAATACTGCATTCTGGATACGGGCACAACGTACACTTACGGATGCGCGGCGCTGGGTAAACAGTTGGCGGAAACGGGGTACGACGAGTTGTCTTGGTACGTCAGACTGCGTCTCGGCAGCAAGAAAAACAACACGGTGCTGACCTACTCCCCGGCGGACTTACAAGATGTGGACTTCCCGTCGTATTCGGTGTTTCAGTGCGACGCCGCGCGCACACTTCCCGATTTTAACGCCATCTTCCCCGATCCGGACGTGTTGTTGTTCGGCGCCCTCATGATGCAGCGCCATTACTGGGAGTTCGACCTTGAGCGTAAGCGGGTAGGGGTGTGTCGCGTCAAATAAAAACATAATCTTATCTAATCTACGTATATAGAACAAAATACGATTGAAAAAAAAATGGTACGCACAACCAAAACCAAAAAAAGCAGTGTAGCGGAAACGTGGCCCACATTGTGTCAGAAGACAACACGGTGTCAGACCACACGGTGTCAGACCACACGGCGTTAGACCACACGGCGTTAGAAGACGTTTGTTGATCGACGAGTTTCCGTGCATCACCTGTGACAAGAAACGCATGGTGGCTGACATACCGTCCATGGTGCGGAAGCGCACGCTTAACGGACGCTACCGCCTCAGTGCCGTATGTAAACAGTGCCATCAGAAGCTGTCCAAGTTCATCACCGCAGATAAATTTTATGCACTCGAGGGCGAGGTTCCTGTAGGCGAATAGTGTATGCAATGTAGTTGTATGCAATAGTAGTTGTATGCAGTGTCAAATAAAAATATTATTCCGAGGCGTGTGTGTCCGTGGTCACTGCCATTTGTTTTTGGAAAAAAAGAGGATGCCTCCTTTCACGCGCTCTCAGCGGTCCACCCTTTTATCCGGCGTGGACAAGTATCATCTGACGACGACAAACACCAAGCTGGGCAGGGTGAAAGCCATTCACATCATGAAGCCCAACATGTACGAGAAACAATCGTTCATGCGTATCAGCCGCCAGACGTGCACAACCAATTTGATCCGTGCCATGGTTGCCGCCTTCGAAAAACAAACGCCGCTCAAAGTGGTGGTGCATGATAGCGTGACCAACACCACGTTCAACAAGGGGTTTTTCCACGTGACAGAGATGACCAGCAAACACTTTCATCTATTCGACCAGATGGCTGTAAAATCGCGAAAGGAAAAAGTGCCGCTCCGTAACTTCACCTGCACTCCGGAGCTAACTTTACCCCCAGCGACGAATGCTACCACTACCGCTTCTACACACAACACTACTGCTGCAACCACTGCTATCAACAACAATACCACTGCTATCAACAACACTACCACTGCTATCAACAACACTACCACTGCAACCACTGCTACCCACAACACTACCGCTGCAACCACTGCTACCCACAACACTACCGCTGCAACCACTGCTACCCACAACACTACTGCTGCAACCACTGCAACCCACAACACTACCGCTGCTACTGCTACCGCTGCTACCCGCAACAATACCGCTGCTACCCGCAACACTACCGCTGCTACTTCTACCGCTACCCACAACACTACCGCTGCTACTGCTACCGCTGCTACGAACATTACTACCGCTGCTACCCACAACACTACCGCTGCTACGAACATTACTACCGCTGCTACCCACAACACTACCGCTGCTACGAACAATACTACCGCTGCTACCATGAACGCTACAACTACTTCATCTACGAATCCGGCGCCTCACGTGCAAGTGTCAGACAATAATACAGCGGCTGGTGCAGCAATTTTTGCGTTTACGAAAGTGTTTCCGTCGACGGCCGTTCGACCCGTAACGGCGGGTCCCAGCTTTCCTCACGCCATCAAAACAAACTACAAAGGCATCACCTTTCGCAGCCGGCTGGAGTCACGGTTTGCAGCCCTTATGGACGAGTTACGCGTTCGCTACATTTACGAGCCGATGAAGTACAACTTGATAGACGGCGGGACGTACATGATCGATTTCTTTCTACCGGACCAGCAGCTGTACGTGGAGCTGAAGCCAAAGTGGCCGCACATTGAAGAGGAGTCGAAGTGCGAGCAAATGAGTGCGCGCGGATTCCGAGTGGCGCTGCTGTACGGCTCGTCGTTGCACAAGCCGCCGTTCCGTTCGGAGTTCTACCGAGGTAAATCGCATCGAGACTACTCGCATCACGACGCGCTTCGAGGCATGACGTGGATCAATGGTCGGAAGCTCCCCGGGGAAACGGTGTTTGTGTACGGCAATCATGCCTCATTTACAACGCCGCTGGATGTGCAAACGCCCGATCGTGTTCACCTCAACCACCTCGAAAGCACCACGGACATGCGCTGGTCGCACCCCTTTATACTCCAAGCTCTCCATAAAATTAGTTCCATCTCATATTACTAGGTTTCTTTATTGTCAATTTTATTATGAAGTAATGTTAATGATGCGTCGGTTGTTTTAGATTTTTGATTGATATGGTACAGATGAACCGAGTTGAAAACGATACCGCCAATCATAAACACAAAACTTATTACTGTAATCCATGTAATCAATTTATCTATTTTGTGATTTTGAATAGTTAGCTTACGTAGTTCATCCATCTCTTGGTTCTGGTAGATCTGTTGTGCCAAAATCTTTAGTTGATCCTGTATGGACTGTGCAATTTCCTTCTCCATGGTGGTGGTTGGTAATGCGCTCATTTTTAAGTTTACACGTAGAAAAAATATCGGACACACAATAACAAATGGAAACAATCACGAATGACACGACCGTTTCCAACATTGTTTACGCCACTACGCAAGCGCTGACAAACACGGGCGCAAAAAGCGTTGCGCTGACAAACTCCAAGCCCCTGGAAGAAATGATCAAAAAAAATGGGGAGACGCACGCAGAGGCGTTTGAGTGGCACATCACCAAACTACCGGAGGATCAGATTGTGCCGGCTAAAACGGTGCGGGAAATTGCGCTGGCACTTTTCTCGGATGTTTACATCACTCGCGCAAGGAACGCGGCGTGGACCGACGAACAAATACGCGAGCATGTTCTGCAAAACAACGCCACGTACTCACAGTTATCGCGCACCCATCCACGCCTGATTCTGATGCTTACGGGTTCCGACTGCACGCCTCGTAAAATACAACATATGCTGGAGCTCATGGAGTTACGCGCACAGCACGAGGTTTCTACCATGAGTCTCGAAGAGAAGCAAAAACAGGTTTCGGCGTACTTCCAGTCAAGTTTTGTGCGGCAGGCCGAGCCGGGTGAAGAGGAACGGGCAGTAAACAACGGCACGGGTATTCGCGGCACCATGGTACAAGGACCACCCGTTTCTAACTAAGTTTGTACAATAAACTATAACGTTGTTATAATATATAAATTACACCCGTCAACCAAACAACCAACTTACGCAATGGCACACACTCAACGACAAGACGACATAATAGCAATGGGTATTGCATTACTTACCAATTTACAAAAGCCAACTATTAATATGGATATACTAAAATCAGACATTCAAGCTTTCGTAAGTAAAGTACAAGAAGCACCACCAGTACAAGAAGCATCCCAAGTACAGCAAGAAGCACAACCAATACAAGAAGCACCCCAAGCACAGCAAGAAGCACCCCAAGCACAGCAAGACGCACCACCAGTACAAGACGCACCACCAGTACAAGACGCACCACCAGTACAGCAAGACGCACCACCAGTACAAGACGCACCACCAGTACAAGACGCACCACCAGTACAAGACGCACCAGCACAGCAAGGAGTGCCACAACATAACGACATTCTAAGTAACAGACTTGCTATAGCATCATTGGGGTTGGGTTCTCTTGCGTTATTGTCAAAAAAGTTGTTGCACGGGAAACGCGACACCAATATACGCAAGACCAACAATGTTGTCGACGAGGTGGTAAAGTTGGAAAACAATTTAAAACAGATTGAAAATCACTTTACTCCAAAGAACAAGACGACGTATAGTAGTGATAACGTGTTAGTATTGGAAAAGAATTTAACCAAAATTGAGAAAGACTTGAAAAACTTGGGCCATAGTAAAGTACATTATGACCAAACTTAATAAATTCTGTATTATATAAACAAAAATGGTAAAAAGCTTCTTAGATCAGCCGATAATTAGCGATGATAACATCACAACACTATTTAATATGTTGAAAGAGGTGAAAGAGGTAAAGGAAAAAGACATTTCTGCCATTTTAGCTGTCGTGTTCCTGAGTTACGAACTCGTCGAGGTCGTGTTGCCGTTGCGGCCGCGGCGGCTATGGCCCAAGCAGCTGCAGACGCGACTGCTAAGGTAGAGGCGGCCCGAGCTGCTAGACGTGAATCGGTGCGTAGTGAAATCGGAGCGCAAGAGTCGTAGTTTCAAAAGATAAAAGTAGTTACTTAGGTACTTGCCAAATCCAAATTACATCGTTTTAATAAATACTTCAAACAGTTTAACGTTGTCTTCAAAGTCGGCCCTCGAAGGGGTGGTTCTCTTTAAATGCTGGCGCTCGCATCGTTCGCCACCCTTGGCGCAGAACCCCAGGGCGTAGTCCAGACACGCATTAGCGGTAAGGGTCGATGGCGGCAACACGTGCTTGAACGCGCATTCATCCGCCTTGGCGCAGACCGAGTGCAGGAAAAAGGAGCATATCGGCATCGTGTCCATGTTGTACCTGTGCAAGTACTCGCACGACCACTCCTTTTGGCACAGGCCCCGCAGCCAGTGCGTGCACATAGACTGCAACTTTTTACGTGGGTTCTTCGCGTAAAACTCGTCCTCGGCCTTTTTTTGTTTTGCTTCTTGCTCCAAGACATGGTCCTCGAAATCAAACCACACTCTGCCGCACATGTCATCATACGATCTTTTTGGTGGCACCGTGGAGTTGACTTTAAACTCGGCGCGCCTGTCCGACACCAGCTCGAGGCGCCTGTCCGACACTAGCTCACCGGTGGCCAGCCGGAGCACCGCAGAAGAAGTCGACGCATCTGCTGCTGCCACCACCTTCTGCAGGAAGCGCTTTGGGATGCCATGGGCGACGCTAATCTTGGTGGGTCTTTTGATGGCGTCGCCGTCCTTTGTGTACGTATCTTTGTACAGATGGCAGTCGGTCCGGAAATGATGTCCGGCAATGCTACATTCGTCACACACATACGTCGCGGCGGGACGCGGCTGTTTAAGCTCGTTGTACTCGTAATCGCTTGGATGTTTCTTGGGGTCTTTTTTGTTCACTTTTGTAACTCGCCCCTCTAAAGGCGCCTCAAAGGGCGACGACATCATAATCTGCCGTAGCTTGTCATCTTCGTCGTCTAGTGTCTCTAGCGTCTCTAGCGTTGTTGGTGTCTCTAGCGTCTCTAGCGTCTCTAGCGTCGCGGGTACGCCACGCGCCTGGTCGACCTGGACGCCGACCTCAGCAACCGGCTTGGGGCTAAAGCGAAAGGGGACGTAGCGACAGAGGACGGACGACATGGGTTTGCGACATAGCACAATTCGTTCGTCGTTGCGGATGTGGTCCATCGACATGAGTCGATGGTCGTTATCCCATGTGTTCCTGTTCAGTTGGAAAACGCGTAGCAACATGCCGGTTAAAAAAGACTGGTGCACTGGTCGCACGTTGGCTCGGTGCAGTCCGAAGTGGAACTCCAACAAGTACCGTACGTCATCCCATGTGACCACGGGCAGTCCGTCCTCCGGTTCTTTCAACTTAACCTTGGTTGGGATTACATCGCACGATGATGAGCTGCCCTTCCGCAGCTGCGATTTGAACACGACTAGCACATGCATTGATGACGTGACTGATTCGAGGGGGTTTGTGTTCTTTGGATGGAGATGTTTGGTTAAACCAGTTGTTTGGTTAGTGAGTACTAACAAACGGAAAAAATGAAATATAAATTGTGCCGGTAGTAAGTAAACACGCCGCTACCTGTTGACCATGTACTTGCTCCAAAACACTAGTTTAGATTACGTGGCTCGCGCGGCGGAAGACTTGATTAAAGCAGTCGACGCGAACAAATACATGCTCGTGTTTGACATCGACGCGACACTGCTGGCAAACGAAAACAACGAGCCGTGCCACGCACACCTCATCCAGCCCATCAAACGCATCTACGACCTGGCGCTCCAAATGGCGCTTCCCATTTTCTTGGTGACGGCGCGAGCGGAAACGGTGGACGGTCGCGCGTTCACCACGGCACAGCTGGAGTGCCTCGGTTTACGAAACTACGCCGGTTTGTACATGCGTCCTCCCGTGCACACACCCAACGTGAGTAACATTTCGATTTACAAAATGGAGTGTCGGCGGCAGCTGGTGCGAGATACAGGCCGCTTTATTTTCATGAATCTGGGCGACCAGTGGTCGGATCACTTGGTGTGCACACAGGCAAAGATGGATACGCTGGACAATTACTACACCACCAACAATGTTTTGTTTACCCCTTCCGTGATGGACGCGTACAGCACGTGGTCGTTAAAAATTGCGTAACCCATGGGAAAAAAACCAATGTAATAAAATCTGTTCACTAAAATAAATGGGGAATAAACAACCAAAACAAGCCCGACCTAAAGTGAGTGGTGGTGCTCGGATTCTTAAAGCGAAAGGCTTTGAAACTTCCACAGAATACCTCTTGCTTGTGGGAGAGGACAAAAAGCACCCTCGTGTCGCAACACTCACCGACACGGATGGAAACACACACCGGTTGTTCATGATTAATAATGCAGTTGTGGTTAAAACACTACAGGGTCATAAAGTTGTACCCGACGCCTTGCTGAGGGGTGTACAGCTGCTGCCCGTCAAAAACATGTTTAAACAACCGTATTACCCAGAGCTAGTATACGCAAAGCGAGAGGGTAACATCGATGAGGGGTCATTATTGCGCGGCGGTACAGCGGACGTAGACGCAGTCGACGCGAACATGGACTGTGATCGAAATAAGAAAGGAAAGTGTTTGAAACCGTGCAACGACGGACAAACGAGAAACGAGACAACGAATCGATGTGTTAATGCTTTTGCACCAAAAGAGAGCAAAACATGTTTTCAAGACCAAGTGCTTAATGCTAATAACCGGTGCGTCAATTTTATCGTTCGCCGTGCAGAGTTACAGCCAGACAAGGCGTACATGTTGTTGTCGTTGACCAAGAAAGAGTTCGCGACGTACCGCGAAGGAGACTATAAGTTTTTGTTGTTTGTGAAGCTAAACCAGGACGATGATTTCGATGATTTGCGCCTGTTCGTGAAGAATGGAAGCGAAAATTGGGACAACGACATCCCCTACGAAGTGATGGAGCAGCTGTACGTCAAATATGGGAAATTGCTCGTTGTCGATGCCTCGCCGGACGAGGAAACACTGCAAAACAGTGATGATTTTTCTTTCCCTGACACGGCACACAAGCAGAAGCAGAAGCAGAAGCAGAAGGAAACCACTGCAACCGGTGACAACGCCATTGCCCATGGCGAGGGTGACGACGAGTACCAGGTGTTAAAGCCGTATGTGTTGAAAGACCCGGTGACTCTCAAAAAGAACGCCAACATCTACTACTACGCGGATCTGAGCTACCGGCGGGTGTACGTCGACAAACACCAACGGCTGTTTTACATGTTGGACGACGGCAGCGAACAAACCGTGCTGCCGGACGAATTGACTCAAAATCTGGAAACGCAGTTAGCGCAGCTAAGCCTTCGAGACGTCAAGGTGGAACTTCCGTACTATCCGGAGCCTTGGCAGTGGCCGCCACAACACCATTTATCATTCCTACCCTTTTTGGCGGACGTTTTAAAAGTGAACCAGTTAACGATAAGTCCAGCGCCCGCCATCAATGGATGTGCCGCACGCACCGCCATCAACCCTATTGCTTTGCTACAGAAAAATGACCGCGTCAACTACAAGAAGCAAGGTGTTGCTACAATCGTCTCGGTTAGCGCCCGAAACGTCGTGCACATCAGCGACACGACGTCGAAAGAAGAACACTTCTTGACGCTACCCGCAACACAGTGCGATACCGATACAGTCGATAAAATGATTTTGTATCCTTTCAAGTTAACGCTGCTCAAGTATACAACAAGTAAAAAGGGCGACTTGAAACAGGTCACCATGGGTGTTGATTACGTTAAGAATTTACAACCCAAAGAAGGAGGCGTCGAAAACTTTGATGTAGACACGGACAACATCGAATCGTTACAGTTGTTTACGGCCGACGCCACCGATGGCACCGTGCGGGATGCACTAACAATGAACGATTTGTTGTGCTACGACAAGTACAAAAGCAAGGCATGGATCCGTCGAAAGGATGCGTCTGGCAAGTTTCACTTTTATGCACTCATCCAGGATAAGGATAAGGGGTCCACTGCGTTGTTACCACAAATTAAACAGTTGCTACAACAAGCGGCGGGAGAGGCGGGAGAGGCAGCGGCACCCGTCTTGGTGTACTATCAAAAACACGCGGCCGGTACTGTCATCAGCCCCTATGGGTATCACTTTAAGGTTGCGAAGCCGGACGGCACATCCATTATCGTCGGACCGGAAGATAAAGTAGGGGTCAAAAGTACACAGGTACAAGCCCCCGAGTCGTTAAAACACAATGCGACCGTTTCCGTTCGGTTGGCGGCGGACAACTTTGAGACCAGTTACACGGGAACGGTGAGCGACCCGATGGGCACATACATGCAAGTTAGTACCGACAACTCGACTTACACCCTGGGTGAAGATGACATCCTCATGGACGAAAGTAGTGTCCGCCACGTGCCCATCAGCCGACCGGAGAACTACCAGCGTCTTGTTGGGTACTTGCTCTCACCTGAATCCACGTACCCCACGAAGCGACTGCTTGTTGTTCACCCCACCGGCTCCGGTAAAACCATTACTATCTGGCAAGTTTTAAATGCGTACCTCCGAGACAATGACGCCGCGTTCCTCGCGGCCAACCCCGCCCTACAAAATGCGCTGAACGACGTGCTAAATGACGGCGGGAAGGACGTGCAGAAGCAAGCAAAAAATGCTGGAGGCAAGCAAACAAAGGCGTTGTCCTTCCCCGCCACCTATGCGGCGTTCCAACAACTGGTGAACAGCAATAAGTCTGGCACGCGAAAGAGAAAAATTATAGTGATTGCGCCCACCGAAGAGGTTAAGAATCAAATTGTTGCCGAGGCGGGCAAAGTGCGTGGTTATATGGCGGACGCGCTGGCGTTATCACCAAAAAATACCAAGAGCCTGGCCACGCTTTTGAAGAACGGGGAGTCTGGTGAGGACGACGCACCGACACTCCAAATCCCAATGGATGACGACAAGAAGAAACTCGTTACTAAAGCTGTTGGTTTTTTTAGTTACATTAATGCGGGGAACTACATGCCTTTTTATAAAGACATGACAACTGGCGCGTTTGTTAAACACGTTTCCGCCGATAAAAGATCCCAGATGGGCTTCGACAGATCCCAGCGCATTAATCAAACGCAAGAGTTTATGTTGTTACCCAAGAGCGTGCGGGAAAGCAACGCAGAACTAGCGGACTACAACCCCTTTGATAATTCGCTTGTTTGTATCGACGAGTTTCACAATTTGGTCAACACCAAAGGCACCGATCCGCAGTGGGTGGCGTCGCTGCAGCGTTTGTACTACACGATTTCGGTGGCTAAAAATTGTGTGCTGGTCGGATTTACAGCGACACCCATCATTGACACGAGCGACGAACTGCGGCGAACCCTCGAATTCCTCCGGGGAGACGGTGCGCGTATAGACCCGAACGACTTCACCGTCACAGACCGAGACGACCCCAGATTTGGAGAACTGACCGAGAACGGATTCAAGCAGGCGCAGGGACACGTTTCCGTGTACAGTATTAAATCCGACTTCCACTTATTCCCCCGACAGCTCCCCGCGCTTAGCAGAAACAATGCACTCATGAACCGAATTTATCATCCGCCCGAGTTTGTTTTTGTACCCATGAGCAACCGCCTGGTGCACGACTTCAGATTTAAAAACATTCGGCATAACACTGTGACAGCCGCGCGCGACGCTGCCGTACAACCGCTGAATTCCTACGCCGTAGAGGATGTCAATACAACCGACAAAAAAATGCGGTACACCGTGTTTGTGAAGACATCGGAGGACGACCCGGTAAAGGGTACGGAGGGTGTGTGGCAACGTGGCCGCGTGACAAACGTAACCAACAAGCTGATTAGCAGAGTGACCGGGACAACGCTTACGGTCGAGTTGCGATCAGCCGCCCGCAGCGATGCAGCCGAGGAAGATACAGAAGAAACGGAGGCGGAGGACGACGACGATACCGAAAACGAAGACGATGCAAGTCAGAATCAAGCTAGTGGAGATAATAAGAAAGAGGCCAAAACCACAATTACAGTAACAGATCCTAACAAAATCTGTCGCGCAATACTCACCGAGGTGTCGTCCGCGCCAGATGCCCAGTACATGCAAAAACACTGTAGCACCATAGCACTTCGGGACGTCAACGTTCAGCGGAGCCGCCACGGTGCGTTTTACGTGCGCGAAAATCTGGACAACATCAGACGCCTGGACGAGATGGGGAAGGAGCGGCACAAAATAAGTCTGCCCGCGGACTGTTTGGAACCGGCGCCGACGTACACACTGAACGTGCACGTAGGGGACGACGATAACGAAACAGTTCCGCTGCGCAGTCATTTCTTGGAGCGGCTGGCCAAGGAAATTGCACCCAAACTGCTCCGTGTCGTGTTGAACATTGCACAGACACCGGGCAAGCAGATCGTGTTCAGTCGGTTCAATAACGGCCTGGTTGGCCTGGCAAACATGCTGCAGAGCGTAGGGTACGAACGGTTTGACATTGCGAAAGACGACATCTCCACCCTGGAACGCAGGCCTCGTTTTGCGATATACGACTTGGGCGTCCGGCCGAAGCAGAGACGGGACGACTTGTTAAGCTTTTTCCAGGGGAAAAAACACTACGCCGGTGTTGACAACACGAGGGGGGAATATATCGGGGTGCTGCTGCTGCTTTCCAAGTTGTCCGAAGGGTTGGATTTCAAAGAGTTACGCGCAATCCATATCTTAAACCCCCCGACCGACATGCGCGTTTACACGCAAATGGTCGGCCGCGGCATACGTAATTGTTCGCACATGAGCCTCCCCCAGAAAGATTGGACCACGCGTATATTCATGTACCTCTCCACATTCCCTCCAAACACCACGTTAAACAAGATCTCCAAACTCGAAGAGTATGTGGAGGGAAGCGACGACGAAGGTAACAACGAAGGCGATGACGTAGATGATGAAGAAGACGACGACCAAGGAGAGGAGGATGGAGGTGATAATTACAAACCTAACCGCAGGCGTCGCGCAATCAGTGGAGGTGCACGTAAAAGTGGAGGTGCACGTAAAAAATCGCGCATTGGTGGCAGGCGTAAGAAGAAGCGCCTGCCAAAAATTAATAAGCGCACCGACGCACAGATGGGCGAACTAGATGACGACGAACAGGTTGGTGGCGAACAAGGTGACGACGAACAGATTGGTGGCGAACAAGGTGACGACGAACAGGTTGGTGGCGAACAAGGTGACGAGGAACAGACTAGCGAACAAAGTGACGAGGAACAGACTAGCGAACAAAGTGACGAGGAAGAGGTAGGTGCCGAACAAAGTGACGACGACCAGATAGGCGGCGAGCCGGTTCAGGACGACGGTGAGTCGGTATACCAAGCCACCACCGTGTTTCCCAACGCCTCATTCGACAAGTCGTCGCTCGATATACTACGTCTGGACCCGTTGTGGATATCTGATAAACCGGCGAGCAAACAGTACATCGCGCCCGATGTGTATGTATGGATGGAAGCCGTATACAACTACAGGGGCCCCGCGGCAACAATGCGGTCTTTGCAGCGCGCGTCTGTGGATTGTGTTGCAAATAGTGCACGCACGCTTATCAAACCAGCCATGTGCGGACCCGAACAGCCAGAGTTGACGTTTGACGAGGTGGCTGCACACATTTTCGAGAACGCGCAAGCGATTCCTGGGTGTGACTTGCGTCACCCGCACTTTCGCGCAACCCTCGAGTCTTGTTTCAAAACAATTATGCAACACAAGCTGGAAGCCCGTCTACGTGTAACAAATACAGACACCGAAGTGTTTGCAGTGTTCGAAGAGCTGTACACGCAGTTTGTTGACAGTATCAAAAATTGCACCTTGTGGAAGTTGAAGCACAGCACAAATCGTTGCGTGCCTAAATCAGAAGAGGATGTTTTTCTGTTGAAACGTTTGATTAAACAAGTAGCCCACAAGTATAAAGTTGAACTGGAGCGAAAAGTTGACGCCGATAAGAAAAGAGAAGACAACATACTACTGCATCTGACGCCGTACGTACAGCTGTTGAAAATAGTGCTACAAGACATTTTCAAAAACGGTATACCGGCGCTAGCAAGTGTTGCCAAAAAAGATAAGGCGGCGTATCGAGACAACATACGGCAACTATTTGTACTACCTGTACCCACGGATGAAGCCGGCGAACCTCTTCAGGGCGGCGCCGGGGAAGAAGGAGATGACCAGAAAGATGACCAAGACAATTCAGCAAATGAATCGCAAGCAAACGTAATTACACAGCTGGATCAGGTGGTGGATGACAATTTGGTTCCTGGGACGACGATCCAAAGCCCCCTCCCTGTTTGGAACACGTTTGACATCCGCATCAGCGACATCAAGACGAGAAGTTTTGTCACCAAAATAATGCCTGTTTTTCAGTTACGCGACTCCAAAACCATCTACCAGTATCTGGACCAGCAAGGGTTAGTCAATCCCACACTGAAAGCGAAACTAAACAATGACATCAAGAAAATGGTGCGCACCACGACGCAGATTGACCGGAAACTGTCCCTGGTGAAACAAGAAATCAACAAATACATACGCCTCCGCCAGCCAGAGCTGTGTCAACAACCACAAGGCTTAATCCTGGAGATTGTCAGGGACTACTTAAACTCGAATCCAAAAACAACCGTTGAGCACGACAACCAAACCATTGACCAGCTGATAGTTAGTACATGCACCACACTAAACCAGGTCCGTCAGGAAAAAGCGAACGAAGCCGAAAAGCGCGAAAATATTCGGCAAGACAAACTACAGGAAGCACAAAAGCTTAAAAACGAAGCGGTTGCTGTGAGACTCCAAGCACAAGAAGAGCGCGCTGCACGCAAACTCCAAGCACAAGAAGAACGAGAGATAAACAAACGGGCACGCGAGCTGCGCCAGCAACAAACACAGCGGGACCAGCAAGCAAAGATTCAGAAGAAGGAGATTGTCAGAGCTGTTACATCGTTTATTGGGCAGGATCTAGACGTCACAGTGGAAGATGTATTACGTCATCTCCAAGACGACTTGTTGTTTGATGTTAGCGGCAAAGAGGAGATGATCCAGGAGATTGTTGAAGCGCGGACAAAGAAGAATCAAAAACAACAAGGAAAGGTCAGCAAAGCCGCCAAGGTCCAAAATAAGGAGATTGTTGAAGCGATCAAAGTGTACATGGGATGGGATACGGATGTGCCCGTCGAAGATGTTGTACGCCACCTCAAAGACGACTGGTTGTTTGATGTTAGCGACAAAGAGTGGTTAATCGAACAGAAGGTGCGAGAAATCAACGACGCAAATCGCGTCGCGCGTGAAAACGCGTCACAAAGTCAGGAACCAACATCAAGTCCTTCCGCCGATGCGGTTGACGTATCTGCCGGCGATGAAACACAGAGTGCAACGCCGCCGTCGTTGCCGAGTGCCGAGCAGGATGGGCCATCAAAGAACACCAAACCCCAAACATCCTTCCTTGAGAAGTTGGAGCAATTCGGGCAGCGACTTACCAAGAAGAGCAGTTCTCCAGATGCGTCAGTGGCTGCTGAAGCGGGTGGTAAAAAGTCAGCCGGCGCTCAAGTATATATCATGGACATGACAACGGGGAAATTATCAGCTGACACTTCTGCTGCTGACTCGGGCTTTGACATACGGCGGTCAACACGTCGACCAAGCAGGTATCTTATTAACAAAAAATTTAAGGCGCAAAACAAGGTGGCGTTACTACCTGAAATGGCGGAAACCATCAACAAAACACCGGACGCAGAAGATCCCGAGATTGAACAACCATGCTACGCCACGTGGGACACCGTCAACGCAAACCCCGCCTTTGACTTCATCCGGTGTGGATCGGAGAATGTGCCCGTAAACATGTCCGATCCCGTTGCGTTTTTCACCTATCTTCAAAAAAGAACAGCGCCAGCAACGCCCCAGCCGTTTGACATTACCCTCGGCAAGAAACAAACCAAAGTTGTAGCCATCGGCGATCTCCATGGCGACATCGACGCGTTTCTGCGTACTCTATGGTATGCTGGTCTAATCAACGGCGGCGGCTGCTGGATCGGCGGGACAACCACCGTGGTACAACTGGGCGATCAGATCGATCGAGTGCGACCAAATGGGCCGCGATACAACGTACCCAACCGATACCCAGAAATAGAGGTGTTATGGTACACCGAACTTCTAAAAATCCAGGCGGTAGCTGCAGGTGGCGAGGTCTACTCCCTCCTCGGAAACCACGAAATGTATTCTACCATCTTTGATAGCTCTCAAGCAGACTACTTTTACAGACAGTACGCTAGTGCGAGTGATTTGACTGCGTACACCACAGAAAACACCCAAACATTTACCGCAGAAAACACCCAAGCATTTAAAGCACCCAACGACGAGGTGGATGACAACGACGAGGTGGATGACAACACGCTGGCGAATCGCCACTCCATGTTCATTGGGGGTCACGGATTATTAGCCACCAAACTGTTTGCATCCCGTGGTCTTGTCGTAAAAATCGGAAACATTATCTTTTCGCATGCGGATGTTGGAGCAACACAAGAAGACCAATTCGGCGGGATTGAAAACATTAAGAAGTTAAATGCAATGGCCCACACGTATTTGGCAACGGGACAGGGCGACGAGAACGCGTTGCTAGCAATCGGGGTTACGCCGGATAGGCACGACTTACACCCGGTATGGAATCGCCAGCTGTGCGCGAAAAAGAACTGCGAGCTTTTGCCCACGACAAACAACTTTGTGTATGTGTCGGCGCACACGCCTCAGAAAAAGAAAATTGAGCCCACATGTAACCAGCGAGTCTGGTGCATCGACACGGAACGGTCGGCCGCTTTTGGGGAGGATAACGACGATACGAGGGCGCAATCGTTAGAGATTGTGTTTAAAAACCAAACGCCCAAAGCCTTCCGGGTTTTGGGCGCTGGAAACATTGCATTGCCTGCTTAATAAATATGTTTTTTTGTATTGTTTTATTTTATTCGCATCAGGGTTACGTAGGTTGTAAAAAACGGTAAAAATATAGGACTACTTGTGCCGGATAAGACACGTCTTATGTTGGCGTCGTAATCGTGCACCCAGAACAAACAGTAGTCTTCGTAGTACTCTTTATCCACCTCTCCACATTGTCTCTCCACTTTTTCCACCAGCGCGTCAAAACCGTCCAACGGGTAATTGTTTTTGAGAGTCCACTTCAGCACGGCGGGTAAGATGCCACAGATGAACGGATCGTGAAGCATTTGAGCAGGCATATTGCAGAACAGACACATCGTTACTATCACGAGATTTTGAAAAACACGAGATTTGGAAAATGAAGCATTCTTTTTTTTGTGATAGTGGTTTTTCCACTGGTTAACGGCTATGCTAATAAATAATAATAACAATAGAATAAACGATCCAGCGATGTATGCACCGTACAAAAACACGTTTGAAGCGCAGCTGCGATGCAGTCAGTCGGGTGACCCCTGCAGCTCCAACCAGCAATGCCGCCCGAACTGTGAACAACCTGAGCGCCACAATCCAATGTTTTGTCTGGGCTCGCCGTACCTGAAAGAGCGAAACATGGGAACGTGTTACCAACGGTGGGCGCGTCAGGGCGATGCGTGCGTCGTCGGTCAGTACCCCCACTGCCAAACGCACAACGGTGTACCGCTGTACTGTCAGCAAACACTGGATGTCGACTCGCGGCCCAACAGCGCACCCACGTTCGCGGCGCCGTACGTCGGTGAAGGATTTTGCATGCCACGTCCACAGCGGTAGCGTCACATCAACAAAAATTTATTTATTATGGACAGACGCTACCACGGCACCACAAACATGTAACCATAAGTAGTGTCCATCAATACGAATAAACAAAATGCTATCTTCACTATTTGGATTTTTGAAACAAAGTTTGTGGGGGAGTACGCCGTTGAAAGTTTTCGATCCATGTGCCGAAGCGCACGCGCGCGCACTCGCACAAACACCGCCTGGGAGTCCAACAGCAAAGTCGACTACGCACTCGCCAAAAGTCGACGAGATCATTTACGTCCTCGCCCTTGAGAACAACAAGTACTATGTGGGGAAAACATGCAACCTCGCCCGACGCCTCGACGAACATAACAATGGCAACGGGGCGGCGTGGACCAAGCTGTATAAACCTATGAAATGTTTGGTCACGCATGTCAGCAGCTCCAGGTTCGACGAGAGCGCGGTGACCAAAGAGTGGATGCTCACCAAGGGCATCGACAACGTGCGCGGCGGTGCGTACAGCCAAGTGCATCTGTCCAAGACCACACAGAGCTGTCTGCTGCAAGAACTGTGGGACGCAGAGGACAAATGTAGAAAGTGTGGCTCGAGTAGTCATTTCGCCGCGTTGTGCAACGCAAAGGGGGGAGTCGGCGGGGGCGATGACGTGGAAGCGCGGCCCGTGAAACGAGCAAGGTACGGGAAAAAGTGGACGCCGGAAGAGGAGGCGGAAATATTGCACCAGATTACAGAGAATGTGTCGCTGGACCAAATCGCGCTGGAACACGATCGGTCTGCTGGCGGCATTCAATGGCGTCTGCGTAAAATTGGCATTGATATCATGGAAAACGAAAAGATAACAGCGGAGGAGGCGGCGGAGCGCGTTCGACTACCTGTGGCAATGCTGCTGACGAACAAGTATAGACGCCAGTCTAAATAAGCTACATTATATATAGTACCTAATTTTAAAACGTACAAATATACCAGCGCGGCACCCGTTTTAATTCAGTACTGCAGGGGCGGTCCCCAATTCGCTTCAAATGAGTGCGGTGAACTTTGAAATAATCCCGCCTCAATTATCAAGCTACTGGGCGGCCAAACTCAAACCGTAACGATGTCACAAGCAGACATCGTGGTCAAAAGCCGCACTTATTATGGCGTGTACCGAGTTTTCGGGCTCGCAACGAGCGCAAATGCGAGCGTAAGCGTTGCAAACATATCTGCAAACATTCTTTTTTACTACTTAAAATGAGGTACTACCAGCATAGGACGTGGTATTATTTTTGATCTTTAAATCGATAACATCTACGATTTCCACACTGGTAATAAAACAAGTTGTGTTTACAGCCGCCGCATTCAAACGAAACGCGGCTTTCGTGACGCTGTAAACAACCCGGTCCGCACAGGTCTGGATGCGTGAGTGAACTTTGCGCCTCGGTATTCACATCTCCTACTTGCGTGGCCGCTTGCTTCTGTGTGTGTATGAGTTGTACGGCCACTCGTTCCTGCGCGTCTTTTGCCTGTTGCGTCGCCTGATATGCCAGGTCGACGGCAGCTTGTTCGGCCGCGTAACGGACACAACAAGACGGACACCTTGCAGTTTCAATCCACGGACAACTAACGCCGACTTTCATCCGGTATTTATCGGTGCTTGTAAGTGCGAGCTGCCGCAGCTGGTCCCCGTACATTCGATTAAAGCCATTTAGATTTCGGTCCGTGATGACGTACGGATACGGAAGGTCTTGGTCACAGTCACAACACTCTAGCACGAGTTCGCGGTGGTCGCGCTGAGCCGCCCGCGCAGCCGCCCCGTAGTAATCCACACACTGTCCGTTTGGCGTGTAACCTTCTACGCACGCAACGGCTTGGCCAGGATAATGCCGAAAAAAAAACGATTGCACTTTATGTACCAGGACCAGCCACTGGCTGCATGAATCACACTTGTAATTTTTGTTTCCGGCTATTGCGGACCCCGCCGAAACGTAGTAGCCATTCTCGTCGAGAGCGTATTTTACCTCGCGCGTGTTCGTTTTGTGTTCTCGGGCGACTCTGGTCATGGTAAAAAAAAATGACAATTTTGAAACAAATAAAAAAACCCAGCTTAAAAAAAAGTGAAAACTTTACAAATCTTTATTTGGATTTTATCGGTGTCGTATAATATAATTTTCTTAAATCTTGGTAGTCGGTACAGTGCACCACAAAAAAATATATCAGAATGCATTATGAGGAAGATAACTCAATGGAGGAAGATATAGACATGTACAATCGTTTAATAGACGAACAAAATGAAGAGCAACCCGAAACCCGAACCAGAACCCGAAACCGGATTTGAAACAAGGCCACTTTCCGCACGAGGGCCACCACGTCGACTTAGACGGTGTCGTAGTAGACGTACTTCTTCATACGCCGCCGTCGACGCCGATCCTTGATCACGAGGTCGATGTGATTTGAGACTTTACCACCGTTGTTTCGCATCAGACCTTGTTATCGGTCGCCGACGAGATCTCACAGCGATGGATCGCGTGGCCCTACCAGTTCACTGTGGACTCGCTCGTGCCGTGTGCGTATAAGCTGTACTGCCGGGAGTTCAACATCAACGACAACCCGGTTGTTGTGCTGGACGCGGAAGTGGAAACGCGCGAGCGAGATTACACACTTTTTGTCCGTCAAAAGCTACTTTTTTACGTTTTACTGTAAAATTTCACGTCGCCACCGCCAACAATTATCACGCGCGTACCTCCAAATACCTATTATTTTTTTTTCGTTTTTTGTGTCTTCATTAATAAAAACCAAAATTAGTATTGTGGTACTACTTAGTACTCCATTAACCAAATGAAATGTAAATGCAGCGCGATCACAAAGTTGAACGCCAAGTGTAAAAACTGGACACGCATGAATCACATTTTATGTCGTAAACATAGCAAACAGCAGCATATGTTTTCGCTTGTGCAGGCGTCCAGACTGGCAGTGACAACCGACACGCTAATGAGCGATGTGGTGCACGCAAACTTTCGTCTGGTGCGGCTGGTGCGCCGGTCAGCGGATAAATACAACACAGCAGAGGACGAAGTGAACGACGCGCTCGTCTGCGACGACCAAGATATCCGCACGCTAGGAAAGCTGTTGGTGCAGCTGAAAACCAGCTTGCGCAACGACGACGAGAAGCTGTCCAACTCCGTGTTCCTCGTGCTCGGCATGTTGATTTTTTTCGCCAGCTTCAAATTTGAGCAAACGGGCGTGGATGTAAGTGTCGGCGACGTGTACGACACGCTCGACTACGCAGAAACCCCAAATGTGTCGAGGCGCCGCTTTATCGTCCTTTTTTTCAAGTACGGCACCGCGAATGTGGGGATCGTGCGGAACTCCGGCAGTGATGAGACGCAGACTTTGTTGCCCGCCATGGCGTTTACGTCGTTCACGCCGAACCCGGTATGCGAGCCCATCCAGACACAGACCCCGACACTCGTGCCTGCAATCGTCAGTCCTGCGATAGTAGCGTGACAAACTCATAACGTTTTTAGTACAATAAAAAAAAAGTGATACAGGACAAGGCCTCACCGGGATTTGAACCCGGATCGCTTGATTCAAAGTCAAACGTGATGACCACTTACACTATGGGGCCAACACCATTTATTGTAGATTTGATACTTCATACGTGGCGCCGTCACATCCGCTAAGTTCTAGACAATTTTTTGTTGTCAAAATCTGTCGACGTGTCCCGTCCTTGATTTTTGCCTGCGGGCGCGCTGCAAGGCGGAGCGGCTGAGTTCGCGGTATGTTTTCGGTGTGCGCCTGTTGACTCGCACCGACGGCCTGTACACATCACTTTTGTAGCGATATCCGACTTCGCCTCTTTGGTTGACCCACTTTTCTTTGAACCACCGCGAAAGGCTGCCTTCGCGTCTTTGTCCAATGTACGGCGATCTGGAAGACCCGTATTTTTTACCGAAATCTTTTTTGTAAGCCTTTACCATCATGCCGCTTCTATAAGCGCTGTGTGTCGGGTTTTGGTTGTAAATTCGCGCTTTAACCTGTTGGTAAAGTGCGCGGTCAGTGGGGTGGGGAGGGTGAGTCCGGGACCGCGTCAGAGTCTTCGACTTTGCCATTTGTTTAATGTCGTTTATTTTATTTTTTTGTTGAATTGGTTGTTAAAGTGTAATACCAGTTATGTAATACAAGCTTGGAACGGTTTGGAGACGACTCAGTAGCGGAGAATAAGAAGTTAAATAATGTAATGTTTATTAGGATTAGGATTAGAATGTAGATTTATTGATGTGCACTAGCAAGGAACACTCGCTCCTCGTCCGTGTTTTTGGTGATGAACCAGTGTATAAACACTCGTCGCATCTGTCCGATCCTGTAGACGCGAGCAACGGCCTGTTTTATAGAGTGCGTCTGCGTCGACGGGCTGCCTCCCACGAGCGCGTGGGCAAAGATGACATGGTTAGCGTCGGTGAGGTTGAGCCCCGTGGTACTAATGTCCATCGAGAGCAGCAGCACATCCACTTCTCCCGTTTTAAGTTTCTGGACGGCTGCGTTGCGAGTGCCGGTGTTGCCCATAATGGCAACAACCTTAAGACCACCGGTAGAGAGAATGGCGCGCAGCGTCCGCAACAAATCGGTCCACTGCACAAACATGATGGCGCGCTCCCCGCTCTCCTTGATGCGTCGTAGCAGCTCGACGATGGCAGCCAGCTTGCTACCGTACTTTTCCGCGTCCGACACAGACTTGGCTTCCGGCACCACCACTGCACGCGCCTCCGGCTCATCCACCTTCTGGATCCAGTCGCGTTGCCGCAGCTGCACCTTACACAACGGACAGGGAGTGACACTTTTTTGGTGGGTGTAAGTAAGCGTGCACTCCTTACAGAACCAGTGGCCACACTGGGTGATAACGTCTGTAGTGTTCACAAAGCAAATGGGACAGATGCGCTGGTCTGCGGCCATCTCAATCTGATCCTGGAAAAACGTACACTGTTTAACCAAGCTATGCATTCGGTCCTTGAGCTGGGCGAACTTGCGCTCGTTGACTTTTATGCGGCGCTTGATCACGCGGACAATGCTGCTGTCGTCTGTGTTTTCCTCTGCCGGCGGTTCTTGATCTAGATCTAGATCTAGATCTAGTTCTTGCTCTACGGACTGCTCCGGAGCCGCGTCTTGATCTTGGTCCTTTTGCTCCTCCACGCCGTCGGTGCCCTGAATGTGCTCCAGTAGTTTTTTATCAACCGTGATGGTACGCTGCAACGTCTCCACTTCCGGCATATGTGACTTTATTTCAGACACCCGCCGCGTCACCATCATCCGGGAAAGCTCGTCGAACGTCATACAAACTTGGATTTCATCCGCGCGCACAGACATGTTGCCGTCCGAGCCGAACAGGGCCAACACGTTAAAACACGTGCACAGCTGGATGAGGCGCGGCAACCCCTCGTGACGGTACGTGTTGAGTATGTCGCGCTCGCGCGGCTGGATGTCCACCCAGTGGGTCTGCACCACAAACGGCTCCAGTTCGTGCACAAACGCACTGCGGCGGATGCAGTTGTTGAGCAGCATCGACGCATCCACATTCGGCAACTCGTCGTTGGCGACTTTGAGCATATTGTTCATCGTGGTCGACGAGGGTGTCGCGGTGATGCCCCAGTACACCTGCGCCTTGATTCCCTTGATGCTCCGCAGAGCAACGCCGGACACTACCGGGAACGCGTGCTGCTCGTCGAAAATAATACGTTTCCAGAAGAAGCCCCTGAAGATGACGGGGTCGGTCGCGTCACAGCCCCCCTCGCCCCTTGCTTTGCTCACGAGTCGGTTCATGACGTAAAAATCGCTCTGCTTACACGCCGTGGGGTACGCCTTGCCGCTCAGGAACTCCGCCGTGGTGAACACAATGTCGGCCGCCATGATTTTCTGGATCGTCGTGCTCGCATACTGTCGTTTGTTGTACACGCACAGGTGGTTCACGCCCGCATCCACGAACTTGGCCAGCTCCGCCACCCATTGCGCACACAGGTTCATCGGCACGATCACGAGCGTTGCTTGTACCGGAATGCTGGCGAGCGTTTCTTGCGCGGAGATCTCCTTGTGGGTGTTGACGCCTCCCTTCCCAATGTCGAGCCTGCCGCGAGTGGCGACGATCAGGGCCAGCACGACGGATGTTTTGCCGGAGCCCGTCTCATCCGCCAGAATACCACCACGGTATTTGATTTTTTGCAGCACCGACGACCGGTGCGTCAAGCCGATGCGCTCGAATGCGTCTTTGTGGATGATGAGGCACGATTCCAGCAGCACGACATACTCTGTACCCACCAGTGGCAGCCAGCGCGGCACGGAGATGAAGTTGCGGCCACTGGCCACGCGGTCTTCTAGTTGTTGCATCCACATGAGCGACTGGGTCTGGTGCAGCCGCAGCCCCAATTTCCAAACCGCCGGGTCCGGAGAACACAGGTCGTCGCAGTCCACAATTTCACGACTGTAATATTTCGTGGCGTGACCCACGCGTGTCTGTTCGTAGCGGTGCAGCTGTACCACGGATGAGGTGAACTGCGCCAACCCCGCGAACGGAGAGCCGGACGCCATCGCCGCCGAAAAGTTTTCCTTGTGCAGCAACACCGACCACGACACAATGGTGAACGCGTGCGTTATGTTTCTCAAATCACTCGTGAGTGCAGCAAGACTGTGGATGTCGTCGGTGCGCACGAGAATCTGGCACCGAACAATGGATTTGTCGCACACCGAAGACATGGCTTGAATATGGGCGAACTTGGTAGCCAGCGCCGAGTCCACGAACCTGATGTTCCGCATATGCAACACCGCGCCGTGGTGTTCAAAGGCAAAGTTGTGGATGATGTGCAACGAGTAGTTGATGGGCGCGCTATCCGGTTGCTTCGTGCACGTTGTGGTGGCGACGAGTATCCACTCGCGTGCATGTTCCACCATGTCCGCATTTAAAGTTTGAAACAAATTGATAAGGCCGATTCCGATACCGCTCCCGATGCCGCTCATGATGCTTTCCTTTTTTTTTGTAACAAGTGAGTAAGACAGTCCGTACATACAACGCAAAAATATATTTGTTACATGACATCTACTGGTAGTTGTACGTCGATTGGTAGTTGGGGCCGGACTCTGTCGTCGTAAAACTCTTTTGTCTATAATTTATTAAAACAAAGCTAGTTCGACCGTCAAATCTTGTGCCGTTGTGGCCGAGTTAAAGTACGTTTGTGCAACGGTGGTTGAATTGTTGTATGTTTGACTATAAGATGGATGCAAACGGGCTGCCACCAATTACACCTGTCCCGTCGTTCGCTGCATCCACGCGCGCCGCAATCCCAAATTGCGTTGGACCGGTTGCACCCGTGGTTCCGGTAGCGCCAAATTAAATAGCGCAGTTTTTAAACTTCTAGGCTTGTACATGTTTGTTTATGTAATCCCAGCTTGAAATTACGCAATAGATCGATACAACGGAATTCGATATTCAATATTGTTAAGCAAAATAGGCAAGTAGCTTTCAACGTTTCCCGGGGTTGCACCACCACCACCAGCAAACGCGGTTCCGTTTATGGCGATACCATTAAGCAACAACTGGTTGTCAGCCGTTGGCGTGGTGGAAACTTCAGGACTACCAAGTACGATGCACCTGCTAAAATTCCCGTTCATATCGATGCCACTACCGATCACAACGTTTCGACCTCCTAAAATAAGACCCGAACCGGCTTCGTGTCCAATAATGACATTGCTATTTCCAGAAGTTAAGTTGTTTCCAGCGTATGCTCCAAGTAACACATTGTTGGCTGCGGTGGTTACACCCCCCCCCCCCGCGTTATACCCCAGAATCGTATTTTCACCGCCGCTTCCGATGTCCGACGCAACGTCACACCCTACCAGCGTGTTCTTCTCACCCGTAAGCGCCACGGGGTATTTGGCCTACCACCGCGTTATCATTCGCGTCACAGGGTACAATGCCTAGCGGGAACAGGTTCGACGCCGGTGGTGAAAGGTACCTGAAAGATTTCAAACTAAAAATAATTTTGAGCAAACGGACGCGTTTTTCATTTCAACGCAAAAGTTTGAGTCGGGTGGTGGTCTCACAAGTCTAAAACTCTACGTAATGCTCTCGGACCTCGTGGTCTTCGACGCACAACTCACACAAATTTCACAGACGTGCAACTTTTACCTTTGTTTGTTCGGGTACGCCGTCGCCTTTTGTTACGCGTTTGTGTACACCACGTCAAAACTCAAGCAGTTACGCATCGAGCACGTCGACCAGTTACCCGCCGAACTTGCCGATCTACGTCGAGGAACCGACGAAGTTGTCGCGCAGCTCTACGATGAAGTCGCCCGAGTCCGTGCCACCAACACCGACGTCTTCCGAGAAATTAAGGAAGATCTTAACGACTTGCACGCGGGCGACGACAAGTTCGTGGTCGAGCTACGCGAGCAGTTTACACAACTCAGTCAACAAAACCAAGCCGCCGAAAAACTCGTCACAGCGGCGATTTTAAGGACGCGCACGTTGGAGGCCGAACTCGACGTCTTACCCGCCCAACTCGAAGGGCTACGTCGAGGGATCCACGAAGTTGTCACGCAGCTCCACGACGAAGTTGATCGAGTACAGACGGCAAACGTACAGTTGCACCGCGAATTAAAGGAGGAACTTATCGGACGTGAACGGCGCAACGGCGATATCGTGACCGAGCTCCGCGAACAAGTTACGCGACTCACCGACCAAAACAAAGACGCCCATCGGCTCGTCACGGCGGCGAGCGTCAAGATGCGCACGTTGGAGGCCGAGCTGGACACGCAGCGGCAAAAACACGTCGAACTGTCGGACTTTGCACGACGCGCGTACATCCCCCCGCACGCCGAGGTTGTCGCCGCCGCCGCGAAAGAAGAACGCACGCGCGGTAACGCTGCCGTCATGGCGGAAGTCGTGCGGTTGTCACGTGAATCGATCGAATGCAAAGTCAGTGTCTGCAATGAAGTTGTTGTCACGGATCAGTCTTTCCACCAAAGCCACCCGGTCGTCCCGCACATACTAGCGAACCCTGTTACCAACATGGAGTTTCTCGATTGTACCACCTGTCTTATCGTGACGTCGTTCCGGGTATTTACAAACGACAAACAACACCTGGACGACGCGCTCGCTTATATTTGCGAAATCGCGGATGAACCTGTCGACGCCTTTGGGATTTATCGGTTATTTCTAAAAGAATTGTTTTCGGTTATTCAGTATTTTGAAAGACCTGGTTATTATTTTGAGTCGCAACATTGGCGTGATATTTGTAATCGGGGTTTTAATTTCAACGAGCTGCTGTTTTGGATTCATGTTCTCGACCGCGTCGAACTTACCCGCAACACCAACACGCCGAATAGGACGTACACAAGGTTGGAACGAAAAATGCGCAAAGTCTTCCGATATTTGCGGTTGAAAGCGAATCCGTGGTACGGGATTCCCACTGAATTCGTGGAAAACCGACGTTTAAAGGAATTATATTGCAATGATGGTTTAGGTGGCGGTCCATTGACTCGCTTTTAGGAGTTGACGCTTAAGTATATGGCTCATTAAAACCAGTTTGTCATTTTTTTATTTTATGTACACAATAAACGTTAAAGAGTTGTTTCTACGACGCCAAAGTCCTCGTACACCGGCGGCTCCGGTCGCGGACCCCGTTTTACACCGTAAAAATACAGATCACAGCTGTGCCCATTATAATACGACTTCCAGGACGAAAACATAGAGTCCAGGTTCTGCACCGCGTCCACGTCTTTGATCGTCAAGTTCTTATAGTAGTCGCTCATGTCCGCCTGCTGCCCGATGGTGCCGTACGAGTCGTGCGGTGTGGTGCGCCGCGTGCCGTGTTCGTGTCGACCCGTGGACGCACAGCTAAAACAGAACAGCCCGTTTGGTTTGAGCATCCGGTAGATTTTTCGGAAGGATTCCGCGTACTCCGGGTCGTGCTCGAAGCACTCGGTGGAGATGATGGTGTCGAAGCTCGCGTCGGCGAACTCGAGGTCCTTGGTGCGTGAAACCACCGTGACGTTGGCGGCCGCGATGACGTCGTTGCCGTGGTACTCACAGTTGTCGAACAAAAAGCGGTTGTTGCCGTTGATGTCGCCCGACCCCACGTCCAACACACGTTTGTTCCGAAACGAGTCAGCAAACACGGCTTTTAGGAACAGGGTGAAGTTGCGCGCTTGGTCGTGCATGTCGATCCCCGTACAGTGTTAAAAGAGGTGTTCTTTGTTTCGAGGGGGGAAAAAATGGATTTATAAGTCATGGTTTAAACACACCAGACGCGTCGATCGGCCAGCTAATAATTTTATCCGTTTGCGTCAGTCGAAAACTTAAGTAGACTTTTTGTAAGTTATGGTGTGATGAGGTACACGATTTCGCCCGAGGTCGGGTTGTAGTATAGCGGCGCAGCTGCCGCCAGTTGCGCCGCTGCCAGGCCGCGAACGGGGTTAATGAAAAGACTGGAACTCTGGGTGGAGTCCAGAATCGTGTTTGCATCCGCGTTAATGCATACGCTGTACGGATGCTGGTTGGTGACTCCTGCGTTGACACCGATGGCAATCGCGCCCTGTCCTTGGTTGCTCACACCCACGTTTGTGCCCACCGCAATGCAATTCTCACCTTGGTTCAAAACGCCTACGCCCGCGCCGATGGCGACCGAGTTGCGCCCCTGGTTAAGAATTCCCGTGATGGCGTCTCCCAGCCGCACGGGATTCTGCTGGATGGCTCCAGAAACGGACAGTTCGGCCACGCTTAACGAGCCGCACGACACGTCGCCATTCACAGTCAAGCACTGGCCGAAGATTTCTTTAAGCATAGACATGTTTGTAGTGTAAATTTGGGGCGCGCGAGTAGTGGTGGTGTTGTTGTATACTATAATACCACTAACTTAATATTTTCATCCTCTTACAAAGAAGAAATTTCCCACTTGGTGTGCAAGAGCGGAGTGAGCGCGTTCGCCAGCGCTTGGCTTCCGTAGTACGCGGACATGGCGTGAATGCCTCCGTAGAAGCGCGAGAGACCCACGTCGTCGGCCAGCTGTGTCCACGTGGAAGCGCTCCAGTCCAGCGTGACGGACCCCGCCGGTGCAACGCCCGGCTGAACTTCGCTGCCGCCCTGCGCAACGAAAAAGGTGCCGAAAGAAGTTTGACGGTCGGGGGCGCCACTAAAAAGGGGTGTCAGGACCGTCAAGTTGGTGCTGGTGTAAGTTGCATTAACTACGGGTAAGTTGGCGGCGTCGATGTTGGCACCGAACCAGTGGGTCATGGTGCTCGCGAAGCACGCGGCGAAGTACGTGTGCCCCGACGGGAAATCAGCGAAGCGCGGGGTGACAAAGTTGGGCATTTGGTAGGGGACCCATAGCGACGCGTCGGTGGGCACACCAGAAACGGGGTCGGGCTGTACCGTGCCCCTGAACCGGTTCCGCACCTCTTGAATGGGTCTCGATTCGCTGTACTGGCTTTTCACCCGCCACACCAGCCGGCTTCCCTCGAACAGGTTGACGGACAGCTGCAAAAAGGCCAGTGCTTGCGCATCTGTCTCGCCCGAGGTGCTCTGGTACGCCGGTGCGGTGACAAAGTGGCGCACGTAATCGGCCCACAGCCACGCAAACATGCCGGGTGGCGTGCACGTATGAAGCCCGCCAGCCCAGAACTCCGCCGACATCTTTTGAGCGTCGGACAAGGAGGCGCTGGCAACGTAGACGTCGTGCACCTCAGTGTTGCGCGCGGGATCAGTGTGGGGGATAAAGTAGGGCGCGGCGCTGCCCGCCACCACCAGTTCATCCGCGGGCTCCAAGCACGTGGACCGTACCTCGTCCCATTTGTATCCTAGGTACTTCTGCGCCGTCTTCCCCGGTAGTTGCAGAGGCGTCCACTGACCCGAGTTGCCCGGATCGGCGCTGCTGTCCACTACCAGCGGTGTGTTAATGTTCGGCAGGTCGGCGCTGGTGGCGACGTACGCGCCGGTCGTGGGGTCATTATAACCGTCGCTAGCGCGTGAAGCCCACCACGCTTGCCATCGCACGCTAAAGGCGGCACCGCCAACTCGCGCTAACACGTCAGCTGTCGCGGCATCCTGCTTCAATACAGTCCAGTTGAACAGGGCGCGTTCACGGGCCAGCAGCGCGGCTGTGTCGTACCCGGGTATAATTGTAGGGCCGTACTGGGAGAGCACCCAGACAACCCAGACGGTGGCGTCGTTCGAGGACTGCGGGTAGCGGAGGTCAAAGTCCCAGTTGTCGTGGCTGCCGCGGATGGTGCCGGTCGAGGGGAAGCCCGACGCAGTTGGCGGCAGCGCGGTGTCCGAGTTGATAGAAGGCGAAACCAGATTCCAAGCCGTGGCGAAAAGCATCGCGAGAAGGTAGCACAAGCGACTGGTCGTCGTCGGTGCCGCACTGGCTACGGTTACAATATACTGTAATAAGTCATTGACACAGTTCACATGCTCTTGGCGCAGAAACGTAAGGCTGCTGCTCTCTCCCAGAGTGTTGTAGACGAGCTCCGCCGTGACCTGGTCGCGGAGCATGGGCTTAAAGCTGACTAGGTCTTCCAGCGGCGCACCACGCAAGGGTGTGACAAAAAGGCCGGAACTGTTGTGGAGGAACACCTCGTCTGTGGCGGCGATGGTGATTGTTTGACTGTTAACGTTGACGAGCACCTTGGACGTGGCGGCGGCGATGGTAGGTGAGTGACTGGAGTCGACAAGCACGTGCGTGGGGATGGTAACGGCGGCGGTGGAAAAGATGTTGCCCTGGACATTCACCTCCGATGTGTTTATGGCGTGCGTGCAACGCAGGGTGTCCCCGGCGGTGACAGTGGCCGTGTTTTCCCGGAGAAGCGACATTTATTTTACTACATGTTTATTTTTTAAAACGGTACGATTAAGGCAACATGTAAAAAGCAATTACGAGCGCTGCTGGATGGAAGTTGACACGTTCAACGCCGGGTGCTTTTACGTTGGCACCCGGACTAAACGTATCGCGTTTTAACTTCGTTTTGTCGTCGCGTATTTAAACGTGTGACTAGGTAAAACAGTAAAACCTCACTCGATGGCAGAATCACCGAGTCGAACAAAAATAAACGTTATCATCCGTCCATCGGCCAGCCGCACTTCGAGACAAAACTTCGGATTCTTCGGAGTAATTTAAATCTGATCACCGCGGACGGTCGTGGTAACGCGCTAGAGTTTTTCGTCCAGTGTTTTTTATACACGCCCGAGCCGTTGTTCGTGTCCTCGCTGCTCGCCGCGCTCCAAGAGTACATCCCCGCATCCAACGTTGTGCTCCACGTGGAGCCGGGTTACCTCGGTAGTTTTATCTACCGGTGGCTGAGTGACATACTTGCGTTTTCATTTTTCGTATCTCCGTTTCAAACCAGTGGTCGAATGATTTTATAACGCGTTTTTTTATTTTCTGTAGTGATAAAGTAAACCGCTATGTCTCTCCTCCAAGAAACTCACAACCAGTATGCCGACTTTTCGGACACGGTCAGCTGTCTGGACCTGAATGCGTCCGGCGCCATTACCTCAAACTCCGTCGTCACGGAGGCACTGCAGCTTACCACGCTGCCCGCCGCAGGTCGCTTACTCACGTCCGACGCCACGGGTAACGGGTCGTGGCAGCCGCTGCCCTCGGCGTACGGTTACGCCGTCGGCCAGAGCAGCGTTACGGTGGCTGCGGGAGCGCTATTTACGTTTGACCTGGGCACGGTGGTCAGCAACACCGGCTTCACAAGTGTCCCCGCAGCCGGAGGCAGTTCGTACGTCATCAGCAGGGCGGGCGTGTACGAGTACAGTTTCTACGTCGCCGCGGCGGACGGCGCAGGAATTGTGCAACCGCTGATGATCGCGGTCGTCGTAGGCGCGAGTGCAGCTGTTCCCCAAAACATTTTCCGAAGCGGCGCCGCCGCCATTATCACTGACCCCTTGGTTTGTGTTGGTAGCGGGCTCATCACGCTGGCCGTGGCCGACAGTGTGAGCTTGCGAAACGTCACCAACTCATCGACGACTGCGCTCACCCTAACAAGCATTCCGGTCGGTGGTGTTGCGGGCGCGAACCGCACGTTGCTCCTGCGACTCGTCGTATAGATCGCGTAGCCGAAGAACGAGGAAATTGTAACAACGTTTCCGTGCACAAAAAAAAACAAAAATAAACCTTTTCATTTTTATTTCAAGTTACGTTTCGCATGTCAATAAAAACAAAAATAAACCCTTTTGGTGTGTGGGAGGACATGGATAGACGCCCTACTGGTAAATGACAATGGCGTTCACGTTACCGGGGTTATCTCGCCCTACACTTGATACCACGACCGATGCGTTTCCGCGCGCAATCGCCACATGGTACCCCTGGTTAGCGGCCGTTGGATTTAAGTTGGTACCACGGTACTTGTTCCCGTTTTGAATCCACAAGCCACGCTCGTCTCGCACATAAACCCATGTTGACCCTAAAGCCTGTTGGTCGTACCAGCCTCCCGTCACAAGTGTGTCTCCCGCAAAATTGAGCTGTACGGTCCCTCCGAAAGCAACAGTTTGCGTCGATTGATAAGAGTAGTCCACTGGAACAATTTTTTGGCCTTGCACAAACCCCACTCCTGTTACGTAATTAAACATCACCACGGCACCCGTTGAGCCTACCGACACGGGAGCATTTAGCGCGTCTTCTGGAGCTCCGACGGCCAGGGTGGAACCGTCGCCGCTAAGCGACACACTTGAACCGGCGTACACGTTGTTGGGCGACAGACTGTATGGATTTATAGTTTGTAACAACGACCACGCGGTAAGCGGGTCCAAAGCTGCGCGAACAAACACGGTTACTTGGCCGACTAAATTGTTTGCTAAGTAGTTACCGGTGACCATGATACGAAAGTCCAGAGAGATAGCAAGTGAATGCTGTGCTGATGCAATGCTGCGGAAACCCGCAGAGGTGAGGGTGGAGGCGCCAATGGCATAAAAAGAGACACCCGAATCGCTAAGTACCGCCAGCATTTGTTTCCCGCTGTTGATCACTAAGCCTACACCAAAGTTTACGTAAGTACCGGTGAGGTCGAGCATGGCACCTACTTGAACCCATACTCCCGCGGTCCGGCGGTACACGACAACCTGGTTGCGGGAAGGGCTAGAGACAGCCAATAAATCGTTCTGGTCGCTTAAAGCGATACGGGGCTCGATGTTGTTTGTAAATGGTGGTGTGATCGTGCTGTCTAACACCCAGGCGCCAGCGGTGTAGAGATATGTTTGAAACTGATTTTGGAGGGTGGCGAAGAGCTCGTACACCACGACAATCATGCCACCGTCAGACGACACCACGACATACGGGTGATTGCCGTTGCCGGTGCTGTTCAGTCTGATCTTAGGTGCTCTTTGTACGTAAGCCCGGTAATCGGCGAGAGGCGCCGTCCAGGTGGCGTTGCCCGCGTCATCGGAAGACGTGAGGGTGTAGCCAAGTGACGGCACGGTGGGGATGAGCTGGAACTGGTTGGTGGTCAGGTCGCCGCTGTTCTCAATGGTGGAGCTGGTCAGGGTCGTGAAAGCGCCGACGTTAGCAGAAATTTCTCGTAGCGACGACATGGTGTTTGTTTTTAATACTACTGATAGAAAAAAAAAAATCGTTGAATTCCAAAACGTTGGGTGACAAAAAGACAACGTGCCGTTTATGAAATCCACGCTGACCCCAACCCCTGCTGATCACTTACGTAAGCCCGGTAATCGGGGAGAGGCGCCGTCCAGGTGGCGTTGCCCGCGTCATCGGAAGACGTGAGGGTGTAGCCAAGTGACGGCACGGCGGGGATGAGCTGGAACTGGTTGGTGGTCAGGTCGCCGCTGTTCTCAATGGTGGAGCTGGTAACGGTCGTGAAAGCGCCAACGTTAGCAGAAATTGCTCGTAGTGCCGACATGGGGTTTGTTTTTATTACTAGGTACGATACGATTGTCGTTTAATCTGGTATACAAGTTAAAACCCGCGATGGACTACACCGAAATCCATAACAAATACACGACCAAAACATACAAACTGGGTGACCATTTGTTTTTCGACAAAGCGTTTGATACGCCGGGCTTTTCGCATCATGGTGTTTATTGTGGTTACAACAAGGTGATTCACTTCTGGGCTCCTAGCAGCGAAAAAAACAAAGACAGTGCTTCTGTTCAATACATGAACATAAAAGACTTTGAGAAACTGGCCAGACAGAGACGCGCGCGCGTTTACGTGGTTGATCACGGCGATGAAAGAGTGCCACGACGGGAAAGTGTGAAGCGCGCACGACAAGAACTCGGCTACCGTGATTATAATGCGATGACAAACAACTGTGAACACTTTGTCAACCACTGCGTAATAGCCCAACGACGTTCTTTTCAGGTGGAATAGGTATAATAGTACAGTATGTTGCAACCGCGAGTGATTTAGGAAGCATACTCAAATCAAGAACAACCTCTACATTTTGTTTTGGGTTTTAACATTATGTTTTCTCTTTTTTTTTGTAGAGATTCGGTCCATGCCGGGGGCTCAATAACTTCCCTGTGACGCGCAACAAATGATTGTGTAGCAAGAGGCGGCGTGGTGGTGGCGTGTAGTGTGGGCGGCGTGGTCGCGGCGTGTAGTGTGGACGGCGTGGCGGCGTGTAGTGTGGGCGGCGTGGCGGCGTGTAGTGTGGGCGGCGTGGCGGCGTGTAGTATTATTGGTGCCGCAGTTTGACGTCCAGTTGATGTGTTAGTGCGTCCATTGTAGACGGCTGTACACGGCAAGTCACTACGTGTATCTGATTTAAACATTACGTTGTTTTACATTTGGACTTAGAAAAAAAAATGTAGTTGTTTGTGCAATTTCCGGTTCACATTTGGACTTAGAAAATAAAATGTAGTTGTTTGTGCAATTTCCGGTTCACATGATTGTGCAAATTAATAATGTGCCGATCTGGATGCGCGCCACATACTGGGTTGGACACTAGCCACTGTGATAACCCCCGCTTACATTTTGAACACGGCAACAGAATTGTTAAAGTTTGTAGTAGTAGATCTACCATTACTGGCGTCGTCCCTTCCTGTTTAGAGAACTCGTGGAGCAACGACCACATTTTAGGGCCCCAAATCCGTCGTGGGACTGGACTCAGATACTGTTCTATAAACACCTCGGGGACAAATGGTACAACCTTGTTCAATGTTTCATCCTGCTCATGCAGAACCAACAAGTTATTAAACAAGTCATCGTCGTCGGTATTCGCCGGGAAGCGGAAAATGTACAGCCACTCAAAATGCGTCAAAAAATTTTTTAGTGCTTCGAGATGAGGTTCTGGGGAACCAGTGAAGATATACACGACATGCAACAAGTTCGTCAATAAAATACTACTACTATGCATTTATTTATTCACTACTGAAACTAGTTATGATTTATATTAAAATACAACGACGACGAACGGAAAGCCACCACGACGAACGGCTTAAATGAAATCAAAGAGTCCATAGCGGCAAGTAGTACTTCCCAACAATACCAGCACCAGACACAACATTAACAACAAGAGCGGGGGTTTCGGCTGTGGTAGTCGGAACACCGGGGAGCGCATAAGCGTTCAGGTTAACAATATTATCGCCCGAAACAATAAGTTCGCCCTTATCGTTAACATTGAGGTTGGCGAAAAGCTGCGACGAAAAAACGGGAGCGTTTGCCGGACCGGGATTATTCAGCGTTAACCCACCGTTACGGGTGGCGATATTTGCAACATTAGAACTATCCAACACATCGCACTCTGATAATTCACGAAGCTGTAATACTCGAAGATGGGACATGGTTTGCTTTTTTTTATACACACTATTTTATTCGTAACACGTTTGCGGTCATACGACCAGTAGTTATATACAATTAGTTATACAAGTCTAATGTGAACATCCTCGCCTTCACTCGCAGTCACGCGATCGTAAAAGAGATACGCCACCATAGGCGTTTCACCCTCCGCCTTGTACGCCTCCAAGAAACGGTACAGCGCATGCACGCGCTCGCTGAGGTTAACGTCGCACACCACGCCGTTCACCGTAAACACACTGGTGTTGAAACGTACCCACAACACATGCGCAAAAGCGTCGTTATCCATTAACACCTCGTTTGCGTCGCTCATCCGAGCGACTTCGGCTTCCGGGGTGTACTTCGTCGGGTCCTTGTGTTGGTCCTCGTCTACCTCCAGCAGCACTAACAATTCATTCGTGGGGAACCGGATCGCTGCGTCGACCTCTACGCGCTGGCGAGCAATGCCAAGGGGACGACAGTCAATCTTGAAGCCGCGCTCCAGCTCAGGGTAGTGCTGCTCCACCATGGTGAGCACGCGGTGCTCGACGCCGTTACGAACACGCGTGCCGTCCTCCCGATGTCCAAAGTCGCGGTGGTGCGCGATCTGCTGCTCGTACGCCGAAACGTAATCACAGCCCACAACAGTGCACGCCAGAGGGCGAAGCTGGAGGTGCACGGCCTCATTGTGGATCCGTAGATGCGCGGGTCTGGGAAAGCTCATTTCACATTTGTCACACTTGAACGGTTTTATTTTTTTGTGGACTTGTTTGCCGTGCTCTACAACCTTTGCGCGCCGATTGCTTTGGTACGAACACTCGGAGCACTTGAATAGTTTATCGCCGGGATTCGCGTGATTCTTCAAGTGTTCCACCAGCGTGCTTCGATGCGGAAACGTCTGGTCACAGTCTACCCACGTGCATTTGTGGTTGCGTTCTTGCGTGTGTGTTGTGCTATGCGACTGTAAATCGCTGAGAATTGCAAATTTCATGCCGCAGTCGGTAACCGGACACGGGAACGCGCGTATCGTTGTGTGTTTACGTAGAATATGTTTCGACAACACATTGGAGTACCCGAACGTTTCGTTGCAGTTGTCGTGCGGGCACTTTAAGTCTTTCGTTTTCTCGTGGACGTTTTTTACGTGAACCCGGAGCTGCGACTTGTCGTAGAACATTTTTTTGCACGTGCTGCACTCGTGCGTCGCCTTTTGCTCGTGGACGCGTCGTACATGCGCACCCGCATTCGAACGAGACGAATACGTCTTTTCACACCTGGGACATGAGAAAGACACTACGGTTGACGTCATGATGATGAAAATTGAGTTATGACAGGTTTTACAAAAGACAAAAGACACTTATTAAACTTTAAAATAATATTTATTTTTGGAGGATTACAGTTGGCGAATCTTAACCCCTTAAGATTGCTAACACTAAGAGGGCGACGGTTATTAATTCGCAAATCTCAAACCGCCTAACCCGTACTTGAAGCGGAGTACGTTCCAGTTGCGTGCGAAGACGAGGGCTGAGACGCCGGTGTTGCCGTCGTTTCCGGGGACGATGTTGGCGGGCTGGATGAGGGTGGGGCCGTAGAAGCAGCGTCCGTCGATGACGACTTCGAGGCGGGTGGAGTCGATGCGCGAGAAGTTGCACGTGCCAGAGGGCTGGATGTCCTGCGGCTGCAGCGCGAAGGAGTAGCAGTAGATGAACTTGTCGGGGATGTTGGTGTGGTGCTGGTACGGCTGGATGAGCCGGAAGTAGCGCCCCTCCTTGGCCTCCCACCGGTTGGCGTTGTTCAGCAGCAGGCGCGCCTGCTTGCACGGGTCCACGCTGAGCTGGGTGATAAAGTCCAGGGGGCCTGAGAAGTTGAACCACTCGTTGTACAGGTTGGTGCACGGGTTGATGTTGGGCTGGAAATCTCCATGCACCGCCAGGCGCAGCACCCAGAAAAGCTCCATCACGGTGTGGTTAAAGTTCAGGTCGATGTTGAGCGACTTGTCCTGGCCGGTGGCGTACACCGCAGACACGGTCTGCTCCGTGCTCATGCTCTGCTGCTGGTGCTGCGGGATGACGCTCTCGAAGGCGCCCTCCGCGAACTTGGCGCGCTCGTTCTGGTCCAGGTACACGTACGTCACCATAATCTGCGCGCCCAGGGAAGAGGGCGTCAGGGGAGACAAGTCGGACACCGACTGGGCGGGCCCCTCGTAGTACTGGCCGTTAAACTTGGCGCGCTGCTCGATGGAGTTCAGAGTGTAGCCGTACGGCGCGCTCAGGGCACCACAGGTCAGCTTGAGCAGCTGGGTCAGCATGCGGAACCGGACGCTCACCTTGACGCTGTGGAACTGCAGAGACACAAGCGGCAGCGCAAGACCAGAGTTCAGGGTGAACCAGAAGTACAGGGGGACATACAGAATGCGCGGCTGGCGACTCAAGGTCTGCAGCGCGAAAATAGAGTCGTACTTACCCGTCATCTCCTGCAGACGCTTACCCGGGGCGCCAGACAACTCCTCCCAGATGTACATCAACTCACCATAAATCTCATCAATGCACTGACCACCAATGAAGAAGTTGGTGCGCTCAATGGCGGCCTGCCCCACCGCGTGGGTCCAGTACGGCTCAATGCTGACGTTGTCCACCTTCAGGCTGGGGGGCACAATCGCCTCCGCCTGCGTCTGGGGGTCGATGTACCGCAGACCAATACCCGGCAGATCAATGCGCACGTACATCCAGTACACCAGGTCGCCGATACGGTCCAGGTTGCAACTGGGGGTCGCACCGAACTGCGCGGTACCTTGGTTAAAGTCCAGGTCGTGAGACTCCAGCGCGAAGTTGGTGTACCGCTTAATTACATGACGCCAGTAGGTAATCACGGGCTTAGCCGTGAGAACGCCATCGGCTAAACCGAGCGAGACCATTTGATTTAAAGCACCTCCTAAACAAGCTGACATTTTGGTTGATTGATTTGTTTCTTTTACATTATATACAGAAAAAAAAAATCGACACTATTCGAACGACCCCCGCAAAAGTGATCGAACGATTAGCTAAAAAAAAAATTGTGTCGTCGTTTAAATACATGCACATCCATGTCATTCAGAAAAAAGTAGTATACAGTAAAAGAAACGCCTTTTATTCGACATGAAAAACACAGGAACCACACTGTATTTAAAAACTAAACCAAAAACACAATCACAAACGCCTGAAAACACACAGGAACAAATTACGGCTGTGGCATCTAGTCAAGAGCACCCCACTGCCGTCAACCCCAACAATGAAGACAACCGCCCCTCCCATGCCAATGATGACGAGGAAAACAGCGAGGACGACGAGGGGGACGAGGACGACGATGAGGAGGAGGACGACGACGAGGAGGACACGGAAGGTAGCTTGGTTGATTTTATTGAACATGATAGCAATGAGTGTTATTTAGAAGATAAAGATTCTCTATACGTCGAAAAAGAAAAGGTATCACGCCGTAGTCGTAACGTTGTACGTACTTGTGAAGGCGATCAAACAAGTCAAACAAACGACGCGAGCGACAAAGATACGGACAACGAAGAAGATGACGATGACGATGACGATGACGATGACGATGACGATGACGATGACGATGACGATGACGATGACGATGAGGATGA